>Ga0070731_10003365_pt1 | contig 14486 bp, 11 predicted proteins | sample Coa_R1_2_FD_66448 | JGI IMG/M metagenome (GOLD analysis project Ga0070731, IMG submission 66448) | Surface soil microbial communities from Centralia Pennsylvania, which are recovering from an underground coalmine fire - Coalmine... | ecosystem: Environmental > Terrestrial > Soil > Unclassified ... | reverse complement strand
TCACACTGGGATGGGCAGGATAGCAAAAATCGCTCATGGCAGGGTTATTGCGATCGATGCCGAGGGTATATTGTATGAGATCATTAGTGCCAATCGATAAAAAGTCGCAATTCTGCGCAAGGGCATCGCATATGAGCACTGCAGAAGGGACCTCGATCATACATCCTACAGGGATGTTGTCTTCAACGGGGATGTTTTTATTCTTGAGGTCCTGTACGACCTCAGCGAGCAATTGGCGGGTTTGATGGAGCTCATTGATATCAGAGATCAGGGGAAGCAAAATGCGCACATTGCCATGGATCGCAGCGCGTAAGATCGCTCGAAGCTGGGTTTTGAAAATATCTTTATGCCGCAAAAGAAAACGGATTCCACGGCACCCTAAAACGGGGTTGGGTTCTTTGAGGGCAAGTTCAGAGAGATCGAAATGTTTATCACCGCCGACATCAAAAACACGGATCACCAAAGGAAGTTGTCCGACTTTTTGAATCATCGTGACATACGCGACATATTGATCTTCTTCTGAAGAGAGCAAAAAGCGATTGTGGAAAAAAAGATATTCCGTGCGCAAAAGGCCCACACCCTCAGAGCCCAGCTGCTCTAGGTTATCCAGATCGTTGATATGACCGACATTGGCGAAGACCTGTACAAGACAGCCATCCATAGTCTCCGCATCGAAATGTACTTCTTTTTGCAGTAGCTGCTGGGATGTTTTTAGACAGGTCTTGCGATGTTTATATCTTTCGAGTGTTTCTGAAGAAGGGTTGAGGATGACCTCGCCTGTCTGTCCATCGACGATCACGCACTCGGCGAGGATCATCTTTAAGGACAAAATATCAATGCAGGCGACATAGGGAATTCCTTTAGCACGCGCTATGAGGGCCGCATGGGAATTGCCACCTCCTGACTGGGTGACGAAAGCGCCGATATGCGAGGCATGCGCTGTAGCGGTATGAGAAGGGACGAGCTCTTTGGCAAAAACGATAGACTGTGGGGGAATTTCAGCAAGGGAAAAACTGTCAAAGGGACAAAGATGGCTTAAGATACGTTTGGCAATATCCATGATATCCAAGAAGCGCTGCTGGAAAAATGTATCGCTGCGCTGCGAAAAGCGCTTCTCGTAGTCGGTTAGGACAGCTTGGAAAACCGATTCGGTATTTTGCATCATTTGCCGGATCTTATCTTCCATGTGATGTGTCATGAGGGGATCTTCGAGCATCATGATATGCGCATCGATGATCATGACCGCTTCAGCAGATCCTTCGAGTTCGAGGTCCTTTTGAATACGTTTTAGATCTTCCCTGCTGGAAAAAATGGCATGGCGATAGCGGGCAATCTCGTTATCGATTTCTCCTGCAGTGATAGGAAAACAAGGGATTTTTCTTTCTTCGGAATGCAAAAAATAGGCAGGGCCAATAGCGATTCCTTCACTGACAGGAAAGCCTTGAAACCGCATTTCTTGCGGGTTTTCTTTCGAGAGAGAGAAACTATCCTGCGTGCTTGAAAGATTAGATCCAAATGGAAATTTAAACTCCTCCATCTATTCTCCAAATTTCATTTCAAAAATCTCGATGAGCTTGTTCATGGTCTCTTTTGCATCTTCTCCTTCTACAGTAATTGTAATGAGGGAATGTTTAGTTGCTGCAAGCATCAAAACGCTCATAATACTCCTCGCATTAATCGTCTCTTTCTTATACGTAAAAAAAACGGAAGACTTACTCCCCTGCAAAAGCTTGACGATCACAGTCGCTGGCCGAGCATGCAGCCCTAAAGCATTTTTAACTCTGACTTTGCGTATGATCTTCTTCACAAGTGGCGCTTCTTTTCGAGTTTTCTTTTTTTAGACCTGATTGCGCCTGCTTTTCCTCAATTTTTTTTTCCAAAATTCGATTTTTCACATGAGGGTATAATGCCCTCACGTTTCTTGAAGCAGGCTCCTTAGGCTGAGATTTCCTCTTTTGTTTTTCTGAAATAGTTTCCAATAATTTCACATTAAATTCCTTAGCAGAATTATATCCCATTTCTTTTAGGCGGTGGTTCAAGACAATCGTCTCGATCAAAAGAACGACATCGCGGCCAGGTTTTACAGGTAGAATATGCACTGGCACTTTCACTCCTAAAATATCGGAGAGTTTCTCATCTAATCCTACTCTATCATAAAAGCGTCTATCATCCCATTCTTCTAGTTTGACGATGAGGTCGACTTTTTTATCATCCCTTACGCACACAGCTCCGTAAAGATGCGCCACATTAATGATCCCAATCCCCCTGATTTCCATCAAATGCCGTGTCAATTCGGGGCCAGACCCTTCCAAATAGGCTCCTTCGCGCAAACGGATACGCACGACATCGTCAGAGATCAAGCGGTGTCCGCGCTCGATCAACCCTAAAGCAGCCTCACTTTTTCCCACAGAGGAGTCTCCCTGGATCAAAACTCCGACACCAAATGCTTCGACAAGAGTCCCATGATACGTCGTCATGGGAGAAAATTCCTCGTTGAGGATCAATGTCATCTGGCTTAAAAGGTGCATTGTCTTCATCGTAGTTTGAAAAAGAGGAATGCCCTCGCTTTCGCAAAAACTCACGAGTTCTTTAACGGGAGGGTATCTCCCAGCGACAATGGAAGCTGGGACCTGCGGACCCAGTACACCTTTTAATCGCTCCAAACGCATGCGTTTATCGAGATCCCTTAAATATTGGATCTCGACATCTCCAAAAACGAGAAAGCGTTTTCCGATATAACTTTTAAGATATCCGGATAAGCTTAAGCCCGGCCCATGGACCTCTGAAATCTTGACGGGACGTTTCAATCCCATTTTACCCGCGATGAGCACCAGTCCAAGCTGCTCGCCATGCCTCTCATAAAAATCTTTCACGGAATACATATTAGTTCTCGATTCCCTCCAGATAGAAGATGAGCCAATCTAAGAAACTGGGAAAGGCCAAATTTTCTGTTAAACTATTTTGAACATGGACATCGGAGATTCTACCTTCTGCCATAGAGTAAAAGACATTGCCTACACTATTCATCGGAGTCCATCCCAAATAAAAACACTGGAAGCTCGGCTGACCAAATGATTCATAAAAGGGAATCAATTCTTTCGGATCGATTAGTTGTTTTCCAGAATAAATGGGTTCATTTTGTATTTTCTCTTGCAGCTTATCGTAAACAGACCGCATCTCTTTCGATCGAATGATCCCAGTATCGCTATGTTTGCTGAAACTATCATGGATTTTTAGAAAAGAAAGGTAATCTTCGGGAAGTTCATCGTTAAAATCGCCTTTGAGAACCTCAATTTTTTCAACAGACGGCGGCGTCCCATGGAAAAAAGAGCTGTCATCGCGTAAACTATATACGATTTCGCATTCAAAAGAACTGTCGAATTGCGATTGCGTCAAATAGACCCCGATATCATCGAGTCTATTAAAAAAACTGTTTAAAAAAGTATGAATATGGGAGACAAAGGGCAAAGTCGTGAGCCAAAAGTCTTGGATAAACTCCAGTCTATCATCCAAACCCAGCTGCGCGAGTTCATGCCATCCCTTAGGAAAAGAGGGCATTTTCTGTTGAATGTCTTCCCATTGCAATTGCGGATTTTCGTGCAATGCGATCACTTCGTGATAAAACCGAACAGGGGTTTCTTCATCGACAAATGTGCGGTAAAACCGACGTACATGAGAGTTCATGGCGACTCATTAGATGGATTACCCAAGAAGCACATTAATTTATTCATTGTAAGTATATTCATACTTTTTTAGAAAGGGAAAAAGAAAGAGATAATTAGTGGATTCTATGGCCTATACAAAAGTTGTGATTATTGGCGGAGGTTTTGGCGGGCTCAACGCGGCCAAGGCCTTGAAAAAAGCAAAACTCGATATTCTTGTCATCGATAAGACTAACCATCACTTATTTCAACCTCTTCTTTATGAGGTGGCCACAGCTGCACTGTCTCCTGGAGAGATAGCAACCCCTTTGCGAGAGGTGCTGCGGGATCAAATGAATGCTACCGTGATCATGGGAGAGGTCGTCTCCATTGAAAAGTCTGCAAAACAACTCACGTTGTCCAATGGCGATGTCATTGGTTACGACTACCTCATTGTCGCCACAGGGGCGCGGCATTCTTATTTTGGAAATGATCGATGGGAGCAATTTGCACCTGGGCTCAAAACGCTCAACGATGCCATAAAAATCCGAGAGCAGGTCCTCATCTCTTTTGAGAAAGCAGAAAGAATAGATAGTATTGCAGAAGCTGCGAAATATTTGAATTTCGTCATCATTGGCGGCGGACCCACAGGAGTAGAAATGGCTGGAGCGATAGCGGAAATTGCCCACAAAACACTGTTTAAAAATTTTCGCAGGATTAGGCCTGAAACATCCAAAATCTATCTTCTCGAAGCCCTTCCTTCCATTCTTCAATCCTATCCTGAAGAGCTTTCGCTGCGCGCTAAAAAAGATCTAGAACATATGGGTGTCAAAGTGCTCACCGGGAAGAAAGTCACCAACATCGACGAAAATGGCGTTCAAGTAAACGGCACATTTATTGAATGCAAAAATATTATCTGGGCCGCAGGAAACCAGGCCTCTCCCCTTCTTAAAACCCTCGGAGTTCCTCTCGATCGGCAAGGCCGCGTCATTGTAGAGCCGGATTTAAGCATTCCAGGCCATTCAGAAATATTCGTCATCGGAGATGCCGCATGCGTCCTGAAAGACGATAAACCGATTCCAGCTACTGCTCCTGCGGCGATTCAGGAAGGAAAATATGTCGCTCGCCTCATACAAAAAGGCATTCCCAAAGAAAAAAGGGAGCCTTATCACTATTTTGACAAAGGCAGCATGGCCACAATTGGCAAAGCAAAAGCCATTGTCCAATTCCGCTCTTTCCGCATCTCGGGTTTTTTAGCCTGGTTAATCTGGGCCTTTATCCACATCGTCTATCTGATTGGATTCCGCAGCCGGATCGGGGTCATGCTTGAATGGGGCTCGGCCATTTTAACCGGCCAACGTGGCGTGCGCCTGATCAACCGACCCATCGATCAATAAGGAATTTAAGCATACTGTACGACGGTAGAAGTGGTCACGCCGTTTATGGTCACCATGGAGATTTTATCCCCCGTGTGATGATGGCGATCATTAACTGTTTTATAAGTCGTTGCATGATCAATGTCCCAATGACTAAGGACCAATCCAGTGCGGCCAACGACCTCTGCAGGAATGCCCGCCCTATCTAAAGCACGGCTGAAGTTCCTAGCGAAACAATCTTCCCTGCTTGATGAAGCCGAAAAACAGGAATTAATACTGATTTTAATTCTTTGACCGTCATCTTTTTTGACAAGATGCGACGCATGTGTTTTTAAAATCTCTACAAATGCATCAACATTGAGAATGGTGCGGGATCCATCGGATTCTGGATCAGAAGAAATAGCATCCGGATGAATAATTCCTCCATGCGCAAAAATCTCTATTCTCGACTGATGGGTTAAATTCTTAAACTGGCTAAACTGCTTGGTAACCTCTTCATCGGAAATGGGCACATGATTAATGGATCTTCTAAAATCGATCATAATGGAGGGAAGTTTTTGAGATTCCGCTTTTTTTTGTCGCCAAGAAGCATCTGGAGCATCTGATAAGTTAAAGATAAATTGATTCACATATTTTGAAATTTTTATAACAGAATCTGGCACGTCTTCCATCCCTTCAGAAGGTGGCCCTACGCTCTCTTTAAAATCAGTTTGTATGAAAATTTTATGGTTTTCCGGGTCATCATTCAAAGGCAATGTGGACGTTATACGATTTTGCATAGGACGTTTTAAGCGGGAGCATCCATTAATTAAACTATTTCCCAAACGACAACAGCCGTTAATAAATCCTTTTCCAAGGTCTACGCACATCTCGCAAAGCACCTCGCAAAAAACACACTCTTGTTTATGTGTTATTCCTGGTGTTAAGACGATAGATCTTGATACTCCATGAGAAGAAATAGCAGTAGAACTCATTTTTTTACTCCTTTTTAACTGGCAACTCCTTTTTAATTGATGTATGCTTTTTATTTTAAAGTGTTTATTATTTTTTTAAAACAAAAAAATTGTTATTAACTGAACTAAATGAAATTAAAATATTTTATTTAATTAAATAACGTGCTGTTTTAGAATCGCTTAAATGTTTGACTATCTAGAGGATTTTTGGGAAAACCACCCCGCTCTTTTGATCGGGATTTTATCTGTATTGGGGACCGCAAGCGCACTGGTTTGGCATCCCGTTTATATTGCAGTATTTTTAAGTCTTCTTTTGCCCTATTTTCGGAAGCAGAGGTTAAACTCTATTTGTTTGTGCGCGCTCGCAGCGGGAGGTTTGGCCTATGCCAGTTCCTATTGGCGCATCCCTTCTATGCATTTACCGCAAGAAGCGATCGTTGGAGAAGGCGTTTTTCATATCGAGCATTTTTCGCTGATCTCCTCCCCTTTTAACCGCTCTCTTTGCTATAAGGGGATTTTAAAGAGCTTTCGAAGCAAGGAGGGAGTCTTATATCACAATCTTCCCTGTAGTATTTTCCATCCTCTAAAATCCCCGCCCAGCGCTGACAGGGATTATCTTATCGAAGGCAAGCTCTCGCAGAAAAAAGAACAGTTGTTCTGCCTGAAGCCCCAAAAGGGGAAATCCTGGAAAGCCATCGAAGATACTTTTAGCTTTGCACAGTGGCGCTATGATGCAAAAAAGAGAGTCGCGTCTTATATTAAACACCATATCGCGGATTCCTCGAGCGCAAGTTTTTTAAGCGCCCTTGTGACAGGAGATGTCGATGAGAGGTCTGTCAGGCTAGATTTTAACCGCTTAGGATTGCAGCACCTACTGGCGATTTCAGGATTTCACTTTTCTTTCTTCGCTGTATTTGTCAGCATCTTATTGCGCCCTTTCCTTTCTTTTCGCATGCGCACTTTGTGCCTCATGGCATCGCTTGGAATCTATTTCTTTTTTTTGGGAAACGCCCCTTCTATCTTACGCGCTTTTACCGCCATCTGCATATTTTTGTCCGCCCAGCTTCTTAAACGCCGGACCAGCGGACTCAACGCTTTGGGCGCAGCCCTAATAGTAGAGGTGTTTTTCGATCCTCGTGTAATCACTGGACTCAGTTTTCAGCTGAGCTTTTTATGCACAGTGGCTCTTCTATTATTTTATCCTCTGATGCATCATTTTTTTCGTTTTCTGCTTCCAAAGCGCACTCCAGCAGAGCTGAATGAGATGCCCCTATTCGATCAACACGGCTATGTGCTCTCTGCATTGATCCGTAAAAGTCTTTCCCTCAACCTAGCGATATGCGTGTTTTCGCTGCCGGTCCTTTTACATCTGTTCCACAAGTTTCCGCTTTTGAGCCTGCTTTACAATCTCATTTTCCCTTTTTGCGTGGCATTGTCACTGTGCCTGCTCAGCTGTGCTGTCCTCGTCTGTGCGATTCCGCCTTTGGGCACTCTCTTGCACGATCTCAATAGTATATGGACCTCATCTCTTCTGCAGCTTACATCCCATCCTCCGGCCTACTTTGAAGTATTTATCCGGACAAAGGCAGTTACTTTTTCTGCGGCCATCTGCTCAGTACTCCTTCTTTTCCATATCGGGATCTATTTTTGGTACTGGCAGCGGAGTACTAACCTACGGTTACCAGAGCAACTGGAATAGGAGACAATAGCTTAAATTTTATACTATACTGGATTGTCTAAAAAAAATTAAAAGGACTGCGTCTGTTTAAAAAAATTTATTAACTCAATACTTCCTATAAAAGCACGTCGCGTTTGACGCAAAAAACACTTTCCATGTAGACTTTAACCCTCTGAACCTATCCCGATAAAAAGTTTCAGACGAAAAATTTTATCGGGATAGGTTCTCCCATGGCGGTCGTAGCTCAGTTGGTTAGAGCATTGGATTGTGGATCCAAATGTCGCGGGTTCGAGCCCCGTCGATCGCCCATTTTTTCTCTCCATATCCCCAATTGTCAGACACGTTGTGTATAAAATTCTCCCTTATGTTAAAAAAGAATTAAGCTCGACTTTGTACAATTTTTAACGGCATCTCCGAGAGAACTGCTGGCAAATTTTTTATTTCTTCGCGAAATTATAGAGCTTTCAGCTATGAATTTCGCGAAGAAATAAAAAATTTGCAGAGCGCTTCCTCGGGATCTGCTCGCTAATAATTGTACGAAGTCAAGCTAAGAGGTAATCGACATGTCCTGGTTGGAAGCGGTGATTTTAGGTCTTTTGCAAGGGATGACCGAATTTTTTCCCATCAGTTCTTCCGCGCATTTAACCCTAGCGCGGCTTTTCTTTAACATCGACAACGCAGACAGCCAGGTGCTTTTTGACCTCTCTTGTCATTTGGGCACTCTTGTCGCCATATTGTTTTACCTAAAGAAGGAAATTTTGGATCTGTTTCGGTGCGAGCGCAAAAAACTCGCTCTGCTGTGTATCGCGTTATTCCCCTTGATCCCCTGCTACTTTCTGCTAAAGCCGCTGCGCGATTTCTGTTCGCGTCCTGAATATCTCGGTATGTGTTTGATGGCCACATCGGGTATTTTGTTTCTTGGCACTACCTTCCGATTGCGCCGTGAAAAAAATGATTCGATGAAACGGGCGATCAGCGATGCGCTGTGGATCGGAACTCTGCAATCTACAGCTCTCATCCCAGGCATTTCGCGCAGCGCCTCGACAATCTCCTGTGCACGCATATTGGGTTGGGATCCTGCCAAGGCAGTTAGATTTTCCTTTTTACTTTCTATTCCTACGATTATTGGAGGGAATAGTTTAGAATTGCTCAAAATGGCCGTAACCTCTCATGCGTGCGTCACAGTACCTTTGTCTTTTTGCTTTCTCGGCTTTTTTTCTTCCTGCGCTGCCGGTTTGCTCATCGTTCGCAAAGCTATGCTTTTCTTAGAAAGAGGACAACTTAAACCCTTTGCCTGGTATTGTCTTGTGATTGGAATCTGTGCATTTGTAATTTTTCGTGGGGGAATGTGAAAAAAGGATCGGAAAAATCCCCATCGCCACATGCGGAAGGCAAAGGACTGCTATGGATCGGCCTTTGTCTGATTTTATTGCTCTCGCTTTTAAGCTTCCATATGGATGCTCCGCATAAGAACTGGCTGGGATATATCGGCTGGGGAATAGGTTTTGGGCTCACTTGGGCTTTAGGCCTTGCCAGTTATGGCCTTATCGCTTTTTTAGGATGGCTGGGATGGCAATATCTCTTAAGCAAGATCATTGTATCGCGCGCGGTCAAAATGATCTATTTTATCTGTTTTATGGCGTCTACTTGTCTCTTGCTCAATCTCTGCGGGGAATTAGGACTTGCAGGCGGATGGTGTGAAAAACGCGTCTACACAGAATCTTTTTTATTCGATCTTCCTTACCCCCATCGCGTCACTCGCTATAATTTAGGGGGCGTTCCCTTCTATTATCTCTATAAAGATCTGCCCACGTTCAATCTGCAGCGGATGCTGAGCAATGTAGGCATTGGGCTCACTTTCTCTATTAGTATGCTTGTGAGCTTTTTGCTGGCGACAGAGATTAAATTGATCCCTCTTCTTCTCTCTATCAAAAAAAACAGCATTGCCATCAAAGCAGCGGTAGATCGCCTTCTAATCAGACCGCAGGCAGAACGGATCGCTGATATGCCCTCTTCTAACGAAGCTATCGAGAAGACATTAACGCGCTCGACACTTGCCCATCAGCCTATTTATGCACAGGAAAAACCCAAAGGCGATTCTGTAGAGCCACTTAAAATCCGTACAATGGGAGATAAAGAAGACAGGGGCCTAGATACAGCGCAAGGCGCCAAAATGGCAAAACCGCCTGCGAACAAACGCGCGGCCGCCCTCGATGCGCAAAAGATCGTCAATGGAGATTTTACCGCTTATCAACTTCCTCCTCCTACCCTTTTGAATCAGCCTAAAAAGGTAGATCAGCCCTCGCTTAAAAAAGAACTCAAGCGGCAGGCGGAAATTCTCGAGGAGACCTTGCTGAGTTTTGGCATAGAGGCCAAAGTGGGCCAAATCAATTGCGGGCCCACAATCACTTCTTTTGAGGTGCATCCTGCCATCGGCGTCAAAGTGCAAAAGATCAAAACGTTGGAAAATGATATCGCCCTTAATCTTCAGGCAAAATCGATCCGTATCATCGCCCCTATTCCAGGAAAGGCCGCTGTCGGAGTAGAAATCCCTTCTCTCTATCCCCAAGAGGTCAGCTTTAAGGAATTGTTGTTAAATTATCAGCAAACCCCGCGCAAAATGATGATCCCGCTGCTCTTAGGAAAAGCTGTCCTGGGCGACAACGTGATCAGCGACTTAAGTAAAATGCCGCACTGTCTGATCGCAGGGGCAACAGGATCAGGAAAATCCGTGTGCGTCAACACAATCATCATGTCTATTCTGATGAACGCGCGGCCCGATGAGGTTAAATTGATCATGATCGACCCTAAAAAAGTCGAGCTCACGTCCTATACGAGGCTTCCCCACATGATCGCTCCTGTCATTACCGAAGCACATGGAGCGTACTCCGCATTGAACTGGCTCGTGAAAGAGATGCAGCTGCGGTATGAGATTTTAAAGCAGCTTGGCGTGCGCAACATTCTGGCCTTTAACAATCGGCATATCAATCAGGAGCTCGAATCCTCTTTGAGCATCGCCGTGCCAACAAAAATGCATGCGATTGTCGCCATCATCGATGAATTTGCCGACCTGATGATGGCTTCGAGCTCTGATTTAGAAACGCCTATTGCCCGCATCGCTCAAATGGCCCGCGCTGTAGGCATTCACCTCATCCTCGCCACGCAGCGGCCCTCCCGCGAGGTGATCACGGGACTGATCAAAGCCAACTTCCCCACGCGTATCGCCTTTAAAGTGGCCAGCCGCGTGAACTCGCAGATCATCCTCGATGATGTCGGCGCCGAAAGTCTTCTCGGCAATGGCGACATGCTCTTTTTACCGCCGGGCACTTCTTCCTTAAGCCGGGCGCAAGGAGCCTATGTAAGCGATGAAGAAATCCATCGGGTCGTCTCTTTCATCTGCGATCAGGCCCCCGCTCATTATCTGATCGAATCCTTTGATAAAATGCGCTTAGAAGAGGGGCCTCAAAGCGATGAGGGCAGCGATACGGCCCGCGACAGTCTATATGATCAAGCACTGACCCTTGTTTTGGAGACAAAGACCGCGTCGACCACTTTTTTGCAAAGAAAGCTAAAAATCGGTTATGCGCGCGCTGCCTCTCTGATGGACGAACTGGAATCAAAGGGTGTGATCAGCGCTCAAGAAGGCGCTAAACCGCGCAGAATCTTGTTAGATACATTTGGTTCCAAAAAAGGGGCTTTTCATGATGAAACTCAAGAAAACTTCGATTAGTTCTGAGGAAGCTCAAACTAAAGCTCTGGCCATTGCGGACATTGAGCGCAAACTGGTTCCGCGCGTGAAAGCCATGGCTTATCTTTTCTTCGCTTTAAGTCTCGCTTCTTTAGCTTTTGCTTTTTTTGTACATGAGGAACAGGATCAAACCCCTGCCCTTTCACTTTACAAGGAGGAAAACAGTTTTCTTCTCGATATTGAAGCCATCACGGGCGCCACTCTCTTCAGCGATAGGGAAGCCCTGGAACTATCCCCCCAAGATGTTTTTAATTTTTACGCCGTCTCCGGCATCTTCGCTGTCATCGGCATTTGTCTTCTCCAGTACTCGACCAAAAAAAGAGGTCTATTGCCAAATTCAACGGCAGATTCTAAGATGCAACTTGGTGACTAAATAACTACCTCAAAGGACCAGAGGCGCGTGAAAGGAAAAAAGAAAAGAATTCTCATCGCCGATTCAGATCCCTCCCTGATTCGTAAGATCAAACAGAGTAAGGAAGCGACTCGCTATCAATTCGATTGTGCTCATTCAGGATTGGATTGCTGGGAAAAGATCGAATCTTTTGAGCCTGACCTTATCGTGATCGACCTGATGCTTCCCCATATCCATGGGATGGAAATTTTACGAAAAGTGAAAACGGCCCCGCGCACGCAGCATATAGGGGTCATCCTCACCTCCTACTGTTCCTCAAGCCAAAATTATCATTCTGCCTTGATGAACCATGTGGATTATTTTCTCGACAAACCTTTCGCTCTCCCGCATCTTTTCTCCCTTTTCTCTCTTTTTTTCAAAAACAAACTGCATGTCGAGCCTTTTCAGGGCGTTAGTTCTCAAGCGCACGATGTGCAGTTCTATCATCCTAAAAATCTTACGCATACTTCCTATCTCAAGTTCTGGGGAACCCGAGGATCCAATCCGGTATCAGGACCGGATTATGTGCGATTTGGGGGCAATACCAGTTGTTTGGAAGTGCGTCATGAGAAAGACCTCATCATTTTCGACGCAGGAACAGGAATCCGCCCCCTTGGCTATATTCTCAACGAAAATCCTCCCAAGGATATCCACATCATCCTCTCCCATTTTCATTTCGATCATATATCCGGCTTTCCCTTTTTCGCTCCTATCTATAACCCCAAGTGCCATATCCATGTCTGGACCCCGATCGGTTTTGAAAAAACAGCACGCGAGATCTTTTCAGAAATGCTCACTTACGCGTTATTCCCCGTACGGCTCGATGATATGCAAGCCCAGGTCACTTTTAAAGATATCCCGGAAAGCATCCCTTTTCAGATCGGCGATCTGACTGTCAATGCACACTATGCTTTTCACCCGGGTGCGACTTTATGCTTTAAAATCCAATGCCGTAACACGCTTTTCAGCTATGTGACAGATAGTGAATTTCTGATGGGCTACCACGGCAATCCCAATGCGTTGAAAAACAGCCATCCCCTGCTTGCCCCCTATAAGAGCTACCTTTCCTTTTTTAAAGACTGTGATCTTTTAATCCATGAAGCGCAATATACACCTTCGGAATACCGCACTAAAGTAGGCTGGGGCCACTCCTCAGTATCTAACATTGCTGCACTCATCCGATTACTCGGGGTGAAAGATTGGGTGATCACCCATCACGATCCTATGCATACGGATCTGGATCTATTCAAAAAAGTGCAGTTGCAATACGACATTTTGGACGATTTAAAGATCGACTGCCGCACCCGCATGGCTTTTGACACATTAACCATCCCTCTTAGGTGAGAGATCTTTTTTATGCACCGCGATCAGATGCTCAAAGGGGCTCTCTATATGACCATCGGCTATTTTTTCGTAGCCGTATCAGGAGCTTTTGTAAAAGCCGCTAATGCCTTGACCTCGAGTTTATGGGTCATATTCATCGCCTATAGTTTTGCCTTCCTCATTCAATTTTTCTTCAATCTCCCCAAAGGCTTCGCCTTTTTGAAGACAACAAAACCCTTCGGACATTGCGCACGGATCGTTTTTGGTACATTTTCTACCCTTTTATATGCCTACTCGATCAAACATATTCCCCTGCTCAATGCGACGCTGCTCTTCAACACCACACCCCTGTTCGTGCCCATCTTCGCCATTCTCATTCTCAAAACCAAAGTGCCTTTAAAAATTTGGGCATCGCTTCTGTTTGGATTTATCGGGGTCGCTGTGATTTTACATCCGGATATGACGTTATTGAACCAGCCAGGAAATATAGTCGGCCTTGCTTCAGGACTATTTCAAGCGATCACCTTCATCATCGTCAAAATCCTCACTAAGTCAGAACCGGTTGAACGGATCAACTTTTATTTCTTTCTCGGCAGTTCGATCATTTTAGGTCCCTTGGCGTACTTCTTAGCAGCTCCCCCGCCTATGGAAAGCGTCCTATGGTCGCTATGTGCGGGCGCGATCTCTTTCATTTCTCAATATTTTGTCGTCAGCGCTTATCAATGCGCGGATGCTTCGCATGTCGGAGCTTTTCAATATACCTCTGTCATCTTCGCAGGATTGATCGGCTGGCTTATCTGGGATCAGACCCCCAATTTCTACGATCTCATCGGCATCCTTTGCGTCATGCTAGGCGGCATTCTCGCCATCACCCTCTACAATCTTAAGACGCCCAAAAAACTCATTGATGAATAGAAATTCATAATCAAATCATTTCCAATAACTTAACATTTTAAGTTAAAGTTAATTTAATTATTTTAAAACCATCTACTTATATTTTTAACTATCAATAATTTTTAAATTGAAAATTAATAAAAATTATTATAAAATAATTGCAAGAGAATAATTGATTTATAAAAACGAGGATAAAATAAAATGACATCTACTATTAGACCCAAAGATCCAATCGTAAATAATTCTGAAGTCCAGTCATCCGATCAATCTTCTGAGCCAATCCAGGATTTGTCCAAATTGTTCCACGGCACTTATTATCCCAATTCCAGAACATCCCAAAGACCGAATCCAAGACCAGAGAACCTGTCACTCGACCAACCTGCAGAGCCCATTCAGAATTTGTCCAAATTGTTCCACGGCACTTATTATCCCAATTCCAGAACATCCCAAAGACCGAATCCAAGACCAGAGACCCTGTCACT
>Ga0070731_10003364_pt1 | contig 14490 bp, 12 predicted proteins | sample Coa_R1_2_FD_66448 | JGI IMG/M metagenome (GOLD analysis project Ga0070731, IMG submission 66448) | Surface soil microbial communities from Centralia Pennsylvania, which are recovering from an underground coalmine fire - Coalmine... | ecosystem: Environmental > Terrestrial > Soil > Unclassified ... | reverse complement strand
CGCCGCTCCGACTTTCGCGTCATCGCCGCCACCAACCGCGATCTGGCCAAAGAAGTGGAGCGGGGGACGTTTCGCCGCGACCTGTTCTTCCGCCTCAACGTCATTAATCTGCGGCTGGCTCCTCTGCGCGAACGCCGCGAAGACATCCCCGCGCTGATCAATCACTTCCTGGGGCGCGTGAGCGGAAACTATTCCATGACCGCGGAGGCGATGGAAGTGCTGCTCAGTTACGATTGGCCGGGCAACATACGGGAACTGGAGAATTGCATCCAGCATATGGTGGCGATCAACTCGGGCCCCTTACTTCACATCGCCGATCTGCCGTCGAATCTGCAAAATTTCGTTCATGAGAAGAAGTCGCAATACCTGATGGCAGCCGCGTCGGCGAATCCGATGCCAGCCGCAATCGAATCCGCGGCCGAATTCGCCATCGATTCCAATGACGCGATGCCGCCTCGGATGCCGCCCGCTTCCGCGCAAGCGTTTTCCACAGTGGTCCCGCTAGCGGAACTGGAGCGCCGGGCTATCATGAACGCTTTGGAATACACAAAAGGAGATCGCGCGGTCGCTGCACACTTGCTCGGCATCGGCAGAACGACGCTATATCGCAAGCTGAAGGAATATCATCTGGCGAGTTGATCAGGCAGATTGTACGGCCGCCGCTCTGGACGATTCCATAGCGGGCGGCTTGGTTGGAACGGTATCCGCTTTCGGCAATCCCATTTTCTGGCGAAGCGCCGTATCGATCCGGGAACGCACATCCGCGTGTTCCTTTAAGAAAGCTCGCGCGTTCTCGCGGCCCTGTGCAATCCGCTCGCCCTGAAAGCTGATCCAGGACCCACTCTTTTCGATAACGGCTTGCTCGACGCCAAGATCGAGAAGATCTCCCTCCCGCGAGATTCCTTCGCCGTACAGAATATCGATCTCGGCCTCGCGGAACGGCGATGCCACTTTGTTTTTCACGACTTTGACTTTGGTGCGATTCCCGATCGCCTGCTCTCCGTCCTTCAGAGTCGAGATACGACGTACTTCCATCCGCACGGACGAGTAGAATTTCAGCGCGCGTCCGCCGGTGGTGGTTTCCGGATTTCCAAACACGATCCCGATTTTCTCGCGTACCTGATTAATGAACACCAGGCAGGTATTCGCCCGCGAAAGCGCTCCGGTCAGTTTACGCATGGCTTGCGACATCAACCGCGCATGCAGTCCCATGAAGCTGTCGCCCATCTCGCCCTCGAGTTCCGCCTTGGGCACTAAAGCCGCGACCGAATCCACCACCAGCACGTCGATCGCGCCTGACGTAACCAGCGCATTCGTAATTTCCAGCGCCTGTTCGCCGCAGTCGGGCTGCGATACGAGGAGATTATCGATATCCACACCCAGCCTCCGGGCGTAAGTTGGATCGAGGGCATGTTCGGCGTCGATAAATGCGGCACAGCCTCCCGTTGCTTGAGCTTCGGCGATGATGTGCAACGCCAGGGTCGTCTTCCCCGAAGATTCCGGCCCGAAGACCTCGACAATACGTCCCCGCGGCACTCCGCCGACGCCCAGCGCCGAGTCGACCGAGATGGACCCAGTCGAAATCACGCTCACGGGAAGGGCATTGCGAGATCCGAGCTGTATGACGGCGCCCTTTCCGAACTGTTTCTCCATCTGCACCAACGTCTGAACGATTAAACGCGCGTGGTCGTGGGCGGGCATAGGCATCCTCCCCAATTGGTGCGTTTCCGAGGATCAAACTCTCACAGAAAATCTGCTACTTGGGTCGAAAGAGCAACAGGTCCAGGCTGAACGTCAATCGCATGGCTTCGGCCGGTTGCGACCGCATGGGCCGGTAAATGGAAACCAGGACGTCCTGAACGGCGGCTTCGTCAAGATCAGCCACCGTCACGACCCTACGCCGATCGGCAAGTGTGAAATTCTGCGCAAAAGTCTCGACAGTCCGATCCACGCGATCGCGCCCCGTGCCGCGCAGCTCAATCAGATCTTCGGGCGCGGGAAGGGCGACCAGGAGCCGTCCGTCGTCGCGCAGAGCCCTCCGGAATTCCGAGGAATTCATCCGCGCCGTGATCGAGAGAATTACCGAGACCGACTTGCCGGCGTAAGGTACGAACCGATCGGCATTGGCCACGATCCACTCGACCCCGGGGTAGCGTCGCGCCGCAGCCTCGACGGCAGGGACTGAAATGTCGACGCCGTGCGCATCGAACCCGATCTCACGAGCGAGCGTACCGAGGTAGAAGCCATCCCCGCAGCCGGCGTCGAGAACAATATCCTCCGCCGTCAGGCTGCCCGCTTCGGCGACGGCCCGCAGAAGCGGCTCTGTCACACCACGGTCATGCAGTCGTCGCCGCGCTGCAACCGCGGCCGTCGAGTCGCCGGGGTGCTTCGATCGCCGGTCCTGGGGCTGGAGCAGGTTGATATAGCCGCTACGGGCGATATCAAAGGAATGGCCCCTTGGGCAGAAGACCCGCGAATCCTCGCGCATCAACTCCATGTGACAGTCGCGGACGGAACATAGAAGCATCGAAGGAAGGTGGCGGAAGCTAGTGGGAGTCGAACCCACCCGCGGCACAAAGTACCCCACGCTGGTTTTGAAGACCAGGCCCAGCACCGGCCAAGATTAGCTTCCGAAAGGATTCTAGCAAGTATTCCCGGTTAAAATGTCGTAACTATGCCTTGTGGTATGCTGTTCAGGCGCTGAATGCCGCAGCGGATTTCATTACCCCGTATCTGTATCGCCCTCGGTTTTCCGGAGGTCGACACCCTTCTCGCCCATGCTCGCAAAGAATATGAGGCCGGGGAACGCTTTCTCGAATTCCGTCTGGATTATCTGCCAACTCCCGAGCAAGGTGTAGCCGCAATCCGTAAATTTCTCTCGCGCCACGCCGATTGCACCATTCTCGCCACCTGCCGCAGGCATCAAAACCACGGCCGCTACAACGGCAGTGTCGAGGAGCAGGTCCGCATCCTCGAAGCCGCGATCGGGGCCGGGGCGACCGCCGTCGATATCGAAATCGAAAGCGCCGAAAACTGTTCCGAACGTCTCCAGTCCCTTCGTTCGCAAACATACGTTCTGCTCTCCTATCACAACTATGGAGGCACACCGCCGCTCGATAGCGTAGTGCGGCGTATGTCACGGATTCCCGCGGATGGTTACAAGATCGTGACGACCGCGCGCAAGCCGTCCGACAATTACCGCGTTCTGGCTCTGGCGCGGGCAAACTCAAAGACGCCGATGGTACTTCTCGCGATGGGTGAAATGGGTTTCCCGACGCGCGTGCTTTCCACCGCTCTTGGCGGGTTGTACACTTACGCCACGCCGAGCGCCGCCAACGGAACCGCGAGCGGACAAGTGTGCGCTCGCCAGCTTCGCCATCTCTATCGCACCGAAAAATTTAGCCGCGACGTGAAAATCTACGGCGTGATCGCCGATCCGGTTCGCCATTCCATCTCGCCCGCGGTCCACAATCGCGCGTTTCAGGCGCGGCGCATTGACGCTGTGTATTTGCCGTTTCTGGTCAAGCCGATCCAACTTAAAGACTTTCTGATCCTCGCGGATAAGTTGCCGCTGACTGGATTCAGCGTGACGATTCCTCATAAGCAGAAGATCCTGCGTTATCTGGACCTGATCGATCCGCTGGCGCGCCGGATTGGGGCCGTGAATACGGTTTGGCGAAAAGCAGGAAAATGGCGCGGCACCAACACCGACGTCGACGGTGTGACCGTGCCGCTGCAGCGTCATGTGCGGCTGGGGAAATCCTCGGTCTTGGTGGTTGGTAACGGCGGCGCGGCTCGCGGAGCGGCGTATGCATTAGCCGAGTCTGGCGCAAAGCTGGCGATCACCGGCCGCAATATGGACCGGGTGCGCGCTCTTGCGAAAGCATGCGATGCCGAGCCCCTTTCTCGCGAACAGTCCGAAGCGAGAATGTTCGACGTGGTGATCCACGCGACGCCCCTGGGCATGTTTCCGCGCGTCGATCAATGTTTCTTTCCCGACCGGATTCCCGGAAAACTGGTCTTCGATATGGTCTACAACCCAATCGACACGTTGCTGGCGCGCAAGGCCAGGGCGCAGGGGGCCACTGTGATTCCCGGACTCGAAATGTTTCTCGATCAGGCGACCCGTCAGTTCGAGATCTGGACCGGCGAAAACGCACCCCGCGCCGTAATGGAAAAGGCGGCTCTCGAAGCGCTGACTGCTGGACACACGGCCGCCGGCGCGTAGGCGGTTGGCATAAGCATGCCGTGTCTAGCGCCTTATAATGGCGTCATGGATGTCACACGGAGAACGCTCACCCGTCTGGTCGCCGCTGCCGTCGCGACTCCTCTAATGGAAGCCGCTCCCCAAGCCCCGCCCGCCGAGTCGGACGACGATCGATCGGCCCATGACTTATTGCGAAGCAATGCGCAACAGCTTGCCAAAGTCTCCGTGCCGATGGCCACGGAGCCGGCCTTCCGTTTCAAGGCGTAGCGCATGGCCACGATTCCAGACGACGTTTTCTTCAGCACGATTTCCGAAATTACGGCTAAATTGCGCGCCAAGGAGTTCTCCGCCGTCGAATTGACTCGCGCCTTTTCGGATCGGCTGGAACGCCTTGGGCCGCGATACAACGGCTTGGCTCTCTCGCTTCGCCAACAGGCGATCCGAAAAGCCCACGATGCGGATGGCGATTTGAAAAGAGGCCGCTATCGTCCTTTGCAGGGGATACCCTACGGCGTGAAGGACCTGCTCGCGGTGCGCGGCCATCCGACGACATGGGGAGCAAAGCCGTACGCGGGCCAGGTGTTTGACGAAGATGCGCTGGTGGTTCAAAAGCTCGACAAGGCTGGAGCGATCTTGATCGGCAAGCTTGCCATGGTCGAATTGGCTGGCGGCGGGGGGTATCGATTTCCATCCGCGTCGCTCACCGGGCCAGGACTGAATCCCTGGGATCGCGCGCGGTGGAGCGGCGGATCATCCAGCGGCTCGGGCATCGCCACGGCCGCTGGGCTGGTGACGTTCGCTCTCGGATCGGAGACTTCCGGTTCGATCCTTACGCCGAGCGCGTACTGCGGTGTCACCGGCCTTCGGCCGACATATGGCCTGGTAAGCCGTCGCGGAGCCATGGCGCTGTCGTGGACACTCGATAAGATCGGCCCGCTCTGCCGCTCCGCCGAGGATTGCGGCCTGGTGTTGCAAGTCATCGCGGGCGCTGACAATGCCGACCCTGGTTCGGCCGGTAGAGGCTTCAGCTATGTTCCGCAATTCTCGCGCAAGCCGGCCGATCTGACGATAGGATATGCGCCCGTGGATTTCGATGAGTGGGCCGATCCCGCTGCGCGTACGGATCTGAAGACCGCTCTCAGCGTTGTGAAGTCTCTCGGCGTTGCGGTGAAAGAGATTGAAATTCCGGATTTTCCGTATGGGGCGATCCTTGCCACTATTCTTAACGGGGAAATGGGATCGATCTTCGAAGAACTCATTCGCTCCGGCAAAGTGGATCAGTTGGCAGACAAGCGTCAGATCGCCGGATTGAAAGCCTCCCTGGAACTGCCGGCCAGCGAGTATCTCAAGGCCATGCGGATTCGCAGCAGGATACAGGAAGCGTTTCGCGAGCTTTTCGTGGATGTTGACATCCTTCTGACGCCGTCGCGGCTCACGCCCGCATCCAAAATCGGCGACGCGCTGGATCGGGCGCCGGCCGGGCCGCAGCCTAAATCACGTGGATTGAACGGTCTGATTCCCGCGGGGAATCTGGCGGGTCTGCCGGCGCTGTCTCTGCCGTGCGGGTTCGCGGATAAAATGCCAGTCGCGATTTCCCTGGTCGGACGACCTATGACCGAAAATCACCTGCTCGCGATCGGGCGGCTGTTTCAATCGCAGACGGATTGGCATCGCCGCCGGCCGCCGATCACGACCTGACTCAAGGTCTCAAAGTCGTTGAGCCGACGATTTTGCGGTTCGAGCGATCCTGAACAAACAGCACCAGCTTCAGGTTCTCGGTGTTCCACTCGGGATTCAGATTGAGTTTCGCGTCCGCGGAAAAGGCCGCGGCTTTCTTGGTTTCCAGGCGGCCGATGGTCGAAAGACTTCGGACTACACCCGTGTGCCGCAAGCGTCGCCCGCTATTTTCGCCGCCGCGCACTGCCGTCTCAATGTTCGTCTCTGTGATTACCAGAAAGACGTCCGCGCTCCGCGTTCCTGGCGGAAGATGCTCCACTTTCAAGTGCACAACGTCCTTGGACTGCATGGCCATCTCGAGATCCGCCCGTGGGCTCAGCGCTGCCTTGCGAATCTCCTGTTGCGCTCGCCCTTCATCGGAGCCGTTGAACTCGGCCTGACCGTTCACGACCATTTCCGGCGTGTAGACATTCTCGAGGCGAAAAACTCGCCCGTAATCCTGCTGCCGCATGGAATAGAGCGGCGCGGAAAAGCGATCCTGCCATCCCAGTTGATTCCAGTAATCGACATGTTCGCTCAACGGGATCACTTCGATGTCTGAAAACGCCGCCGGCAGCCGGGACAAAACGCGATCGGCCGCAGGGCAACTGGAGCATCCTTCGGAAGTAAATAATTCGACAATAACCGGACTTGCTGCCTGCGAAAGCCCTGCGAGAAATACTGCCGCGGCGATTCCCGAAAGTCGGTGGATCATGACTCGCCCCTCTCTTCTCATTTATTGTGCATCTTTTTCGAGGCCGGCATGCTACCGTGATGACTTGGAGGAGATGGCCTGGAGAGCTTTTTCGGAAATACTTCCGTCGCCGAGACGCTTGAACAGATGGTGCGGCGTGAACGGGTTGCCCAAACGATCCTCTTGTCCGGACCTGAAGGCGTGGGCAAAGCTACGCTCGCCCGCCGGTTCGGCGCGCTGCTGCTCGGCGACGCGGCCAAGATCGAACTGGACGATTTGAACCTTGAGTCGAATGCATCTCTGATCACCGACCGGGAGAAATGGACCGCTGAGAAGCGCAACGAGGACCCGCTGTTTTTCTCCTCCCATCCGGATTTCGTCACGTTCGCTCCCGACGGCCCGCTGCGTCAGATCACGATTCAGCAGATGCGATTGCTCCGGGAGCGCGCGCCGCTTAAGCCGCTTAAAGGCAACTGGCGAGTATTTCTTATTGATCAGATTGATCGCGCCAATGAGCAGGCCGCCAACTCACTGCTCAAGACGCTGGAAGAGCCCCCTCCGCATCTGGTCCTCATCATGACGGCTCGAAATCCGTACGATCTGTTGCCGACCATTCGCTCCCGCGCGGTTCCCTTTCGTCTATCGCGCCTGGCGGATACAGAAATGACCGAATTCTTCGCGAATCGAGGCCTGGACCAGTTGGAGCGGCGGCGAGCGCTGGCCGAAGGGTCGCCGGGCCGTGCGGTTTCTCTAGACCTGGAGGCATATGACCGGCGCCGCGTGGCAATGCTGGCGCTTCTAAAGGTTGCTGCCGGTCTGGATTCGTTCGGAACGTGGCTTAAGCACTCCGATTCCATCGCGGCCCGCCGCACCGAGAAGCTCGACTCCTACCTGGAAGTCTTGTATCTCCTGTTAGAAGATGTGTTGCATATATCGAACGGAATCAGTTCGGTGGGCAATAGCGACATCCGTGCCGAGCTCGAAGCCGTGGCCCGCCGGGTTAGCTTCGAATGGCTGCGCACAGCCGTGGCAAAGGTCGACGAACTGGTCGAGCTGGTGCGGCGAAACATTCAAAAATCCATCGCTCTGGATGCCCTGGCCGTCGCGCTTCGATCGCCATCCAGCGAATTGCGCTCCCGCTAGCGCTGTGTTATCAAAGAACCAGATAGGTAGTTCCATCCACCTTTCATTACGCGCCAAGGAGCCCGAAGTGGAGCCCGCAAACCGCAAGTTGATCCGCCCATCTCTCAACGAAATAAAGGATCGGGGCCAAAACCGGAAGGATGGTCAGAAGAAGTCCGCGCCGCCCGATCAGACCAACGCTGAAAATTTCTACTATCTGAAGCAGATGCAGTCCAAGACACCGATGATGATCATTCTTAAGGACGGAGAGGCGTTGAAGGGTGTCATCGAGTGGTATGACAAGACCTGTCTGAAGGTAAATCGCGAGGGCGAGCCAAATCTCCTGGTGTTCAAATCGAACATCAAGTACATGTACAAGGCTTAAAGTACATACCAAGCCAAGCGCGACGTATCACTAAGTAGAACATAGATTTACGTCATCTCCCGAATAGTCTCTTGGACGCCTTCAGCCGATCAAAGGCTCGGAGATCATATTGTTGCAGGACTCTCGGAGAATCCTATCCATTGAATCGGCCCAATCGCTTCAACAACTGAACGAGCTGGAGTTCGATGTTGCCGTGATTTTCGCGCCGCTGTCGGACGCGAGTGTTGAGGACGTGCTAGAGCAGTTGGTCCGGACACGGCTCCCGGTCATCATTCATGACCCGGGCGCGACTGTTTCGGATGGTGTTCACTATATGCGTCTGGGGGCGCACGACGTTGCAGGGCCCGGCGCCAACCTCACGGAACTTATCGAGTTAGCCTGTGCGGTGCGCGGCGGGATGACGCGAGCCTCCGGGGGTGAGGCATGGCGAGAACTGCTAGTGGGTTCCAGCCGTGCGATACGCCGCACGGTGGAGATCATCTCCCTGGTAGGCGGGCGCAAGTCTACTGTGCTGATCACAGGAGAGACTGGGACCGGCAAAGAATTGGTCGCGCGTGCAATCCATATGGCCAGCCCTCGCGCCCACCTTCCGATGGTCGCGATCAACTGTGCGGCTCTTCCCGAGAGTCTGCTGGAGGGCGAGTTATTTGGACACGTCAAGGGCGCCTTTACCGGCGCCGTGCAGCATCGCGTCGGGCGCTTCGAACAAGCCAACCATGGCACGCTCTTTCTGGATGAGATCGGCGACCTGCCGCCGGACACCCAGACCAAGTTGCTTCGGGTCTTGCAGGAACGAGAGTTTCAGCGGCTGGGGAGCTCTGAAACGGTCCGCGTGGACGTCCGCTTGATTGCGGCGACCAATTTCGATCTTCCTCAACGTATCCGCGACGGCAGATTTCGCGAGGATCTGTACTACCGGCTGAACGTCGTGCCAATTTCGACGCCTTCCCTCCGCGAGCGCCTGGACGACGTTGCGCTCCTGGCGAATCACTTTATTGATAAGGTCTGCCGGGATGAAGCAATCCCGATGCGCCGGCTCTCTCCGGAGGCTCTTATGAAACTCCGTGCATATTCCTGGCCAGGAAACGTACGTCAACTGGAAAACGCTGTCGAGAGGGCCGTGGCTCTGAGCGGCGAACGCGAAATTCTGTCGCCTTCGGACTTCGCTTTGGGTGAATCGTCCAAGCCTCTTCCGGCTGCAGCGGCCGGTACGATCCATGTATCCGAACTCGGACTCGATTTTGACCAAACCGTCGGCAACATAGAACGCCAGATCCTCGAAGACGCCATGCGGAAAGCGGGAGGCAACAAGACCGCCGCCGCGGAGATGCTTGGACTGAAGCGCACCACGCTCGCGGCCAAGCTGAAGAGTCTGGAAGCGAACGCCGGCTGAAACAGCAAGACCCGCTACCAGCGTGCGTGGCCCAGTGTTGAACAATTGATTTCACGGCCCGACAGGGAGCCGCGAGCGGGAGCGAGTGCGTCCAGGTGTGTTTTCGTCCGGGTTAGTCGATTCAGCCGTTCGTGATCATTTGAACAGCTTTTTCTGCGATCATCATGGTCGCGGCAAGCGTATTCCCGCCCACAATTACCGGCATCACGGAGGCGTCCGCCACGCGAAGTCCGGCGATCCCATGGATCTCCAGTTGAGGACTCACGACGCTCATCGGATCGGCGCCCATCTTGCACGTGCCGGTTGGATGATATAAGGTTTCAGCGCGCCCGCGTATATGCGCTTCGGGATCGTCCTCATCAAACACTGGCTTGCCGCGGAATGAATCGAACGCCGCCGCGGACGCAATCCGCCGGGCAAGGCGGATACCCTCGACCAGCGGCGGCATATCGGCAGGGTCCGATAGATATCCTGGATCGATGGCGGGCGGCTCAAGCGGATCGATCGATCGAAGGGTGATTCGTCCGCGGCTCTTCGGCGTAAGCAGTGACGGCCCCAGGCTGAATCCGTGACCTCCGGGCTTCGCAAATCCGTGGTCGATATAGTGCACCGGCGCAAAGTGAAATTCCAGATCGCATTCCGCTAGACCCGGCTGGGATTTGACGAAGGCTCCGGCTTCGGCGATATTCGACGTCAGCGGGCCATTCTTCAAGACAAAATACTTGACCAGGTTGGTGAATGTTTCGATATCCGTGAGCGAAACCGGCTGCGTGCAGAAATATGATTCGCCAACTGACAAATGATCCTGCAAGTTTTCACCTACGCCTGGGAGGTCGGCCTGCACGGAGATTCCTTGTGCTTCCAACTGCTTCAGTGGCCCTATTCCGGATAGGAGCAGCAATTGCGGCGATCCGATCGCGCCCGCGGACAGAATCACTTCCCGCGATGCCCGAACCTGTTGAGTCGAGCCTTTCTGAAAATATTCGACCCCCGCGGCCCGGCCATTTTCGATCAGGATGCGCGAAGCCTGAATGCCAGTCCAAACCGTGAGATTTCCGCGCCGCAACGCCGGCCGAAGATATGCGTCGGCCGCGCTCCAACGGCGCCCATTCTTCTGCATAACCCGAAATAAACCGGCGCCTTCCTGCGAGGCGTCGTTGAAATCGGGATTCAGGCGCATGCCCGTTTGTTGGCAGGCATCGAGAAACGCGCGCGAAAGCGGGTTGACGGACCTGAGGCCCGTGATGCTCACGGCTGCTTCCACGCGTTTGAAGAACGGCAGCACCTCTTCGAATCCCCATCCGGCGTTTCCGAGATCGCGCCAGCCATCAAAATCGGCGGGACGGCCGCGGACATAGACCATCGCGTTCATGGAACTCGACCCGCCGAGCATCTTTCCTCGCGGCCAGTACAAACGCCGTCCATTTAAGGGTTCCTGCGGCTCGGTGGCGAAGTTCCAATCCAAGGGAGTTTTGAAGAGCTTCGAAAACGCTGCCGGCATGTGAATCTCGCGTTTCCGGTCCGGGGGGCCTGCCTCAATCAGAAGTACGTTGCATTCGCGATTTTCGCTAAGGCCCGACGCCAGAACGCAACCCGCGCCGCCGGCTCCGATCACGATATAGTCGAACACGGTTTAGGTAACATCGGGAACGAGAGTGGACGCCATTCGGATGCATTATGTCACAGCATGCTTCGGCAAACGAATCCGAGCGGTATCTGAGACGGTTATTATGGATGCTTGGGTGAGAAAGTTTCCGGGACGACGCGTTCGCGCGTCGTTCTTGTCGTTACCAACGTCGTTTCGATCGGCTGTCTGATCTGGTCGCTGCGCGGCATCAAGTTGCCTGCGCTTCTGGACGATCTGGCCACGATGAACTGGTGGTGGGTGGCGCTGGCGGTCCTGGCCGATATCGCGGTGTATTGTTGGCATGGTTGGCGTTGGAGTTTGCTGCTCCATCCGATTGAGCCGGTTTCCTTCTGGCGCACGGTGCGCGCGATCTATGTGGGACTTTTTGCCAACGAAGTTCTGCCGTTCCGCGCCGGTGAACTGCTGCGATGTTACTTGATTTCGCGCTGGACTGCGCTCCCGTTTTCCGTATCGCTGTCGAGCGCGATCATTGAGCGCATCTTCGACGGAATCTGGTTGTGCCTTTGCCTGATGGTGACCCTGCGAGTCGTTCCGAGGCCCGGCCGCATGCGCCTGCTTGTCGGAAGCGAGTACGTCCTGGCAATTGTCGTGCTGGCGGGTGTCGGACTATTGGCCGTCGCCATGTTTCGCAGGCACCATGCGCATGCACTACTGGAAGGCGGATCGTGGAAGCGCAACCTTCGCGTCCTCATCGATGATCTCAGCCTGATCGGGCACTCGAAATACCTCTATCTCGCCTTCCTTCAGAGCTTGCCGTATCTCTTGCTTCAGGTGATCCCGATCTACGCGTCGTTCAGAGGTTACGGCTTTGAGGATCTTACCCTCGCCGATGCTTTTGCGCTCATGGTGATTCTCCGCCTCGGCAGCGTTGTTCCTCAGGCTCCCGGGAACTTGGGTCTATTTCAATTCCTCGCCGCCGAAAGCCTGATCAAGATTTTCAACGTTGTACCGGACCAGGCGCATCGATTCGCGCAGGTGTTGTGGGGCATTGTGACCCTTCCTTTGCTGATCGGAGGGGCGATAGCTCTCTCTGTAACGGGAGCACGAATCGGCGAACTGAGACGCGCCGCTCATGCCGAGAGTGCCGAACTGTCGAAATCCCGCCAGTAAACGGTACACTAAGGGTTACCCATGATTGCGGAGGCGGCTACAGCTACGTTCGCCAGGCTCGACCTCGATTCCGGTGTCACGCTTGCCCCGGTTGAGATTGCCTACGAAACTTATGGAACCCTGAACCAGGAGCGGACGAACGCAATCCTGGTTACGCATGCTTTTTCCGGCGACGCGCACGCCGCCGGCGAAGGCGGTTGGTGGTCCAGCATGATCGGCCCCGGCAAAGCGTTCGATACGGACCGCTACTTCGTGATTTGTTCGAATATCCTCGGCGGATGCCGTGGAACCACGGGACCGGGCTCAATCCATCCGGAAACCGGGTGTCCATGGGCGATGACCTTTCCTTCGGTGTCGGTCGCGGACATGGTTCGCTTGCAGAAAATGCTGATCGATCAGTTGGGAATCGAACGCCTGCTCACGGTTTCGGGCGGATCGATGGGGGGCATGCAGGCGCTGGAATGGGCCGTGACCTATCCGGAGAGCGTGGCGTCCGCGATCCCGATCGCGACCACGGCACGCCACAGCGCCCAGCAGATCGCCTTTAACGAGGTGGGCCGCCAGGCGATCATGGCCGATCCGGACTGGAACAATGGCAACTACTACGGAGGCCGCCCGCCCGCGCGAGGCCTTGCCGTCGCCAGGATGGTCGGACACATCACCTACATGAGCGACGAAAGCATGCGCGAGAAGTTCGGCCGCCGTCTCCGCCGCCCCGACCAGTTCGAGGTGGAAAGTTATCTGCAATATCGCGGCAGCCAGTTCGTGGATCGTTTCGACGCGAATTCGTACATCTACATCACTCGCGCGATGGATTCTTTCGATCTCACCGAGCGCGGCTCGCTCGCATCGTTGTTCGAGCGGATCCGGACGCGATTTCTGCTGATCAGTTTCACTTCGGACTGGCTGTATCCCAGTTATCAATCGCAGGAAATTGTCAGCGCGCTTCGCAGCAGAAACTGTGACGTGGCGTATTGCAACCTAACGTCCCACTACGGCCACGATGCGTTTCTGGTGGAGGTAAGCGAGCAAACCGAGCTGGTCCGCGGCTTCCTCGCCAGCACCTTCCGGGAGGCGGAAAGGCGTGGTTGAAGTTTATGGGCGCAGCGACTACGCCATTATCGGCCAGCTTGTCGAACCCAACACACGGGTGCTCGACCTGGGGTGCGGCGAAGGCGAACTGCTGGCCTGGCTAAAGGAGCATAAAAGCGTCGACGCCCGGGGTGTCGAACTGACTGCGGCGCGTGTTCAGAAAGCCATCGCGCGTGGAGTTTCCGTGTATCAGGGCGACATGGAATCAGCTTTGGCGGATTATCCGGAGCATGCGTTCGATTACGTGATCCTCAGTCAGACCCTTCAGGAAACGCGGGACCCCCTGCACGTTCTCCGTGGAATGCTGCGGATCGGAACACGGGCCATCGTCGCGTTTCCGAATTTCGGTCACTGGAGCGTCCGGCTTGCCCACCTTTGGAGCGGACGCGCTCCGAAGACCGATCTGTTCCCGCATGACTGGTACGACTCTCCCAACATCCACTTTCTGACCGTTCTGGATTTCGAGACGCTTGCAAAGCGGCAGAACTGGAATGTGGAGCGCCGCATTTTCCTGTCCGGCCATCGGAAGGTAAGTCTGTTTCCTAATCTGACCGCCGAAGTAGCGGTGTTTCTCGTGTCGAATCAAGCGTCCCCGGGGTCCTAAGAGTTCTGCATCCGCAGGCGATAAGCGGTGTAGAGGCAACGTGTTTGAAGACCCCAGCTGGCCCAGGCGAATTCTTTTCGTCGACGAGGAGCCAAATGCGCCTGATAGTCTTCGGCGCAGCCTCGTTCTGCTCCACAACGAGTGGGACCTCGTTTCGGTAACTGGAGTCGACTTGGCACTCAGGGCGCTTGCACTGGAATCGTTTGACGTTATGATTGCGGACACCCGTGGGGCCGATAAAGCCGAGTTCTTCAATCAGGTGATGAGTTTGTATCCGGAAACCGTCCGGCTGGTGTTGTCGGACAGGAGCGATGCGGGAACGTCGCTTGCGAAGGCGGTTCATCAGTGTCTCACCAAGCCCTGCAGCGCAGAGACCCTAAAGACGACACTGGACCGCATCTTCGCGCTGCGGCGCATGCTGGCGGGAAAATCGTTGAGGCGGCTGGTGTCCGGAATGACCAACCTTCCCAGCCTTCCGGCGGCGTACCAGACGCTTCTTAAAACGCTCGATTCGCCGAA
>Ga0070731_10003363_pt1 | contig 14491 bp, 9 predicted proteins | sample Coa_R1_2_FD_66448 | JGI IMG/M metagenome (GOLD analysis project Ga0070731, IMG submission 66448) | Surface soil microbial communities from Centralia Pennsylvania, which are recovering from an underground coalmine fire - Coalmine... | ecosystem: Environmental > Terrestrial > Soil > Unclassified ... | reverse complement strand
CGGCTCCCACGAGAGATCCTTGCCCTGGCTCCATCGGCTTTGGCCGCCCGGCATACGACGGGGCGCTTCATCCTCCGCGGACGCATGTTCCGCCCATTGCCTCCACGGGTGATTGGCCAGCGCGTCGCGGCGATACGGCGCCAGAAACTCGACGAGTTCTTCGCGCTTCTCCGCCGTGAAACTGGCGCAGACGCCGACGTGCTGCATGGCGCCCGAATCGTCGAACAAGCCGAGCAACAGTGATCCGACGGCAGGCCGCTCCGTCTTCTTGTACCAGCGGAAGCCGGCGACGACGCAGTCACATTCGCGTTCGTGTTTGACTTTCAACATCACGCGTTTGTTCGACTCGTAGGGTCCCGAAACCGGCTTCGCGATCACGCCATCGAGCCCGGCCCCTTCGAAGCGGCGGAACCAATCGGATGCGATGATCGAGTCTCGAGTGGCGGGAGTAGTGTGTACCGGCGGAGCGGCGGATGAAAGCAGCGTTTCGAGCTGCTGACGCCGTGTTTCGAACGGCTCCGGCCGCACATCCCGGTCGTCCAGGCAGAGAAGGTCGAAAAATACAATTGACGCGGGAATTTGCTGCGACAAAAGCTTCACGCGCGACGCGGCAGGATGAAGACGGAGCTGTAAAGCCTCGAAGTCGAGGCCGTTTTCTTTTGCGATCACGATCTCACCGTCCAGCACGCAGCGCGGCGGCAACTGCGCCAGCAATGTCTCGACGACTTCGGGAAAGTAGCGGTTTAGCGGCTTTTCATCCCGGCTCTGGATGTGGATCTCGTCGCGATCGCGGAAAATGAGCGCGCGAAAACCATCCCACTTCGGCTCGAAGATCCATCCTTCGCCGGCGGGGATCTCATCCACTCGCTTGGCGAGCATCGGCAGAATCGGCGGATTGACTGGAAGATCCACGCCCCATGTTATCCCGTGGTCATGCCGCGCGACGGAGCCCATCCGGCACGCGCTATCATTGAAAACACTCCGGGAGGACACTCCGGGAAAACACTCCGGGAAAACAACTCATGAGTCGAATCAACCGCACCGCTTTCGTCCTGTTAAGCGCTACTTTTCTGGCCCGCCTGTCGCCGTCTCTGCACGCGCAGGGTCGCCCGGTCACGCCAGCCGATCAGGCCGCGGGGCAGGCCTGGTGGGAGCACATAAAGGCGCTGGCCGATGACAGCATGCAGGGCCGCCTCACTGGCTCCGAAGGCTATCTGCGGGCAGCGAAATACGTCGTCTCCCAATTCGACGCCATGGGACTTCCGCCAGCCGGCGTAAACGGCTATTACCAGCCCGTGAAATTCGACGTAACTCGTGTGCTCGCAGACAAGTCCTCCGCGGCTTTGCTCATCGACGGCCGCAAGGAACCACTGGTGCTGGGGCGTGACGCGACCCTTGGCTCTCGCGGGACGCAGCCTAAATCGATCACGGCGCCGCTGGTCTTTATCGGATACGGTCTGCATCTCCCGGAAGCAAAATACGACGATTTCGATTCTCCCGAAGTACCCTTCTCGTCGCTGAAAGGGAAGATCGTGGTCTACATCAATGGAGGACCGGGCGACTTATCCGGCGCCCTTAAGTCCTTCGCTCGGACAGCGCCGCTGACCAAGGCGTTGGCGGACGCCGGGGCCGCGGGCTCCATCAGCATCCCCACACCAAAATCGATGGATTTCCCGTGGGATCGCGTAGCCGCCAACGCTTCGCAGCCCGGCATGCGGCTTGCCGCCGATCCGAAGGACGCGGCGGTAGCGGCTCGACATCCCGCGCTTGCGGATTTGCATGTGACCATGTTCTCGGCGACCTTTAATCCGGCCGAAGCGGAAAAGCTGTTCGCAGGGACCGGTCACTCCTTTTCTGAATTGTTGGCATTGGCCGATGCGCAAAAGCCATTGCCGCGTTTTGACTTGAAGAAGAGCCTCGCCGCATCGGTGGCCACCGAGAATACCGCCGTCGAATCGCCCAATATCGTCGCCAGGCTGGAAGGCTCTGATCCTTCTCTGAAAAATGAATACGTACTGGTCTCCGCCCATCTTGACCACCTGGGAGTGTCCACACCGAATGCCGTTTTCGCCGGAGCCATGGACGACGCCTCCGGAGTTGCTTCGGTGCTGGAAGTCGCGAAGAGTTTCAGCAAGAATCGGGAGCGGCCGAAACGCTCCATGCTGTTTGTGATCTTTACCGGTGAAGAAAAGGGGCTGCTGGGTTCACGCTACTTCGCCGGACGTCCGACGGTGCCGGAAACCGCCATCGTCGCCGACCTGAACCTCGACATGTTCATGCCGATCTTCGCCCTCAAGAAACTTCACGTTCAAGGGCTGGTGGAATCGACGCTGGCGGACGACGCACGCGCTGTTGGAGCCGCGCACGGCATCGAAATCGCCGCCGATCCCGAACCGGATCGCAATTCGTTCACCCGCACCGACCAGTACAGCTTCGTACAGGCGGGCGTCCCTGCCCTCGCCATGAAATTTGGCTGGATGGCGGGTTCACCGGAGTACAAGGCCTGGCGCGATTGGCTGGCGCATCGTTATCACTCGGTCGAAGACAATCTGTCACAGCCGGTAGACACCGCGGCGGCCGCACAGTTCGATTCGTTTCTAGCCGATCTCGCAAGGCGCGTGGCGAACAGCGCCAGCCGTCCGCATTACGTTGAGTCCAGCTTCTTCCATCGTTTCGAGAAATAAACGCAGCTAAACCGGCACGCCCGCCATCCTGGCGATGGCTAACGCATTCGTCTCGTTCGTAACCCCCGGCTTCAGCCTGTAATCGAAGTCCATAGGATCCCGGCCGTCTCGCGATCCCATATGGACGTTGACACCGCGCATATCCTCGGCCTTCGCGATCTCAGTGAGTTCCAGGTCGTGCGTCGACAGAACTCCGATCGCTCCCCGATGAACGAGCGTCCGCACGACCGCCTCGCCGGCGACGCGCCGGTCTCGCGAATTCGTGCCGGAGAAGATCTCGTCGACGAGAAACAGCACCGGCTTCTTCGCTGCTACTTCGATGGCCAGACGCAACCGGTCCACCTCAGCCAGAAATTTCGACTTCCCATTCTGTAACGAGTCAACAATCGACAGCGATGCAAAGATCGAAAGGTTTGACAATCGGAGAGCTCCGGCCCGAACCGGCGCTCCCGCCAGCCCGAGCACTGCATTTAATCCGATAGATCGAAGCAGGGTACTCTTCCCGGCCATGTTAGACCCGCTGACTATATAGAACGATGCTCGATTGCCCAACTCAATGTCGTTTCGGACGCATGACTCTTCCGGCAATAGCGGGTGGCCTAACGCCCGTGCCTCAAAGCAAGCCTCGTCGCTTACCAACTCAGGGAAAGCGTTGTCCGGATTCTCATATCCATAACCTGCCAGCGCGTTCAACGCTTCGAACTCCGCCCAGGCCTCGAGCCATTTCTTCAATGCCTCGCCATGCTGCACGCGCCATTGCTCGATGGCAACACACAGTTGCGTACCCCCGAGTAGCACTCGCGAGACTAAATAGAACCATTCCTTGTCGCGCTGCGCCAGCGCGCCGAGCAGACGTTCCAGCCGTCGAATTTTCGCCGAAGCGCTTCGCACCTGATCGGCGAGCTGCCGGAGTTTGACGGATTGAAACTGCTCCCCTGTGAGGACCTCAAAACCCTCCCGCAGCACGCCCGTTTCGAGCGCAACCGGGCGCACCCAGTCAACCATGCGATTCACACGGTCGCGGAAGAACCAGCCGACCCCAGCGTGGAAGATCACAAGCATGCCAATCAGGATGGCAAGAGGAGCCCAAGGTATCAGTGCGGCGTAGCCCACCAAAAGCAGTCCGGCCAAGAGCCCCGATGTCATCGCCGCCGCAATGGGGAGATATAGAGGAAACGAGAGCGTGTCGGAATTGAGCCAGTCTTCGAACGTCGTCCACTTGGACTCGACGAAATCGAATTCGCCCAACGTCGCGATTTTTTCACGAAGGTCGACTCGTCCACGCAGCTCTCGAACGGCTTCCTGGCGCATCAAGGTCTCTTCGAGAGCTGGAGCTACAAGCAGATAGTTCGCCAGTCCCCGCTGTCCAATGGACGTGCGCGTGACATTTAATAGTTGGAAAAGCGACCCTTCGCCGAAAATAGTCAAGTCTCGCGCATAGACGTGGTCCGGGTCGTCGAAAATCTCGCCCGATGCCTTGGAACCCGCCCAATCTCCATTTACCCGCCGGACAGCGCGGTCATAGAAAAGTTTCAGACGCCAGATCCGGGATCTGGCCTGACGAGTCTTTTGGAGCCGTTGAGCTGACATGGCCGCGATCGAGATCGGCAGCGACGGCCAGAGAATGGAGACCTGACCGCGAATGGCATAGAGGCTTAGGGCGAGAAAAAGGCCAATCGCGATCGTCAGGACCGTGGCAGCCAGCGCATGCGGCAATCGAAGTTGTTCGATACCTAGATGTAACTGACGTAGTCTTTCTTCGTATTGGATGACAACGTCGTGAGCAGTCACGTCACCATGCTATCGCTGCTGTTCGGCGAGAATCGCTTTGAACATAGCTTCCTGCATGTCGGATTCGATATGGCAGCCCGAAGGATCGATGAAAGGATTCGGCGCGCCGGGTTTGAGCTTGGCGTACTTATCCGCCATTCCATACTCGGACGGATGATCGCCAAGCGGCACGTCACAGGGCAGCGTGCGAACCACGGCGAAGGAGTGGTCGAATTCGGCGATGACAGGCGGCGTCAGCACCTCAGGCGAGCGCAGGCTGGAATAGAAAACGACCTGGTAAGTCTTCCCTGCCTCCGTGACAGGCATGGTCCACGCGGTTGCGCCTCGGGTGTGCCCGGCTGTCAGATGCGCGGTGAGCGTTGCGCCGCCAAGCGTCACTGTATCGCCATCGTGGATGGTGCGGTCCACCGGATGCTCCTTCCCGCCCGGTTTGATGGCCTTGAGAGCGGGGATATCCTCAGCCATCGAAACCACCTGCGCGCCGGTCAGTTCCTTAACAAGCGCGTCGCCCTCCATGTGGTCGCCGTGCGCGTGGTTGCCGAGCAGAATTCGGGTGTCTGAGAATTTGAACCCGAGCTGCTCCACTGACTTTTGGATGGTCCGGACGTTGCGCTCGTAAGTGCTGTCGACAAGGATGTTTCCCTGCGGCGTGACGATGAGAAACGCACTCAACGTCTTCAGGCCGACATAGTAGACATTGCCGATGATTTTGTGCGGCGGGAAAGCCGTCGTCTGATCTTCGGGAGCGCCCATATTGCGGGCGAGGATGGATCGAGGCGTGTAGGTCTTTCCCTGCGACGTAACCGACGGGTGGTCCGGGGCATTCTGAGCCAATGCTGCCGTGGCGCCGGCGAGAAAAACGAATAGCTTGTTCATAGTCTAAACATCCCCCGTTCCACTCTTGCGCATCACCGCCGGGACCGTCATATCCGGACTGAGTCTCGGTCGTCGCGTGTGCCATTGCGTCGCTTTTTCGTAAGCGTTGGCCAGAGCCAGAACCTTCCCCTCGGAAAAGCGCGGACCCGCGATCATCAGGCCGATGGGAAGGCCGCTCGCCGAGAATCCGCACGGAATCGAAACCGACGGAATTCCAAACGTGTTGAACGGAACACAATTGGATGTTTCAAAAGGCTCGCGCCCGGGCTCCACATTCTCTTCGCGCGCCAGCGCGTCGTTGATCGTGGGGGGCAGAACCCGCATGGTCGGCAAAGCCACCAGATCGTAATTCACAAACGAGTCATCGATAATCTTGCGCAGGCGCTGCAGCTCCCACTGCGCGTTTATGTAGTCGACCACCCGGGATGAGCAGTTCTCGCTCGCAACGTCGTTTAATCTTCGATGAACGGATTCGATGGTACGCCGCTGATTGAGCGAGTAACCGGCAGCTTTGCGCTGATACCACTCCCAGTGGAATGCCTCGATTTCTCCATCGAAATACGCCCGCGAGTACTTTCCGGGCGGCGGCAGGTGCATATCCTTGACGCTCTTCGTCAGTTTCGTAAGGACGCTAATCGCTTCCTCTATGGCCTTCCCGGTTTCCTCGTCCAGAAAATCGAAGAAGGGCGCTCGTGGTATGCCCAGACGAATCACATTGACCGGCTGCTTCAAAGCCGCCACGTAATCCTCCTTGGCGTGTTCCACGCTCGCGACATCATATTTGTCGTATCCGACCATCGCGTTCAAGAGCATCGCATTGTCTTCGACCGTTTTGGTCATCGGACCGCAATGATCGAGCGAATAGGTACGTGGGATAATTCCACGGATCGATACCAGCCCGTAAGTGGGCTTCAGTCCCACGATGCCGCAGTAAGCAGCCGGCATCCGCACGGAGCCGCCCGTATCGGTTCCCAGCGCTCCCATGGTCATGTCCGCGATCACAGCGGCCGCCGAGCCGCCAGACGAGCCCGCCGATATTCGATCGAGCGCCCAGGGATTTCGGACCGGCCGGAAATATGTCGAAACGGAAGATCCTCCCATCGCAAACTCTTGCAGGTTCGCTTTGGCGAGGATAATCGCGCCGGCTTCCTTTAACCGCCGCACAACGTCGGCATCTTCGTCGGGAAAACGGTCATCGAAAACGGCGCTGCCTCCGGTAGTGCGGGTCCCGGCGGTATCGATATTGTCCTTAAGCGCAATGGGGATGCCATGCAGAGGGCCCCGAAACTTCCCGGCCGCGGCTTCGGCATCCAACTGCCCCGCCTGCGCCAAGGCCTCGTCGTGCATCAGCGTAATGTAGGCGTTGACTTTCGAATTGTAGACTCGCGACCGCTCAATACACGCCTCGGTCAGTTGCTTACAGCTAATTTCCCGGGAATGGATCTTCTTCGACGCTTCCGCGATCGTAAGCCTGGCGAGCTCCATCGAGTCGGCGGCGGAGGCCGTGGATCCGCCCGACGCGGCAAGCGCACCCGCGGCCAGCATTAGGAAATCCCTTCTCTCAAGCTCACCTCGAGCAATGTCACCTCGAGGCGGAGTACGGGGCTGCGCCGAATCCGGTCGTTCCGTCATTTTCATTAACCTCCTTTTGGGAAATAGGCAAGTCAGGCTTCAAATGCCATTCGGGGCGGTTTGATAAGCGTGGGCGAGCGCCAGGGACTCGGCTTCGCCATAGATCTTACCAGCAAAGCGATACCGGCCGCGGAGCGTTATTGTTAGGAGAAGCCTCCGCCTGGAACGTGGCATCCGTGGATGAAGTACATGAAGAACATACGCTAGGCTTAGGAGTACAATCTGAGCGGGCGGTTTATGAAAGAGGTGCTTCCATGAAGGACTCAAAGCGATCGAGCCGCCGCCAACTGCTTCGGGTCGGAGCTGCAGTCGGCGGAGGGCTGCTCGCCAGGCGCGGGGCGTTTGCACAGCAGGACGCGCCGGGCCAACTGGGCATTCCACTCGGTCCGTACGGCGAACGGTCGCCCTATGAGAAAGCGGTTCGCTGGAGGCGCGACACGAAGACGCCGGAAACCGGCTCCAGTTTCACACCTCTGCAGGATTCCGTCGGAACGCTGACGCCCTCCTCCCTGCACTATGAGCGGCATCACGCGGGTATACCGACCATCGATCCGGCCCAGCACCGGCTGGTAATCCACGGGATGGTGAACCGGCCAATTTCCTTGACCGTGGATGAGATCCGGCATTTGCCGTCAGTGACGCGAACATTGGTCCTCGAATGCGGAGGCAACAGTGGATCGGAATGGGCCGCCAAGACCGGGCCCGACGTACAACGCAGCTACGGGCTGGTCAGTTGCAGCGAGTGGACCGGCGTTCCGTTATCGCTACTGCTCAATGAAGCGGGCGTCCGGCCCGGCGCATCCTGGGTGATCGCCGAAGGCGCGGACGCGTGCCGCATGGAGCGAAGCATCCCGATTGCGAAAGCGATGGACGATATCCTGCTCGCCTACGGGCAGAACGGCGAAGCGATCCGCCCCGCGCAGGGATATCCGCTGCGCCTGATTATCCCCGGCTGGGAAGGAAACGCGAACGTCAAATGGCTTCACAGTCTGAAGCTGACCGATCAGGCCTATATGGCCCGGGACGAGACCGCGAAGTACACGGACCTGATGCCGGACGGCATGGCGCGCATATTCACCTACCAAATGGAGGCGAAGTCGGTGATCACGTTTCCATCCGGCGGCGAGACTTTGCCGGGCTCCGGTCTTTATGAATTGACCGGCTTGGCGTGGTCGGGGCGCGGGAGAATCGATCGAGTCGACATTACGCTCGATGGAGGCCGCAGTTGGGTGAAAGCGCAACTTCAGGAGCCGCGCCTCCCTATCGCCTTTACCCGCTTCCGATTGCCCTGGCGATTCGATGGGCGCGAAGCTGTAATCGCCTCGCGCGCCGTCGACGAAACAGGGTATGTCCAGCCGACGCGCGAAGATTTGATCGCCGTGCGTGGGACCAATTCCGCGTATCACTTTAACGGAATCAAGTTTTGGAAGGTGCAAGCTGACGGAACTGTGACCAATGTGGAAGCTTAGCCTGATCATTTTTGCCGGCGCGATCGCCGCGCAGTCGCCGAAATACGGCGTAGGCCGGCCCGCAACGCCGGAGCAGATCCGAAACTTGGGCTCGGCAATTGCGCCGGATGGGACCGGGCTTCCTGAAGGCTCCGGGACCGTCGCGGCGGGGCGCACGGTGTACGCCGCCCGATGCGCCAAGTGCCACGGCGAAAAGGCCGAGGGAGGAATCGGTCCGGTGCTGGTCGGCGGACAAGGCACTCTGAGCACAGCAAAGCCTCTGAAGACCGTCGGGAGCTTTTGGCCGTACGCAACAACGGTCTGGGACTACACCAATCGGGCGATGCCCTTTGATCAGCCAGGTCTGCTGAAACCATCCGAGGTTTACGCGGTCGTTGCGTACATTCTGAACATCAATGGCATTATCGGAACCGATCAGGTGATGGATGCCAAGAGTCTTCCCAAAGTGAAAATGCCGAACCGCAACGGCTTCGTGGCGGACCCGAGACCCGACGTCGGAGACAAGACCAGGCACTAACGCCCACGCTGCACACGCCTGTAGTTGCAACGGGCGAACCGGTTAACAGCCGCCGGTACCTGTTTCCGTTCCCACTGCTCGAGTGCGATAACGCGCTACATTTCAACACTGCTACAAGTCGATCCACCGGGCCCAACCTCGATCCCCAGGCCGTCGAGAGGATATAGTACGGTACTCAGTTGCAACTCATTTGCTGATTTCTATTGACACGATTTGGCTCGTCTCGTAATATGGACCAAAGCGGTCCGATATAGAGTGCAGACCCGATTTCAGGGTCTGCCGGAGTAGTCCAGCGGGCGATGGCAAGACTAGGGCGCGTTCCGGTGGTTTGTATTTATGCGACTCAGTCGCAAAAACTATGGCCCCTAGTGGACGCAATTGGACCTGTCGAATATTGGGTGAGGAGGCGGAAGAGAAAACAGCGCTGGACGGTTGCAGGGTCCCCACGAATCACTTTTGGCGAAGCATCGTGAGGACCCACGAATCGACAACACGAGGTTGGCGATCTCCTCGATTATAGTTCCGCGCGTTCGAACCTCCCAAACGAATTTTCAGTGGCCGAGCACGTCAGGAGAACCGCGAGATGAGGATCAAGTTCAAGACCGGGAAGAAGAAGACGCAAACGAGTTGGCCCACGGCCTATCGATGGGCTGCCGTGGGAACCTTGGTTGCCTATTCCGCCGGTGGAAGCAAGAATCTGGGCATCGCGAGAGCGCAGGATGTGGCGCGGCCCGGCTCGGCTCGCGGCTCCGTCGCTCAAACACAAGGTGCGCAGCCGGCCCGCCGGTTTGACATCCCGGCGGGATCGCTCGATTCGGCACTGGCGGCGTTCGAGCAGATCACGGGAATCAAGGTGAGCGAGTCGAAGGAAGGTATTCGAAGTCTCTCTTCTCCCGGCGTAACCGGCCTCTACACTCCGGAACAGGCCCTTCAGAAGCTCCTGACGGACACCGGTCTAACCTATCGCTTCACCTCCGCCGAAGCAGTGTCCCTGGATCTCAAGAGCGTCGCGACATCGGTCGAGGTCACCACCAGCGTGGAGGCGCTGGCGGCATCGCCCAAGTATTCCGGCGCGGTTCTGGACACACCGCAGACCATCTCGACGGTTCCTGAAGCGGTAATGCAGGAGCAAGGCGTTACAACCTTGCGCGACGCCCTGCGCAACGTGGCGGGCATCAGCCTTGCCGCGGGCGAAGGGGGTTCGCAGGGCGATAACCTGACCATCCGAGGCTTTTCGGCACGCAACGACCTGTATATCGATGGCATGCGGGATTTCGGCAGCTACTATCGCGATCCCTTCAATATGCAAGAGATCGAAGTACTGCAAGGCCCTTCCTCGGTAACCTTCGGCCGCGGCTCGACCGGCGGAGTTGTAAACCAGGCGACCAAGACCCCCGGCATGACTGGATTTATCTCGGGCAGCATCAACGTGGGGACGGATCTGACACGCCGGGGAACGCTCGACATCGACAAGCCATTCGCTTCTCACGCCGCGTTCCGCCTGAACCTGATGGGCAACATGAACGATGTCGCCGGGCGCGACATTGCCGAGAATCGCCGGTTTGGAATCTCTCCGTCACTCGCGCTTGGGCTCGGCACAGCCACTCGCTGGAGCTTCAATTATTTCCATCAGAACGCGGACGACACTCCGGACTACGGCATTCCGTGGCTGTTTAACGGTCCTGCTCCGGTGAATCGAACCAACTACTACGGCTTTCAAAACGGCAATTTTCTGCGCACCTACGACGATATCGGCACGGCGAGGTTCGAGCACGATTTTCATCGCAACATAACCGTTCGCGATCAACTCCGCTACGCCAATTATGAGCGCGACGTTCGCATCACGGAACCCCAGATCTTCTCTTCCGTCACTCTCGCCGCGCCGACGCTCGGCACGCCGCTCAGCCAGTTGATTGTGAACCGAAACGAGCTGTCCTCGAACAGCGTGGAGGCGCTGATCGACGAACAGTTGGACGTCACCATGAAATTCAATACGGGATTTCTTCATCACACCCTGGTCACCGGCATCGAGGGCACAAAAGAAACCTCGGATCCCGTACGGCCCAAGTGGACGAACGTACCTTACGCCAGCCTGTTCAATCCGGACCCGTATCAGACGTTCTCCGGGACACAGACCATCTCATCCGATGTCCACACCACGGCTCTCAGCGCCGCGGCTTATGTGCTGGATACGATTCAACTCGGCAAGATGTGGGACCTGACCGGAGGATTTCGATGGGATCGTTTCGACACGGCCTACACGCAACAGGTCGCCCCGGCGTCGGCGTTCAACCGCGTCGATGAGATGCCGAGCTGGCGGGCCGCGCTGGTCTTCAAGCCCCTCCCCATCGGCAGCATTTATTTCGATGCGGGGACTTCGTTCAATCCGTCCGCCGAGTCATTGTCGTTAAGCGCGGCGACGGCCAATCTTCCGCCGGAGAAGAGCCTTACTTACGAACTGGGCACGAAATGGGATGTCGGAAGCAGACACTTATCCCTTCGCAGCGGGATATTTCGCACCAACAAGTACAATGCGAGAGAGCCCGACCCCAACAATCCTTTGCTGAATGTTCTGGCGGGCGGCCAGCGCGTGGATGGGGCCGAATTCCAGGCGCAGGGCCATCTGACCAGCCGGTGGGAGCTTCTCTCCAGTTTCGCCTACCTCGACAGCAAAGTCGTGAGTTCCAACTACTATCCGGCCGCCATCGGATATCCGCTGGCGAACGTGCCGAAATACACGTTCAACCTGTGGACGGAGTATCGTCTGCCCAAACGCTGGGAAGTCGGATCGGGTACCAATTATGTATCGAGCCGCACGGCCAGTTCGACGGCGCCGCTCGACCCGGCCACCGGTCTGCTGAAGGAGCTCCCTGGTTATTGGGTGTTCAACGCGATGGTCAAAAAATCTATTAACGAACACTTCGATGTCCAGGTGAATGTGAACAACATCGCCAATCGTTACTACTACGACCAGCTTCATCCGGCGCACATCGTTCTCGGCGCCGGCCGTTCCGCCCTGATCGGCCTGAAGTTCAGGTTTTGATTCGGGAGATCCAAGATGCTTTTGTCTGTTCCCGATGTATTGACCGCCGATAACGTGCTGCACGCCCGGCTGCTGTTGAACCAGGCGGAATGGGTGGACGGCCGGGTTACCGCAGGTCACCAGTCCGCTCGCGCGAAGGACAACATGCAACTGCCGGAGGGTTCGCCCGTCGCGCGAGAACTCGGCGACATGGTCCTGACGGCGCTGGAGAAAAACGCGCTGTTTGTCTCGGCTGCCTTGCCATCCAAAGTTTTTCCGCCGCTATTTAATCGCTATGAAGGTGGGCAGGCTTTCGGAACTCATGTCGACAACGCCATCCGCCAGGTGACGGGGACGCCGCATCGCCTTCGGACGGATCTTTCCGCCACGCTCTTTTTCAGCGGACCGGACGAATATGACGGCGGCGAACTGGTCATTGAAGACACCTATGGAACGCATAGCGTAAAGCTTCCGGCGGGCCATATGATCTTGTATCCGTCGACCAGTCTGCACCACGTGCGGCCGGTGACGCGCGGCGCCCGCATCGCGTCGTTCTTCTGGATCCAAAGCATGATTCGCGATGATGGCGAGCGGACCTTGCTGTTCGACCTGGACGTCGCGATTCAGCGGCTCAGCGCCGAACGGCCGGATCACCCGGCGGCGGTTCAATTAACCGGCGTGTATCACAACCTGGTCCGGAGATGGGCCGACGTTTAATTATTTATGAGCCTGCGAAAAGCGCTGTTTTGGACTCACCTGGCCGCGGGATGCGTCGCGGGAATCGTAATCCTCGTTATGTCCGTGACGGGGGTGCTGCTTGCGTATGAGCGCCAAATCACGGCATGGGTCGATCGCGGATTCCGCTCGGCTCCGCCATCCCCGGGAACGAACCGCTTGCCGATCGAAACATTACTGGAAAATGTCGCGACGCGGAATCCGGGGCTGCCCTCGGCGATCACCGTCCGGTCGGATCCGGCCGCGCCCGCCGAAGTAGGCTTTGGCCGCGATCATGTGTTCCTGGTGGATGTCTACACCGGCGACGTGCTTGGCGAAAGCTCTCCTGGAGCCAGGTCGTTTTTCCAGAAAGTCGAGAACTGGCATCGCTGGCTGGGCGCAAGCAACGATCATCGCGCGGCCGGCCGGGCGATCACCGGCGCCTGTAATTTCGCGTTCCTGATTCTTGTCGTTACCGGCCCTTTTTTGTGGATGCCGCGCCGATGGTCATGGCAAAACATCAAGAATATCTCGCTTTTTCGCGGCGGCTTGTCCGGCAAGGCGCGCGACTTCAACTGGCACAACGTGACGGGAATCTGGTGTGCCGTCCCTCTATTTCTGATCGTGCTGAGCGGGGTTGTGATGTCGTATCCGTGGGCGAACAACCTGTTGTACCGGCTGACCGGCAGCCAGGCCCCTGTTCCTTCCGAAGCGGGCCAACGCCAAACGAAGCAGGTCGGCCGCCCGCGCCAAGGCGAGCGAGCGCGGCGTGGGGAACCAGCCCCGGCGAACGCCGCGGGACTCAACCTGTTATGGGGTCGCGCCGAACAGCAGGTTCCTGGCTGGCGGAGTGTGACGTTGCGTTTTCCACCATCCGGCCAAGGTCCGATGACGTTCGCCATCGACACAGGTAATGGAGGGCGGCCGGACCAGCGGTCCCAGCTTACGCTCGACGCGCGCACAGGAGATATCGTCCGCTGGGAGCCCTTTGCGAGTTACAACGCGGGCCGCCGCCTCCGCGGGTGGTTTCGTTTTCTTCACACGGGTGAAGCCGGCGGGATCGCCGGCCAGACCATTGCTGGAATTGCGTCCGCCGGCGGTGCGTTGCTGGTTTGGACCGGGCTCTGGCTCGCTGCCCGGCGCTTGCTCCGGTGGAAAAAGCGGAGCCGGCTTGCGCCGGAATCCGCGGACAAGAATCAAGCCATGACGGTCAGCTCATAAGCCCGAGAACCCGCTTCGTGGCGCGGCCCGGTGCCGGCCATCGATGACGTCAGGCTGCAACTTCGGTCGACGTAATCTCGTACTTGAAGTTCTCCGGGTCCAGGCTGTCGATTCTGCCATCGCCTGTTTCCGCCTGCGGATACATCAGAAACCCAACCGGCGTACCCGCCGACTTCGGCAAAGCAACGTCGTGGGCGAAATTGTACGCCATCCAGTTCATTTCCCATGAACCGAACAATCGAGCGCGGGCGCTCTTGACCATTGGATCGTCCAGACGGCGGTTCCCCGGCGGCTCCTCCAGAACCACCTTCCGGACATCGGCTGGATCTACCGGCACCCAACCCAATCCGGAAATGTAGACTTCAGCGCGGCAATGCTGCGCCTTCGTAATGTTTTCCGTTGCAGCGCCCAGGCTCTTGTATCCCAGTTCCGATTTGGCGACGCGGATTCCGTAAACGTCGCGCGCAGGCAGCCCAGCGGCGCGCGCCAGACCGACGTACAAGGCATTAAGGTCGGCGCATTTTCCGCCCAGGTCCTTTGACTCGAGCATGAAGCGGATGTTGCC
>Ga0070731_10003362_pt1 | contig 14493 bp, 10 predicted proteins | sample Coa_R1_2_FD_66448 | JGI IMG/M metagenome (GOLD analysis project Ga0070731, IMG submission 66448) | Surface soil microbial communities from Centralia Pennsylvania, which are recovering from an underground coalmine fire - Coalmine... | ecosystem: Environmental > Terrestrial > Soil > Unclassified ... | reverse complement strand
CGTAAAATCCGCTGGCGTGGCAACGGCGAAAGGGTTTCGCCCAGGCAGGCGGTAGATCAGATGTTCGATCGCCGCCATAATGGTCGCGGCGCGGGGAAGCGGCGCGGCTCCGCCGGCCCATTCGACAGCAACCCGCGTTAGCGGCCGCTGAGCCAGGCGCTGGACCAGGCGCAGGTGCCACTGCCTTAATCGATTCGGGTCGAGGCGGATGGTCAGTCGCATGACGAGATTGCGTTGTGCGATTGCAGGGCCTGTCTAGAGCCGCCTTGGGTCGCTTTGCCGTTCACTTCCGATTCGATCAACGCAGCGTAGGCGGCAACCATGGCTTCGCGCGAATAGTACGTGGCGAGCTTTTCAGCGCGGGCCGACAAAGTTGCCGCCAACGTCCTATCCTCCAAGAGGCGAAAGACCGCCGTTGCGAAAGCTGCGGGGTTGCCGGCGTCGGCGAACAGCACGCAAGGCTCGCCGTCGGGCGACAACACCTCCTCGAGCACCGCAAGCCGGTTGGCGACAACCGGGACGCCGGCATGCGCGGCCTCTACAACCGCAAGCCCGAAAGTTTCGGCGAGACTCGGGAAAACGAACACATCGAGCGCACTGAGCAGGATAGCCACCCGATCGGGCGAGAGTTCTCCGAGAAAATGGACGCGATCAGCGCAGCCGAGTTCGCGCGCCAGCGCGGCAAGGCCGGCCTGCTCAGTGCCCTGGCCGGCAATGGCCAAGTGCCAGCGCGCATCGAACGTCAATAGTTTGATTGCGAGGGGCAAATTCTTCAGCGGGTGCAGCCGCGCGACACAGCCGAGCAGCACGGCACCGATCGGCAGGTTCAGCCGCGCCCGCGCGACCGCGCGGTCGATATCGCATGCCTTGCACTCGAACCCGTGATCGATTCGTACCAGCCGCCGGCGATAGGCGTAGGGGTAACCGGCGAAATCCTGGGTGACGCTGCGCGAATTGGTGACGACACGGGCGAACAGACCAAGCGCCCCAAGCCAACGATCGGTCAACTGCAGCCAGGCTGGAGTCAATTCACGTGCCGAGTTCCAATTCGCAATGACGATACGGACGCCGGCCGCGCGCGCGAGCGGGGCCCCGATCAAGCTGCCATAGTGTTGAAAACACAGCACCACGTCGGGGCGCAGCCGCCGCAAATGGCCAACAAGCGACAGCAGCATTCGGGATATCGACCACGGCGTGGACGGCCGCTCGTGCGCGCAGAAGATCGCGTTCGCCTGATGGTCAAAAGCTTTGGTGCGACGATAGAAAAAGACGTGATGAACCTCATAGCCACGCGCCTGCAGGCCGCGGTCGAGCAGCCGAGCAATCTCCTGAGCGCCGGCGCCCTCGGCTTGCGGCTGGATCAACGCAACGCGCACCGACCTCGTCATGGTTCAATTCCCTTGCCGCTGCCGGCCGCCGAAGCCGAAACCGGGGCCATCAGCGCGTTCGTAAGATTGAGCAGCGTAATCACCGAAGGATCGATACCGACGGAGCGTCGGCACACGGCGTTCAAGGCAATCGTGGTTCCGATCAAGCATGCGCTCCACGAGAAGGCGGCGGCGATCGCTCCGAACCTCGGCGCCAAGATAACCAATGCGATGACCCGCAGCACGAGGCCGATCACCACGACCCGCGAGTACAGGCCTTCGTGTCCGGTAAGCAGCAGCACGTACATTGCCGGCCCGCCGAGCGCAGCGACTGCGGTACCGATCGACAGCACCACCAGGATGCCGTGCTGGTCGACATAGCTTTTGCCGAAGATCATCAACAACAAATCGCCGCCAACGAAGATCACCGCGAGGCCCGCCACGACGAGCGCGGCTACCGCGAGCGATACCATCCTCAGCGATCGTTGAAGCTCGGGATGGTCTCCGGTGAAGAACAAAGAGGCGATCGGCGTAGCCGAATAGTTCGCCATCCCGCCGGCAATCATGGCGAACACGTTGGCGAGCCGCGCGGCGACGAAATAACCGCCGGCCGCGACCGGGCTCAGGAGTAACCCGAGCAGGATAACGTCGAGATACTGGCTCGATGCATCGAGGAAGGCGGCTGCCCACATCGGCAACGAGCGCTTGACCCAGGCTGACACATCGGTCGCCGGTGCGACGCCGCGAATCTGCGGGGGCAGGCTGCGACTGACGACCGCACATTGTATCAGGATCATCAGGCTTACGCCGATGATGCACAACGCGAACAGCAGGGTCATCGTGACCTGACGGTGGCCAAGAGCCAGCAACAGCGCGCCGACGATCACCACAATGCGCCAGGCTTCGCGCAAGCTTTCGCCAAGCAAAAAGCCCACGACGGTCCGTGCCAGATTGGAGCTGAAACATGCCATCGTCTGCACGATCAGGAACAGACATGCGGCGACGACCAGGCCAGGCGAGCTGGCCCAGCCGCCCACGCTGCTTCCGACAGCGACGCAGCCGGCCCAGAACAGCGACGCCGCTATAGACACGGCAATTCCGAAAGTGATCGCCCCGCGCGCAAGGTCGTAGCGATGTTGGTGGATGTATTCGTTCCACGAGCGGACGATCAAAGTCTCCTGGCCGCATAGCGCAATGACGGCCAGGAATGAAACCAGATTGAACCAGATTGCGAATTGACCGAATTCTGCCGGCCCGATGACGCGCGCCGCGATCGTGAACATCACGATGTTGAGGGACGAGCCGCCAAGCTTGATCAGGAACGCGACGAGCGCGCCTTGCGCAATCCCGAGCTCGGCAAATCGAGAAGATACGCCTTGCGCGATTTTCATCGTCGGGCCGCTGCCTCTTCCAATGCTGCGCGACCTCGCGGCCGCGCCGCAGCTGGAGAACTAGTAGCCGAGCCGCGCGTGGGAGACTCACGCCGCCGCAAATTTACGTTAATCGCCGGGGCGCCCCGGTCCAGAGTTAACCAGACTGCCGTCGCCTTCGCGATGGCCGGTCCCTCGGCGGAGCGAGCCAGGCGCTACGTGCCCGGATCGTGCGCGCTACGGCGCCGCCCGCTGGCTGCCATTGTCAGCGCGTTGCGGTGTTCCGTCATGCGCGTTGAGTGGCATCAGTCCGTTGACGAGGGGTGTCACCCATTGGCCGGTGTCGGTGTGAAACAGCGCAAAATCGTGATCGAACTGCCAATAGGCCCACGGCCAACCTAGGCGTTCGGCCGTGCGCGTCACGAAGGAGGTGTAGCGCACGCGCGCGTCCATGGCGGCGGCCTCGTATGCGCCGAACTCACCGAGGTAGATCGGACGCCTTTGTTCCTTCGCCCAGGCATCGATGGTCTCCAAGTCGCTCGTCACGCGGCGCTTGTCGTCCTCGCTTCCCCAATCGATATTTCGCAACAGGGCAAAACGCCACGACCACGGCGCTCCCTGATGGGTAAACTGCATCGGCTTGTAGTAATGGACGGTAACGATGATATTGCGGTCGTCGGGCGGCAGCTGGAGCTTGCGGATTTCAAGAGGATCTTCGGAATTTATCGCTGCGACGATTACGGTGCGCAGAGGGTTGTTGGCTCTGATCACCTGCATGGTGGACTGGATAAATGAGTTCCACCAGGTCGCCGTCATTTTGCCGCCCGGCTCATTGAGAAGCTCAAATACTGCGGTCGGAAATCGACCCGCGCAATGATCTGCCAGCTGTTTCCAGAAGGCGCGCAGCTTGATGCCGCAATCGTCCGGATTGCGCTGGCACTGATCGTAATCATGTTCGTCGATGACGGGAACAAGATCGCTGACAACCGCTTGTTCCAGCACCCAATCGAGCCGCGCAAGTATTCTCGGATCGAGATCGTTTCTGCCGTCCATATATTTAAACGCCGACAGATTGATCCGCACGTGATGGAATCCGGCGTCACGAATCATTTTGAAATAACGCTGTTTGAACGGAGCATCGACGCCGCCGTCCCAAATACCGTCATAACCGAGAATATTGACGCCACCGGCCATTTGCTGCGCCGTGGTTGTGGCTCCGTCCTGTGCTCTGCACGGTGATGCGGCCGGCAGAACGCAGGTAAAGACGATCATCGAACATAATATCGCCGATTTGGTCGTGCCCGCCAGCATTGCGCTGCTAAAACGAAACATCGACGTCGGAGCTCGCTCCGCTGCATCCGCTCGCTCGTGCATCGCTTCACTCCAACTGCCGCCGTTATCACGCAAATTGCCGCCGCTGCGGTGTTCGCGAAGGCTGCGGCGATGGTTGAGGTGTTTCCAGCCGCGCGCCGGCACTCGCAATGAAAAATGCGACCAACAGGGCTTCGGAGAAATCAGTCGATCTGAGAAACAATGTCTCGCTAAAGTTGATCAGAAACATCAGATTCACATAACCAACGATGAGATCGTAATCGGCCTGCGGGATTAACTGATTCACTCGCAACCATGACATCCGGAAGCCAAATAGCAGAGCGCAAAGCGCGAACAAAGTCATCCCGACGATGCCGGTTTCCGTCAGAATAGCCACGTAGCCGCTGTGAAAGTTGTCCAGCACCCAGCCGTGCTCGTGAAGGAAGCCGAAATAAAACTCCGGGGTCGTCCAAAAACCATTAAGCCCGAAGCCGAAAAGCGCGCGGTCGCTCAAGTGGCGGAGCGCATATTCCCAGATTTGGGTCCTGTTCGTAAAATTGAGCTGGTTGTCGAACAACGGCAGATAATCATGGCCTGTACTCACAATATAGGCCATGAGCGTGCTGGCCACGATGGTCATTGCTATTGGCCCGAAGGCCAGCAGAGTCTGGAGGCGCGGCGACCGGCGCGACAGATAACAGCTGGCAATGGCAGCGAGCGCCAGCACACCGCCGCCTCTCGATCCCGACCCGATGACGCACGCTGCGCCCAATCCGAACAAGACGAGGAACTGGATCATGCCGCCACGCCGCAAAGCGTTGTGGCAGGCCAAGAACATCAGCAGCGCTCCGCAGAGACCCAGACTCTGTTTTGAATCGAAAACGCCCTGCCACAGACCTTCTTGCATCCAGCCGGTCGCTATCGCGATGTCAGGAAAAAAGACGACAAAAACCAGCGACATGACGGTCAGAATGAAAAGGCCGATGATTGTGCAGCCTACGATCGCATCGAGCGACATACGGCAAGCAAGCCGGCTCACGCCGATCGTCGTGATCAGCAGCGCGCAAAATTTCATGACGCTGTCGGTCGAATGGTTAGACCACGCTACGGACAGGACGACGAAGCCGAAGAAAAGAAGGGCCGCGGCCATATCGGGCGTCCGGCCGACCCGCAGCACTGGCGGGATGAAGCAGCTCGCGTACAACACCAATATCCAAAGCGTCAGCCCCAGGCTTTGCTGCAGATGCGGCAAACCCTGAGTGAGTGTTTCATTGATGGCGCCGACAAAGTTGGCAACAGACAGCAACACGATCGCGAGCAGCGTTGCCCTGATCGCCCATATCGCTGGACTATTCGCGGTCCGAAGCACAACGATCTCCGCGGGTGTCGTGAGGCTGCGTTAGCGACCGTTTGCGCGGCACCTACAACGCTGCGGCACGAATAATCAACTGACGTTTCATCGTAACCGCTCGTCTGTCGTCCGCAATCGGAACACTGCGAAAGCTGGGCGACCGGGAGCAAAAATTGTATCGATGGCGAATCGTTAGAGTTAACGAAACGCCGGCCGATTAAGGTTGACGAAACATTGCATTAGCGAACATCGGCAAAATGTAGAACTAATTGGAAGTAGAAGCCCGATAGTTTGGAGTGCGCGATGTTGACGCGGAATAACGCTAATCCGCTGCAGCTTTACGATTCACCGGAACAGAACGCGCTCGTGCGCGTCCGAACCTTGGACCGCGCCGACCTGTCCGCTGTCACGAATGCTTTCGATCTCCGCACGTTCTGGCTGACGCTGTGTTGGCGTGCTCACTTGATTGGCGGCATTACGGTAGCAACGGTCGCTCTCGCCGCCGCTGCGCTGATCGTGATTCCGCCGAAGTACCAGGCAACCGCGGTCGTGATGGTGGATCCCCGGCAACTCCACGTCACCGATACGCCGGCCGTGCTCACGGGAATTGGCGCCGACGCCGCGGCCGTCGAGAGTCAGGTGGAAATCATCACATCCACGGCGCTTGCCCGAAAAGTTATTACGGCAATGAAATTGGAGGACGATCCGGAGTTTTCGCGGGCGTCGTCATTGGACGAGATCAGTAACAGCTTATACACGTTTTTCGGAGGCGACCCCGGTGCGCTGCAACGGACCAAAGACGAGCGTCTCATATCCAATCTGCAAAAGAATTTGACGGTACACCGCCGCGGCCAGACCTATATCCTCGAGATCAACTTCTATTCAAAGAATTCGGCGAAGGCGGCGCGCATCGCCAACGCCTTTGCCCAAGCTTATCTCGCCGACCAGCGGGAGATTAACAGCAACACCACCGCGGACGCATCCGAATGGCTCGATTCCAGGATGGAGGCGATGCGTGAGCGGGTTCGCCGCTCGGATGAAGCGGTCGAGAGCTACCGGTCATCCCATAACATTGTCGACGTGACCCAAGGTAACAAGCTCATCAATCGACAGATCGAAGACCTCACGCAGCAGATTGCTCAGGTCAGGACCTACACCGCTGACGCCCGCGCGCGACTGGAGCAGGTCGAATATGCCGCGCGGCACAATGACGATCCGGCGACGCTGAATGCGGTGCTGCAGTCGCCGGTCATTACCAATCTGCGCTCGCAATACACCGAGGCCGCCCGCACTGTATCCGAATACAGCACGATGTACGGTGAGAGATATCCGGTGCTGGCCGTGGTTCGCGCCCGCCTTGCCGACGTACGTCGGCAAATCGACAACGAAATCGCTCGCATTCTTTCCGGCGTCCGCAACGACTATCAAACCGCGGTCAATCGCGAGAGTGCGCTGGAGGGCGAGTTGGCCCGTCTGAAGGAACAATTCGCGGCGACGGATCAAGCCGAGATCAAACTGCATGAGTTGGAGCGCGACGCGCAGGCTAACCGTGATCTGTTCGAACAATTCCTCAACCGCGCCAAGCAAACTTCCGAACAGCAAAGCCTGCAGATCGCCGACGCGCGCGTTGTAGCGCCTGCGTTGCCGCCACTGAAACCGAGCCGTCCTGCAATGTCGCTATTGCTTGGCGCCGCGGCCTGCGGCGGATTGCTTCTCGCGATTGCGATCGCGCTGTTGATGGAGCAGATGCGTCAAGGCTTTCGCAGCTTGCGCGAGGCTACGCAATTTCTATCGTTGCCGGCGCTTGGCATGCTGCCCACCTACCCGGATGACACGGAAGAGTCTTGGAGCTGGCGCAGCTCGCCGCCGAAAGGGGAGCAAGGCCGGGAACCTTGCAGGTTTGCAATCAGTCATCCCCGATCGGCTTACGCCCAGCAGTTGCGCGGCATACAAGCCCGCTTATTCGATGATATGACCGCGAGTAAAGTTGTCACGGTGGCCTCCGCGGCGCCCGGGGAGGGCAAGTCAACGTTTGCCTGCAATTTTGCTCTTGCCGCCGCCGATATTGGCCTGAACACGCTCCTGATCGATGGCGACATCCATACCGGAAGGACCGGCCAGGCGTTTGGCTTGAGCAAAGCCGGGCTGTCTGAGGTTCTTAATGAGCAGATTTCTCTTCAACAGGCGCTCGTGAAGGACCCCGCTACGGGGCTATGCGTGTTGGGAGCACGCGATCCGTCGCGCGTCGTGTGGCCGGAGAATATTGACACCGCGCGTCTGGAATCGCTGCTGCGCCGCTGCCGCGAAGAATACGATCTCGTGGTGCTCGACACGCCGGCGATCTTGCCCGTCGGCGGGATAACGCCGTACCTGAAATCGGCCGATTGTGCCATCCTGGTCGTGGAATGGGACGGGACACCCCGGCAGGCAGTGTCTGAAGCTCTCGATATGCTGGATGCGGATGCCCAGAAAATTACCGGGTTGGTGCTCAACAAGGTATCGCCGCGGTGGTTTCGACTGTTTCACTATGGCGGCCGATATTCGGAATCGACATCGGCATTGCAAACGGCCGCCTGACTTGCTCGCTGCTGACAATCGATAGGCCGCGGGCGATGACTGCCGCGCGAGCTGCGGCTGGGCACGCGAGCCATCGCTTTCAGCTCGCAATCGCCTCGAGGCGTCGCTTGGTAACTGCCGGGCCGAAGCCGCCGATGACGATGAACACCACGACCATGGCGCCTGCGATAAAGCTGAACACGCCGATGGTGCCGTAGTTGCCGAGCAGGAAGGCGATGATGAAGCCGGAGAAAATCGCGCTGAACCGGCTCCAGGAATAGACGAAGCCGACGGCCTGGGCGCGAATGCGCGTCGGATAAAGCTCGGCCTGATAGGCGTGGAACGAGAACGACATCCAGTTGTTGCAGAGCGTGATCAACAGCCCGCACACGATCACGCCGGCTGCCGAGGCCTGTTGCGCGAAAAGCAAGCCGAAAACCGCGATGCCGATCGCGGCCCAGGCGATCTGCCATTTGCGCTCGAAGCGGTCGGCGAAGATGACGCCGACCAGCGGGCCGATCGGCGCGGCGATCGCGATGATGAAGGTATAGGCGAGCGACTTCGTGACTTCGATGTGCTGCGAGATCAAAAGCTGCGGCACCCAGCTTGAGAAGCCGTAATAGCCGATCGTCTGAACCAGATTGTAGATCACCAGCATGATGGTGCGGCCGCGATAATCCGGCGCCCACATTTCCATCCAGGCGCCGGTCTTGCGCTCAGTTTCGCCGGCTACGATCTGCGGCGGCGGCAGGTCCCTGCCGGTGTCGGCGCGGATTTTTTGCTCCAGGTCGCCGACGATGCGTTCGGCTTCGGCGCTGTGTCCGTGCTGCTCGAGCCAGCGTGCCGATTCCGGCAGATCGCGGCGGATCCACCAGATCACCGCCGCGCCAATCGAGCCGATGATGACGACCCAACGCCAGCCATCGAGTCCGTAAATCTTCAGCGGCACGAGTTGCCAGGCAAGGAACGCAACCACCGGAACGGCGGTGAACATCACGAACTGGTTGTAGGCGAAGGCCGGTCCACGTTCCTCCTTGGGAACGAGCTCCGAGACATAGGTGTCGACGTTGACCAGTTCGACTCCGAGCCCGATGCTGGCGATGAAGCGCCACAGATCGATGGTCTCCGGCGTATTCTGAAACGCCATGACGAGCGCGCCGAGCGAGTACCACAGCAGCGCGAAGGTGAAGATCGAGCGGCGGCCGAAACGGTCGGACAGCCAACTGAACGCGAGCGTGCCGACGAACAGGCCCGCGAACAACGCGGCGACGAAGCTGGCAAAGCCGTGCAGATCGAACAGGCCCTGCGTGGTCGGAGTGAAGATCTTGGCCTGGAACAGGCCGATGGCGATGTAGGCGGTGAAGAAAAGATCGTAGAATTCGAACCAGCCGCCGAGCGAAACCAGCGTCACCAGCCAGCGCGTGTAACGCGAAGGCGGCAGGCGGTCGAGCCGCGCCGCAATGGTGACCGTTTGATCCGATGCCACGTCCGCCCCCCTAAATATTCGGTCGAATCTTTTGTTTATGATCGGTGCAATTCTATCAGCGGATACCGCTGCTCTGTCAAATCCTCGATGCTCGACGTCGATTTCCGGCGTTGCCGGGTCGGTTTACTGTGTGCGTCACGGCAGGTACGGTCCCATTACGCGGATCAGTGAGGGACGTGCCCGCATAGGCCATGAGCACACCGACAGCGGCACCGATTTCCGAACACAAAGCCACGGCGGCGACCCGGCTCATTGTGGCCTCCTCGCTCGGCAACGCGTTGGAATTCTACGAAATCCTGGTCTACGGCTATTTCGCGGTCATCATCGCGAAGGTTTTCTTCCCGGCGACCGACGAAGCCGTTTCACTGCTCGTGACTTTCGGCACTTTCGGCGCCTCGTTCCTGGCGCGTCCGGTGGGCGCGTTATTTCTCGGCGCCTACGGCGACCGCATGGGACGCAAGCGGGCGCTGACGTTGTCGATCCTGCTGATGACCATTGGCACCGGGCTGATGACGGTCATGCCGAGCTACGCCTCGATCGGCATATTGGCGCCGGTGCTGGTGATCGGCGCGCGGCTATTGCAGGGATTTTCGGTCGGCGGCGAGTTCGGCAGTTCGACCGCTTTTCTGGTCGAGCATCGCCCCGACCGCGCCGGCTATTTTGCCAGCTGGCAATGGTCGAGCCAGGGTCTTGCGGCAGTCGTCGCCACCAGCTTGGGCGTGTTGCTGACAACGACCATGCCGGCTCCCGACTTGCAGGCTTTCGGCTGGCGCATTCCGTTTGCCGTCGGGCTCTTGATCGGGCCGGTCGGCTACTACATCCGCAGCAACATGGAGGAAACGCCGGAATTCCTCGACAGCGGCGCGGCGCGCGCGCCGTTGCGCGATCTGCTGGTCGGCCAGTGGGACCGGCTCTTGCTCACTGTCGGCGCGGTCGTGGCGTCGACGAGTTCGCAATATGTGCTGGTTTTCATGCCGACCTATGCCATCCGCGAGCTGCACCTGCCGCAGTCGACCGGCTTCATCGCGGCGATGCTCGCTGCGGCATTGCAGACGGTGGTCGTGCCCATTGTCGGCATGTGGGTGGATCGGGTCGGGCAGACCCGGATCATGATCGCCGCGGCGATCCTGTTTGTTCTGACGTCGTATCCGGCATTCGCACTTCTGAACGCCAACGCCACGCTCACGATATTGATCCTGATGGTGTGCTGGGTGAGCCTGCTGAAATCTCTTTTCAGCGGGGCGCTGCCATCGCTGATGGCGAAGGTTTTTCCGGTTTCGACCCGCGTCACCGGCATGTCATTGAGCTACAACATCGCCGTACCGATCTTTGGCGGCTTTGCGCCGTTCTTCGCACAATCGCTGATCGACCTGACCGGCTCCAAGCTGGCGCCGAGCTATTACATGATGGCGACGGCGCTGTTGAGCCTCGCGGCGCTTCTTGTGCTGCGCCGGAAATATCGACTCTAGACATCTCTTACCGGTCGCGCTGCCTATCGCTTGCCGCGTCTGGGCATCAATTTTGCCATCTTCGCAACGATGATTGCGGGGCGCGGCCTAAAAAAGGGCGAACAATCCCGGGCCGCGGTGTTGGGGGGGCGTGCGATGCCGGAGGGGGACACTGCCTATGCCATGGCCATCGAATCCGCTGCAATCGCCGTTACCGCCTGCGACCTTCGCCTGCGTCGGCAACTCTGCGAAGCCTTTTCCGAGGCGATCGATCTGCGCGGTGGTTCGCTCGCCGGCGGGCTTTGCGTCAAACGTGATGTCATTGCCATTCTGGAGGACGTGTTCAAACGGGTGATCGATCTCTATGCAGAGGATCTCGTGCCGGCGCGAGAGCATGTGCTACGTGAACGCGCCGAGGCGCTGCTGCGCAAAATCCTTGCCGAAGTCAGCACGGACTTCTTTGTCAGCTGGCCGTTTCCCGGGGAAAACGGCGACGGTGCGAATTAGGCCGCCTCCCCACGGACGACGAGGACACGCCCTGCTCGTCGGACGCGCAGAAGCATTTCACTCCGCATGCAGGCCCTCGGCTCGGATGATCGGCCACCACTTCTCGGTCTCGGACTTGTACAGGGCGGCAAGCGCTTGCGGCGTCTGTTGGTCCCGCGGCCAGATGTCCTGGCCTTGCGCGGCAAAGCGCTCCGTCACGGCAGGATCGGCCAGTGCGCTCACCACAGCAGTGTTGATCGTGGCGATGACGTCCTGCGGCGTGCCTTTCGGCGCAAACAGTGCGTGCCAGTACGAAATGTGCAGCCCCGCTACGCCGGACTCGTCGATAGTCGGAATGTCAGGAGCAAGATGCCAACGGTCCTTGGTCATCACCGCGTAGGCCTTGATGGTGCCGGCGAGAAGCTGCGCCATCGCGTTTGCTGCCTGGTCGAACATGAAATCGACGCGGCCGGCCATCAGATCCTGCATTGCCGGCGCGCCGCCGCGATACGGTACGAAGCCGAAATGCGTTCCGGTGACCTGTTGAAAATACATGCCGGCGACCTGCGCGCCGCCAGCGGCGCCGACCGTCCCGGCTTGCGCCTTGTCCGGATTGGCCTTGAGCCAGTCGATCAACTCGTGCACGTCCTTGGCCGGAAAGTCCTTGCGCGCGATGATGATCTGCGGCGTATCGGCAAGGAGTGCAATCGGTGCGAAATCGGTCACGACGTCGACGGACATATTGTAAGTGATCGGGTTGACGACCTGCGTGCTCCACTGGCCGATGAGGAGCGTGTAGCCGTCCGGGTCTGCGCGTGCGACCCGCGTGACGCCGATGGTGCCGCCGGCGCCGCCGACATTCTCAATGACGATCGGTTGGCCGAGCGAGCTTTGCAGCGGTCCGGACAACACACGCGCCAGCGTGTCGGACGGTCCGCCGGGCGGGAACGGCGCAATGACAGTGATCGGCCGCGATGGATAGTTCTGCGCATTTGCGCCGCCACAGGCAACGAGCGCCAGCGCGGCGGCCATTATCATTTTCATGAACGTCCCCTGCTTCTCCATCATCGATAACTCGGCAGCCGCAGCGCGCGTTCGACGATCGCAAGGAGCGCGGAGTGGTCCTGCGCATGGTAGATCGATGCGCCCATCTGCACCGGATCGCCAGCATAGTAGCGTTCATATTGCAGTTGGCGCTGGCCGAACTGCGTACCGGTCGCGTCCCAGGCGAGTTTTGACAGGCGGATTTTGGCCTCGGCGTCGCGATCGGCGCCGCGATAGTAACGGTGAATATCGGCGCCGATTTCCGATTTCAGATCGGCCTCGGTCGGATTAGTCAGGATCCCACCGGCGCCGAGCACTTGCGTCAGCCTCACCATGCGCTCGTAGAAGCGCGGGATGTGATAACGAAGCGCCTGCAACGGCGGCAGCGCCGGCCGCAACGTGCCATGATCGCTTACTTCGGCTTTCTGTTCGCACATCAGGATCGCGCCCTCGATGAGCTGCAGATAACTGATGCACTCGCCGAGCTGCTCCTGCACATGGATGAAGGTGTCGGTCTTCACGCTGCGCGATAGCGCGATCGCCAGCGCCGTCATGAATTCGCATTTGGCAAGGCCGCGTACCGCCGTCTGATGGCCGGTGTGACACTGCATCCGCGTTCGGGCGAACATGGTGTTGGCCAGCGCGACATTGCCGTAGAGAAAAACGCGGTCCCACGGCACCAGCACGTTGTCGAAAATCGCCATCGCGTCCGGTTCTTCGAACCGCGAACCGAGCGGATGATCCCATTCCGACTGATTGCCCTGATCGAAAGGCTCCCGGCAGATAAAGCGCAGCCCCGGTGTATCGGCCGGAATGGCGAAGGCGATCGCGTACTTCTCTTCGCCGGGACGCACCGAGAACGGCAGCGGATAGACCATGATTTCGTCGGCGGTCGGACCATGGGTCGCCAGCATCTTGGCGCCGCGCACCACCAGACCGTCGCGCGTTTCTTCCGCGACGCCCAGGTAGGCGAACTCGTCGGCTTGCTGCGAGGCCGATTTGCTGCGGTCGACCGGCGGATTGACCAGCGTATGGGTGAGAAAGATATCGTTGTCGCGGCAGTAGCGATAATAGTGCAGCACGTTGTCGGCGAATTTGGCGCTGCACTCCGCGAACACGTCCGGTGCATCGGCCATCGAAACGAGCACGGTGTTCAGGAAGTCGGGCGAACGGCCCATGGTGCCGAATGTAGCCTCGGCCCAGGCGCGCATCGCCTTGCGTCGGTGCACGAGATCGGCGTGCGTCCGCGGGATGATGAAGGACACGCCGGCTGGTTCGGCGCCATCATCGGGCAGGTACGTCATGGTCGAATGCAAATCAGCGTCGCTCTGCATGTCGTAGAGTCGCGCCATTGCCGCGATGGGGCTGCGAAATGCCGGGTCCGCGGTAACGTCGCTGACCTTCCGACCAGCGACCCACACCTCTCGTGGATGGGCTTTGAGCCATGAAATATAGCTTTTGCCGTCACGAATACCCATCACAGCACCTTTTTTGGGCTGATTTCCGCCGCTGCCTTTTCAACAAGCGGGTTTAACGCGCTATTTCAAGGCCGATTGCGGTTTTTGACGCCAGGAACCGGCGCTGTCCGAAAACGTTGTCGTGTACGGCGCCATCATAGCGCGCCGGCGCGGGGCGGCTTCCGGATAAATCATGTGCGGCATTTGCGGTGAGTTGACCTTCAATGGCGACGCTGCGGGTCGTTGCATTGCAGCAATGGTCGAGCGCATGCGTCCGCGCGGGCCCGATGCGCGCGGCGCATTCATGCAGGATCGCGTGGCATTCGGCCATCGCCGGCTCAGCATTATCGATCTTGCCTCCGCCTCGCAGCAGCCGATGGTCGATCCGCAGCTCGGTCTGGCGATCGTTTTCAACGGCTGCATCTACAATTACCGCGAGCTGCGCAGCGAGCTGACGGCGAAGGGCTACAGGTTCTTTTCCCAGGGCGACACCGAAGTCATCCTCAAAGCCTACGCCGCATGGGGCCCGCGCTGCGTCGAGCGATTCTACGGCATGTTTGCGTTCGCGATCTGGGAACGCAATTCCGGGCGCGTGGTATTAGCGCGCGACCGGCTGG
>Ga0070731_10003361_pt1 | contig 14496 bp, 10 predicted proteins | sample Coa_R1_2_FD_66448 | JGI IMG/M metagenome (GOLD analysis project Ga0070731, IMG submission 66448) | Surface soil microbial communities from Centralia Pennsylvania, which are recovering from an underground coalmine fire - Coalmine... | ecosystem: Environmental > Terrestrial > Soil > Unclassified ... | reverse complement strand
CACGGCAATCGCCGCCGCCACGCTCTGCGCGTTTTTCACGCTGTTCACCGGCGGGTCGGGAGTCACGATTCTCGTGCTCGGCGGACTGCTGCTGCCGGCGCTCGTCGCCGATCGGTACCGCGAGCGTTTCTCCATCGGCTTGCTGACGGCATCCGGCTCGCTCGGTCTGCTCTTTCCGCTCTCGCTGCCGCTGATGCTGTTCGCGATCATCGCGCAGAAGCCGCTCGAAGAATTGTTCGTCGGCGGCCTCATGCCGGGTCTGCTGATGCTCGGGCTGATGGCCATAATGGGCCTTCGCGAAGGCGTGAAGAGCCAGGCGATCCGCACGCCGTTCAGCATCCGTGAAGCGTTCGCGAGCATGTGGGAAGCGAAGTACGAGCTGCTGCTTCCCGTCTTCGTACTCGGCATGTTCTTCAGCGGCACGTCCACGCTCGTCGAAGCGTCGCCCCTCGCCGCACTCTATGCACTCATCGTGCAGCGCTTCATCCATCGCGATCTGCCGACATGGAAATCCGTTCTCACGGTCGTCAGCGACTGTGTCGCGCTCGTCGGCGGCGTGCTGCTGATTCTCGGCGTCGCGTCGGGTCTCACCGATTATTTCGTCTCGGCGCAAATCACGACGAAGCTCGCGGACTGGACGCAAGCGCACGTGCACTCGCATCTGGTCTTTCTGCTGTGCCTGAATCTGTTCCTGCTGCTCGTCGGCACGGTCATGGACATCTTCTCGGCGATCATCGTCGTCGTGCCTCTCATCCTGCCGTTGGCGACGCAGGGATTTGGCATCGATCCGGTGCATCTCGGAATCATCTTCGTCGCCAATCTCGAACTCGGTTTCCTGCATCCGCCGCTGGGCCTGAATCTGCTGCTCGCGTCGCTGCGCTTCAAGAAGCCCGTGCTCGAAGTGACATGGGCCACCTTGCCGATGCTCGGCATCCTCGCGATCGGCGTGCTGCTCATCACGTATTGGGATGGGCTGACGATGGGACTGGTCCACTGGATGCGCGGCGGCTGAGCAAGCGAGCGGACGGCGTCACAGGTATGATCGTCGCCGGAGGACGATCCGATGCGACGAGCGCTGCTGGTCACGGTCCTGTGCCTCTCAGTGGCCTGCGGCCGGTTCAAGAACGCGTCGACCGACACTGCGTCCAACGAACGCGTCATCGTCATCGCGCAGGATTACACCGAGATCATCTGGGCGCTCGGCGCCCAGGATCACATCGTCGGTGTGGACTACTCCAGTACCTTCCCGCCGGACGTCAAGAAGCTGCCGACCGTCGGCTATCATCGCGCGCTCGCCACCGAAGGCATCCTCTCGCTCAAGCCGACGCTGATCATCAGCGATGGCAACATCGGACCGCCGGCGGTGGTCGATCAGCTCAAGAGCCTGAACATCCCGATGAAGTCGTTTACGGCCAAGAACAGCTCGATCGACGGTACCAAGGCGCTGATTCGTGAGATGGGCGCGTTCTTCCACAAGGACGCGCGCGCCGAGGAACTGTGCAAGACACTCGACGATGGCATGGCGCGGGCGGCCGAGTTCGTGAAGCAGTACCAGACGCACCCGCGGGTCGCCGTGATTCATTTTGGCCGCGCGTCGAACGTGTACATGCTGGTCGGCGCTCCGCGCGAGGGCGACGCCGGTGACGCGGGCGCGGCGGGCAAGATGGTGCAGTGGGCTGGCGGGACGCTGGCCGTCACGGCGACGGGCATGCAGCGCATGGCCTCGCCCGAGCTGGTCGCCAAAGCAAATCCGGAAGTCGTGTTGATGACGGAATTCGGCTACGACCGCCTCGGCGGCCAGACGGATCAGATCCTCGTGCTGCCCGGCGTCGCGACGAGCGACGCGGCGAAGCACCATCGCATTTATCGCGTCGAAGAGCACCAGCTCATGTATTTCGGACCGGACACCGGCGATCACATCATCGAGTTGGCCAAGTTGATTCACCAGCAATGAGCCGCCGATCCGCCGGCGGCGGTCTACTCGTCGCGCTCGCGGTGCTGATGGCGGCCGTCGGCCTGGCGTGCGTGCGTTTTGGGGCGATTGATTTTCCGCTGCGCGAGATGTGGTCGTCGACGTTGACATTTGCGAACGGCCACGTCGCGCCAACCCTCGACGGCCGCATCTTCACCGAACTGCGGCTGCCCCGCGCGCTGCTGTGTCTGTTCGTCGGGGCCAGCCTCGGCGTCGGCGGCTGCCTGATGCAGGCGCTCTTCCGCAATCCCATCGTCGAACCGGGACTCGTCGGCACGTCGAGCGGCGCGGCGCTGGGCGCCGCGTTGTACTTCGTCCTCGGCAACGAGCTGCATCTCACCGCCGGCAGCTGGATGCTGCCGTTCGCCGCATGTCTTGGCGGCGTGATCTCGACGTACGTCGTCTTTGCGCTCGCCAGTACGCGCACCGAGGGCCGCAGTTCGATCGTGCTGCTGCTCTTGACGGGACTCGCCGTCAACGCGCTCTGTCTCAGCGGCATCGGCTTCCTGTCGTACATCGCGCGCGACCCACAGGCGCGGTCGATCATTTTCTGGAACCTGGGCACGATGTCGGGCGCGAACTGGCACGCGGTCGAGATCGTCGGCGGCACGACAACCATCGGCACCCTGCTGGCGATGACGCGCGCCAAAGCGCTCAACGCGCTGATGATCGGCGAGGAGGAGGCGACGGCGCTCGGCGTCAACGTCGGCCGTTTGAAGTGGACGGTGCTCTCGATCAACGTCGTCATCGTCGCCGTCGCGACGGCGTTCGTGGGCGCGATCAGCTTCGTGGGGCTCATCGTGCCGCACATCATGCGGATGCTGCGCGGCGCGGACAATCGCTTTCTGATTGCCGCGAGCGCCCTTTTCGGCGCGGCGCTGCTCAGCCTCGCCGATCTCGTCGCGCGCGTGTCGCTGCGGCCGGCCGAGCTGCCGATCGGCATTGTCACGTCGGTCGTCGGCGTCCCTGTGTTTCTGGCGCTGCTCCGCCGGCGCCGGTACGTGTTCTGATGATCGACGCGCGCGATCTCGTCTATGTCGCGGGCGGCCGCGAGATTCTGCGCGGCATCTCCGCGACATTCGCCCCGCGGACGCTGCATCTCATCGTCGGTCCCAACGGCGCCGGGAAATCCACCCTCGTGAAAGTGCTCGCGCGCTTGCTCCGTCCCGCCCGAGGCACTGTCACTTATCAGGGCGCCGACATCGCCGCGGCCGCGGAGCGAACGCTCGCCGTCCGGCGCGCCGTGCTGTCGCAGGCCATCGAGATCGCCTTCCCGCTCAGCGTGCGCGAAGTCGTCATGATGGGCCGCTATCCTCACTTCGGCAGCCGCCAGACGTCCGTCGATGAGACCATCTGCGACGAGGTCATGGCATATTTCGAAGTGGCTGCACTCGCGGATCGCAGCTATACGACGCTCAGCGGCGGCGAGCGCCAGCGCGTGAATTTCGCCCGGGTGCTCGCGCAGGTCTGGCTCGCGGTGCCGGGCGGCTGCCGCTACCTGTTTCTCGACGAGCCGCTGACCTTTCTCGACATCCGGCACCAGATCGACTTCATGCACAAAGTTCGCGCATTTGCCGCCGCGGACGACGTGGTCGTTGTCGGCGTCGTCCATGATCTGAGCCTCGCGTCGCGATTCGCCGACCGGCTCATGCTGATTGACGATGGGCGCGTCGTGGCCGACGGACCGCGCGAGGCGGTACTGACGGCCGAGCACATCCAGCGCGTCTTCGGCGTCGAACCCGGTTTCGTGCGCGACCCGTCGAGCGGGACGACGCATCTCGTGTTCTGAGCAACGAAGCTGCGCTATCGTGAGCGGATGATCCGCGCCACCGTCATCTGCGTTGGCCTGCTGGCCCTGGCTGCGCCACCGGCTCAAATCGACCTCGGGGGTCGATTTCCAATCAGAAACGCCGGTTCGGAGCCATTTCAGACAGAAATCGACCCCCGAGGTCGATTTGGAGAGCTCCTCAACGCACTGTCGTTTCGCAACATCGGACCATTTCGCACCGCCGCCTGGGTGACGGCGATCGCGGTGCCGGAAGCGCCGGCGCACGATCACCTCTACACGATGTACGCCGCCAGCCGCAGCGGCGGGCTGTGGAAGACGACGAACGCCGGCACGACCTGGAACAACATCACCGACAGCATCGATCTCGAAGCGACGGGCGCGGTCGCGATAGCGCCGTCGGATCCGAAGACAATCTGGATCGGCGGCGGCGATCAGGCCAACGCCCGCAGCTCGATCTCCGGCAAGGGCGTGTTCAAATCCACCGATGCCGGCGCGACGTGGCATTTCATGGGACTGCCCGACTCGCAACACATCGCGCGCATCGTCATCCATCCCACAAATCCTGACGTCGTCTATGTCGCGGCGCTCGGACACTTGTTTTCGAAGAACGAGGAACGCGGCGTATTTCGCACGACCGACGGCGGCCGGACATGGAAGAAAGTGCTGTACGTCAACGACGGCGTCGGCGCGGTGGATCTGGTCATCAATCGCAAGACGCCCGCGCAGTTGTTCGCGGCGATGTACGACAAAGACCGCAAGCCGTGGCAGATTGTCGAGAGCGGGCCCGAGAGCGCGATTTACAAGACCGACGACGGCGGCGACAAGTGGACGCGCCTAGGCGGCGGGCTGCCGACCGGCAAAGTCGGCCGCATCGGCATCGACATGTATCAGAAGGACCCGCGGATTCTGTACGCGCTCTTGGAGAATCAGAATCAGCGCGGCCCGGCGCCGGCGGCGGCCGACGTGAGCGCCATCGCGCCGCTCGCGCAAGGCATCATCGGCAACGAGCTCTATCGCACCGACGACGGCGGCGCGACGTGGCGCAAAGTCACCGACGTCAACGTCGCCGGCGGCAAGGCGCCGTACTCGTTCAACCAGCTCAAGATCGATCCTTTCAACGATCAGATCGTCATCGTCACCAGCGACAGCATGTACATCACGCGCGACGGCGGCAAGACCTGGGGACAGGATTTTTTCCGCGGCATGTTCGGCGACTTTCGCGCGATGTGGTGGGACGAGAGCGACGAGCAGCACATCGTCATGGGCAGCGACGGCGGTGTCAGCGTCTCGGTCGACGGCGGCCGCACCGCCGATTACTTTCCCAACATGCGCGTCGGCGAAGTCTACGCCGTCGGCGTGGACATGGACGATCCGTATCACGTCTACGGCGGCATGCAGGATCACGACTCCTGGAAAGGTCCGGTCAACGGACACACCGGCCGCATTTCGCTCGAGGACTGGGTCACGGTCGGTCCCGGCGACGGCATGTACAACGTCGTCGATCCCACCGACAGCCGATGGGTCTACAACACGCGCGAGCTGAATCAGATGGGCCGCATGGATCAGAAGACCGGCGTGCGGACCAACATCGCGCCGACGCGGCCGCCCGGCCAGCCGCGCCTCAGATTCAACTGGATCGCGCCGATTGCGCTCTCGCCGCACGATCCGAAGACGATCTATGCCGTGGCACAGGTGCTCTTCCGCTCGACCGATCGCGGCGATCACTGGGAAGAAATCAGTCCGGATCTGACGACGAACGATCCGGCGAAGACGAACAACAACGTGCCGTTCTGTACGATCACGACGATTTCGGAGTCGCCGATTGCCGCGGGCCAAATTTGGATCGGGACGGACGACGGGAAGGTCTGGCTGACGCGCGACGCCGGCAGGACTTGGACGGACCTGACGACACACCTCGCGAACGCGCCGCTGCCGGTTCAGTTTTTCGCTCGGTTCAACGGCAGCGGCCAACTGACCGCCTCTGCTTCATTGGTCGGGCAGGGCGCGGCGATTCTGACCGATCGCTGGGTCAGCCGCGTCTTCGCGTCGCCTCACGACGCGGGCACCGCGTTCGTCTCCAAGAACGGCTTCCGCAACGACGACTTCGCGCCGTATCTCTTCAAGACCACAGACTACGGGCAGACGTGGACGTCGATTGTCGGCAACCTTCCCACGGGCGCAATCAACGTCGTCGTGCAGGATCGCAAGAACAGGAATCTACTGTTCGTCGGCACCGACGCTGGCGTGTTCGTTTCAATCGACGCCGGCGCGAGCTGGACGCGGTTCAAGGCGAATCTGCCGACGGTGGCCGTCCACGATCTGACCATCCATCCGCGCGAAAACGATCTCGTGCTCGGCACGTACGGACGCGGATTCTGGGTCGGCGATATTTCGCCGCTGCAGGAAGTATCGGCGACGACGCTCAACGAGCCGCTCCACTTGTTCGACATCGAGCCGAAGGCGCATTACGGCTTCGGCGATCAGGGCATGAACTACCACTTGTTCGGGGACAAGTTCCTCGAGGTGCCGAACGAGTTCGACGGCATCGTCATCAACTACTGGTCGAAGGACGCCGTTGCGACTGGCGCTCGCGCGACGGTCAGCGATCCGTCCGGCCGCACGGTCGCTCAGCTTCAGGGTCCGACCCGGGCTGGACTGAATCGCATCCAGTGGAATCTGACCGAGATTGCTCCGGCGCCGCCGGGCGCCGCTCCGGGACGCGGACGAACGGCGGGCGCTCCGGGCGGCGGCAGAGGCGGCCGAGGCGGCGCGATCGTGCCGCCAGGCACGTACACAGTCACACTCGAGGTCGGCGACCTGAAGGCGACGAAGGCCGCCGTTGTCAGAGCGCGGATCGAAAGCGTTGTCCATTGATCCATTGCTCCATTGCTCCATTGATTCATTGATTCATTGATTCATTGATTCATTGATTCATTGTCATCCGCCCATTCACTCATCTGCGCATCTCTGTCGCTCGTCCACCATCTGTTACCATCGGTCTCGGAGTGGCGCGGCCCTGCGCGCCGGGAGGATGACGATGAGACGAATGGGAATCGCCGTAATCGCGGCGGCAGTGGCGGCGTTTGGCTGCGGCGGCGGCTCGGCTCCGGCCAATCAGGCGAACAACGCGTCCGGCCCGGCAGCCGCGGCACAACCCGCTCAGCCCGGCCAGCCCGCCGACGCCGCTCAGAGCGCGCAGTCGATGGCGCAGGCGCTACAGCAGATGGCACAGGGCGCGCAGCAGATGCAAACGGGCGCCGACGGCAAACCCATTCAGCTCATCGAATTCGAGAAGCTCATCGCTCTGCTGCCGGTCGTGCCTGGCTGGGACCAGGACAAGCCGCGCGGCGAAGAACAGACGCAATTCCTCAAGATGTCCGACGCCTCCGCGCAATACACGAAGGGCGACTTTCACGTGAAGGTGACGATCACAGACGCGGCGCTCAATCCGGGCATGATGAGTTTCATGTCGATGGGCATGGCCATGAGCAACGAGCGCACGTCAACCGGTTTCAAGCGCTCGACAAACTACAGCGGCCAGCCGGCCGTCGAGGAATGGAACAGCGAGAGCAAAGAGGCCAAAGTGACGATCCTCGTCAACAAGCGCTTCATGGTCTCGGCCGAAGGCAACGGCATGGACGGCTTCGACGTCATCAAAGAAGTCGCCGACAAGATCGATGTCGGGAAAATTGCCTCTCTGAAGTAGGGACATCGGCGCATCGATGATCGATGATCTGGAATTGATGAACGAAGAATCTGTAAACGGAAAACGTCAATCGGCTGCCCGGTTGACTGCGGACGCCGTTTGTCGATTGTCAATCACCGATTCTTCGTTCATCAATTGCCGATCATCGATCATCGATGTGCGACTCAGCTCTGTGCGTTGATGCCTCTCCTTCTCTCTGAGAAAGAGGTCCGCGCCGTGCTGCCGATGAGCGATCTCATCGGCGCCATGGCCGGCGCGCTGTCGGAGTTTTCGGCCGGACGGGTCGTGCAGCCGGTGCGGCAGGTGCTCGACGTCGGCAAAGATCCGTCATTTTTTGCGGTGATGCCGGCCGCGCTCGACGAGCCGGCCGCGGTCGGCGCAAAACTCGTTACCGTCTACTCGCGCAATCACGATCGCGGACTGCCGTCGCACCTGGCCACGATCATCCTCCTGGATCACGCGACCGGCGCGCTGGTCGCACTCGTCGACGGCCGGTACATTACTGAAGCTCGGACGGCGGCCGTCTCGGCGGTCTCGGTGAAGCTGCTCGCACGCCCCGAGGCGCAGACGCTCGCGATCATTGGCAGCGGCGTGCAGGCGCGCAGCCATCTCGAGGCGATTCGACATGTTCGGACGCTGAAGGACGTCCGCGTGTGGAGTCCGAATCGTCCGCATCTGGAGTCATGCGTCCGCGAGATGGCGGCGTCGACCGGTTTGCCCATACGCGCGGCTCGAGACGCGGACTCAGCCGTCCAAGCGGCCGACATCATCGTCCTGGCGACGTCCTCTCGCACGCCGGTGATCGGATCGACTGCCGTGTCCCCCGGCGCGCACGTCTGCGCGGTGGGCGCGTGTCGTCCGGATCAGCGCGAGATGCCGACCGATCTCGTCACGCGCGGGCGCGTCTTCGTCGATTCCCGCGCCGCCGCGCTGAAGGAAGCCGGCGACGTGCTGCTGCCGATCGGCGAACATGCCGTCACCGAGACTCACATCCTCGCGGAGCTCGGCGCCGTCGCGGCCGGCCTCGCCCCGGGTCGTCTCTCGACGTCCGACATCACAATTTTCAAATCGCTCGGACTCGCCGTCGAAGACGTCGTCGCGGCGAACCTCGTCGTCGAGCGCGCGCGCGCCGCCGGACTTGGTCAATCCTTCGATTTGTCATAGCTTGGGAGTGATGAGACGTCTGTGGGTCGCCGGAGTCCTGCTCGCGGCCCTCGACCCAACACTCGCGGCGGGGCCCGTGTCGGTCGACCCCGGCGATCTCATTGCGCGCGCGTACCACGCCGCGTTCAACCTCGACTACGACGAAGCCGCCTCGCTGGCGCGCAAGGCGACGATCGAGGCGCCGGATGACTCGCGGACGCATCGCACGCTGGCCTCGGTGCTGTGGATGCACATGCTCTTCGCCCGCGGCGTGATCACGGTCGACAACTACATGGGCAGCGTGACGAAATCCGCGAAGGCGCTGCCGCCGGTGCCGGTCGCGCTCGACGTCGAGTTTCAAGTCGAGATCCGGCGCGCGGCCGATCTCGCGGATGCGCGGCTCAAGCGCGAACCCAACAACCTGGATGCGGAGCAGGACGTCGCGTCGGTGTCGGCGCTCGAGGCGAGCTACATCACGTCGGTCAAAGGCAGCGTCATGTCGGCGTTCACGCCGGCGAAACGCGCTTTCCAGTTGGACGATGAAGTGCTGTCGAAGGATCCGAACCGATCGAGCGCGGCGCTGGTCGTCGGCGTCTACCGGTATTTGGTGTCGACGTTCTCGATGCCGACGCGATGGTTTGCGTACCTCGCCGGGTTCGGGGGCGGCAAGGAGAAAGGGATCAGCCTGATCGAATCGGCCGCGGCCGGCGGCGAGTCTCACGTCGAAGCGAGCGCGGCGCTGATGCTCATCTACACGCGCGAGGGACGGCACAGGGACGCGGAACAGATCGCCCATCGCCTGGTGACCGAATTTCCACGGAGCCGCGTCTTCGAGCTCGAAGAGGGCGCGGCGGCCGCGCGCGCCGGCCTGGGAGCCGAAGCCGATTCGATTTTGTCTCACGGCATCGAAAAGCTGAAAACCGATCCTCGTCCCCGCTTTCCCGGCGAGGACGCGTACTGGTTCTACAAACGTTCGATTGCGCGCACCGAAATGAGACACTATCCGGACGCGAAGGCGGATCTGCAGTCGGCCCTCGGCGCGCATCCGATCGACTGGATCGCCGGCCGCATTCATCTGCAGATCGGCCGGATCGACGATCTCACCAGCCAGCGCACGACGGCCGTGACCGAATACAAGCAGGCGAAAGCGATTTGCGAGGCACAGAACGATCCCATTTGCGCCGAGGAAGCCGCAAGGTTGATGAAGACGGCCTACACAGGGAAATAGGCGACAGGCATCGGTAGAGCCTCCGGAACGATCTACTGAAGCCTGATGCCTGGGGCCTGAAGCCTGATCCGTTAACATAAGCCAAGCAATGCCGAAGGCGAAGACATGGATCTGGATCGTCCTCGCGTTCATCGGCGTGTGCCTCTTGACGCTTGTCGCGCTGGCGGGCGCGAGCGTGTATTGGGTGCGCCAGCACATCCAGATTCAGCAGACGTCGGCGGCCAATTCGCTGAACGCGTTCGAGACGGCTCGCGCGGCGTTCAAGAATCAGATGCCGCTGATCGAGATGGATTCACTCAACCGTCCGCATCAGACGCGTCCCCTCTCGGGTCTTCCGACGTCGTCTGTCAAGCCGACGGACCTGGTCGTGATGGTCTGGGATCAGGACAAAGACCAGCTCGTCCACGTGTCGATGCCGTTCTGGCTGCTGAAGATGGGACGCCGCAAAATCGATCTCGCCAACGGCGATCGCGGATTCGATTTCGAGCAGCTCAACATCGATATCGCCGATCTCGAACGCGTCGGACCACTGCTCGTGCTCGACGCACGCTCGGCGTCAGGCCACCGCGTGCTGGTCTGGACGCAGTGAATCGGGTTCTGGGTTCTGGGTTCTGCGATTCAGACGAGGCCGAAAAACTGACGCATGCGCTGTTTGAGCGAGACGTGCTCGGGGCCGTGCAGCGAGGCGGCTGATCGGGTTTTGTCGAGCTCGCGGCGGCGGGCTTCGGCGGCGGCGGCGAGCGGCTCGATCACTTCGGGATGATCCTGCACGTAGGCACGGAAGGCTTCGGCGTTGATTTCGAGCACGGCCGAATCGGCTCGAGCCGTGACCGTCGCCGAGCGAGGCGCGCCGGTCAGCAACGACATCTCGCCGAAGTATCCGCCGGCGTCGATCTGCGCGACCTCGCGATGATCGGCGCCGACCGTCACCGCCACTCGTCCGCGCCGGATGACGAACATCGACGATCCGGCCTCGCCCTCGTACACGATTTCTTCTTCGGCGGCATAGAGCCGCTCCGCGGCCGCGGCGGCGAGCGCTTGATGCACTTCGCCTGACAGCGGCGCGAGCACCGGCACGGCGGCGATCGTCTGGGCAAAACTGTTGCGGCGCTCGACCGTGTCGATCGGCTGCTCGATGCGATCGTATTGCACCTGAATCGGCCACGGAATTTCGATGCCCCGCCGGTTGAATTCGTAATAAATCGCCCGCCGGACATCATCCTGGATCTGGTCGGCGTTCGCGAAGTCGTCGATCCAGAACCGGGCGCGAAACGTGAGAGACGACGAACCGAAGTCGACGAGGAGCGCCTCGCACAGAGGCTTCGCCAACACGCCGGGCACCTGGCGCATCGCCGCCATCATCGCGGCCTTCGTCTCGTTCGGCGGCACGAGATAGGTGGCGCCGACGTCGACCGTGAGGCGCGTCGGCACTTCCGGCTCCGAATAGTTGTTGACCGCCTCTCGTGCCATCGTGCTGTTGGGCAGGATCACCAGATTGCCGGCCTTGGTCTTGATCTTCGTCGCGCGCCACGTCACCTCGACCACGCGCCCCTCGTAAGTGAGCACGGTGATCCAATGCCCGACGCGGAACGGCTTCTCGATTTGGATCGCCAGGCCCGCGAACAGATTGCCGAGCTGTTCCTGCAGCGCGAAGCCGATGAGCGCCAATGCGCCGACCGACCACGCCACCATCGCCTGGCCGACGACGAGCACGGCGACGGCGCCGATGCCGATCACGACGATGGCGTCCTGGACGATGGCGGGCGCTCGATCGCGCGCCCGTTTCGCAATCCATGGATTGAAGAGCAGCGCGACGAAGATGTTGATCAGCGCCAGGATCAGCAGCAGGCGTTCGGCCTGCTCGATGCGAGCGACGTGTCCGATCTGCTGGACGAGCGCCTCGTCCCGCAGGAGGAAATGCACGGCGCCGAAGCCGATCAGAATGACGATCGTCTGGCGCAGGCGTCGTCGCATGACGGCGTCCTGGATGGCAACATACCCGGCCAGCGCGGCCACCAGAAGGACCGCGCCGAGAATCAGGTGTCGAGGCAGCTCGGGATGTGCCGCCACGTCAGCCGGTAATGCCCTTCTTGAATGCCGCGATCTCGTCGGCCGTGACCGTCACCGTCACGGCGGTCTTCACCGGACCGCCCTTCGCGTCGCGCTCGGTATTGACGCCGCGCGAACCGCCGGCCGATGCCGTCTGATTGCTGCTCTTGTCTTTGCCGAGCGCGCTCATGCCGCTGACGCCGAACTTGCTGCCAGAAGACGCCGGCGCGTCAGAGCCTGATGGAGACGGCACGGGCGTGTACGAGATGTTCTGCGTGTACCGTGCGGCCACGACGGCCGTAGCGGTGAGTTTCTGGGATTTGATCTCTTTCGTCAGGCCATCGAGCCGCGCTTGTGTGTCGGGATGCGACGCGAACAGGCCGTTGCGGTCGGGCTGATTCTTGTTGCGCGCGTCGAGACGGGTGAGAAAGTCGCCGAGGCCCGTTGGCGAATAGCCGGCAGCGTTTGCGAGGGCAACGCCGCGCTTGTCGGCGTCGATTTCCTGATCCCGAGTGTATTTCCCCTCGATGATCATCGAATAGGTTGCGTCCGCGAACTGTTTGAGCACGGCTGAGCCGATGGCGTCGGTGGCCATCCCTTCGCCGTTGCTCTTCTCAATCGCGTTTATTGCGTGCTTCTGCGTGACGTGCGAGATCTCGTGCCCAAGAATGTCGGCCAACTCAGCCTCGTTCTTGAGAATCGACAACGCCCCACGCGTGATGTGGATGAATCCGCCAGGAGCCGCGAAGGCATTGATGCCATCGGTGTCTAAAACAATAAAGGTCCAGGGCAGCTTCGGCCGGCTGCTCTGCGACGCGAGCGTCATGCCGACCAACGTGACGTATTTGTGAACGGCTTTGTCTTGCACGACGCCGTACCGCTCGCGCAACCTCGCGCTGACGTCGGTGCCGATGCTGATTTCGTCCGGCTCAGAGATATCGAGTTTCTTCTTGGCGTCCGCGGCTTTATTGAGCAGCGACCCAATTTGCGCGTAGGCTGGCGCTGCGATCGCAAGTGCCATTACCGCCAACGTCACCGTTGCCATCCGTCTCATAACCCCTCGTTCTCGCACCGTTCAGGCAGTCATCACTTCGTACACGACCACCGGCTTCGTCTTGCCCTTCACGATCACTTCGTCCACGCGCCTGGTCGCCACGTCGATCGTCAACTGCGCGCGCGTGGCCTCGCTGATCAGAATGTGCGTACCGTAGTTCTTGTTCAGCGACTCGAGCCGCGATCCCAGATTCACCGCGTCGCCAATCACGGTATAGCTCATGATCGTGTCTGAGCCGATATTACCCGCAATCATCTCGCCCGAGTTGATGCCGATGCCGATGTCGAGCGTGGGCCGGCCCGCCGCGGTCCACTTCGCATTCAACGCCGCCAGGCCCGCGACCATCTCGATCGCGGTCTGCACCGCATGGTCGGCGTGGCGCGGATCGGCGATCGGCGCGCCAAACAGTCCCATCACCATGTCGCCGACGAACTTGTCGAGCGTCCCTTGATGGCGAAAGAGAATCGCCGTCATCTCGGTGAAGTACTCGTTGAGCATCGCGACGACGGCTTCGGGCGTGCTCTTCTCGGACGCGGTGGTGAATCCGCGGATGTCCGAGAACAGCACCGACATCTCGCGGCGTTGGCCGCCGAGGCGCGCCAGCGACGGATCGGCGACGAGATGATTGAAGACGTCCTTCGACACGTACCGGCCGAACAGAGTCTTGACTTTGCGCTTCTCGCGGCCTTCGACGAAGTACTGCCACGCGACGCCGCCGAATAACGCGATCGCCATCGCGGCCGTCGGTTCGACGGCGCCCATCCACACACCGCGGCCGACCATCGTCGTCGCCACGGCCAGACACGCGCCGACCAGCGCGATGACGACACCGGTCGCCCACGGCACGGGCAGGACGGTGGCGATGATGCCGACGACGGCGGCGGCGATCGTCGTCACGGCGAGATCCGTCGAGCCGCCGGTGCGCCGCATGGTGCGGCCGGAAAGAATGTCGTCCGCAACGGCCGCATGCACGAACGCGCCGGGTACGCCGACGCCGCCGAACGGCGTGGAATGCACGTCGCCCAGGCCCGCGGCGCTCGTGCCGACAAAGACGATCTTGTCGCGAAATACCGACGGATCGATGTCGGGCTTCGCACCATTCTCGGCATGATCCTCCGACAGCAGCACGTTGAAGAACGAGTAGGTTGGATACAGGGGGGTGCCCTCGCGATCCTGCGGCGGTCCCCGATAGTGAATCAGCGCCTGCTTGGACTGCAGCAGCGGATCCGACGGATTCAACCGCGGCACCGGATCGGACAGCAGCGGCATCCGGCTTGTGCCAATCGACAGTTCGCTGCCGTCGGGAGACATCCGGACGTCTCCAGACGGTGTCTTCATCGACGCGAGCGCGGCCGCCAATCCCAGCGACGGCACCGTCACGCCATGGACGTCGACGAACGGACGGCTTCGTCGCATCCGGCCGTCAGAATCTCGCACGAACAGATCGTGCCCGACGGTCAATGCCGCGTCGCGCAGCTCGTCGAACGGCAACAAGATCGATGCGCGCTGCTCGAAGCCCGAGCCCGCCGCGTACATGGTGCCTGGCAGTCGCGGC
>Ga0070731_10003360_pt1 | contig 14500 bp, 10 predicted proteins | sample Coa_R1_2_FD_66448 | JGI IMG/M metagenome (GOLD analysis project Ga0070731, IMG submission 66448) | Surface soil microbial communities from Centralia Pennsylvania, which are recovering from an underground coalmine fire - Coalmine... | ecosystem: Environmental > Terrestrial > Soil > Unclassified ... | reverse complement strand
GGGCAACTACATCCTGCTCGGGCCGGGGCAGGCTCACGTCCTCCACGTCAGATGACGCATCCTTCGCCTTCGGCTCAGTCGCGTGGGGGAAACCGTGTTTCTTCCACGGACCCCCTTCTTCTGTGGTGGCGGGAGAACCTCCCGGTTCCCCCACTCGCCCTCCCCCTGCGTCATCGATCGAGGATCGACCGATGACGCAAACGCTTGCACGCGCCGAGTCCGGACGGCCTGGACATTGGTTCGAGGCCGATCCGCTCTGGTTCAAGCGCGCCGTGTTCTACGAGATCCATATCCGCGGCTTCTACGACGGCAACGACGACGGCAGCGGCGACTTCCGCGGACTGACGGAGAAGCTCGACTACCTGCAGTGGCTCGGGATCGACTGCGTCTGGCTGCTGCCCATGTACCCGTCCCCGTTGCGCGACGGCGGCTACGACATCGCCGACTTCTACTCGATCCACCCGGACTACGGCACCGTCGACGACTTCCACAACTTCGTCGACCAGGCGCACCAGCGCGGCATCCGCGTGATCGCCGACCTCGTCATGAACCACACGTCGAGCGACCACCCGTGGTTCCAGGAGTCGCGCTCCTCGCCCGACTCGCCGAAGCGCGACTGGTACGTCTGGTCGGAGAGCGACGAGCGCTACCCCGACGCGCGGGTCATCTTCGTCGACTCGGAGGCCTCGAACTGGACGTGGGACCCGGTAGCGGGCGCGTACTACTGGCACCGCTTCTTCTCGCACCAGCCCGACCTGAACTACGACAACCCCGCGGTGCGCGAGGCGATGCTCGACGTCCTGCGCTTCTGGCTCGACCTCGGCATCGACGGCTTCCGGCTCGACGCGGTGCCCTATCTGTTCGAGCGCGACGGCACGAATTGCGAGAACCTGCCGGAGACGCACGCGTACCTGAAGCGCGTGCGGGCGGAGATCGACGCGCACTACCCCGACCGGGTGCTGCTCGCGGAGGCGAACCAGTGGCCGGCAGACGTCGTCGACTACTTCGGTGACGGCGACGAATGCCACATGGCGTTCCAGTTCCCGGTGATGCCGCGCCTCTTCATGGCAATCCGCCGCGAGGAGGCGACGCCGATCGTGGACATCCTCGAGCAGACGCCGCCGATCCCGGACAACGCGCAGTGGGGGCTCTTCCTGCGCAACCACGACGAGCTGACGCTCGAGATGGTCACCGACGACGAGCGCGACTACATGTACGCCGAGTACGCGAAGGACCCGCGGATGAAGCTCAACCTCGGCATCCGCCGCCGGCTGGCACCGCTGCTCGACAACGGCCGCGACGAGATGGAGCTGATGACCGCGATCCTGTTCTCGCTCCGAGGTTCGCCGGTCCTCTACTACGGGGACGAGATCGGGATGGGCGACAACATCTACCTCGGCGACCGGGACGGCGTGCGCACGCCGATGCAGTGGACCGGCGACCGCAACGGCGGCTTTTCGCGCGCCGACTTCGCGCGCCTCTACCTGCCGCCGCTGATGGACCCGGTGTACGGCTACCAGGCCGTGAACATCGAGGCGCAGCTGCGTACGCCCACGTCGCTCCTCCGCTGGGTGCATCGGTTCATCGCGCTGCGCAAGCAGCACCCGGTGTTCGCACTCGGGACGTGGGAGGCGCTCCGGCCGGCGAACCCGCACATCCTCGCGCACGTCCGCCGGTACGAGGACGAGATCGCGCTCTGCGTGCACAACCTCTCGCGTTCGGCGCAGGCAGTCGAGCTCGACCTCTCGGCGTTCAAGGGTCTCGTGCCGGAGGAGATGCTCGGCCGGACGGCGTTCCCGGCGGTGGGCGAGCTGCCGTACCTGCTGACGCTCGGCGGGCGCGGGTTCTTCTGGTTCCTGCTTCGGAGTCCATCATGAGGCGACGCTTGCCGGCGCCGCCGTCAGGGCGTCCGGGCTTCGCCCAGGCGTTCGTCTTCGCCGGCCGCCCGAAACATCCCGTCGCAGGAGCAGCCGCATGAGCGTCGAGATCGCCACGACCCTGCCGGAGGACGCGCTGCTCGCGTTCGTGACCGCGCAGCGTTGGTTCGGCGCGAAGTCGCGCGAGCCCGTCGGCGTGCGGCTGCTCGACCACGCGGCGCTCCGACACGAGGCGCCGCTGCTCGTCGACGCGCTTGTGGAGCTGCGCTACGCGGCCGGGACGCACGACGTCTACCAGTTGCTGATCGGCCTGCGCCAGAGCGGGGCGGAGCAGGCGAACTCCGTGATCGCCGAGCTCGACGGCTGGACGGGGTACGACGCGTTCGCGGACCCTGCAGCGGCACGCGAGCTGATCCACCTCGTGCGCGGCAGCTCGAGCCTGCCGGCAGAGGAGGGGACACTCGAGTTCCACACGCTCGGGGCGGTTCCGCAGGATGGCGCGGCGGTTTTGCGCGTGCGGCCGCTCGGGCTCGAACAGTCGAACACCTCCGTCATCCTCGACGACGAGCTGATCGTCAAGGCGTACCGGCGGCTCGAGGCCGGCCCGAACCCGGAGCTCGAGCTGCTGGCGTTCCTCACACGTCACGAGTTCGCCAACGTCCCGCGGCTCCACGGCTGGTGGTCGTACAACGGTCCGCTGATGGACGCGACGCTCGGGATCGTCCAGCGCTACGTGCCGAACTCGGTCGACGGCTGGACCCTCGCCTTGCGCGAGCTCCCGGACGCACCGGAGGCGTTCAGCTCGCGGCTCCGCCGGCTCGGCGAGGTGATCGGGGCGATGCACACGACTCTCGCTTCCGACTCCGACGACCCCGCGTTCTGTCCCGAGGTGCCGAGCGCGGAGCTGCTCGCGCTCGTGACGGCGACGCTCGACGAGCAGATCGAGTCCGTCTTCCAACACCTCCCCGACCTGCCGGAGCTCGAGCCGATCGCAGGCCGCAGCGACGAGGTGCGCGACTTCCTGCGCAGCCTGTCCACCTTCGGGCCGCTCGGCAAGATCATCCGCCACCACGGCGACCTGCATCTCGGCCAGGCGCTCTGGGCAGACGACGACTGGGTGATCGTCGACTTCGAAGGCGAGCCGGCGCGGACGTTGCCGGAGCGGCGGCGCAAACGGTCGCCACTGCGCGACGTCGCCGGTATGCAACGGTCGTTCGCGTACGCCGCCTCGGCGGTGCCCGAAGCGCCTGCGACATTCGAGGAGCGCGCGCGGGCGGAGTTTCTCGGCGCGTACCGGGAGGCCGTGCAAGGGTCGGGCATCCTTCCGGACAGCGACGAGGCGGTCGAGCGGCTGCTCAGCATCTTCGAGCTCGAGAAGGCGGTGTACGAGCTGCGCTACGAGCTCGACCACCGCCCCGACTGGCTCGGGGTTCCTGTCGCGGGCATCGTCCGCCTGCTGGAGGCTCGATGACGATCGCCGAGGAGGTGCAGCTCGTCGTGCGCCGCGAGCACGCCGACCCCCACCACGTCCTCGGCGCGCATCCGCGTGGGAAAAGCGGCGTCGTCGTCCGCACGTTCAGGCCCGAGGCGGAGCGCGTGCGCGTGCTCCCCGAGGGCGTCGAGGCGAAGCTGAAGGATCCGGCCGGCCTCTGGGAGGCGCTCCTCCCGGGGAAAAAGCTGCCGCTCGACTACGAGCTCGAGGTCTCGTATCCGGGCGGCAACATCTTCACGATCCGCGATCCGTACGCGTTCCCGCCGACACTCGGAGAGCTCGACCTGCACCTAGCCGCCGAGGGACGGCACGAAGAGCTGTACGAGAAGCTGGGCGCGCATGTGCGCGAGGTGGACGGCGCCACCGGTACGGCGTTCGCCGTCTGGGCGCCGAACGCGCGCTCGGTCAGCGTCGTCGGCGACTTCAACAGCTGGGACGGCCGTCTCCACCCCATGCGCTCGCTCGGCGCCAGCGGCATCTGGGAGCTCTTCGTGCCCGATTGCCCGGAGGGCGCTCGGTACAAGTTCGAGCTGCGGCGGCACGACGGCGGCGTGCAGCAGCGCGCCGATCCGGTCGCGTTCGCGACCGAGGTTCCGCCGCGCACGGCGTCCGTCGTCTTCAGGCCGCAGCACGAGTGGCGAGACGAGGAGTGGCTTGCCGCCCGGCGTGCGGGCGAGCCGTGGAACCGGCCGCTTTCGATCTACGAGGTGCACCTCGGCTCGTGGCGCGAGGGGCTCGACTACCGTGCCGCCGCGGAAGAGCTCGGCGCGTACGTGCGCGAGCTGGGATTCACGCACGTCGAGCTGATGCCGATCATGGAGCATCCGTTCGCCGGCTCCTGGGGGTACCAGGTGACGGGCTTCTTTGCGCCGACCTCGCGCTTCGGCAGCCCCGACGACTTCCGCGCCTTCCTCGACTCGCTGCATCGGCAGGGCCTCGGCGTGATCCTCGACTGGGTGCCCGCGCACTTCCCGCGCGACGAGTTTGCGCTCGCGCGATTCGACGGGACGGCGCTCTACGAGCACGAGGACCCGCGGCGCGGCGCACACCCGGACTGGGGCACGCTGATCTTCAACCTCGGCCGGAATGAAGTGCGGAACTTCCTGCTCGCGAGCGCGCTCTACTGGCTGCGCGAGAACCACGCCGACGGTCTCCGCGTCGATGCTGTCGCCTCGATGCTCTACCTCGACTATTCGCGCCGCCCGGGCGGCTGGGTCCCGAATGCCTTCGGCGGCCGCGAGGACCTCGACTCGATCTCGTTCTTGCGCGAGCTGAACGAGGTCGCCCACGGGCGCGAGCCGGGCGTCGTCTCGGCGGCGGAGGAGTCGACCGCGTGGCCGGGCGTCTCGCGGCCCGTGTACCTCGGCGGTCTCGGCTTCGGCTTCAAGTGGAACATGGGCTGGATGCACGACACGCTCGGCTACTTCCAGCAGGATCCCGTCTACCGGCAGTACCACCACCACGAGCTGACGTTCTCGATGATCTACGCGTTCACCGAGAACTTCATCCTGCCGCTCTCTCACGACGAGGTCGTGCACGGCAAGGGCTCGCTGCTGACGAAGATGCCCGGGGATCGGTGGCAGCAGCTGGCGAACCTGCGCGCGCTGTACGCCTACATGTGGGCGCACCCCGGCAAGAAGCTCCTCTTCATGGGCGGAGAGCTCGCGCAGGAACGCGAATGGAGCCACGAGCGCGAGCTCGACTGGTTTCTGCTCGGGCGGCCCGAGCACGCCGGCGTGCAGTCGCTCGTGCGCGACCTCAACCGCGTCTACCGCGACGAGCCGGCGCTGTGGGAGGTCGACTTCGAGCCGGCGGGCTTCCGCTGGCTCGACGCGAACGACGTTCAGCGCAACGTGCTCGCGTTCCTGCGCGTGGGCGCCGACGGCGAGCGCGCGCTCGCGTGCATCGCGAACCTGTCGCCGGTGCCGCGGGAGGACTATCGGGTGGGCCTGCCGAACGTCGGCCGCTGGCGCGAGGCACTGAATACAGACTCGGCGCTCTACGGCGGCTCGAACGTCGGCAACCTCGGCTGGGTCGAGGCCGAGCCATCGCCGTGGCAGGGCCAGCCGTACTCGGCCGAGCTCGTCCTACCGCCCCTGGCCGTCGTCTGGCTCGTCCGGGAGGGTGAGTGAGGCAGCTGGGCGCCGTTCCCGCCGCGGCGGGCGAGGTCGACTTCAGGGTATGGGCACCGGACGTGTCCGAAGTGACCGTCCGGGGCCAGGGCGACCGGGGTCGGAACCGGGGTCAGACACTTCTGGCCGAAAGGGACGGATTTGCCGCTCGGCGCCTGCCGTTCCGCCCCGGAGAGGACTATTCGTACGCCATAAACGGGGTCAGACGCCGTGACAGAAGTGTGACAACGGATCCGTGCTCGCGGTGGCAGCCCGAGGGCTTGCGCGGGCCCGCGCGGGTGCTCGACACCAGCTCGTTCGCGTGGAGCGCAGAACCGGTCACCGTGCCGCTCGAGGAGCTCGTGATCTACGAGCTGCACGTCGGCACCTTCTCTGCCGCGGGCACGTTCGACGGCGTCATCCCGCGCCTGCCCGAGCTGGCCGCGCTCGGGATCACCGCGATCGAGCTGATGCCGGTCGCGACGTTTCCCGGCGAGCGCGGCTGGGGCTACGACGGCGTGCTCACGTACGCGCCGCACCGCGCGTACGGCGGGCCCGACCGTCTCGCGCGCCTCGTCGACACCGCGCACGCGCAGGGGCTCGCCGTGCTCCTCGACGTCGTCTACAACCACGTCGGCCCCGGCTCCGAGCTCCTCGCCGCGTTCGGCCCCTACTTCACCGACCGCCACCACACCTTCTGGGGCGACGCGATCGACTACTCGCACCGAGGCGTGCGCGAGTGGGCGATCCAGAACGCCGAGCTCTGGGTGCGCGACTACGAGATCGACGGGCTGCGCCTCGACGCCACTCACGCGATCTTCGACGACAGCGAGACGCACATCATGCGCGAGCTCGCCGACCGGGTACACGCATACCGGCCAGACGCGCTCGTGATCGCCGAGATGGAGCTCGGCAACCGCGACCCGATCGAGCGCTGGGGCCACGACGCGCAGTGGGACGACGACTTCCACCACGCGCTGCACGTGCTCCTCACAGGCGAGCGCGACGGCTACTACGAGCCATACGGCAAGGTCGCCGACCTCGCGCGCGCGTTCGAGGCGAAGCCGGCGGCACGTCTCGTCGTCTGCGCCCAGAACCACGACCAGGTCGGCAACCGCTCCTTCGGTGATCGCCTGCCGCCCGAGACACAGCGACTGGCAGCCGCGTGCGTGCTCTTCAGCCCGCACATCCCGCTGCTCTTCATGGGCGAGGAGTATGGCGAGCGAGTGCCTTTCCGGTTCTTCACCGACCACGACGATCCCGCAATCGCGAAGGCGACGCGCGAGGGACGGCACCGCGAGTTCGCAAAGTTCGCCGGCTTCGCGCGCGAGGACGTCCCCGACCCGCAGGCGCGCGAGACGTTCGAGCGGTCGCGCCTGCATCCCGGGGAGGGCGACGACGACCTCCGCGCCTGGTACGCCGACCTGATCCGCCTGCGCCGCGACCTGCCGCCGGAGGTCGAGACGGAGGTCGACGAGCGCCGCCGGACGCTGCGCGTCCGCCGCGGCGGCACCGAGCTCGTGGCCGACTTCGACCGCCTGACGGCGGAGATCGCCTGATGGAGGTCTGGCCCGGCACTCCGTTCCCGCTCGGGCCGGTCTGGGACGGCGACGGCACGAACTTCTCGCTCTTCTCAGAGCACGCCGAGCGCGTCGACCTCTGCCTCTTCGACGACAACGACGGCGAGCAGCGCATCGAGGTCACCGACCGCACCGCATTCAACTGGCACTGCTACCTCCCGGGCGTCGGCCCTGGTACGCGCTACGCGTACCGCGTCCACGGGCCGTACGAGCCCGAGCAAGGGCAGCGCTTCAACTCGTCGAAGCTCCTGCTCGACCCGTACGCGAAGGCGATCGAGGGGCCGATCGGCTACGGCAACGCCAACGTGCTCCCGTACGTCCCGTCCGGCGAGCCGGACGCCGACCTCACGCCGGACGACATCGACGATGCCGCCGCGATCCCGAAGTGCGTCGTGGTCGACCAGGGCTTCGACTGGGAGGGCGACCACCTGCCGCGGCGGCCGTGGAGCGAGACGATCATCTACGAAGCGCACGTCAAGGGATTCACAAAGCTGAACGACCACGTGCGCGAGGACCTGCGCGGCACGTACGCCGGCCTCGCCTCCGAGTCGGCGGTCGAGTACCTCACCTCGCTCGGCGTCACCGCGGTCGAGCTGCTGCCGATCCACCACATCGCCGACGAGGAGTACCTCGCCCAGCGCGGGCTCTCGAACTACTGGGGCTACAGCTCGATCGGCTATCTCGCGCCGCATGCGCTCTACGCCGCCACCGGCACGCAAGGGAACCAGCTGCTCGAGTTCAAGGGCATGGTCAAGGCGCTCCATCGCGCCGGGATCGAGGTGATCCTCGACGTCGTCTACAACCACACCGCCGAGGGCAACCACCTCGGGCCGATGCTCGCCTTCCGCGGCATCGACAACTCGTCGTACTACCGGCTGACACCGGACAACCCGCGCTACTACATGGACTACACGGGCACCGGCAACAGCCTCAACCCGCTGCACCCGAGCGTGCTACGGCTGATCATGGACTCGCTGCGCTACTTCGTCGGCGACTGCCACGTCGACGGCTTCCGCTTCGACCTCGCATCTGCGCTCGCACGCGAGTTCCACGAGGTCGACCGGCTCTCCGCGTTCTTCGACATCATCCACCAGGACCCGATCCTGTCCCAGGTGAAGCTGATCGCCGAGCCCTGGGACGTCGGCGAGGGGGGCTACCAGGTCGGCAACTTCCCGATCCTCTGGACGGAGTGGAACGGCATCTACCGCGACGTCGTGCGGGACTTCTGGCGCGGGGAGGCACGGGTCGGCGACTTTGCCTACCGCTTCACCGGCTCCGCCGATCTCTACGAGCGCGACGGTCGCAAACCGTCTGCGTCGATCAACTTCGTCACCGCGCACGACGGCTTCACCCTCGCTGACCTCGTCTCGTACAACGAGAAGCACAACGAGTCGAACGGCGAGGAGAACCGTGACGGCTCCGACGACAACCGCAGCTGGAACTGCGGCGTCGAAGGGCCGACCGACGACCCGGAGATCAGCGGGTTGCGACGACAGCAGCAGCGCAACTTTCTCGCCACGCTCTTGCTCTCGCAAGGCGTGCCGATGCTGCTCCACGGTGACGAGCGCGGACGCACTCAGCACGGCAACAACAACGCTTACTGCCAGGACAACGAGCTCTCGTGGCTCGACTGGCACCTCGACGAGCCGCGCGCCGAGCTGCTCGAGTTCACGCAGCGCTTGATCGCATTGCGGCGGCAGCATCCGGTCTTCCGCCGGACGACCTTCCTCGAAGGCGAGAAGGAGCCGGCGACGCTCCCCGACGTCTGGTGGTTCCGGCCGGACGGACGCAAGATGACGCGGCGCGACTGGGAGGGCGCGGTCGGGTCGCGGCTCGGCGCATTCCTGAACGGGGCCCAGCTGCGAGCGCGCACCGCCCACGGCGAGCTCGTGCTCGACGATTCGTTCCTCGTCCTCTTCAACGCGGACGCCGAGTCGGTCGACTTCACGCTCCCGCCGCGCCGGTTCGGCTTGCACTGGACGCTCGAGCTCTCGACGGCGGACCCGCACGCGGCCGAGCGCAGCTACCTCGCGCGCGAGGTCGTCCGCGTCGAGGGCCGCTCGTTGCTCTTGCTTCGGCGCACCTGACGTGATCGCTACCTATCGCCTGCAGCTCGGGCCGTCACTCGGCCTCCGGGCGGCACGCAAGCTCGTGCCCTATCTGCGCGAGCTCGGGGTCAGCCACCTCTATCTGTCGCCCGTGCTGCAGGCACGGCACGGGTCGATGCACGGATACGACGTCGCCGACCCACGGCGCGTCTCCGAAGAGCTCGGGGGCGAGAGCGAGCTGCGTGCACTCTGCGAGGAGGCTCCCGGCGTGATCCTCGACGTCGTCCCGAATCACATGGCGGCGAGCGACGAGAACCCGTTCTGGCGCGACCTGGAGCTGCGCCGGCGCTTCTTCGACCTCGACGAGCAGACGGGGCTGCACCGGCGCTTCTTCGACGTCGACGAGCTCGCCGGCGTGCGCGTCGAGGACCCGGACGTATTCGCGACGACGCACGAGGTCGTGCTCCGGCTCGTGCGCGAGGGGCTCGTCGACGGCCTGCGGATCGACCACCCCGACGGGCTCGCGGACCCGCGCGGCTACCTCGAGCGGCTGCGCGGCGAGGGCGCCGAGCGTCTCTGGGTCGAGAAGATCCTCGAGCCCGGCGAGCCGCTCCGCGACTGGCCGATCGAGGGAACGACCGGCTACGAGTTCGCCAACGACGCGCAGGCGCTCTTCGTCGACCCGGCCGGCGAGTCGGTGCTGACCGAGCTGGCAGGGGAGCGGCGGCCGTGGGACGAAGTCGCCTTCGAGGCAAAGCTCGAACAGGCGGGCACGACGTTCACAGCGGAGGTCGAGCGGCTGCGCCGGCTGTACGACGTACCGGAGCTCGAGCGCGCGCTCGCGTCGCTGCCCGTTTACCGCACGTACGTCGAGCCCTGGAGCGGCCGCGTCGACGACGCCGACCGCGCAGCCGTCGCGCGACTTCCCGACGAGCTCCGGCAGATCCTCCTGCTCGAGCAGCGCGGGCACGACGAGTTCGTCACCCGCTTCCAGCAGACGACCGGCGCCGTGATGGCGAAGGGCGTCGAGGACACCGCGTTCTACCGCTACGTACGTCTGCTCGCGCTGAACGAGGTCGGCGGGGACCCCGGCCGCTTCGGCATCTCGGTGGAGCAGTTCCACCGCGCGAACGCGTCGCGCCCGCCGCACGGCCTGCTTGCCGGGACGACGCACGACACGAAGCGCAGCGCCGACGTGCGCGCGCGGATCGGCGCACTCGCCGGGATGGCGGATGCATGGGCAGAGCACGTCCGCCGCTGGCGAACGCTGAACGCGCACGACGGCCCGCCGGACTGGACCGAGGAGCTGCTCGTCTACCAGACCCTCGTCGGCGCTTGGCCGCTCGAGCCGCGGCGCCTCGAGGCGTACATGATCAAGGCGCTGCGCGAGGCGAAGCGCAACACGAGCTGGGTCGAGCCGGACGAGCGCTGGGAAGCCGGCGTCGAGCGCTTCTGCCGCGAGGTCTTCGAGCGCGACGCGTTCCGCGCCGACTTCGAGCCGTTCGCCGCCGAGGTCGCCGCCGCCGGTGAGCGCTCGGCGCTCGCGCAGCTCGTGCTCCGCCTCACCTCACCGGGGGTCCCCGACATCTACCAGGGTGACGAGCTGACCTATCTCGCGCTCGTCGATCCCGACAACCGCCGGCCGGTCGACTGGCAGCGGCGCCGTCACGCCCTCGCCCGTGGCGACTCTCCGAAGCTGAGCACGATCCGCACGCTGCTCGCGCTGCGTGCGCGGCGGACGGATTCCTTCGAGGCCACCTACGAGCCGCTGGCCGCAGCCGAGGACACGTGCGCGTATCGGCGAGGCGAGGACGTCGTCGTCGCCGTCGACGGTCGGGCCGGCGATCCCACGTTCGAGCGACCGCCGGGACGCTGGCGCGAGGTGCTGCGCCTCCCCGCTGCGATCGTCCTCGAGGGCTGCTAGGACGGCTTGGCGGAGACGTCGACGAGGACGTCGTCGACGTCCCGGCCCGGCACGTGCCACTGCAGCTCGCTCCAAGGGCTCCGGATCACGAGCAGGCGCAGCCGGCCCGCGGTCGCAAGCTCCTGCTCGCTGCGTCGGACTGCCCGGCGTGCGCGCGCGCGTAAGGTGACCGACGAGTGGCGCAGTCGCACAGACTCGGTTCGGGTCCGACGCGCCTCCGCGATCAGCGCAGCCACGGCTGCAACGCCTCCGTGAGCTCGCGACAGCCGGAGGGCGCGACGATTCGTTGCACGATCCTCCGCTCCTGGACGACGAGCAGCGTCGGAACGGCGTCGACCCGGAAGCGCTCGGCGAGATCCGGCCGGCGGTCGACCGCGACGCGAACGAGCTCGAACGCGTCGTGGTTGCGACGGCGCTGCAGCACCTGCGCCAGGTACCCCTCCGTTCTTCGGCAATGACCCGAGACCGAGGAGTAGAAGAAGACGAGCCGCGGCCGTGCGATGGCCTGACCGGCTTCTCTGCAAGGGAGCGCGGTCACGCGTGACGTTTATGCCCGGCGGAGCGCCTCCCAAAACGCGTCAGCCGGTGCGCTGCGAGCTGAGGAGCAGCATCGCGCCCGGCACGTCGTCGTCGACCACTCGCCCCTCGAGCGGCGCGAACTCGACGGTGTACTGCAGGCGGTGCCCGAGCCGGTCGTGGCCGTCGAGGACGACCGCATCCGCCTCGGTGCCCGAGAGCACTTTTCGCACCGGGTCGCGCAGCTCCCCGACCGGCAGGCCGATGTCGAGGTTCAGGAGGTGGGCGCCCTCGACCTCGTCGTCCCGAAGGCCCCAGAGCTCGGTCGCCTGCTTGTTCCACGCGAGCACCTTGAGCTCACGGTCGACGACGACGACGACCTGCTGCATGCTCGCGAGCACCGAGGTGAGGAAGGTGTTCGCACGCACCGTCTCGTCAGTCCGGTCGCGCAGCTCGTCGTTGATCGTCTCGAGCTCCTCGTTCGTCGACTGCAGCTCCTCATTGGTCGTCTCGAGCTCCTCGACCGTCGACTGCAGCTCCTCGTACGCACGTTGCAGCTCCCGCCGTGCGCGTTCGAGCTGCTCCTCGAGCGCCCTGTGCAACGTGACGTCCACGAACGAGACACCGACGCCGACGAGCCGGTCGCCGCTACCGAGGAGCGGCGAGACCTGGACGTCGAGCGAGCGCTCGGCCCCCTTCGGCGTGTGCCAGCTGATCTGCTTGGCCGACGTCTGCCGTCGCTCCTTGCGCGCCTCGTCGATCAGCGAGCGCAGGTCGAGCGGCCGGTAGGAGACTTCGAGGTCCTGGAGCGGCCGACCCACATCCTTGAGCTTCAGCCCGAAGAGCGCGCGGGCGGACTGGTTGACCGCGATCACCCGGTTCCCCTCGTCGACGACGAACTGCTCAACCGGAGCGTGTTCGAATGCGGCCTCATTGAGCTCGAGCAGGCCGGAGTCGTCGGGCACGAGGTCGGGCAGGGTCGTCGCCCGCCGGATTCGGAAGCCGGGTTCTGCCGTCGCATTCCGCACGAACACCCGGCGCTTGAGGTCGACCGGGTCGAAGAGCGTCGACCTCGACGGAAGCGACTCCGCCTTGCCGACGACGAGGACGCCACCCCGGTTCAGTGCGAAGTGGAAGTTCACCACGATCCGCTCCTGGACCTCCGGGCTGAAGTACATGAGCGTGTTGCGGGCGAACAGCAGGTCGACGCGCGAGATCGGCGGGTCCTGATGAAGATCGTTACGCCCGAAGATGACGCAGCGACGGAGTTCGGTTCGGAACACGAAGCCGTTGCCGTTCGGAAGGAAGTACCGCTCGAGGCGTTCGGCCGAGACCTCCTTCAGCTTGTCCGGCGAGTACTTCGCCTCCCGTGCCTGAGCAAGCGCGTCGTCGTCGACGTCCGTGGCGTAGATCTTGACCCGCCGCTTGAACGCCTCGACTCCGAGCGCGTCGGCGAGCAGCATCGCGAGACGCTCGCCATTGCACCGATCGCGCCGGCCGAGCCGACGATGGCGACCACGTCGATCGACGGCGCGTCAACCAGAGCCATGCCGCCCGGATCCCGGCGGCGAGCCCGGCTCGATCGTCCCGCGGTCGACCCTCGCGTAGTTCGTCTCGAGGTTCATCTCCGTCTCGTCATTCTCGCTCACCTTCGCCTCCTGCGGGGCAGCCCGGTCAGCCGCTGTGGAAACCGCTTCGACGCCGGACGGGAATCGTGGTTGGCTGCAGCGACGGTGGACGACCTGCTCGGGGCGTTGACCGGCCGTCTACGGGAGGCACGGGTCCGCTCCGAGGGGCTCGCTGCCCAGTCGAGGGTTCTCGCGTCGACCGCGCAACTCGTGCGGGACGCGAAGCAGTAGCCTTCGTCGCCGTTTGTCAAGCTCCTGGACCGGGAAGCGGACGGCAGTGTCGGCCTCGGCGCGAGAGGAGCAGCGGCGGATTCTGCGGGAGGCCCCCGCCCGGCTGTCCCTCCATCGCTTCGAGGAAGAGCGCGACGTCGTCTACGCACAGGAGCTGCGTGACGACTTCGTTGCCGGCTACGTCGACGGCGCCGCAGGCGCGGCACTCGAGCGCGCGGTCGACCACCGGAGCACGACGCTCCAGGGCGAGCGCCTGCGCGCGTTCGCGTTCGGCTGGTGCCGCGGACACGCCGACCTGCTCGGCCACCGCCCGGTCTACGAGCACGTCGAGCGCTGGCTCAGCCGCCGCGTCCCGTCTCGCGGCTGAGCCCGAGCCACCGGCGGCCGAGCGCGGGCTCAGCGCGCGCGTGCGAAGTCTTGTAGCTCAGTTCCCGATCGGGTACGGGTTCTGGTCGTTCGTCGGCGACGCCGCTGGCGGCGCGGGGGGCCCCGGGGTCGACCCGGGGGACGGTGTGGGTGCGGGTGCCGGTGCGGGTGCCGGGGCCGGCGTCGGGGTCGGGGTCGGCGCCGGAGCCGTCGCCGGGGCGGCCGGCGCCGGGGTCTGCGCGGGTGCCGGAGCGGGAGCCGGAGTGGGCGCCGGAGCCGGCTGCGCTGCCGGCGGAGCGGGGGCCGTCGTCGTCGGAGCCGGGACTGGCTGCGTGTGGGTCACGGAGGCTCCGGCGACCTCGGACGGCGCCGGGCTCGAGTTTTCGCTCGCACTCGGTGTGTACGAGACCGCCGGGGAGTAGCTCTGCGAGGGGCTCAAGGGCTGCATCGACTTCGGTGTCACGAACTGGCGCACCGGCGTGTGCACGAGCGCAGCGGTCATGAAGTCGTGCCAGATGGCCGCGGGGATGGTGCCGCCGACGACCTCGCCCACGCCTTCCACGTTCAAGAGCGGGATTTCACGCCCCGGGTAGCCGACCCAGACGCACGTCGTGAGCTGCGGCACGTAGCCGCAGAACCACGCGTCGACGAAGTTCTCCGCCGTGCCGGTCTTGCCGGCGACCGGCCGGCTACCGAGCGCCGCTGCGGTCCCGGTGCCGTACTCCAC
>Ga0070731_10003359_pt1 | contig 14503 bp, 12 predicted proteins | sample Coa_R1_2_FD_66448 | JGI IMG/M metagenome (GOLD analysis project Ga0070731, IMG submission 66448) | Surface soil microbial communities from Centralia Pennsylvania, which are recovering from an underground coalmine fire - Coalmine... | ecosystem: Environmental > Terrestrial > Soil > Unclassified ... | reverse complement strand
ACCCATTCGATGCAGGCATTGTTGATTGCGGCCGGAATGAAGCCGTAGGAGAGGAGCACGCCGGCGCCGGCATCGGCGGCGGCAAAGCTGTAGACCCCGCCCGATACATTATATTGGCCCGCCGCCGGACTGCCCGTCACGGCTGTCAGCGCGCCGCCGCCGGCATAAGTGACGCCGCAATCGCCCGCCCACGGCCCGAACGGCGCCGCAGCCGATACATTATAGGGGCCCGGCGCGGCGGGCACATTGGCGGCTTCGCCGCTCACCGCATAGCCGGCACTGTAACCGACCACCACGTTCTGCCGGCCCCGGCTAAACGTCGCGCCGAACAGATCGAGCGTTTGCGGCCGGCCGGGCGGCAACCCGTCCCAGGCGTCGAGCAAATAGCCGTTCGCGCAAGGTGCGCCGGCGGCGGGCGCGAGCGCCGCGGCAACGGCGATATTGTCGATGACCAGCGAAGCGACCGCGAGCACCGGATAGCGGCGCAGATAAAGGCGCGCTTTGCCGTCGCCGTCGACGCGATCGGTGAAAGCGCGCGGCACGAGCGAGGGCCGGGCGAGATAAGCGGCGATCGCGCCCGATACATCGGTGATGAGCCGCGAAAGCAGCGCATCGTCGGACGCGCCGATGCCGCTCGAGCCGGCGAGCCAGGTTTTCACGTCGGCAAGCGCGGCAAGATCGGAGGCGGCCATGGTTGGATTCCTAGGCTGACGGTATTTTTGCCGCTGCGCGGCGACGCGGCGCCGGATTGCGCGCCGAATTCTCCGGCAGACGCGCGGCGCGCGATCGATCCGGCGCTTCGACTGCGACGAAGCCGAAACACTCGATCAGCAACGCGCCGATCTCAGCCTCGACCTCGTAGAGCCCGTCATACGTAAGAATGGGAACGCCGGCGACGCAGGGGTCGCCGACGCCCGGAGGCGCTTTGAGTTTCATGGGGGCCTTGTGGGAGTTTTGAAGCTGATCCGCGTCAGGAGCAGCTTCGCACGTGCGCTTCGCCTTCGCGGATAAGTCCCTTTGCGTTCATTTGATTACAAGCACCTTGCGCTTGACCAGATGTTCGCCCAGCGGCGTGACCGTATTCGCGCGGTCGTCGGCACGATTAACGGCGAAACCGCCGGCCGACTCAACGCTGTTTTGCTGATCGTTCTTGGCTTGGCGCGATAGCCGCTGCTTTTGCGACGCTCGCACGACCTTATCCGGTTGCAACTGATGTCGCTATTGAGTTTCGAAAGGCTGACTCATCAGTCATAAGCAGTACCGCGTCGAGCACCTTCATATTCGATGCTCTGAAATTCCTCTGGAAAATACTGTCGCTGTAGCCCGTCGATGATTTCATGGGGCCGAATATACAACCCCATATTTGGCCAGTCATCGTAGTGGCCGCGCACAGCAACAGTGACTGTGATCTGCCATCCGGGAAAATCCCTGATAAGCCCTTGAAGCTTGGCAATCACCGGAGGTCGCAACATCTCCAGGCTCCCTATGAACACCACGACCTCCGGATGGCCGCTATAATCGCCGTGCATTGAATAGTCACGATGGCCCTGATCAGGCTGATAATCGGGTCGTCCGAAGTGCTTTAGCAAATTATAGGCACGATCACGAATTCGCTCAAAGGTCCCGAGATCATGATCACGACTAACCTGTTCGCCCTTCCTCATTTTACTCCTCGTCGCCGCCTCCGCCCCGAATTCGGAACTTAAATTCCTCGTTCCAGATTCTCATGTTGAATCTACGAATTCGAGGATCACTCGAATAAAATACCTCGTCGATGAGCTCCCAAGCTTGATCAGGCGTCATTTGACTCACCGTTATATTATAGCTTTTTACGAAGTCATCAAATAGCTGGTCAACCGCAGCGTTGTACGCTGCATGTTCTTTGCTCCAGCGATTCACATTGATGTCGGTCAATGGTCCCGAGGTGGCATCTATGAAGACCTGCCGAGTTTCTTCGGGAAGTTCTGGAAAGTCGTTGATGGTAGCCCACGGCACGTAGTGATGCGGCCAATTTGCAGCGTATTGAGCGCCGGGCTTCCAGGTATTGTCGGCCGTCGCATCGGACAATACGCGTGGGTCGGTTGGTCCACCGTTCCCACCTTCCCTCGTCCATTGCCCGCCGTCCGGATTGCCTGCCGGCACCTGCGGCTCGTTCGGATTGAAGCCTTCCTTGCGCAGAATTTGCCGGACGTAGCGGGCGATCTCTGCGAGCTCATCGCGATCACTGCGGAATTTCGCAATTTCGTCGCTCGCCTCAGACCATTGTCCATTTGATCTAGTGAGCGTTCGGATTGCCTTTGCGATTTCCAGATGCACATGCGGCAGCTGCGGCATGGCGTATTGAACACGCGGCAAGCGCGTCATTGGCGCGGTCCTTCGGCATGTCAGCGCGGGCTTGCCCAGAAATCCGTCCGGCTTCGGCGACCCTGAAAAGCATCACCAGGTCGCGGCTATAGCACCGGCCCGGTGATGACACGGAGTCGGACTGACAAAGATCCGGGCGGGGCGTTACCCCGCCGCGATATTCGAGATCACTGCCAGCGCCGGCGGGAAATAGTGCAGCAGCACCTCGTCGGCATCGACGCCGGTCTCGTAGCGGCGCGCGCGGTGACGCAGTCATTCCCTGCGCGCCCTTTGCGAGAACGATCACGCCTTGACGGCCGCCTGCTCCACTTCATGCCGCGCGAGATACCATTCCGGCTCGATCAGCGGATCCTCCAGCGCGTAACACTCGCGCATGCGAGCGAGACAGCGGTCTTCCGCGCCTTGGGCGCGGCTTCTGGCCGCGTCGTGAAACAGCGCCACGCAGAGCTTGCGGCGGCTCATCAGCTTGACATGCGCCGCCGCGGTCGCCTGCGGCAATTCTCGCTGCCCGGTGGCGGACACCAAGAGCTCGTCGAAAGACAAATCCCCGAGATAGTAGCGCGCCACTGGAACCGGCCAATAGTCTATCGGCGTCAGCGGCAACAACCGTCTTAATCGTTTTAGTCGATTTCTCATGTAGTCGAGCGCGCAAGCCGCTTGATCCGGCTGACGTTCGGTGACGGCCATGTAGTAGAGCAGCAATCCTTGCTGCATGCCGCCCGCCGCATCGCCGTATTGTATCGATCCATTGAGTATGCCGTCGACGAGGCCGCGCGCGAGCGCAATCGCTCTCTGCCGGTTCCCCAGGAACCAATAGAGGCAGGAGATGTCCATTTGCCGACCCGGCGAGCCCGGGGCAATTTCGAGTCCCTTCCAGTACGCGTCCAAGCGCTCGAATACGGGTAGCGCTTCTTCGTATTTTTCGAGAGCGAGCAATGCCGAGGCCATTCTGTCCATAGCGGCAAAGTCGTTCGGATTTACTGACAATTCTTGCTTGCACGCGGCAATCGCGTCGGCATATTCGCGAGACCGCATGAGATCGACGGAACGCATCAGCGAAATCCGTAGTAGACGTTGCCGGCGGCATCGTAGGTAATGGCTTGCACGGGTCCTACACCCCATTCTTGAAGTTGCCGGTTGAAGGAGGATTCGCCCGAGGGGGTCAGGGGTTTTATCTCACCGAATTGATAGCCGACACGGTGTTTATTTCGGCGTAAATACACCGCGATCGAGATTCCGGAGGCACATGCCGGCATCACCAGATTGAGGTTGATGGCGCCGCTCGCGGATGAGTTCGAGCATTCGTCGCGCAGCTTCTGGCGCAACTGCCAAAGTTAACTTGGCCGCCATCAGCCGTACCTGGAAATTGGGATTGTCATAGAGCGCGAGGAGTGAACGTCGCTGATCGCCCGGCCGGCCCTTTAGCTCCTCATCTACCGCTCTCATCTGCGTACACAATCGCTTGTACCTCCCAAGATTGTCAGCACGCAGCGCCATGTCTTGCTCGACGCCGATTGCGGCGAACCGCTCGACTAATTCATTCGTGGTCATCGTCCTAATATTAAGGGGCTTCATGGCTCAAGAACTCCGAAATCGATCAGTGCATCTTTGCCAACCCGTACCCTCTCCTCCCAGCTCTTGCCTCGCAAATATTCCCTCGGTGAAAGCCAGTCATAGTCCGGGTTTGGAATCTGATACCATCCGGTGATCAGCTAATGCTTCAGCGTCGGGATTCGCACTATATTTTCCGGCGCATCGATCATGCTTCGCGGCAAACCATCATTTTCAGCTGCAGTCTGCTCGATCAAATGGTGGTCATTATAGTACTCGATCTTGGGTAGCTGCGCAGCTTGCTGCAATTTCTGCAGGGTCCTCGTAAGCTTTCGTGACTCCGCCTCGACTGCAGATTCACTTTGGCACGAAAGCTCCACGATCAAGCATGGTGAGACACATGCCGGCATCGCCGGCATAAGGAAAGTCATTGGATGCAGCAATCGACTCGATTATCCGGCGCGCTTCGACAGGTGCGAGAGCGAGGGTCGATCGAGCAGCCATTAAGCGCACCTGGATATTAGGATGATCATAAAGCACTTTCAGCGCCCGCCGCTCATCGCCCGGGCGGCTCTTGAGCTCAGCCCTGATATCTTGCATCCGAAAAAACAGGGGATTGTAGGTCTTCGTATCGCCATCCCATACTACCTTGTATTGCTTAATTCCCAGGGCAATGAACTCGTCCACGAGTTGCGCGACAGAGAAAGCGCCGAGATCGTCCTTCGCCATGGCTTGAGCACTCCGAACTTGATCAAAGCGTCAATTCCAACGCGACGCCGTTCATCCCAGCTCTTTCCCTTGAGATATTGCCTTGGTGAGATTGCGTTGCCGGTTGCGTCCGTGAACTCGTCGTTTGGCTCGTCCAGCCAAGCATTAATCTCCCAGTGCTTTAGCGTCGGGATCGGCACTTCATTCTCAGGACTGTAGATCATGCTGGGTGGAACACCGTCATTTGCCGACCATCGCTCTACAACGTGATGCACATCGTAGCCCGTTCCGGCGTTCTGCTGCAATTCCGCCCATGTTTTAGGCGCATCGAGATAGGCCTGGATGTACGGAAGGTAGCTGCTCAGCCAATAAGAGCGTGTTGCTTGGCGTGTTGATCTGGCTCGGAAGCTCATACTTTTCAAGCGCACTGTCTTGTTCGAGCGTCTGGATGGCTTTGGCGATTTCCAGATGCGCATGCGGCAGCCGCGGCACGGCATAGAGAATCCGCGGCAGGCGCGGCATTGGCGCGGTCCTTCGGCATGTCGGCGAAAATGAATCACCGGGCCGTCGCGTTGGGCGCCGGTCCGGTTATGACGAAGATTAAAGCTGGAAACGACTGCGCTCATTCCCGCGCAAGCGGGAATCCAGGTGGAACTTTTTTGATCGCTACGGCGGCTCTGGGTTCCCGCCTGCGCGGGAACGAGCGATTAGATGGATGATAATGCCGCGACGGGTCATTACCCCGCCGCGATATTCGAGATCACCGCGAGCGCCGGCGGGAAGTAGTGCTGCAGCACCTCGTCGGCATAGACGCCGGTCTCGTAGCGCCGCGCCCGCGGCGGCCATTCGATCTGATAATAATCCTGCCGGGTGCGGATCTGCATGACGTTGCCGACATTCGACAACGGATAGGGCAAGGTACGCGCGGCCATGAGAATCGTGCCGGCCGGCATGTTGGGATGGACGCGGATGTCGAGGGTCTTCGGCCCGGCCATCGAGAATTTGTTGAGATAGGTGCGCACCATGACGCCGCCGCCGAGCGCGCTCTGGTCGGCGTCGAACACGAAACGCTGCGCCGCATTGGCGCCGCCGGCGAGAATCTTTGCCGATATGTTATTGGCGACCTGCGACGATACCCACATGGTGTCCGGCGACAGCCGGTAATTGTCCCAGCGGTTTTTCAGCGCCGCGTCGACTTCGACGATGCCGCCTGAGCCGTCGCCGGTCAGCGTCGAGCCCAAGCCGGCGGTGCCGGTTGGGAGATACTGCACATAGGCGTTCGAGCCGGACTTGAAGGCCTGATAGAGCAAGCCGTCGAAGATGAGCGCATTGGTCGAATTGTCGCTCGATCCGAGCGACGATGCGGTCTGCGCGCCAGTCGCGTTCGCCGTGATGACCAGCGAATTGATGGTGGTGATGGCGCCGAGCACTTCTGAGCCGGCGGCGCCCCAGAACCAGGCGTAGCCGACGGCGCCGGTGACCGGCGCCACCGTCGCCGCGATCGAGCCGGTGGTACCCGACGCGATCGAGGCGGTGGCATTGGCGGATTTTCCCGCGGCGCCGCCGCCGAACGTGTCCGACGAGCCGTCGGCATTGCTGCGCATGATCGCGCCCTGGATGCCGCCCGTTACGCTGCCATTGACCACCGCATCGAGCGACAGCGCCACGCAAATCACGCTATACGGACTGGCCGCCGCGGTGAGCGTGCCACCGGAGGTCGACGGCGCCAGCGACGGCGTCGGCGTCACTCCGAGCGGAACCGACGTGTTGCCGCCGAGAATCAGCAACTCCTCGCCGAGCATGCAGGCTTCGAGCCCGATCTTGGCGCCGATCGCTTTGACGTCGTCGAAACCCATGCCGGCATATTGCGCCTCGAAGTCGACCGAGGTTTCGATGCCGATGCCCTTATAGGCGGCGGAATAATCCTGCGTCGTCACCGCCTGCACGCCGCCGCGGTTGCCGCCGGAAACGCCGATCCGCAGCCCCGTCGTGTTGACGCCGGTCACCGCGCGCCAATTGGCCTGGATGCCGCCCTTGCCGGAGACGCGCGGGATTTCGTTGCGCAACGGCGTGAGCAGCGGATAGACGAATTTCGCGCCGGTCTCGAGATCGTAATAGGTCAGTCCCGAGGTCGGCGACGTCGATTCCGAGAAGGTGCTTTTCGCCAGCGGGTCGCCGGGCAGCGGATTGGCGTGCGCGCGCTCGACCTCGCGCAAAAAGCTGCCGGCATTCGACAGCGCGGCGTCATAATCCTGCACCGTGCGCGGCAGCGCGGACTTCGTCATCGACTTGGCAAGCATGTGCTGCAGATTGGGCTGATACATGGTGGTGGTCCTGTCCTTGGTTGCGTGGCTGTTCGAAAGAAGCGGCTTGTGCGCGAGCTTTTGCCGCGCGGACGTGTACTGGTTGGAAAATCCGATATGCCGACAAATGGAATCTGGAAGCGCGGAACGGACCAGGGAGCTGCGCTCGACAAAAAAACTTCGTCGCGGCGCCGCTCTTCGATGCCGCGGCAATATTCACGTTTTGCTGTCGGCCGCGGCGATGAAGCGCCTTGGCTTCATCGCCGCGAAGCTAGATCAGAAGCTAAAAGATGACAGCAGCATGAGGCCGTAACGTGACCCATACTTCCAGCGAACGGCCGTTTCTCCTGCCGGCGGGGGCAAGTTCGGAGCAAAACCGTCCCCCAATTCCTGAGCGTGCGGATTGACACGTAGCCCAATACCAAGATTCCAGCTCCGGGCGGGGTTGGTGCTGTCCGGTACGAACTGACCGTTCGAGTCAACGCTTCCGTGACGGAAGCCAACCATTGCCCCGAGGGCGAAGGCTGTGATCAGTCCACCAGCTTGCGGCGTTGCCGAGCTTCCATTCGCAACCTCGATCGCAACGAACGGACCTACTGCGGCGTCCGTACAAGGCTCAGCAACCTTTATATGCCGTGCCGTTGCTTCTTCGGACGCCTTTGATGCTGCTGCTGACGTCGGAGCGCAGCCCCCTGTTACGTCTGGAATGCCCCAATCGCGGAAGAAATAATGCGCTTCCAGAACGAAACCGACACCGACATCGCCCGACGTATCAGTGACACGTACGATGCCGGGGGCGGGACCTACGATCTGTGCATCAGTGACCCGCGTGCCGCCCAGATTGAAGTCTGTAGCAATTCCGATTCCCCAACCAAGCCCTCCCCAGGTGGTTGTCCCATATGGCTGGCTGTTCGTGGGTGCCGGTGAAGGTGCAGGCGAGTTGCCATTGCCCGTAGCTGGCGGAGTGCTGCCGGCAACAGCCCCCTGGACACAAAGTATTGCGCCCAACGCGATTACCGCGGAGGCAATGAAGAATTTTCGTACTTCATAGCTATACGCCGCTCCACGCAGCGCAACGAAATAACTCCACATTTTCAGCTCCCATTGTCATGGGAGGCGAATACCCTTCGCTACTGCTCGCAGGTTCTCGGCATGACACTGCCGTCAGCAATATGGAATCAAAGCCCGCCCCCCAGCCACCGCCCCGTGGCAAGACGACGCTAGCGAGGGTTGCAACAACCGATAATTGGAGTGAGGGCACTTTTCCACTATATCCACAGAGGAGCGAACAAATCACGCTTGCAACCGTCTGCTGCTTTGCCTCCGATTCGGGGAGCGGTCTTTTTTGGGCGTTGTCCGCTTGTTGGATCAGCGCGACGGGAAGATTTTTGGCCTGCGTATCCATCACCGACACCTATCCCTGCCTTGGCTTGAAACCCGGAATGGCTCGCATCGGCCGCGCCTGCGCCTTGCGGATCGCGGCTTCGGCCAAAGCTTCGAGCGCGCCGGGCTGATCGAGCAGCGCCTCGGGCCTGGCGAAGGCGGTGTCCTCGCCCTTTTCGGCGACGCGAACCGATGACGTGCCGAGCGGCAGCGGCTGATCCTCGATCTTCTTTATCCGCGCGCTCATGTCGTCGAGCCGCACGGTGACGCCGCGCAAAACTTTGGCCAGATTGCGATCGACCGCACGGTCGAGAAGTTTTGCCAGTTTCTCGGTGCTCTCGGATGCGTCGGCATCGTCAGCGCCATCGGCAGCGTCGCTTGCGGGTGCGCCCTCGCCGGCCTGCGGCGAGAATTTCGGCCTTGCATGGACGGTCGTCCCGGGGATCGCGGCGCCGGGGCAGCAATCCGGATCGAGCCCGACGAGCGTGTCATGCGCCTGTTTGATGCGCTCCTTGTCGGCCCTGGAATGGCGCGCGCCAATCTTGCCGAGCGCCTCTGCAACCGACTTAGCATCAGGCGGCGCAACCGTCTTGAACTTGCGCAGCTCAGTCGAGCCGTCGGCCTTGATCACCGCAAAGGTCGCTTCGGGCAGGCAGGGATGATCGACCAGCGAAACCTCCAAAGGCTCGGCGGTGTAACGCGTCAGCGACGGCGCATCCGGATCGGGCCAGCGCTTGAGATAGCGGCCGCCTTGCGAGAAGCCGGTATAGACGCCCTCCTCGACTTTCTTCCATTCGTCGTCATCGACCACCTTGCCGCAGATCTCGATGCGCCTTTGTGCGTCGTCGAACGCGATGTCGACGACCTTGCCGGCGGCGACGGCGCCGTGCATGGCGCGCAGATTGCCAAAACTCTTGCCGCCCGAGGCGCTGGCAAAATGCTGCGACCATTTCTGATACTGCGGCTTGGTCGTGGCGTAATCGCACACTTCGCCGCAGACGTCCGGCGCTTCGGCGGTGACGACGCCGTAGACCAGGCGCTGCGCCGCATCGATCTTGGTAATCGGGACGAAGATTTTCATGTCATCCATTTCGCACTCCTTGTTGCGGTGATGATGCGGCGCCAATAGGCGCAGAGCGAACGGCGCGGCGCGCAATCCGCGCCGTAGCGAAGTCAAACCGCGCCGACGCGGGCGCCGCTCATCCTTCAAAAGATTTAGCGCGGCCGATATCACGGCGTCGTGCATTGCGAGATTTACAACACCACAATACCGAAGAGGCTTATGGCGAGGCGCAGGACAACCTTGCGATGTTCGGCGCCATGCTAGCGGCAGCGAAATAGAACTAGCCTCAACATCCTTTGTTTTGGTTTTATTTTAATCGAACTGATGGAATGAATGTCACGATTGACACTTTTCGAACACGAAAAATGTACCGTGCCTTGAGGACGACGGTGCGCCATTACCCGCGCCGGAATGATAGTTCAACAAATTCAAATCGATGCTCAACCGGCCCGCGAAGCCGCTCACAGATGCAAGTTCCGCCACATTCATCGTGCAACTTTCGCTAGCACGGGATCGGCAAGTCAAACTTGGCTTCGATCATTTACGCCCGAGGAGCTGCGACAACAAACATCGACAAATTTCACCGCGCGATGACAGCGCGGACAAGCCGCTATCAGGGGGAGACACGCGATGGCCTACAACGTCATCTACAACGGCAATGGCGCGGACGGCGGTGTGGTCCCGGTCGATTCCAACACCTACACCACCGGCAGCACGGTCAGCGACGGCGTCAACGACACGACCAAGGCGCCCTATGAGCAGACCGATTCCAGCGGCAATTCGCTGAACATCGTCACCGGCAATCTCACCAAGACCGGGGCGACGTTCCTCTACTGGAATACCGAGGCGGACGGTAGCGGGACCATCCACGGCTGGCCGGCCGATACCAGTTTCACCTTCCCCGCCCAATCGAGCAATCTCACCCTTTACGCCCAGTGGGCGATCACCACCGGCCTGACCAACGGCGGCGTCACCACCCACTACGCCCTTTCCTACGACAGCAGCCTGGAGCAGACGGCGGCTAATCCCACGGGCATCGAGCCGGCCAGGACCAACGAGGTGATTGCCAGTTGCGAGGCCGACTTTGGCTGGATGGCCGGTCAGTTCCCTTCCGGCGTCGACATTTCGTCGGCAACCAGCGTGCCGATTACCGTCTACGTCACCGCGCTTGGTGGCGGCGCGAACACCACCGCCCAGATCAGACTCAAACCCGGCAATGGGCCGGCGGTGTCGCTGCGCGCCCTGATCGTCGCGGAGGTCACCGAAATCTTTATGCACGCCCAGGGCAAGGGCTGGGGTTACGCGGCCGGGGCAAACAACGAGCAGAGCTGCGGCGAGGCGTTATCTCTCTTTCTCACCGAACAGTTCCAACTCCATATCGGAACGACTCTCGGCTCCACCAATAGCGGCGACGCCTGGCTGAACAGTTCATTGCCGACCAGCAACAGTGCCTCGACACGATTCTACGACAAGACCAGCACGTCGCAAGGTTATGACTATGGGTCCCGTGTCGACTACGTCAACTCGACTCTGAACTGGCCGGGCAATGGCCCTGGGACGGGCTGCTCGATCCTTTTTCTCTACTATCTTCATCATCAGCTCGGCTTCAAAATCCCGGCGATCATCGCCGCCGCGCCCGGCTTCGACTCGAGTGGCCAGCCGAACGACGGCGCCTGCCTGCGCGGCGTCTACCAGAACCTTACCGGCGACCCGGGCGATCCGTTCCCCTTTTTCGCCCAGCTTCTGGCCAACGCCTATCCGCCGGACCAGGTCGCCTCCATTCCCGGATCGAACCCCGACGATCCCTGGCCGCTCGGCTCGTTGAGCTTCGCCGGGGCGAAAAACACCTGGGGGAAAGACGAGGTCACCGACATCATCAACAATTCCGGCGGCCTCTACCCCGACGCTTTCTATCTGATGCTCGAAGGGTTCAACCGCCAAGTTGTCGGGTCGACGAAACCGAATACCCCGACGGTTGCCTTTGGCGGAACGACGACGTCGTTGGACTTGTCCGGGGTCGGCATTCTTTACGAGACGACGAATCCCTATGTCCCGCAGCGGATTCGCTTTCCCTACAATATGAAATTCACGTCCAGCGGCATCGGCCCGTGGCCGGCAAGCGGCGAGACGCCGGCGGCCGTCGACACCTGGATCGCCATTCTGGGTCTTAAAATTCCGGCGACGACGGAATTTTTCTTCCTCGCCGGGGCCGATCCGTATTTCACCAACGTCCAGCCCGACCCGGCCAATCCAAGCGACGTGAATGTTCCCTGGCTCAGCGAGGATTTGCGGGTTTTCACCGCCACGCCGGGAGCGCCGCCCGCATCGCAATATCAATATCCGGTTCCCGGCGGTCCGCAATTCGTCGAGCACAGCGTCGGCGGGAACTACGATGTCCAGGGCGCCTATACCTACATTCAGGCGCTGCTACTGCATCTGAACAAGAACTACGGCAACCCGCAAGGCAAGGACCCGTTCGATCCGAGCGAACACGTGATCCCAAGCCAGTCGGGCGCCTATAACGGCGACTCGTCGGTGACGCCCCACACTCAAGTCGGCGGGCACAACTACAACAATTACAGTTTCGCGATCGCCAGGGTGAGGTTACGCGGATCGGTGGGTTCTTCCGGCGCGGCGACGGGCGTCAGAGTGTTCTTTCGTCTGTGGCAGACGCAAACCGCGGACACGGACTGGCAACCGAGCACCACGTATCTCAGTCACACCGATGCCAGCGGAAATCCACTGTGGCCTCTCGCTCCCATGGATGATCACACGATACCGTTCTTCGCGACGAGCAATGTGCCGAACTTCACCGATCCGACCGATCCTGAGTTCGGCGCAACCGGGTTCACCGGCACGGGCGTCAACAACCAGACGATCACGATCCAGCCGGGGCAGGACGACACCCAGTGGAGCTATTTCGGCTGCTTCCTCAACGTCAACGATCCGAACAACGTGGTCAACGGCTTGATCGTTCCGAAATCTCTTCCCGGGACGCATCATTGCCTGGTGGCGCAAATCGCCTATGCGGGCGCGCCGATCCAGAACGCCGGAAGCGTTATCGAGTCGCCGGAGAACAGCGGTCAGCTTGCACAGCGCAATCTGCAAGTCACCACATCGGACAATCCTGGCCCGCCGTCGACCCATCGCGTTCCCCAGACGTTTGACGTCCGACCGAGCCCGGCCGCCTATGAAGGAACGCTTGCGACCTATCCCGACGAGTTGATGATCGACTGGGGGACCACCCCGATCGGATCGGTGGCGAGCATCTATTGGCCGAAAGTCAACAGCGCCGACGTTCTGTCGCTGGCGTCGTGGATGTACGGCACGCACAGGCTCTCCGCAGCGGACCCCCATACGATTCAATGCACGACCGTCAAGGGCGTGACCTATGTCCCGATCCCTCATGCGACCGGAGACAGCTTCGCCGGCCTGTTCACCGTGACCCTGCCGCAGACAGTGATCGCAGGACAGGAGTTCGACATTGTCGTGCGCCGCATCAGCAACCGCAAGGTCCGCCTGCCGCCGCCTCCACCGCCGCCGCCGCCAACGCCGCAGATCCGGACCGCGAGGACGGCGGACCGCAAAGCTAAAAACGCAGCGGCGCCGGAAGCGGCGATTCAACGCCTGGCCAAGACCGAGAGATACATCGTCGGCTCTTTCCAGGTGAAGATTCCCGTCACGACCGCCGAGCTCATGCTGCCGGCCGAGGAGACGACGCTTGCGATCTTCAAGGCCCGGCTCGCGGCGATGTCGCCGGAGAACCGCTGGTATCCGGTCCTGCTGCGATATATCGGGTTCATTGCGGCACGGGTGGACGGCCTCGGCGGCCACGCCAAACTGATTCCGCCTTCGCTCGAAGGTTACCCGATCGAGGGGACGATACGCGGCGAACGCGGGCTGGAATTCACCGGCAAGGTCGGCGAGGTGATTTTCGATTGCTTCGGCGACTTCGTCGGCTTCGTGCTATGCACGTGCTCGAGCGATCATCGCTTCCATTCGCGTGAGCGCGCGATTCGCGACATTGTCCTGCGCGCTTGTAAAGAGCGGCTCCTGGTATCGGTTTTTGTCGAGACTGGAAAGGAACAGAAGATCAAGGAACTGATCATCCGGTGCTGATTTGCGCCGCGCCGGCGGACAAGCGTTCGGCAACGCGATGTGCCCTCACTAACGTGAGGCCGGACCCAGATGCCAGTGGCGCGGATTTGACATTCGCGACCCACCCAGCCGCGAACTCGTGAAGCGAATGTCAAATCCAAAAGCTCCACGAGAACTTGATATTTGCTGGTGATCCTTTGATTCTAACCTTCGCATAAGAGCCTGCCGAACTGGGATGCGAGTGTTGGAATCGGACCACCAGACCCGCCCTGCCGTAGGTAGGAATACGGATCATTGTCTAACGGCTTCCTGATTCATTCAATACTACGACGACGGAAAAACCTAAAAGCGACTTGCTATCGTTTTAATTCAGAAATTCTCAATCCCGGCAATTCAAGTTTGGTGGATAGCCCATCCAGATTTGCTCAGGTGAATTCTGTGCTCACTCAAAATAATGCCGGCCGCCACGCCTCGAATGATCTCGCTGCCGGATCGGCGCCGCCCGGCAATCAGCGGAGCACCATGTTGATTATCGAGGACGCGCTGATCCATAGCAACATCATCAGCCGGATCGCCGCCAGAGTCGGATTTGTCTCGGATGGGGCACGCAGCTATGAAGACGCCTGCAGAATCCTGAATGAGCGGCAGTTCGACTGTATCACGCTCGACCTCGTGCTCGGCGAGCACGTCGGACTCGACGTGCTTCGCTATCTCGCGGCGATCCGGTGCCGTTCGCAAATCATTGTCGTCAGCCAGTCCGACAGAGACGTATGCCACGACATGGTGCAGCTCGGCAGAGCGCTCGACCTGAACGTCTATGTCTTTGTTCAGAAGCCGATCGATATTACGTTGCTCCGCGACGCGCTGGAACAAATTCGCATGCAATCGGTGCTGCAGAAGCTCGGCTCGGACCAGGCTTGAAATCCTGGAATTGCTTGATCAGGTCCGGCGTCCAGCCGGCCGGCACGCCGATCAAGGCATCGGGGATCGAGCCTTCGGAGTAATAATCGAGCTGCCAGAGCTGACGGCGCAG
>Ga0070731_10003357_pt1 | contig 14507 bp, 10 predicted proteins | sample Coa_R1_2_FD_66448 | JGI IMG/M metagenome (GOLD analysis project Ga0070731, IMG submission 66448) | Surface soil microbial communities from Centralia Pennsylvania, which are recovering from an underground coalmine fire - Coalmine... | ecosystem: Environmental > Terrestrial > Soil > Unclassified ... | reverse complement strand
CGCCGATACAATCGCCGGGCGACCGAACCGAGGGGCGTAGCTCAACTGGCAGAGCACCGGTCTCCAAAACCGGGGGTTGGGGGTTCGAGTCCCTCCGCCCCTGTTCCCTGCGCCCTCCGGGGCGTTGGACGCGAGAAGGAGGACGGGCCGCGCCCACATGGGGCGCGGCGCCGTTCCCGATTGCAGCCGCCTGGAACCAGCACGCCGCGGCGGCTGCGCTCTACTTCTTCGAACTGCGCTTCTTCGCGGCGGGCCTCCTGGCCGGCTTGCGGGCCGTCTTGCGCGCCGTGCTCTTGCGAGCGGTCGACTTGCGGGCTGTCGACTTCTTCCGTGTCGCCTTGCGAGCGGTCGACTTGCGAGCGGTCGTCTTGCGCGCCGTCGACTTGCGGGCCGTGCTCTTCTTCCGCGTCGTCTTGCGCGCCGTCGACTTGCGAGCCGTGCTCTTCTTCCGCGTCGTCTTGCGCGCCGTCGACTTGCGAGCGGTCGACCGCTTCGCGGTGCTTCTCTTTGCAGGCGCGCGCTTCGCCGCGGTCTTCTTCTTCGCGGACGACTTCTTTGCGGACGCCTTCCTTCTCGGTACTGCGGGCATGTCTGTACCTCCGGGGTCAGATTGTTCCGCCACACGTTCGACGGAATGTGTCTCTGGTCCTGCGTATTGAGGCAGACGCGTCGGCTGTTATTGCTTCCACATGATGCCGACGAGCCGGTTCACTTTCATCCGAACCGTATCGGCACCTGCACCGAAAGTCTTCAGTGTCGCGCGTTAGTCGATCAACTTCGAGATGCGCGCGTCTTGTTTCTTTGCGAGCGCGATCACATCTTCGGGAGCGATCGTTCCCGACCGTCCCGCACCGCGCACCTCCGCGAAGACGCGATTGTCACGCCACGCGACGGTGTAGTAGTCGAGCTTCGTACCATTCTGGTTCGTCCTCAGATGCAGAAGCCGCGCATCGCTTCCGAGGGACGCGAGCGCCGATCGCGCCGTCACGAGCTTCTGACCGCTGCCCGTCGTCTGCGCGACCGACTCCTCGAGTGAGTCATGCGCGCCGCTCTTGTGGTCGTAGACGCTCGCGAACGACTCCACCACCGTGAGACCACTCGGAGCCGTCGTGCTGTACGCGATGTAGTAGCCCGAGATACGTCCGAGCTTGCGGAAGTTCTTGCCGGGCGCGGTCGTCGCCGCGAGCTCGCCGTTCGTGATGTACTGGCCCAGCACTCGCCCGAAGCCGCTCGGCAGGTCGCTGCGCTGCAACACCATGGCCTTCGGGTCGGTCGTGCGCCGAGTTCCCGCTGACGCCACCGTCGCCGTCGAGAGGAGGACGATCAGGCTCAAGACAAGGCTCGTCGCAGCCGATCGTCTGAAGCGAGATGAACGAGCCGCGAGCCCGGTGCGCATTCCTGAAGAGTACGGCCTTTGCAGCCGCCGTGGCCGTGCTTTCGCTGGCGCCGGCAGCGTCCGCATCGCCGAGCCGTTCGAGCTGGGCGCTGGCCGAGATCACCCGTGTGACCAGCGTCGGCGTCCTCGGAGACTCGGCCGCCGAGTTTCGACCGCAGGCGCCGCTGACCGAGCGCGCGCTCGCGGCCGCAATCGCCGCGACGGACAAGCTGCTCGAGCCGCCCGCGCCGGCACCTGCTGCACCGGCGGCGGCCCCGGTCGCGACTCCTGCGCCGGCGCCGGTCCAGGTGCTCTCATCGATCGCCGACGGAGCGACCGTGAGCGGCACGGCCGACTGGGAGGTCGAGGTGCCCGGTCAGGACATCCAGCAGGTCGCGTTCGCCCTGGACGGCACGCAGCTCGGCGTGGCGCGGCAGCCGCCCTTCGCCCTTCCAGGCGGGCTCGCCACCGGCGCGCTCGCCGACGGTTCGCACCAGCTCGCAGTCGCTGCCACGCGCAGCGACGGAGGCACGTATGTCGCCGTCTGGTCGGTCACGACGGCGAACGCCGCCGGCGCGGTCCCGTCCGCGCCCGCGGCCTCGCTCGTGCCGGTGCCGGTGACCAAGTCGCCGCCGGCTCAGGTCGCAGCCTCGGTGCCGAGCCCGGTTCCGGCCGCCCCGCCGACGAGCACGCCACCGCCGAAGCTGTACCAGGCGCGAGCGCCGTCACGCTTCGTGACGATCGAGGAGCTCGACGCGGCGCTCGTGGGGTATCTCGGGCTCGACTCGGCCGCGCGCGAGTTTCAGCAGAAGCTCGGCGCGGCCGGCCTTGACCCGCGGCCGGGCACCGGCAGCGAGATCGTCGCGCGGCTGCTCGACCTGCGGCTCGACCACCCCGCCGGCCAGGACAACCTCGAGCTGCTTCCGTTCCAGAGCGCGACGCGCGCGGAGGCCGCGTACTCGTTCGCGCAGGTGCTCTCGCTCGACACCACGAGCGCCCAGCAGTCGGTGGAGTCGCTCGCCGACACTATGACGCTGCCATCGTTCACGCCCTGGCAGCTGCGCATCCTTCGCACCGCGGTCTCGTACGTCGGCTATCCGTACGTCTGGGGCGGCACGAGCCCGACCACCGAGACGGAGTTCGGTTCGACGGCTCCCGGCGGCTTCGACTGCTCGGGGTTCGTGTGGCGCGTCTACAAGCTCACGTCGTATCCGAACGAGGGCGATCTCGCCGACGTGCTGCGAGGACGCACGACGTACGTGATGAGCGGCGAGGTGCCCCGCTCGGAGCGCATCTCCGCGAGCAACCTGGAGCCGGGCGACACGCTGTTCTTCGGCGTCGGGCCGCGCTCGAAGCCGAGCCAGGTCGACCACATGGGGATCTACGTCGGCGGCAGCTGGATGATCGACTCCTCCGGCGAGGGCGTCACGCTCGTGCCGTTCGACGGTTGGTACCTGAAGAGCTTCGCGTGGGCGCGACGCCCGCTGCAGGAAGCCGGCCTGACCTAAACCGTCTGTCGACGACTTGTTGCACTTCCAGGCCTGTCTCTGACACGTCTCTGGGAAGTGTCAGAGACAGGGGGTCAACGCGGGAAGGCCGCGGCGACGCCGCCGTCGACGGTGACGACGCAGCCGGTCGTCGCACGGGAGCGATCCGAGATCAGGAACGCGACCGCCTCGGCGACGTCGGCGGCCTTCACCTCGCGGCCGAGCAGGCTTCGCTGCGCGTAGAACGCCTCGAGGCCGTCCGGCGCGACGCCGTGGGCGGCGGCCCGCTGCGCGCGCACCTCGGCCGAGAACAGCCGTGAATCGCCGAAGATCGCATCCGGGTTGACGACGTTTGCGCGAACGCCGAGCGGCCCGCCCTCGATCGCCGCGATGCGAGCGAGCTGCACGATGCCCGCCTTCGCGACGGAGTACGGCCCGAAGCCGGCACCGGGCGCGAAGGCGTTCTTCGACGCGACGTAGACGAAGCTGCCGCCGATCCCCTGCTCTCGCAGCACCGGCCAGAGCGCCTGCGTCAGCTCGAAGTGCGAGGTCAGGTTGATCTCGAGGCTCCGCCGCCACTCCGCCTCGTCGAGCTCGCCGAGCATCCCGGTCGCGGCAACGCCCGCGTTCAGCACCGCGGCGTCGACGCCCCCGAACCGCTCGACCGCGCCGCGCACCACCCCGTCGACTACGGCTCGCTCGGTCAGATCGCCGACCACCTGGTGGACGCGATCGGCCGGCAGCGCCGCCGCTGTCTCGCCGAGCAGGTCGCCGTCGCGGTCGGCCAGCACGAGGTGGGCGCCGCGGTCCGCGAGGTCGAGCGCGACCGCCTTCCCGATTCCGGACGCCGCTCCCGTGACAACGACGATCGCGCCCGCGAGCTCGGCGGGTGGCGGCAGCAACGTCAGCTTGTAGAGCTCGAGCGGCCAGTAGTCGAAGTCGAACACGTCGCGCTCCGAGAGCCAGCTCGAGCCGCCGAAGGCATCGCGCGTCGCCGCGACGGTTCGGTGGGAGTGCGCCGCAAGCTCGAGCCGCTGCCGCGCCGTGGCCGCGTCCGGCCCGGCGGCGACGCAGCCGAGCCCCGGGACCAGGAAGACGCGCGGCTCCGCACTGAGCATGCGCGTCTCCGCGCCGGCGTTGCGCTCGTAGAACTCGGTGTACCAGCGCTCGAACCGGCCGATCCGCTCCTCGAGGTCACCGTCGAGCACGCACGAGCGGATCCCGATCCGCAGCATGTGGTCGGGCGTCCCCCGCTCCGCGGCGATCTCACCTGCCTCGGGGCGGTCGGCGAGGTCGCGCTGTCCGGGATCGACGGCGAGCACCTGACGCCGCCCGCTCGAGACGCGGCCCCGCAAGCGAGCTAGGAACAAGTTGTTCCCAGCCGGTTCGCCGGACGGGGGGAACGCGACCGTCACTTCCGCCCCCCGCTCCTTTAAGTAGACGCGCGCGCGCGAGACCAATTCGAGCACCAGCCCGTACGACTCCTCGTGCGCCTCACCCCAGGTGACGAGGCCGTGGTGGGCGAGCACGACCGCGCGGCTGCCGGCAACCGCGGCGACACGACACGAGAGCTCGAACCCGGGCCGGATGTACTCGACGACGGCGACGTCGTCGCCCAGCGCCTCGTGGACGGCCGCCTCCGGCTCGGGCGCGTTCGCGAGCGCGCAGATCGCGTCGGCGTGGACGTGATCGACGTGAGCAGCGGGTAGGAAGGCGTGGAGCAAGGTCTCGACCGACGGCCGCGGCGCACCAGGGTCGACGAGACAGCGCGCCAGGTACGCGAGCATCTCCTCGTCGGACAGTCGCTCGCGCGCTTGCAAGGGCAGGAGCTCGTCCAGCCAGAGGCCGGGAAAGTGCGCCGCGTTGCAGCTTGCGAGGTCGGAGCCGCTGCCCTTGATCCGGATCACGGCCCGCTCGCGACCGAGGTGGTCGGTCTCGACGAGCTTCGTCGAGGTGTTGCCGCCGCCGTGCAGCACGAGCGAGGGGTCGGCGCCGATCAGCCGCGACCGCGCCACGAGCCGTTCGAGCTCCGTCGTGCCCGGAATTGCGGCGAGTGTCGGTTTCAAGGTCATGTGGTCGGTGCCAGACGTCAGCCCGGCTCCGTCACGTTAGCCCGCGGAGGCGATGCGTTCCGGCGGCGTCGGGTGCGTGAACAGCAGCCGGTAGACGAGCCGCGGTGGGTCGAGGTCGCTCAGGTTCGCGGTCGCGAGCTCGCGGTGCACGGTCACGAACGCGTCCCGGTCGTGCGTCAGCTCGAGCGAGAACCGGTCCGCCTCGCGCTCCCAGCGGCGGGCGAGTGCGGTCCAGAAGGGGAGCCCGACGATCTCGAGCGCGAGCGTAACGAGCAAGATGAGCGGCGCGGCCGCCGGATCGCGCGGATTGGCCACCCCCGCCCAGACGACCAGGGTGCCGATGACGGCGCCGACCATGCCGAGCACCGTGCCCTTGACGACGTGCCGGGCGCGCCGGTGGCCGAGCTCATGCGCGAGCACGAGCTCGAGCTCGGGCCGGGCGGCGCGGCCGAGCAGCGTGTCGTAGAGGACGACGCGGCGCGTCTTGCCGAACCCGGAGACGTAGGCATTCACCTTCGTCGTCCGCCGGCTCGCGTCGCAGACGAGCACTTCGCGCACCGGCACGCCTGCCCGCGCCGCGAGCGCTCGCAGGCTGGCGGCGAGCTCGGCGTCGGCGAGCGGCGCGAAGCGGTTGAAGAGCGGCTCGAGCACGAGCGGCGCGACGAAACCGACGACCAGGACGAAGAGCGCGACGAGCGGCGCGGCCACCGCCGGCCACCAGGAAGGGAACGCGTGCGCAAGACCGACGACCCCCACCACCTCGACGAGCGCGAAGAACGAAGCGAGTAAGACTTTCCTAAGAAAATCCCCTGCGAAGCCCCTGGGCGTCTGCGTCGAGAATCCCCAGCGCCGCTCGTAGACGTAGCCCGTCCAGATCGACAGGGGCAACCGGACGAGCGCCGAGATGGTCACTGCGACAACCGCGAGAACCGGCGCCGCGAGCCACCACGGGCCGATCCGCCAGCGCGCGAACCCCGCGAGCACGCCCAGGATGATGAGAGCGAGAGCGAGGTCGAGCGCGTGCGCAAGGTAGAGCGGCCGGTGGTATCGCCGCGACCGCTCGACCTGCTCGTGCGTGAAAAACCGATCTGGCAAGTTCACCGAACTCGGCTACTGTATGAAAAGCGTGGCGACCGCGGAACCCCTGCCGAACCCGACGCCTCAGCCCTCGCTCGTCAGCGAGTCGCAGAGCGCCCTGTCGCGTGAGTGGCGGCGCCTGACGCGGGTCGCAACGCTGATCGCGATCCTGACGAGCCCGTCGGTCTTCTACTACTACCACCACCACAACGGCTGGAGCATCTTCTGGTCGTTGGTTGCGACGTTCTTCACCATCGTCGCGTTCCGCGGGATCGTCGACGTGATCGTCCGGCGGGTCATCCCGTGGCCGAGCCTTTTCGGAACAGACGACGTACGCCTGCGCGAGGACGACATCGTCAACCGGCGTCGCGCCTGGACGTGGAACGGCGTCGTCCGCCGCGCGATCATCCTCTTCGTCTTCCTGGGGATCATCTACGTGATCAAGGTGGCGAAGGCAAACCCGGGTACCAGCGTGAGCTTCTTCGGCACGATCGGGCATATCTTCAGCAAGCTCGGCACGCTCGCCCAGAGCCAGGCGTTCTGGATGCAGATCGTCGTCGTCTTCTTTCTCTTCATGGCGAACTTCCTCATCTTCATGGGCCCGCTGTTGCTGATGGGGATCTCCCAGATTCGCGGCTACGAGCCCGGCGACGCCGAGTGGGGCGTCAAGCTCGACCACGTCCGCGGCCAGGCCGAGGCGAAGGAAGAGATCCGCCGCGTCGTCACGCTCTGGCAGTCCGGCGAGGTATTCGAGCAGGCGGGTGGCAAGCGAGAGCGCGGCCTGCTCTTCCTCGGCGCGCCGGGCACCGGCAAGACGATGATGGCGAAGGCGATCGCGACGGGGTTCAACTCGCCGTTCGTCTCGATTCCGGGGTCCGGCTTCGCAGCGACCTTCATCGGCATCGACGCGATCATTGTCCGCTTCCTCGCCCGCAAAGCGAAGCGACTTGCGCGCAAGTGGGGCGGCCAGTGCATCGTGTTCATCGACGAGATCGACGCGGTCGGCATGCGCCGGCAGGCGCTCGGCGGAGCAACGGGTCGGATGACGCCGTACCAGTGGCAGCCCGAGTTCCACGGCGCTTGGGGCGCGGTCAATCCGAGCGGCGACCTGATCGTCGAGAACGAGGCCTGGCGCGAGTGGATGTTCGAGCAGCGTGCCCCGGAGCGTCGGTCGCCATACCCGCGCTGGTTCAACCGCCTGAACGACACCGTGAACCAGGGCATCTTCCCGGGGATGATGGGTGGCATGGGCGGCGGGCTCGCGCTCAACCAGCTGCTCGTGACGATGGACGGCATCGACAACCCGCCGTTCTTCCGCCGCTTCTACACCTCGCGTATCAACTCGGCCCTCGACGCGATCTACGTCGTGCCGCGCCGCATCAGCAGGGCCAGCGGGCGCATCTTTGCGATCGGGCTGATGGCCGTCGGCGCCTGCTTCGTCGTCGAGGGCGTCATGCAGCCGTTCGCTATCAGCACGCTCGGCGCCATCTTCATCGCCGCCGCCGGCGCGCTCGCGGCGCTGATCGGCGTCAACGTCTGGCGCGGCGTCTCGAAGAATGGCACCGCCTCGCTGCGGCTACCGCCACCGCGCCCGCTCGGCGCACAGATCTACTTCATCGGCGCAACCAACGTCCCGATGCAGAACCTCGACCCGGCGTTGACGCGCCCGGGCCGAATGGGTCGCCACGTCCAGTTCCGGACGCCGACGAAGGAAGACCGCAAGGACGTGTTCGACCTCTACCTCGGCAAGGTCGCGCACGACCCAGAGCTCGACACGCCCGAGCGACGCGACGAGATCGCCCGGATCACGAACGGCTACTCGCCGGCGATGATCGACCAGATCTGCTCGATGGCGCTCACGAACGCGCACCACGAGGGCAAGCTCGCCTTCAGCTGGATCCACCTCGTCGACGCGATGACGGTGGTCGAGGCCGGCTCGGCGATCGACGTCAAGTACACCGAGGAGGACGCACGCGCCGTGGCGATCCACGAGGCCGGGCATGCGGCTGCCGCCCACGTCTACCGCCCCGACCTCGAGTCGAGCCGCCTCTCGATCAAGATGCGCGCCGGCTCGCTCGGCCACCACCAGGCGTTCGAGAAGGAAGAGCGGTTCGGCGCCTTCCAGAGCCGCATGTTCGGCGCGCTCATCCACACGATCGGCGCGATGGCGGCCGAATTTGCGTTCTACGGCGAGAACTCGATCGGCGTCGGCGGCGACCTGCAGTCGGTCACGTGGACGGCGTCGATGATGGTCGGTTCCGCGGGTATGTCGCCGCTCCCGCTCGACCTGCACGGCAAGACGTTCGCCGACGAGAACGAGGAGCAGACCCGTGAGCGCGTGCAGAAGCGCTTCGAGGACATCGGCCTGCGCCTGTTGAACCGGACGGCGACGCCGCAGACTGGCGACCCGACGGGCGCCGTCCTGAGCGATCCGCGCAAGCGGGCGTACGCCGCGCAGTTCATCGGGCAGGCATTCGTCACCGCCTACAACCTGATCGAGCAGAACAAGCCGAAGATCGACCGGGTCGCGAGAAGCGTCATGGAGAAGAAGGAGATCTACGGCGACGATCTCGTGCGTCTGCTCGATGCGCAGCGCTTCGAGACGCCGCAGATCGACTGGACCGACGAGAAGGCCTGGCCGGCACTCATGAACTGGTCGAAGCTCGACGAGCCTCGCGACGGAGGCCGGAACGGGCGCGCACCTCGCGCGAAGAAGGCCGCGTCGGCCGGGACGGAGGCGTGAGCGAGAACACCCCGCTCTCCCCCGGCCAGCCGCCGGAGCAAGACGCGACCTCGCAGACGCCGCTCGTCGCTGCGCGGGGGCTCGACGCGGGAGACAACAAGGGGTACCAGGCGCACTTCGTCGCGGTCTACTCGACGCTCGGGCTGATCCTCGTCGCCGCAGCCGCAGCGTTCGTCATTCTCGTCGTCAAGCCGGGCCACAAGGCGCCGTCGGCCTGGTCGACGTGGCGGCCGGCGACCGGAAGCGTTTCGAAGATGTCGAGCGAGATCGCCGACCACGTCTCGCACGAGTACAGGCTGAACGCAGGCGGTGGACAGCTCGTCGCCGTCGTCCCGAGTAAGCCTGCGGTCACGAGCGGCACGACGAACATCTCGATCAAGGCGATCGCGATCAAGAAGGCGGCGAACTACGAGGTGCTCGAGTCGAACAAGAGCGAGATGTACACCTTCTGCGGCCTCGGCACGCACTGCTCGATCGCCACCGGAACGCCCTCGACCGACCGCGGCCGACTCGTTCGCCGCGAGGCGCTGGAGGTCGCGCTCTACACGTTCAAGTTCGTCCCGGCCGTGAACTCGGTGATCGCGTTCATGCCGCCGGCTCCCGGAGCGACGACCAGCGACCTGCTCTTCCTCCGCAAGGAGAACTACAAGCAGGAGCTCAGCCGCCCGCTCGGCGAGACGCTCAGACTGCGCGAGCCGCCGCTGCCGACGCAGGCCGACAACCTCGAGGCAACGACGATCGACGCGCTGACCCTGCCGAGCATCTTCACCTACCAGCTGACCGCGCTCCAGACCGGCGGCGCGGCGCTCGTGCTGAATCCGGCCACGTAATCGGGCTCCGCCCGCGAGGCGGACGCCGGCAAGTCCGGCCTCGGTACTACCCTCCCGGGCATGGCCGTCCTCGAAACGAAGGTCGAGCGCAGCGACGAGTTCGCGCGGCGCCGTGAACGCATGCAGGGGCTCGTCGATCGGCTGCGCGAGCGGACGGCGACGGTCGCGCGGGGCGGCGGCGAGCGGTCGATCGGACGGCAGCGCGAGCGCGGCAAGCTGCTCGCCCGCGAGCGGGTCGACCGGCTGGTCGACCCGGGCACCGCGTTTCTCGAGCTCGGCGCGCTCGCGGCGTGGGGACTCCATGACGGCCAGGCGCCGTCGGCCGGGATCATCACCGGCATCGGTGTCGTCGAGGGCCGCGAGTGCGTGATCGTCGCGAACGACGCCACTGTCAAAGGCGGCTCGTACTTCCCGCTCACCGTCAAGAAGCACCTGCGCGCGCAGGAGGTCGCTGAGCAGAACCGGTTGCCGTGCATCTACCTCGTCGATTCGGGCGGCGCATACCTACCGCTCCAGGCCGAAGTCTTCCCTGACCGTGACCACTTCGGACGGATCTTCTACAACCAAGCGCGCATGTCGGCGCTCGGCATCCCGCAGATCGCGGTCGTGATGGGTTCGTGTACCGCAGGCGGCGCGTACGTACCGGCAATGAGCGACGAGACGGTGATCGTCCGTGGCACGGGGACGATCTTCATCGGCGGCCCCCCGCTCGTGAAGGCCGCGACCGGTCAGGACGTGTCCGCGGAGGAGCTGGGCGGCGCCGATGTGCACGCACGCCAGTCCGGCGTTGCCGACCACTACGCCCTTTCGGACGAGCATGCCCTGGGGATAACACGCCGCATTGTCGCGGACTTGCACATGTGTACCCATGCGCAACAGGCACAAATGTGTGACGCGGAGCCGCCCCTTCTGAACCCAACCGACCTGTACGGCCTCGTCCCCGACGACCATCGGACGCAACTCGACCCCCGTGAGGTGATCGCACGCATCGTGGACGGCTCGCGTTTCGACGAGTTCAAGGCGCTCTACGGCGAGACGCTCGTCTGCGGGTGGGCGCGGATCGAAGGCTATCCGGTCGGGATCCTCGCGAACAACGGCGTGCTCTTTGCCGAGTCGTCCCGGAAGGGCGCGCACTTCATCGAGCTCGCGTGCAAGCGACGCGTCCCACTGGTCTTCCTGCAGAACATCACCGGCTTCATGGTCGGCAAGGAGTACGAGGCAGGCGGGATTGCCCGCGACGGCGCGAAGCTCGTGACCGCGGTCGCGTGCGCGGAGGTGCCGAAGTTCACGGTCGTGATCGGCGGCTCCTTCGGCGCCGGCAACTACGCGATGTGTGGCCGGGCCTATGCCCCCCGGCAGCTGTGGATGTGGCCGACCGCTCGCATCTCGGTCATGGGCGGCGAGCAGGCTGCGACCGTGCTGACGATGGTCGGCGACGCAGATCCGGACGAGATCCGCGCGACGTACGAAATGGAAGGCGACCCGTACTACTCGACCGCGCGGCTCTGGGACGACGGCATCATCGACCCGCTCGACACGAGGCGCGTGCTCGCGCTCGGGCTCGCCGCCGCGGCGAACGCGCCGGTCTCGGAGACGACGTTCGGCATCTTCCGGATGTGACGTCGGTCCGACTCGAGCGAGACGGGCCCGTCGTCCGCGTGACGCTCGCGCGCGCGGAGCAGCGGAACGCCCTCGACCCAGAGCTGATCGCCGGGCTGACCGAAGCGTTCGAGGCTGTCGGCGCCGCGCGAGCCGTCGTTCTCGCCGGCGACGGCCCGTCGTTCTGCGCCGGCGCCGACGTCGAGTGGATGCGTTCGTCGATCCATCTCTCCTACGAGGAGAACGTCGAGGACGCGCTCCGCTTGCGGACCCTCCTCGACGCGATCGACGGCTGCCCGGCTCCGGTTGTCGCCCGCGTGCACGGGCACGCGCTCGGCGGCGGCTGCGGCCTGCTCGCCTGCTGCGACGTCGTGATCGCCGCTGAGGACACGGTCTTCGGGTTCACGGAGGCGAAGCTAGGGATCGTGCCGGCGGTGATCTCGCCGTTCGTGGTCGCCAAGATCGGGCCGAGTGCGTCGCGACGGTACTTCGTCACGGGCGAGCGCTTCAACGCCCGCATCGCGCTGCGGATCGGGCTCGTCCACGAGCTGGCGGACGACGCCGAGCCTGTCGTGGCGGAGCTGCTGAGCGCAGGGCCGGAGGCGGCACGGGTCGCGAAGCAGCTCGCCCGGCGATCGCACGATGCAAACGAGACCGCGCGGATGACCGCTGAGCGGCGGACGAGCGCCGAAGGCCAGGAGGGCCTGCGCGCGTTCCTCGAGAAGCGCGAGCCGTCATGGCGATCCAGAAACTCCTCGTAGCGAATCGCGGTGAGATCGCGCTGCGCGTCTTCCGGACGGCGCGCGAGCTCGGCATCGCGACCGTCGCGGTCGTCGCCCCCGACGACCTTGGCTCGCTGCACGCGCGCTCGGCCGCCGAGAGCGTCGAGATCCACTCGTACCTCTGGTCGGAGGAACACATCCGCGCCGCACTCACAACCGGCGCCGATGCGATCCACCCCGGCTACGGGTTCCTGGCCGAGAGCGCCGCCTTCGCCTCCGCCGTCGACGCCGCGGGTCTCCTCTGGGTAGGCCCCCCGCCCGAGGCGCTGCAAGCAGGAGGTGACAAGTTGGAGGCGAAGCGGATCGCGCGGGAAGTCGGCGTCCCGGTCATTCCCGACGGCGAGCCGCAAGATGTCGACTTCCCGCTTCTCGTCAAGGCCGCTGCGGGCGGCGGCGGCCGTGGCATGCGAGTGGTCCGTGCAGAGGCGGAGCTCGACGATGCACTCGAGGCCGCGCGGCGCGAGGCCAAGGCAGCGTTCCGCGACGACCGGGTCTACCTGGAGCGCTACCTCGAGCGGCCGCGCCACGTCGAGATCCAGTTGCTCGCCGACGAGTACGGCAACGTGGCATCCCTCGGCGAGCGCGAGTGCTCCGTGCAGCGGCGCCACCAGAAGGTGCTCGAGGAAGCCCCATCGCCTGCCGTCGACCCGGCGCTGCGCGAGCAGCTAGGCGACGCCGCCGTCCGGTTCGCTCGGGCAATCGGCTACGTCGGCGCCGGCACGGCCGAGTTCGTGCTCGACGGCCGCGACTTCTACTTCCTCGAGCTGAACGCGCGCATCCAGGTCGAGCATCCGGTGACGGAAGCGGTGACCGGGCTCGACCTCGTCGAGCAACAGCTACGGATCGCGCAGGGCGAGCCGCTGCCCGCTTCGAGCACGCTCACGCACCGGCAAGGTCACGCGGTCGAGGTACGCCTGTACGCCGAGGATCCGCGCACGTTCTTGCCGCAAGCGGGCCGGATCGACCGCCTAGAGCTCCCAAGGGGCGTCCGGGTGGACGCCGGCGTCGAGGCCGGCGACGAGATCGGGACGACGTACGACCCGATGGTCGCGAAGCTGGTCGCGCACGCCGCGACACGCGACGAGGCACTCGATCAGCTCCGCGACGCGCTTGCAGAGACGGAGGTCAGCGGCGTGACGACGAACCTGCCGTTCCTCCGCTGGCTCGTCTCGCACCCGGCGCTACGCGCGGGAGAGACCACGACCGCCTTCCTCGTCGAGCACCCGCCGCTTTCACTGCCCGCGCGGCTGCCGGCTCGGCCGTGGCGCACGCCGTTTCGGCTCAACCTGCCCTCTCCCCCGCCCGCAGCTCCGCCCGACGCGGATCTCGCCGCGCTCGATCCTCGAACCCCCCGCGCGGGCGGCTCCACGACGATCGCCGCTCCGATGCCGGGCACAGTCCTGCGCGTGCTCGTCGCACCCGGCGAACGCGTGACGGCCCGTCAACCGCTCATCGTTCTCGAGGCGATGAAGATGGAGACGCCGCTCGTCGCGCCGTACGCGGCAGTCGTTCGCGCGGTGCACGTACAGGAAGGCGGCCGTGTCGCAGGCGGCGCGCTTCTGATCGAGCTGGACGACGAGGGCTAGGAGAAGATCTTCTGCAGCTTCAGGGCCGCGCCGGTATCGCCGCTGATCTTGAGCTTGCCGGTCATGTATGCCGTCACCGGGTTCTGCTGTCCCGACGCGATACGGCCGAATGTCTTGCTGCCCACCGAGATCGTCACGTCGGCCTCCGCTGGGCCCTCGGTCACGCGCACGGCGCCGTCTCGCACCTCGACGAGCCACTGCCCCTCACCCTGCACGTCGAACAGGTACGAGTGGTCGATGCCGTCGACACGCGAGGCGTCGGCCCGCGCCTCCAAGGTCTCGAAGAACTCGCGTGCTTCCATCGGCGGAGCCAACATACCTTCGTTTCCGGTCAGCGGCGCAGACGGAAACCCGCGCCCCCTGATCTCGGCGTGACGAGCGCCCCCTCAGACCTGTTGCAATCGCAGCTCGGGGAGACGCCGCGCGGCAGGCAGGCGCGTGCCGAGCACGATCGCGAGCAGCGGCACGAGCGCAGCCGCCCACAGCGCGGCACGGAGGTCGACCGAGTCCGCGAGGGCGCCCAGCGCGACGGCGCCGACGCCGCCGAGCCCGATCGAGAAGCCGATCGAGAGGCCCGAGGCCATCCCGATGCGGCTCGGAAGGTACTCCTGGCTCAGCACCATGGTCACGCCGAATGTCCCGACGACGCTGACGCCGACGAGCGCCAGGCAGATCGCGCCGACGACACCGCCGAAGACGATGAAGCCGGCGATGAGCGGCGGCGTGACGATCATGCTCGCCATCAGCACCGGCCGGCGGCCGAGCCGGTCGGCGGCCGGACCGGCGACGATCGTGCCGATCGCGCCGACGAGCAGCATCAGCGCGAGCAGGTGGTTGCCGTACGTCTTCGAGTGACCGAGCGAGACCTCCCAGAGCGGCACGAAGGTGATCAGCCCCCACCACGAGAACGAGCGCACGGTGATGATGCCGAGCAGGAGCGCGAGACCACGCGGGGA
>Ga0070731_10003356_pt1 | contig 14511 bp, 14 predicted proteins | sample Coa_R1_2_FD_66448 | JGI IMG/M metagenome (GOLD analysis project Ga0070731, IMG submission 66448) | Surface soil microbial communities from Centralia Pennsylvania, which are recovering from an underground coalmine fire - Coalmine... | ecosystem: Environmental > Terrestrial > Soil > Unclassified ... | reverse complement strand
GCTGATAGGGATCGGTGTTGGTGCCCATGGCGATGAGGTCCCCGCCCCACTTGGGCGAACGCAACTCGGCGCGAACCTTCTCCACTGCGTTCACCTTCACGACGAGCTTGCGCTCGAAGTCCTCGCCGATGCCGAGGCCCAGGTACTCGTGGGTGGGACGAGCGAAGCAATAGCAACACGAATGGCTGCACCCCCGGTAGCAGTTGATCGTGTAGCGGAAGGCCATCCGCGACGCGGCGGGAACGGGATTGATGATCCGTTTGGCGTTGACGTGGAGGAACTCGAGCCCGCGGTACTCGCCGATGCCCACGTGCCGATCGGCGAGCTCCTCTTCGGGGAAAAGCATGGGCTGGCCTCCGTCGTCCTCGACCAGACGCCAGCGGAACCCCTCCTTCGGAGCCATGGATTTCGATGATATCGAACATATGTTCGCTACGCCCGAGGGCATCCACTTCCGGAGCCGCAGGCGCGGGCACAGCAAGACCCACCTCTGGTGGGCGTTTTCCCTGGGTGACGCACCGCGGTGCCGGCGAGGGCCCGCCGGACGACCGAGTGCGGGCAGGGGGTGACATGCAGCGTCGGCGCCGGTGGGGCGCGTCAACCGGGAAAAGGGCAGCTGTCGCCGCGGCCGCTGTCCTCGTTGCCGGCGCCAGCGTCACCGTGGCGTCCGATCGAGCGTCAGCCGATGTCGCACCGCACGCGCAGTACCTCAACCAGCAATGGGGCCTGTCGGCCATCGGCGCCCCCTCGGCGTGGGCCGGTGGCACCGCGACGGGCGTGCGCATCGGGATCGTGGACACCGGAGTGGACACCTCACAGCAGGACCTCCAGGGCAAGGTTGTTGCCTCGAAGGTGATCGTGAGCCAGCCCAGCTCGGGCTGCGCGGCGCCACAGAGCGCGGAGGACGACAACGGACACGGGACGCACGTCGCCGGCATCGCGGCCGCCAGCGGCGCCTTCGGCGTGGACGGCGTCGCACCGGGCGCGTCGTTGGTCGTGGCCAAGGTTCTCGACTGTCAGGGGTCCGGGAACTACTCGGACGTGGTGGCCGGGATCCAGTGGGTCGTGAGCCAGGGTGCCCGCATCGTGAACCTGAGCCTCGGCGACGCCGGCACTGGCCTGGTCGACCAGAGCAACGTCACCGGGAACCCGCTGGCCGGCGCGCTCCAGGACGCATGGAACCATGGCGCAGTGGGCGTGGTGGCGGCCGGCAACAACAGCAACGGGCTTCTGGGGCTCGGCGAAGCCAACTTCACCAACGTTCCCGCGGTGGTGGTGGCGGCGACCGGCCCGAACGGCAACCTGGCCTCGTACTCGAACTCGATCGACAACGCCCAGTGGGGAGTGGCTGCCCCCGGCGGAGATGACCCCAACGGACCGACCACACCCGATTGCGGTCATGCCGACCCCGCCGAGATCCTCTCGACATATTGGAGATCCGACGATCCCACCGCGTGCTACGCCACGGACGAGGGCACGTCGATGGCGACGCCGTTCGTCTCGGGCACCTTGGCGCTGTTGCTCGGCCGAGGCCTCTCGGTGAACCAAGCCGTGCAGACCCTGCTCGGCACCGCCACGCATTCGGTGGCGTGCGGAAGCGACTGTTCGGGCTTCGTGAATGCCGCGGCCGCCGTCGGTCATGCCCCGTCCCCGGCATCCGCCGCTCCTGCGCCCTCGCCCCCGTCCTCGAATGCCGCGGCCTCGCCCGCTCGCAGTGCGCCCAGGGCGGCTGCCGTGACGGGAACAACGGCGGCTCCGACGACATCGCCACCGGCGACCACGTCGTCCTCCCCCACCACGTCCACCGACCCCGGCCGAACGCTGGCCGCTCGGGCTCGTGCGACGGACGGCCACAAGCCCTCAGGCGGAGGCGGCGGGTGGTGGCCCCAGCTCCTCGTGCTCGGCCTGGCGCTGCTCGGCGGGGTCGCGGTCGTGGGCCGTCGCGTCAAGCACACGGACCCTCCGGCTCGCTGACATCTCGGGAGCCACCGGGCCCGGTGTGAGAGCCCGGCGGGGTGGGCGGCGGCTGCGCCCGCAGCCCACGGCGCCGCCACGCCGCCGCCGTCGCTCGCACGACGGCACCGCCTCGCCACTCAACAGGTCGCCACCTGGTTCACCGGCAGAACGGCCGACCGGACGCCGCCTTGCGCCCCACGCCGCCCGGTCTGGCCAGGGTGGGCGTTTGGTGGGGCCAAGGACCCGTCGGTCACCAGGGCTCGGTGGGCTGGCGCAGTTCCAGCCCGGCGGCCTGGTACACGGCGTCGACCAGCGCCATGTTCGCCACCGAATCGGCCGGGTCGGTGATGGGACGGGTCCCGTGGCGCACCGCGTCGGCGAACGCCTCGAGTTGGAAGGTATAGGTCGGGCGCCGCGTCACGTGCTCCACTCGCCGCTTTCCGCCCGAGCGCACGACCAACCGGTGCAAAGCCTGAGGTGCCGTCGGGTTGAGTACGCGCAGTTCGCCGGCGTCGCCGCGGACCGACAGTCCGGTGCGCAGCACCTGGGCCGACAACATCGAGCAGGTGGTGCGCCCGGTGCGCCCGTCGGCGAAGCGGTATTGGGCCTGCATGAAACGGTCGACGCCAGGGCTGTGCAGCTTCACCCGGGCCGACTCGACCTCGGGCTCGGCCCCGGCCAGATGGCGCAACATGTGCAGCGTGTAGCAGCCGCAGTCCATGAGAGCGCCCCCGGCCAGCGCCAAGTTCCAGCGGATGTCGCCCCGTGACAGCAGTGGGAAGCACAGCCAGGTGTCGATGTGCTCGACCTTCCCTACGGCCCCTTCACCGATCAATTGGAGGACCCGGGCGAACAGCGGGTGATAGCGGTAGTGGAAGGCCTCCATGAGGACGAGCTGCGGCGACTTCTCGGCCGCCTCGGCCACCCGGGCCGCCTCCTCGGCGTTGGCGGTGAACGGTTTCTCGCACAGCACGTGCTTGCCCGCGGCCAACGCCGCCACCGCCCAGCGGCCGTGGAGCCCATTGGGGAGGGGGATGTACAGCGCGTCGAGGTCGGGGTCGTTGACCAGGGCCTCGTAGCCGTCGGCCACCCGCCCGATCCCGTGCTTGGCGGCGAACGCCTCGGCTCGGCTCCGGTCCCGCGCTGCAACCGCGGTGATCTCCACCTCGTCCACGGCGCGAGCCGGGCGAACCACCGCAGCCGGGGCGATCCTCGCCGCCCCCAGGATGCCCACTCGGATGGGTGCCATGCCGGCAGGCTACACAGGGCCTTCTCGAGACGGCCCGGGCGACAGTGCCCGCTGAGACCGTATGCTCGTCGACGTGGAGCGTCTGGGCGGCCTCGACGCGGCTTTTCTGTATTTCGAGACACCGAGCATGCACATGCATGTGTGCGGGCTCCTGGTGCTCGACCCGAGCACCATGCCCGGAGGGTTCGCCTTCGACCGCATCCGCCAGCTGTTGCTCGAACGCCATCCGCTCATGCCGTCGATGAGCCGCCGCTTGGCCGTGGCCCCGTTCAATCTCGGCCGCCCCTACTGGGTCAAGGACCCTGACTTCGACATCGACTACCACGTGCGCCGCATCGGCGTGCCCGGCCCCGGTGACGACCGCCAGCTGGCCGAGGTGGCAGGCGACATCGCCAGCCGGCCGCTCGACCGCTCCCGGCCGCTGTGGGAGATGTGGGTGATCGAAGGACTGGCCAACGGGAACGTCGCCGTCATGGCCAAGATGCACCACTCGACAATCGACGGGATCTCGGGCGCCAACATGATGGTGTACCTGTTCGATCTCGACCCGGCTGCCCCGGCGCCGGCGGTGGTGGACGAGGCTCCAGCCGAGCGCATGCCGCGCGAGATCGAGCTGTTCGGGCGGGGCGCGCTCGAGACGTTGGCTCGTCCCGTCGAGATCGCGCGGCTGTTGCCCCGCACCGCCGTCCGCTTGGGGGCGACGCTCGTCGGGCTGGGGCGACGACGGGGTCAGGGGATCACCGCGCCGTTCACCGCCCCGCGTACCTCGTTCAACGCGGCAATCACCGCGCACCGCACCATCGCCTTCGTCGAGGTCAAGCTCGAAGACGTGAAGACGGTGAAGGATGCCTGCGGGGTGAAGGTCAACGACGTCGTCACCGCGGTGGTGAGCGGAGCGTTGCGGCGTTATCTCCAGGGACGGGGCGAGCTGCCTGAGAAACCACTGGTGGCCGCCATCCCGGTGTCGGTCCACGACCAGATGGCGGGGAGCGAAGGCGCCACCAAGATCTCGGTGATGTTCTCCAGCCTCATGACCGACGTGGCCGACCCGCGCCAGCGGCTGGAGGCGGTGGCCCGCCACAACGAGCAGGCCAAGGAAGTGCACAAGATGGTGGGGGCCGACACGCTCATGCAGTGGGCCGAGCACGCCGCGCCCAACACCTTCTCGCTGGCGGCCCGGCTGTACTCGAGCCTGCGGCTGTCGGAGCGCCACCCCGTGGTGCACAACCTGATCGTCTCCAACGTGCCTGGGCCCCCGGTGCCGCTCTACATGGCCGGGGCGCGCCTCGTGGGGCTCTACCCCTTGGGGCCGATCATGGACGGCGCCGGGCTCAACGTGACCGTGTTGTCGAACGAGGACCGCATCGGATTCGGCTTCATCGCCTGTCGCGAGCTCATGCCCACGCTGTGGGACCTGGCTGACGCGGTGCCCGAGGCGCTGGCCGAGCTGATCGCCGCGGTTGCTCCCGATGCATCGTCGCCAGAGGCACCGGGAGATGACGCGGCGGAGCCGACTCCGGTGACCGTCGACGCGTCAGGCAGCTCGCAGGAGCCCTGACTCCTCCAGCGCCTCGCTCACGAACTGGCGCACCGCACCCGACCAGAAGAAACCCACATGCCCGCCGTCGTAGGTGGCCAGCCGGGGCCGGCCCCAGTGCATCCACAGCCGGTGCGCGTGCCCGAACGTGGCCATGCGGTCCCCCACACCGGCGAACACGAACCGGTTCTCGAACGGCACGCGACACGGCAGCGCCAACGGCGAGACGACGTGGTGCACCGCGTCGGAGTTGGGCCCGAGCACGCCCTGGTGCTCGGCCAACCGGGCGATCTCGGGCGGGCTGTGGCGGCGGAACAGGTCAGGGAGGTCGACCACCGGGATGCCCGCGACGACACAGGCCAGGTCGTCCTCCAGGCCGGCAACGAGGGCGGCCACGTGCCCGCCGAGCGAATGGCCGATGATCCCCACCTGCTCGGCTCCCTGTTCGGCCCGCAACCAGGCGGTCAGCCGGCGGACGTCCCAGGCGGCCTGGGCCAGCCCGTGCATGGAGTCCACCAAGTCGATCGACATGAATCCCTCACCGCGCGCCTTGCCCTCCCCGCGCGGGCCGTGCATGGGCATCACGACCACGGCCACGTTGCAGCCGCCGCGCAACATCGCCACCGTCCGGAAGGCGTTGAAATCGAGCAACGGGCTCGATCCCATGCCGAAGCCGTGGATGCACACCAGCCACGAGGCCGACGGTTGCGGGGACCGGGCAATCCAGGCGTGGGCGATGCGGTTGGCGCGGTGGGCGAGCCACCGCTCCCGGCCCGGCTCGTCGGCATAGGGCTCCCAGCCGCTGGCGAAGGCGACATGCTCGTAGCGCAGTCCCGGCACCTGCCCCAGCCGGCGCACCACCGAGTCGGGCGGCGGCGGGACCCGGTGGTAGCCCGCGGGGTCGGCCGACCACCCCTGGGCGTCGAGGTAGGCCGCGGCCGTAGCCAGGTCGGCGGCAGCCACGTCGTAGTCGCCGGCCCGGGGCAACAGGCGCGGGTGACGGAAGGCGGCGATCATCAGTTCGTCCACCAGGACCTGTACGGCGAGTGCCGGGGTGGTCCGCACCGGGACGATGGTGTCGTCCGAGGCGGCCGCCGCGGTGCGGGCCGACGCCCGCGAGAGGAAGGCCGCGGCGCGGGGGCCGGCGCGCAACACCCCCACGGTGCGCGGGTCCAGGGCGGCACGGCGCGCCGCCCGCCAGGCGCCAGTCACGACGCCGGAGACGCGCTCGGACGCCGGGATCCCCACAACGGGAATTCTAGTGAGCACCCGCGGCTACTTCGGTGCTCCCCCGGGCCCGGTCCACTGCGGGGCGGCGTACCATCCGCCGGTCGGCACACCGCCAGTCCCCCGGGGCGAGGAGCAGCCATGTCCGTGATCGAGACCACCACGTTCCGGCTGCTCGTCGGAGCGGACGAGGATGCCTTCCTGGCCGCGGACACGCGCGTGCAGACCGAATTCATCCCCAACCACTCGGGGTTCCTCCGGCGTACCACCGCCCGGGGTGAGGATGGCGAGTGGATCGTGGTCACGTTGTGGGCTTCGGCCCCCGACGCCGACGCGTCGGCTGGGCGGGCCGGCGCCAGCGCGGTGATGGGCCAATACATGGCCCTGCTCGAGCCGGCTTCGGTCCAGACGCGTCGCTATGCGACGTTGGACTGAGCCGCCTCGATCCCCGCGCCGTGCCCGGTGGCGGCGCGGTTACTGCTGGACGAGCATGACCGGGTTCCCCTCGGGATCGGCGATGCCGGCCAGAGTCGGGCCGCCGGGGACGTCGAACGGCTCGGTCAAAGCGGTCCCCCCGAGCTCGGCGGCCCGGTCGAGCGATCCCCGGAGGTCGCGCACCTGCACGTACAGCGTCACACGGCTGGTATCGCTCGGGCGGATGTGGCCGGCCGGACCCGGCTCGGGCCCTCCTACCCCCGCGTCGACCCACATGAACGGGCCGTCTCCGATGTTCCAGTTGAACAGGGCCCGGTAGAAGGCCTTCAGGCGCTCAGGGTCGCGAGCCTCGATCTCCCAGTGCACGACGGGCCGGGCCCAGTCCTCGGTCACCGCCGCAGCATCGCGCGTCGACGCGCCAGGCAGCAGCCCCCGTGGCGTTCTCCCTGGGTGCCCGTCCTCGTCGCGGCCCGCCCGGGTACCGAGAAGCCTCGCTCCGAACGTGGTCCTTCGGCGCCGGCGCCCGACGAGCCGCGGCTCACTGCACCCTGGTGCCGCGCCACCTGGCTGATCGGGCTGGGTGCGTTCGTGGTACGCGGCGCCGTGGTGCTGGCCCAGCCCTTGCAGCTCCGCAATGACGCGGCCGACTACCAACGCCTGGCCGCCTCCCTGGCCACCGGGCACGGCTTCGGCATCTCCCACTTCGCGCCGGGGGGCGGCCCGACCGCGTTGCGGCCGCCGCTCTATCCCCTTGCCCTGGCTGCGCTGTACAAGGTCATGGGCACCCACCTGCTCGCCGCCCGCATGGCCGGGGCGCTGCTCGGGGCGCTGACGGTGGTCCTCCTGGTCGTGGTGACCTGGCTCCTCTGTGGCCGCCGCGTGGGCCTCGTGGCCGGGGCGCTGGCGGCGGTGTTCCCTCCCCAGATCCTCGCCACCACGTCGCTCATGAGCGAAGCCCTGGCCTTGCCGCTCGAGCTCTCCGCTTTCTTGCTGGCCGTGGTGTACCGGCGCACCGGTCGGCTCGTGTGGGCTGCCGGCAGCGGCGGCGTCCTCGGGCTCCTCGTATTGACGCGGCCCAGCTTGGCCGTGCTGGTGGTCGCGCTCGCCGTTCTCCTCTACCGCCGGCTTCCCTCGTGGCGCCAACTGGCTGCCGCGGCCGTGCTCGTCGCCGCTGGGACCGTGGTCGTCGTCCCGTGGGTGGCGCGCGACCGGCTGTCACTGCACGCCTGGGTGCCGGTCACGACCCAGAGTGGTTACGTATTGGCCGGCACCTACAACGCCACCTCGGCCCACGACGCGCGTTTCCCCGCCGCGTGGCGGCCAGCCAACCTGGACCCGGCGGACGCCGCACTGCTGCGGGATCATCCGCGGGCGACAGAGGTACAGACGGATGCACTGTTGCAGTTCGCCGCGCTGCACTACGCGTCGGCGCATCCGGCGTACGTGGTCAAGGTGGCCTACGAGAACAGCCGCCGGTTGTTAGACCTCGAGCCGGTAGGCCAGATCCGCGCCGATACGGCCTCCGAGTACGGCGTCCCCGGTCCATGGGGAACGGCAGAAATGGTGAGCGGGCTCATGCTGCTGCTTCTCGCCCTGGGCGGGCTGGCCACCGCCGCGGCCAGGCGTGTGCCCGTCGCGTGGAAGTTGGCGCCGGCCATCTTGTGGGTAAGTACGGTGGTGCTCCAGGCCGTGCCGCGGTTCCGGGCGGTGATCGACCCGTTCCTGCTCCCGTTCGCCGCGGCCGCCGTCGTGGCCGGCGCCGGATGGTGGAGTCGGCGTCGCCAGCGCGTCGACGCGCCGTCGGGCCCCTGAGCCCGAGCTCAGTTCGAAGTGCCTCGGTTTCCCGGGCTCACCAGGCCCGGCGGACGAAGCCGACGACGAGCCCGGCGCTGGCCGTGCCGGCGATCCCGAGGAACACCCAGCCGAGGCTGACGAACATTGGCCCGCCTCCCCTGCGCGGTCATAGGCGGCGTGGTGCCGCTACGGGTATGTATCGACACTTCGGGCCGCGCCCTTGAGCCGCGGGGCGGCCCCGGATGGGGTGTCAGCCCAGGTCAGGCGCGGTGCGAGGATCGAGGGCCGCCTCGAGCACGGCGATCACGTCGTCGGCGTAGGCGGCGGCCACCCCTGGTCCCAGCTGGACCACGGACATGAGCAGCGACAGGGTCAAGGTCACCAGGCCGTTGCCGATCACCGCCGCATCGAGGTCGTGGCGGATCGTGCCGGCCATCTGCTCCAGGCGGAGACGCTCGGCGCAGGCCTTGCGCAGCTCGGCCAGGGCAGGGATCTCGAGGACCCGCTCGGTCAGCCCGGGCTCCATCCCCGCCAGCACCCGACGGGCCAACGGGTGGCGTTCCACCGCTTGGACCAGGGAAGTGAGCAGGACCTGGCGCCACCCGGGCAGGCCCGTGTCTCCGGTCACCTGCCACAGTCCCTCGGTGATGACGGCGGCGGCGTCCTCGTCGATGGCGGCGAGGAAGAGGGCCTGCTTGTTGGGGAAATAGGCGTAGGCCACGGTGCCGCCCACGCCGGCGTCGCGAGCGATCTCGGCCACGGAGGTGGCCCGGAACCCCTGCCGCCCGAAGCGGCTGATGGCGGCGTCCAGCACAGCTCGCCGGGTCTGCGCGCCCTTGGTCAGGGGATCCACGGAATCAGCCTACCATGCAGATTTGAGGACTTGAAGGTTTTACTCAAATCATCTAAGGTGCCCCAGAGACGGTCCAGGCAAGGAGGCGGAACGCCATGACCACCACCGGCGACCCCGGTCGCACCATTCCCACCCGTCGTGTCTCGTTCGCGGAGACGCTCGAGGGGCTCCCGCGTCACTACGCGGCCGACGGCGACCTCATCGTCAGCCACCTGATGGCCGCGCTGTCGGCGGTGTTCCCCGACGGCGAGGAATTCTTCGTCCGCTCGGTCCGTCGCTTCCGCGACCAGATCACCGATCCGGTCTTGCGACGGCAGGTGGCCGGCTTCATCGGCCAGGAGTCCGTGCACGGCCGCGAGCACCGGGTGCTGAACGACCGCCTGGCTGAGCTCGGGTACCCGACCAAACGGGTGGAGCGCATCACCGAGATCGGGCTCAAATTCCGGGAGCGGGTGCTCTCGCCCAAGTCGAACCTGGCCGCCACCGCCGCGCTGGAGCACTTCACTGCCACCCTGGCCGAGATGCTCATGACCGACGAAGAGGTGCGGGCCTCCGTGGGCCATCCGGCCATCCAGCACCTCTTCCTGTGGCATGCCCTCGAGGAGTCCGAGCACAAGGCCGTGGCCTTCGACGTCTACCGTGCCGTGGGCGGCACCGAGCGCATGCGGGTGTGGACGATGAAGGCGCTCCGGGTCGGCTTCATCGTCGGGATCACGGTGCAGATGGTGTTGTCGCTCGCCTTCGACCGGGCCACCTACCGGCGCGGCAACCTCCGGGCCAGCTGGCAACGCTTCCGCGGTTCACCCGTCATGGGGCGTGCGATGTGGGACCGCTTGCGCGAGTACGACCGTCGCGGATTCCACCCCGACGACCGCGACACGACCGCCCTCATCGAGGAGTGGCGCGCCAGCCTGTTCGGCGACGAGGGTGTGCTCCGGGCCAACCTGGCCCATTCGGCCGCCTGACCGGAGGCGAGGTGGACCACTTCGACGTCGTCATCGTGGGCGCCGGCTTGTCGGGGATAGGCACGGCGCACCACATCGAGTCGAAGTGCCCATGGGCTTCGTACGTCGTGCTCGAGGGACGCGACGACGTGGGTGGGACGTGGGACCTCTTCCGCTATCCGGGGATCCGCTCGGACTCCGACATGTTCACCCTCGGATACGGGTTCCGTCCCTGGACCGGCGCCAAGGCCATTGCCGATGGGCCCGACATCCTCCAGTACTTGAAGGACACGGCAACGGCCACCGGAGTCGACAAGCGGATCCGGTTCGGCCACCGGGTGGTGCGAGCCGACTGGTCGAACGCCGAGGCGAAGTGGCGGGTCGAGGTGGAGCTGGTGGGCACCGGCGTCCGCGTGGAGATCACCTGCGGCTTTCTCCTTGCTTGTACCGGTTACTACCGCTACGACCACGGCTACCAGCCCGACTTCCAGGGGCTCGACCAGTTCGCCGGCACCGTCGTCCATCCCCAACACTGGCCCGAGGACCTCGACTACGAGGGCCGGCGGGTAGTCGTCATCGGGAGCGGCGCCACCGCGGTGACGTTGGTCCCCGCGTTGGCCGAGCGTGCCCGGCATGTGACCATGCTCCAGCGCTCCCCCAGTTACATAGCGCCGCTACCCAACCCCAGCCCGGTCGACGAGCTGTTGCGCCGGCTGCTGCCGACGCGGTGGTCGGTACCGGCCCGCTTCTTGCACCTGCTGTCGATGCAGGGCTCCTACCGGCTGGCCCGGCGTCACCCCCGGCTGGTCAAGCGGGTCCTGCGGGCGGAGCAGAAGCGACTACTCCCACCGGGTTACGACGTCGACACCCACTTCACCCCGCGCTACGAGCCGTGGGACCAGCGGTTCTGCTTCGCCCCCAACGGCGATCTGTTCGGGGCCATCCGCGCCGGGCGGGCCTCGGTCGTCACTGATGAGATCGACCGGTTCACATCTCGCGGGGTCCTCCTCCGGTCGGGCACCGAACTCGAAGCCGACATCGTCGTCTCGGCCACCGGGCTGGAATTGCTCTTTCTGGGCGGCATGGCCATCGCGGTGGATGGGGAGCAGTTGGAGCTGCCGGGCCGTCTTACCTACAAGGGGATGATGCTCGAGGGCATCCCCAACCTGGCCTTCACCATCGGGTACACGAACGCCTCGTGGACGCTGAGATGTGAGTTGATCGCCATGTATGTGTGCCGGCTGCTCAACCACATGCACCGGCGCGGTCTCCGTCGCTGTGCCCCGGTCAACGACGACGCCACGGTGGTGAGCTCACCCATCATGGGGCTCGACTCCGGCTACATCCGCCGCTCGGCCCACCTGCTGCCTCGACAGGGATCGGCGATGCCGTGGCAGGTGCGTCAGAGCTACCTGCGCGACGTCCGTGCCACCAAGATGGCTCCGATCGACGACGGAGCCCTCGTCTTCTCCGGCTAGCGCCTAACGCAGACCGAGGACGAGCACGCCGTCCATATCTCGCGTCACGGCGATGTGGCGGCGAACTGGTTGTCCTCCCGGCGCAATCGTGCGCACGGTTCCCGTCGGGGCCGGCGGGGCCACGGCGCGGCGGCGCCGGGGTCGTCTCGTCGTGGCAGGAGTCCCTACGGGCCGGTGACTGGGAACGACCATGAACGCCCTCCCCCTGGGTGTGCCGGTCGACCAATTCCTATCGGGGTGTCTCGAGAATCGACATCGTCACGATTGACGGTTCGAAGAACGTTCAGCGGCCGGTGCCCAGCCCACCGAGGCCGAAGCGCCCCGCCGTCGTAATCTCGAGCCGTGCCTCAGGTCACGTGGGTAGCGAAGTACTCGAGATCGACACCGGGGCGCCCCAGTTGAGCCGGGGACTGCTCGGTATCCTCATGGTCGTGGTCATCCTCGGGGTGACCGCGGCTCTGACGGTCAGCCGCCTCACCAGCACCGGCATCACGGTGCCCCCGGGCCTATTCCCCACGACGACGCATGCCGGCGGTTCAGGCGGGCCGGTGACTCCCGCCGGACCGATCTCCATCGACCGTGCCGCGCTGGCCACCGCCTGCAACGCCGATGCCGACAGCGTTGAGAATGCGGTGCAGCTCTACGAGGCACAGATCGGCATGCCGCCTCCCGATCTCGCCGCGCTCTCCGCCACCAGCACGAGTAGCGGCCAGAGCGGTGGCCCCTGGCTGCGGGCGCTACCCCGCTCGACCCACTACACGATCTATGTCGACAGCCACGGGACCGTCGGTGTGTTTCCGCCGGGCGCCTCGCCGGCTGGCATGGTGCCGGCGGCCGACGACTACGGGCAGCATCACGACCTGTGCGGCAGCGTGCCCCGGTGAGGTTCCGGCCTCCAGGCGGCCGGCGTGACCGGGGCGGTGATGCCCGTTCCGATCGCTCCCGAACCGCCATTTCCCACCCTCGGCGGGTCCAAATAGCACTCGGAGTGGCAGTAGCCTCTTAGGGACGGGTCGGGGGGCCCGTCGCTGCGAGAGAGAGGCCACTGCTCACGGTGGAACGCGAGGACGGTTGGCGCCGGGATCCGTTCCGGCGGCACGAGGCCCGGTACTTCGTGGGTGGTCGCCCGACGGCGCGGGTCCGGAACTGGGGAGTCGAGTCGGAGGACCCGCCTCCGGTCTTCGCCGAAACGGCGCCGCCTTTGCTCGCGCCGTCTCACGACTCCGCCCCGGCCGACGTTTCGCCACCTCCGACGGCCAGCGCGCCAACCGCGCCGATCCCCGAAGTCGTGCCGGTGCCCGTGCCGGCTCCCGCCCCGCCTCCACCGGCTGAGGCCGCCTCGCCACCGTCACCGCCTTCGGCTGCTCCCCCACCTCCGACTGCGCCACCGCCTCCACCGCCGATCGGGCCGATAACGCTGCCCATGGCGCCGCCGGCGCCGGCGCCGATCGTCTACGAACCCATCACGCCGCCCGAGCGGACACAACCCCGTGCGCCCGTCGTGACTGAGCCCGTCCGCTTGCTCCCGCCGGTACCCGACGAGCCGTTCATCCGCCGTGCCCCAGCCGCGCGCGCTCCCGTGCCGATGGCCCCGCCGGCGCCGGTCGAAACGCGCCCGGCATCGCCCGTGCTCACCGACCTCCCGGTTGCCCCTCCGCCGCCGGTCGACTTGGCTCCGCCGCCACCTCCGCCGCCCGCCGCCGTCGAGGTGATGGCTCCTCCACCCGCCGCCGTCGAGGTGATGCCGCCACCGCCGGCCCGTGTCGTGGCCCCGCCGCTGCCGCATCTCGAGATGGGGATCTTGGCGCCACCGGCCCCGAAGGCTACGAACGGGTCAGCTTCACCGGCCGCGCTGCTCATCCCAGCCACGGAAGAACTCGCTGCCGAGCCGGTCGACCTCCTTGCCCCCCTCGTCGACACTCCCCCCGCCCGGCCCAGGCGACCAGTCCAACCGAGGACAACTTCTCCGGGCGCGGCCTGGCGGTGGGTGGGCGCGGCCGTGGTCGCGTCGGTGTCACTCGGCATCGTCTACGCCGCCTTCCATGCCAAGAGCACGCCCAAGGGCGCCGACTCCACCAACACATCGGTCACCACCCCACCGAACAGCCAGAGCACGACCACGCTGCCTCCGACGACCACCACGACACCCACGACGACCACCATCGCCGTGACGGTGCCCGCCGCCCCGCAACCGACGGCTGAGGTCGCGGCTCAGGCCTTCATCGCCGCCTGGAGCCGGGGCGACCAGCCCACCGCCCTGCGAGTGGCCACGCAGCAGGCCGTCACCACGCTTTTCGCCAATCCGTTCCACTCCGGCATGGCCATCGACCGGGGGTGCAACACGGCGACGCCGGCTACCTGTGCCTTCGGGCCCCCGGGTGGCGCGTCGCCGACGGACCCGCTGTACCAGCTGACCGTGGTGACCGCCCCTACCGGTGGGTGGTACGTCAGCGCCGTGCAGGTCCTGGGCTGATCCCGCACTGACGAGCGCGGGGGTTCGCCATGACCACGCTCGATGAGCTCGTAGCCGAGGTGGCAGTCCTCCGGCAGCGGTTGGCCGCGACCGAAGCGGTGCTGGCCATCCACCAACTGAAGGCTCGCTACGGGGAGCTGGTGGACAGCCGATTCGCACGGGGGGCTCTTGTCGATCCCTCCACCCTCGACTCCCTGGCCATGGCCGCCGCCGAGCTGTTCACCGAAGATGCCGCGTGGGACGGCGGGCCGACTCTCGGTGTGGCCGTCGGCCGTGATGCCATAGCCGACCGGTTACGGGCACCCACCCTGACCTTCTCGCGCCATCTCTTCGTGAAGCCCCGCATCGACGTGGACCCGCCCCGGGCTTCAGGACGGTGGGACCTCATCTCCCCTTGCCGGACGCCCGACGGACGCTCCTGGTGGATGGTCGGTTACGAGGACGACGAATACCGGCTCGAGGACGGCGTGTGGCGGCACTCGAGCATGCGCCTGACGACGCTGGTCATGTCCCCCTTGGACGAGGAGGCGTTCCGGATCCTGGCGTGAGGCAGGCGGCCTTAGAT
>Ga0070731_10003354_pt1 | contig 14513 bp, 7 predicted proteins | sample Coa_R1_2_FD_66448 | JGI IMG/M metagenome (GOLD analysis project Ga0070731, IMG submission 66448) | Surface soil microbial communities from Centralia Pennsylvania, which are recovering from an underground coalmine fire - Coalmine... | ecosystem: Environmental > Terrestrial > Soil > Unclassified ... | reverse complement strand
GCACCGCTCGTGAGCTCCACGATTTTCCCGCGCGAAATGTCTACGCGAAAGATGTGCCGGCGATCGTCGTCGCCTGTTGTTGAGCCGGTATTTGCGGCGTAGATAATGCTCTGCAGGTCGGGTGAAACGGATGCGTTCTCGACCATGGACGGACCCGGCGTCAGCAATCGCGCCGCCCCGCCGCTTGCCGAAACGGCATAGAGGTGCGGCCAATTATCTTGCTCACTATTGAAGATGAGCTGATCACCGGTGGTCCATTCCAAAAATGGCCCCAATCCCGTCTGAGGCAGCGATGCGCGCAGTGTATCGGGGCTTGACCAAACCACATGCCCCGCGCCGCTTCGCGCGTCGGCGACCCAAATTTGCCACGGTTGCACGTTCCAATTGAGAGGATTCCGCGGCGGCCCGCCGTCGCCGGGTACGCGGATGAAGGCAATGCTTGCGCCGTTGGGTGACCAGCGTGGCATAATGTCTTGCGACGTCGCAGGCGTAAGAAATTGGATCGGCGTTGAATCGCTGTGATAGATGCCGATGAAGCTGTGGTCGGTGCGGGTTGAAACGAACGCGAGCGCCGAGCCGTTGGGCGACCAATGCAGATCTGAATCTTGACCGCGATCGAAGAATAATCGCTTCGCCGCACTGCTGCCGTCGATCGGCGCGACCATCACGGCGCCGCCGTCGGTGAAAGTAACGTGGGTCTCGTCAGGCGAGATCGCGGGCGCATCGCCGCTGCCAAGCAGCTTCGAAGCCGCAGCGCCGGACGTTGCGACAGACCACACTTGCATCTCAGGCTCTTGCGGCATCGACGCGGGACCCGGCTGCAACGGCATCGGCCAGTTTGCGTCGTGGTCGCCACCGCGAACGTACACGAGGTGCGCGTCGTCGTCTGAAATCGCGAGATCCGACAACTCCTGGCCGTCGTCGCTAGCCGACGAAAAGAGCTGGGTCGCAGTCCAGTTTGGCGCACGCGCGAACCACAGCGTTCGAATACCTTGCGTATCGAGAGCATACGCGACCGCCGTTCCCGCTTTGTCGCGAACGAGCGCGTTTGGGAACGGGTAGTTCAAAATTTGGGCGAGTGTAAAGGCGGCAAGGAGCATGCGAGTCGGTACGGCGTGTCATCCTTCGACTCCGCTCAGGATGACACCGGGGACCTCGTCACGATGACACGGGATCGGGCAGTCCTTCGAGACGCGCCCTGCGGGCGCTCCTCAGGATGACACATGCGCGGCGCGCTCCTCAGGATGACACATGCGCGGCGCGCTCCTCAGGATGACACATGCGCTCTGCGGGCGCTCCTCACGATGACGCATTTCGTTACGCTGGGGCTGCTGCGGCCTCTCCAACGTTGAACGTCAGTTCGCCGCGGATGTCGTCGAAGCCAACGTTCACGGTATCGCCCTCGTTGACGTCGCCGGCCAAGATCTTGCGGCCGATCGGCGTTTCGAGCTCCTTCTGAATCGTGCGCTTGAGCGGTCGCGCGCCGTAGTGCGGGTCGTAGCCGACCTTGACAATGTGCCGTTTAGCGGCGTCGTCGAGCACGAGGGCGATGCGGCGTTCGGCGAGTCGATGCCGCAGCCGCGCAAGCTGCAGATCGACGATTTTCATCAGCTCTTCTTCGTCGAGCGCGTGGAAGACGATGATCTCGTCGACGCGGTTGAGGAACTCCGGGCGGAAGTGTTGACGGAGCTCGTCGAGCACGGTCGCGCGCATGATCGCATAATCGGCGCCGTCAAACGAGCCTTTGTAGTCGAGAATGCGGTGGCTTCCGATGTTCGACGTCATGATGACGATCGTGTTCTTAAAGTCCACGGTGTGGCCTTGACCGTCGGTGAGACGCCCATCGTCCAGGATCTGCAAGAAGACGTTGAAGACGTCGGGATGCGCCTTCTCAACCTCATCGAAAAGGATGACGGAGTACGGCCGTCGTCGCACCGCTTCGGTCAGCTGACCGCCCTCTTCAAATCCGATGTAGCCGGGCGGTGCGCCGATCAAACGCGCGACGGTGTGGCGCTCCTGGTACTCCGACATGTCGATGCGAATTAACGCGCGCTCGTCATCGAAGAGATACACTGCTAGCGCGCGAGCGAGCTCGGTCTTCCCGACGCCGGTCGGGCCGAGGAAGATGAACGAGCCGATCGGGCGATTCGGATCGGCGAGGCCCGAGCGCGAACGGAGCACCGCTTGCGCGACGGCATCGACCGCCTCGTTCTGCCCGATCACGCGGCGATGCAGTTCATCCTCGAGGTGCAGCAGCTTCTGCTTTTCGCCTTCCATCAGTTTGGTCACAGGTATGCCGGTCCAGCGCGAAATCACGCCGGCAATGTCGTCTTCGTCGACTTCTTCCTTCGACAGACGCGCGCCGTCCTTATGCGCCAGACGCTCCTCTTCGGCGGCAAGCTCCTTTTGCAGCTGTGCGAGCGTACCGTAGCGCAGCTCTGCGACGCGATTGAGATCGTATTGACGTTCGGCCTGCTCGATCTGTACCTTCGTTTGTTCGATCTGATCGCGCAGCGAGCGCAGCTTTACAGCCGCGTTTTTCTCCGCGTCCCAGCGAACTCGCAACCGCGTTTGGTCCTCACGCAGCGACGCGAGCTCTTTCTCGATCTGATCCAAGCGACGGCGGCTCGCGTCGTCGTTCTCCTTACGAAGTGCTTCGCGTTCGATTTCGAGCTGAAGCACGCGCCGCGAAACCTCATCGAGCTCCTGCGGCATCGAATCGATCTCGGTCCGCAGCTTCGCCGCCGCTTCGTCGACGAGATCGATCGCCTTATCCGGCAAAAAACGGTCCGTAATGTAACGATTGCTCATCGTGGCGGCCGCAACGAGTGCGGCGTCCTTGATGCGCACGCCGTGATGGGCTTCGTATCGCTCTTTGAGGCCGCGCAGAATCGAGATCGTATCCTCGACGCTGGGCTGATCGATCATCACCGGTGCGAAGCGACGCTCCAGCGCCGCATCTTTTTCGATGTATTTCCGATACTCTTCGAGCGTCGTGGCGCCGATCATGTGCAGTTCACCGCGCGCCAGCATCGGTTTGAGCAGGTTGCCCGCGTCCATAGCACCTTCGGCTTTGCCGGCCCCGACGACCGTATGAAGCTCGTCGACGAAGAGCACGATCTGGCCTTCGGACGACGCAACGTCTTTGAGTACGGCTTTGAGCCGCTCTTCGAATTCGCCGCGATACTTGGCGCCCGCGATCAGCGCGCCCATGTCGAGGGAGACGATGCGCCTGTTCTTCAACCCTTCGGGAACGTCGCCGCGCACGATGCGCTGCGCCAGACCTTCGACGATCGCCGTCTTACCCACACCGGGGTCGCCGATCAGCACCGGATTATTCTTAGTGCGTCGCGAGAGGACTTGAACGATGCGTCGAATCTCTTCGTCGCGTCCGATCACTGGATCGAGCTTCCCGCGCTCGGCTTCGAGCGTCAAGTCGCGCCCGTAACGTTCGAGCGCTTTGTACGTGCCTTCAGGATCTTTGGTGGTGACGCGCTGGTTGCCGCGCACGTCGCGCAACGCTTGCAGCAGTTTATCCTTGGTTAAACCGGCTTCGCGGAAAAGGCGCCCCACCGCACCGGAGGATTGCGCCATTGCGAGCAATACGTGCTCGACCGACGTGTAGTCGTCTTGCAGGGCATTGGCTTCATTTTCGGCGACGCTCATGATCCGCGCGAGCTCCGGCGAGAGCGTGACTTGCGCGCTGTCTGCACTGGCGCCGGTCAGTCGAGGAAGGCGCCCGATCGCCTCGTCGGCAGCTCGTGCCAACGCTTTCGGGTCGCCCCCCGCCTGCGCAATGATATCCGGTGCGATTCCGCGTTCTTGCTCGAGCAGCGCGGCGAGCATATGCTCGGGCGCGGTCTGGGTGTTGTGCTCGTGAAGCGCTCGCGAATAGGCGGCATTGAGCCCGTCGGCAACGCGCTCCGTCATCTTCTCTACGTTCATTGTCCACTCATGATACAGCGGGCGCGAAGCGATGGTTGCAGGAGATTCCTGCCGCCAAAGGAGCGCATGGCGCCCAGCCGTAAGGCGCGACGATGCTTGAAATCGCGCGCGGTGCCGTGCGAGCCTACTACCTGTTCGATGTTGCCGACACCATCGACTTAGGGCGGATGAGTGCACTTGGCGGTGAGACGCGTGCCCCCGCCGCCCTTCCGTTGCGCAGCGACGCGCCGCCGTATCTGCAGTTTCCGGTTCCACCGCTCGTCGCCAACCTCGCTCAAACCGAAGTCGACGGCATGCCGTGCGCCGTTCGTCTGAAGTTTTACGATTACGGCGTCATCTCGCTCCGACTCACATTCGCTGCGCCGGCGTCGTGGAACGAGCTCATTTCGCTGACCGAGCGCACGCGCGGCGACGATCGCATTGCAGCATTCGCTCACGAAACGGTCACGCGCATCTGCAACGAATACCCGCACGCGCTCGACGAGCCCCATCCCCCTTTAGTCGAGGATTACCTTATCGTCGAAATCGAGCGATTCGCGGAGGCGCTGGATGCCGAGACGCTCTTGGACGATCACGCCGCAGAGCTGGCGAGCCTCTTGCTGGGCGAACGCCGGCCGCTCTCGCCTTCCGAGACGGTCGAGGCGCTACGAACGCGGTTTTCCTATCACGACGATGACCTGACCATCGTGCAATGGGATACCGCGATCGTCTACGACCGCGGCGAGAGCGCGCGCGCCATTGAAGAGATCTTGGAGTTTGCGAACTCGCAACTGCTCGAGCTGCGAACCTACGACGCGCTCCTCGACCGCGAGCTCGACAGTATCTACAAAATGCAGCCGGGCGAGACGTCGCGCTCGTTGCGCGGCCGCCGCGAAGCAGAACAGGCGGCGACCCTACGGTATCTCATCGTCGACGTACTCGAGCTGATCGACCGCTCGAGTAACGCGCTCAAAGTCGTCGGCGATGCATACTACGCTCGAATTTATCGTACCGCTGCGGCTCGGCTCGGCCTCGCCGATTGGCAGCGTCAAATCGATACGAAGCTCGCCAGCGTCGGCGAAATGTATCGTTTCTTCAACGACGAGGCGCGCAGCCGGCGCGACGAATTCTTGGAGCTGGTGATCGTGGTGCTCGTCGGAGTTGAAGTGGTGATTGGAATTCTGACGTTGCTGCACTTATAGCTCGAGGGCGACGGCGACAGCTCCGTCTTCCGTCCACTTTGCGCCGACGGCCATGACTTCCGGCAATCGCGTTCCGATGGAAACGCTTAAGTCCGACATCATTCGATCGTACTCTTGCTGCTCGGTATATTCGCGTTGAACCTCGAGCGAGGCCAACCGCGCATCGACGAACCCGAGCAGCATTGCTGCGCGCTCGCGTCCTTCCTGAGCGCTTCCTTTATCGGAATATTTTTGCAACGCCGCGACCGCCGCTAAGTGCTGGAGAGCGCAAGCTTTGAGCACCGTCTGCTTCACTTCACGCATCGCCGACAAAGCCTGGCGCGCGTACATACGTGCGTCGTCAAAACAATCGAGTGCGATGAAATATGCCGCCATATTTGCTAGGTCGTTTGCGACTGACCGGCGATTCTGAGTCGCCTCGTGGCCGGCTCGGGCCTCTTCGGCACGCTGCAATGCTGCAGCAGCATCGCCGGCAGCAAATTCGGCTTCGGCCAAGTTGCCCGCGATCGACGCGGCCGGCCGCTCCAGCCCGAGCGCCACGTAGTAGGCCAAGGCTTCGGCGTAAAACCTGCGAGCACTAGGGACGTCGCCGCGGCGCGCGCTAGCCGTGCCCAGATCTCCGAGCGCCAACGCCTGCAACCGCCGGTTATCGAGGCGCCGCGCGGCCGCCAGCGCTTCTTCGAGCAGCTTCTCGCCTTCATCGCTGCGGCCGAGTGCTCCGAGCGCAGTACCCGCAGCCTGTTTGGCTCGTGCACGATGAAGATCGTCGAGGTCTGCGCTCATCTGCAACGCGTGTTCGACAGACGTCAGCATCGCCTTGAACTCTCCGAGCGCTCCGCACAGTTCGGCGTCGGCAACGAAGAGCGGAGCTAGTTCGGAAGCCTCCGTTCCGTCTTCGCTCGATTCAATTGCCAGACGCACCCAGCGACGGCCCTCGACGGGCGCTGCCGAATACCAGATGCGTGCAAGCGCCGCTGCGAGCCGGCGGCCCGTTCGAATGTCGCGACGCTCTGCTAGCGACCATCCCAATGCTCTGCGGAAATTATCGAGCTCCGCCTCGGCCTCCGTAAACCACGAACGTTCTTGTGCGGTGTACCAATCACGGTCCAGCCGCTCCGCGAGGCTGAGGAACGCGATCGCATGGCGCTCCGCCGTCATCTGACGTTCTCCGCGTTCTGCCAGCTTTTCGAGCGCGTACTGTCGAGTCGCCTCGAGCAGGTGATAGCGGGCTTCGCCGCGCGCAAAGTCGACCATGACGAGCGATTGAGTAATCAGAGAAGACAGAAGCTCGAGCACATCCTCGGCTCGCAGCTTTTCATCGCTGCAGATGGCCGTCGCCGTCTCAAGCGAAAAACCAGCCACAAAAATTGCCACACGATCGAAGAGCAAGCGCGCTTGAGCAGAGAGCAGCGCATAGCTCCAATCGATGACGGCACGCATCGTTTCATGGCGCGCGAGCGTCGACGCGCCCTTTCCCGTCAGCAGATCGAAGACGCGGTCGAGGCGTTCGAAGATCTGGCTTGGCGAGAGTACCGACGCTCGCGCCGCCGCGAGTTCCAGCGCGAGCGGCAGGCCGTCGAGCCGGCGGCATATCTCGACCACGGCCTCAACGTTATCGGGCGTCACGGTAAAGCGCGAGTCGGCCGCGCGCACGCGATCGGCAAAGAGTGCGACCGCTCCGTACTTTATCGCCTCGTCGGGCGTCAACGTTGCGCGGGGAGGCACCGCCAAAGGCGGTATCCGATAGACCCGTTCGCCGGAGATGCTCAACGCTTCGCGGCTCGTGACGATGACCGAAACCGTCGGTGATTCTGGAAGCAGCGATCCGATCACGTTGCGTGCTTGTGCGATAACGTGCTCGCAATTGTCAAATATGAGCAACATCCGTTTACGCGCGAGATAGGACGCGAGCGTCTCGAGCAACGGACGGTGCGGCGATTCCTGAACGTGCAACGACGAGGCAAGCGCGTGGGCGACCAGCGCAGGATCGCTCAACGGCGCGAGCTCGACGAACCAAACGCCGTCGGGAAAGCGGCTGAGCAGCCGCGCGCCGACCTCAACGGCCAGGCGAGTCTTTCCCGCACCGCCCGTTCCGACGATGCTTACAAGCGGCGCCGTTTCGACGAGTTGAGCAATTTCATCCACGACCTCTTCTCGCCCCAAAAATGAGGTCAGCTGACGCGGAAGGTTGTGCGGTGGAGCGACGTCATGTTCGGCAATGCGAGACCCGCGCGCTCTCCGGGCGGAGAGCTCGAGCGCCGCGCGTGCTTCCGTCGAAAGGCCAAGCGCGTCCGCGATACGCTCGAGCGTATTGCGATAGGGAACCTTTCGATAACCGCGTTCGAGGGCGCTTACCGCCTGAACGCTGATCAGCGCACGCTCGGCGAGCATCTGCTGCGATAGACCAGCCCGCACGCGGTACGTCTTAAGCAGCGTAGCGAGGTCGGCTGAGGTCTCCATATCTGCCGGCGACGCGCGTAATGGCTTCACCACCCACGCCCTTCGCGGCACGAGCGGTTAGTCCATGCGCGTCATGAAACGCTCGGTTTAGTCGCCCCGGATCGGCGCGATTCCAAACGGGTCGCCGTCTTGCGACGTGTACTTGTGCAAGCACGTGCTGGTCTTGTCGTGGCAGTTGCCTTTAATGCTGATTGCCCACATGTAGCCGCTCGCGTCAGCAAGCCAGAGGCTCTTCTCTTTGTAATCGAAGTTGAGGGTCGTCGGCAACCCGAATCCGTTCGTCTGATTGGCCGCCCAAAGCGCGCACTTGGACGTCTTGACACACTTGTAGATGCCGTACGCTTGATCGACGTAATACAGATCGCCGCTCTGATCGAAGACGATGCCCTGAGCATTGCTTAGGCCGGATACGATCGCGGTGCCATTACCACTGCATCCGGCGAACTCAACGACGGACCCGCTATTCGTATTGGGATCGTTGAAGCTCCAGAAGCAGTTGCCCTGATGGTCGATCGCGACGCCTTCGCCTTGCAACGTATCGGTGCCGTAGGTCAGCACTTGGGAAGGCTCGCTCTCGCGACCGACGTAGACGCTGACGCTACCCGCTCCGCCGCTCGTCGTCGAAAAGTTCGAGACCGCGACCAGATTACGATTTGCAGTTGCCGAGACGTCGTCGGGGATTTGGCCGTAGTCGTCAAGCGTATCCGTCGGATAAGTCGGAAAGTTCTTTTTGCTGACCTTGTAAACGAGGACGTTGGAGCGGCCGCCGTTTGCGACGTACAAGTAGTCGTTCGGCGTCGTGACGGCGCCTTGGGGAGCCAAGATACCTTGACTTAGCGTCTCCTTGTACGTCAAGGTGTAGCCGCTTCGGGTGTAGACCGTCGCGTCGTTGCCGTAGAGTTGGGCAGTGACGATGTACGCGTCGTTGCCGTAATGGTTTGCTTGCGGCAAAACCGGCGCGTCCGAAATCCCAGGTCCTGCGGCAGCCGCTTGCGGCGGCACAGACGAGCCCCCGCCGCAGCCGCTCAGTAAAGCAAGGGCCGGCAGCAAATATGAAAGTCGCACAATCCTAGTAACGGACATCCTCGTCACCTTCGTTCCAAAACGCCGAAGCTTTGTCCTCGATTGCCCGCCCCACTTCTTTCGGAGGAGGATGAGAGACGCGGGGCGGGCTTTTGGCGAGGCTCCAAGTTTATTGGCGCGACGCAAGTCGAGAGGTGCGCGCGCTCCGTGGTCAGCGCGCGCACCCCCATCGTAGCAGTCGAGAGCAGTCGAGAAATCATCCACTCACAACTGTGTAGGCTTTTGTAATAGCGGTCTTACGAACTAGATCGAGTTCGTGATGTTGACGTCCGCGTAGCCCAGAAGCTTGTCGTGCTTCCCGCCGTTGTAGCTGAACGTTGCCGTGCAGTACCCGGTCACGCCGCCATAGGCGACCGTATATTGATTCGGATCAGACGTCGCCGTCACGCTGGCGATCCCAGAGGCGCCACCGCAGTTGTCAGCCTCGCTGAGCGTCCCCTTCTTATCCTTCGGAACTCGAATGGTGACCGTAACCGGTGCGTAGCTCGAGTACGTGAAGTCGATCGTGCAGGGCGTTGCGCGAACGCCGCCGTGCGCCGGGCAGTGGTTTTTAACCTGCGGCGGGATCATGCTCTGACCGCCGGACGCCGGAGTGAGTGAGCCTTGCGAGCCGCTGCAGCCCGCAACCAGCGCCGCCGCGATCGCGAGCGACAGGGCGCCGAAGAGATGTCGTGCCGAGAAGTGCATTGCCATGAGTAAATCTCCTTACTAGTAGATGGGTTGGCGCTGGAATCGTACCATCGCGCCGAGGCGCTCGGCATCATGCACTTGGAAACGTGTCGGCAACTGTAGTAGTAGCTGTGTGAGTCAAACCAAGCGGGCACGCTTGCGAAGCCGGCGATAATCTCCGTCCCGGACCGTGACGCCGTGCGAGTCCAGCCATTCCAGAAGCGGAACGGCGTATTTTCGCGACGTCCCCAGGAGGTCTCGGAACTCGGCAGCCGTCATGCGGGGGTGCTGGTCAAAGTGCGCCTCGACCCGAGCGCGAATCTGCGCGATTTGGCTGCCGCGATAGAGATCGTCGCCAACTTTGACCAACGCGCCTTCGGCCAGCATCGTGTCAAACGCCTTGGACAACCCGACTAAGTGCGATAGCTTCACCGCCGCCGCAGCACCGCCAAACGGGATCGGCAGAAGCGGCTGCCCTTCTGAGATCGGGACGAGGTGCTCGAAGAACGCCTGCTGCCCCGGGGCGAGGGACGGCCGATGCGCCGCCGTCGCATAGTAACCGCCATGACTGATTAAGCGCCCGGACTCGACGAAGTGGTCGGCAATCCGCACGAGCGTCGGCTCGGGAATCGCGAGCACGCGAGCGAGCGCAATCGACGTCAATCCCATTGCCCACGGCTCCTGACGGTGCGATGCTTCCAGTGCGTCGAGCATTCGCTTGAGCAATCCGTCCGCCGCGCCGGAATCGACGTATGCGGCAGGCCGCGCAACGCGGATTGCTTCGCCGCGGTCGACAAGGCGTTCCAAGGCATCCCGGGCGCTGCCCTCCCGAAGGTTCGCCGACGTCGCGACCGCAGCGGGTTCGACGGGCTCGGGTTGCTTATCGCGAAGCACCGCAAGCACCGCTCCTTCATTGGAATTGGACTCCTCGCTGGTAGGATCGGCGTCGATACCCTCAACGTATCCGCCGCCCAGCAGCGTCATCGGTGATGGCCGGCGCACGACGAAGCGCAGGCCGGGAAAAACGACCGCGGGTTCGCGCAGATCCAGCTGCGCTCGCATCTCGTGCACTCCGCCGTCTCCATCCGCGATCACGAGCGTCCCCAAGATCTCTGCTGCGCCGAGATACGCCCGCACCGGCGTTCGGCGCGCGATTAACTCGAGCGCGCTTTGCAGCGGCACGAATCGCACCGCAAAATTCCGTCGTGCGACGAGCTCGCTACCGGCGATGGCCTGTCCGCGAGCGATTTCGGCACGATCCAGATTCGGCAAGCTTAGGGCAACGCGCGATCCTGCTTCGACGGAGAGTCGCGTCGCATCGAAGACGCCGATACTGCGAACGTGCGCAGGCTTGGCGCCGGGCTCCAGCATCAGCGTCTCCCCCGCAGCGATCCGTCCTTGCATCAGCGTGCCGGTTACGACGGTTCCCAACCCTTGTAGCGTGAAGGCGCGATCGATGGGCAAGTAGACCGGCGCGTTGACATTGCGGGGCGGCATCGCCGCGAGCTCGTCGTGTAGCGCGGCTTTGAGTTGTTCGATACCTTCGCCGGTCATCGACGATACGGCGTAGCTGGGTGCGCTCGCCGCAATGGTGCCTTGCAGTCGCTGCCGGATCGCTTCCCGCACGGCAACGCGCTCGTCTCCATCGATAAGATCGATTTTCGTTAGAACGAGCAGCACGCGACGCACGTTGAGAAACTGCAGAATTTGCAGATGCTCGAGAGTCTGCGGCATCACGCCTTCGCGCGCGTCGACGGCAAGCAACAGCAGCTCCATCCCGGCAGCGCCGGCCAGCATGTTGTGAAGAAAGCGCTCGTGCCCGGGCACGTCGACGATGCCCGCTTCGACGCCGTCGTCGAAACGCAAATGTGCGAAGCCGAGATCGAGCGTCATACCGCGCACTTGCTCTTCGAGCAATCGATCGGGGTTTGTTCCAGTCAGCGCCGCGATCAGCGCCGACTTCCCGTGATCGACGTGACCCGCCGTTCCGACGATATGCACGCGATCGCGCTATCCCGCGGCGCGTATTCCGTAGTCGGCGAGGATTTCGTCGGCGGCGCGCAATCCCGATTGAGCACCGCCTTCCATGAAGCCTTGATACTCGACGGACGTATGCTCGCCGGCGAAGTGCACGCCGCCTTGCGCGCGCGCCTCATGCCCCGCAATCGTCGTGCATTGCCCGACGAGCCAGCACGAATAACTCGCAAGAATATTGGGGTCGGCCTGCGCGTTGCCGAAGGTCGCCTTGCCGTTCCACGTCCCAGAGACGCCGGGCCAGATCGCATCGAGCTGGGCGAAGAATCGCCGCACGTGCCGGTCGACCGCGGGCGACGAATCCGCCCGCGAGTACGGCGTTGGCGGAGTATCGAGCATCGCCGCAGCGCCGGCGGTGAAGGCCTCGATAAGTCCGTCCGCGCCAGGCTGGCCGAGCGAATAATCGAGCGCGCTTTGAACCCGCAGCGTCGTCCAAATTTGTCCCGTCGTCGGCTCCGGCCAAGGATGCACGGGCCGCATCCATGCGCGCCGGTCGAATTGTAGATGCAGCTTCGTGTGATAACCGTAGCCGAGGTTTTCGATCGCATTGGTCTTTGCCGAATCGAAGTTCGCTGCCGAATAATCTACGGCACGCAGCGCGATGAACGGAATCGCAAGCACGACGCGATCGGCAAACACAGATTCCGTGATGCCGGCGCGATCGAAGCGAAGCTCGTACGATCCGCCTGCACGCCGGCGAATCGCTTGCAACCGATAACCGAAGCGAACGCTTCCCAAAGGAAGACGAGCAGCGATCGCTTCGGGCAGCGACTGACTTCCGCGCGCAAGAATGTAGCGCTGATCGGAGTACCCGAGTACGTTGAGCCGACGATCTTGTGCGAAGGTCGTCTGCTGACCGAGCTGCAGCACGAGGTTGAGCGCGCTCAGCTCTTCGACCTCGCGTCCGTATTCATTCCGATACGCCTCTTTGATGAGGCGGCCGAGCGGCGAGGCAAGTCCGCCAAGCACGTACCGCTCGATCCAGTCGCGCATGCTCATGAGATCGAGGCGCCGAGCGGTCGGCGTCGCATTGGCGTACGTGGTTGTCGAGTTCACGTGCGCCAGCTGATCTTGCAGCACAGGATAGATCTGTGCGAAGTCACGATCGGCGTCCGCCATCGAATAGTACGAGCCGCCGAGATAGCAGGTGTCTCGCGCGCGCGGCGGCCACGCGGCATGCGTATCGAGCAGTGCGAGTGAGAACCGGCGCGCCAACGCGTGCATCGTCGCGTGCGTGGAATCGATCATCGCCCCGCACCACTCGGTGTGCTGGCCCTCGTTCCAGTACGTGCGCTCCGAGTGCATACGGCCGCCCACGCGCGACGATGATTCGTAGATCGTGGCGTCGATCCCGAAGTCGCGCAGATGCATCGCCGTCACGAGTCCCGCGATCCCCGCACCCACAATTACAATGCGTTCCCGCCCTCGTCCGAACGCAGGCAATGCGACGCAACCAAGGGCAGCCAATCCCGTGCGAATGAACCGTGCACGCGACGTGTCGTCCCGAGCCCTTCGACTACGCCCGGGGCAAGTTTCGTCGAAGGATGACCCGCCTCTCACAATTTGATGCTGAGATCGGCAAAGAAGCCGAAGGGCTGGCGTACCGACGAGATGCCGACTTCGGTGACGTTGAAGAACGTGCCATACGGGTAGCGCAGCTGCGGCGGCGGATTCTTGACGAAATTTCCGGACGGCGCCAGAATATTCGACGGCAGGTTCGAGTAGACGCATGTCACCGAGTTGTCCCAGGCGTACCCCCGCTGGAAACACTGGTTGTAGAGATTGACGGTTTGCACGGTGAGCGTCATGCGCGGCGAAACATCGTAACTCGTCTGGAGGTTTGCCGTCAGCTCGGCAGGCTCGACGAAAGCACCGAGGTTGTCAAAACGTCCGCTATAGGGATCGGGCAAGAAGACGGCTCCGGCCGCACCACCCGGGCAACTGACGCCCGGCGTCTGCGGCGTCGACGACGGTTCTTTCGAGCACGATTGCGGCACGTATCCCGGCCACACGAGCGGCGAGCCATAGTTGGACCCGTCGTTGTAGTGCAACGAGGGCGTTACCGCGAGTCTGCCATGCCGGTAGTTGAGAATGAGTGATGCCACATCGGGGACTTCGTAACCGTTCGCAGCGTTGAAGGCACTCGGGATCACGTCGTACGGCGTGTACCAGGCTCCGGTATCGAAAAGCGGCTGCAGCGCCTCGTGATAGTAGGGATTCGGAATCTCGAGCTTTCCCTGGTCTTGCGTGCCGGATTGGCCATTCGGCAAGAGCGGCATTGAGTTGTTCGGATACGCGCCGCTGCCGCAAGTCTGCCATCGGGGCGAAGATCTTGTTACGCCGGCACATGCTGACGTGTATGAATTGTAGAGCTCGATCTGCGTGTTGAGCGCGTCGATGACGCTGACGCCGTTGATCGGGCTGAAGCGAATCCGGTTTTGGGTGTGCGTGTAAGAGAGCAAACCCGAGAAACCGTCGCGGCTAAAGTCCCCGTACTGCAACGACAGCTCGACGCCGTACGATTCTTGCGTGCCCACGTTCAGACCGGCGAGTATCCCCTGTACCGGATTGATCGCTTGGTACTGTAGTTGATTGTGCGTATTACGATAGAACGGCGTGATCTTATACGAAAGCTGCGTGCCTTTGACGTGCTTTTCTAGCGAAAGGTCGAAGTTGGCCGACGTATCGGGAAAGATGTTGTGATCGGGCGTGTGAAAACCGTACGGATAGAACTGCGCGATGAAGGATGCGAGGTTCTGCTGAAAGGTGTTGTACTGATAGTACGACGTACCCTCGGCGCGCGCATACTTACCGGCAGAGCCCCGAATCACCGTATCGGGATTCAACGTATACGTGAATGAAAGACGCGGCTGAAAAACGTTGGAGATGTCCGAGCTGGCGCCGACGTTATATAGGCCGTTGCCCGGCTGCGTCAGCGGAGCGAGTCCGGCCGGACAAGACCCTAAGGCATCGCTTGAGGAGTTCCATCTCCACTGCGTGGCTTTGCCGGATGCGCCGCAAAACTCGTTATTGTAAGCATCAAACCAAAACTGACGCGCGGGATAACCGGCTTCGAGATCGTTGAGTAAGTACTCGAAGTGATCGAGGCGCGCACCCAAATTGACGACGAGCCGGTCGTTG
>Ga0070731_10003353_pt1 | contig 14514 bp, 11 predicted proteins | sample Coa_R1_2_FD_66448 | JGI IMG/M metagenome (GOLD analysis project Ga0070731, IMG submission 66448) | Surface soil microbial communities from Centralia Pennsylvania, which are recovering from an underground coalmine fire - Coalmine... | ecosystem: Environmental > Terrestrial > Soil > Unclassified ... | reverse complement strand
GTTCCGATGGCCTTCCAGAAGGCCAACGCGATCTTTTCGACGCCGGAACGCAGAACTCCCGGCAGCGGCGGCATTTTCTCCATCTTCGTTTCCGACCTGTGCAAAGGATGCGCTGCCTGCGTCACAGCCTGCGGAGACCACCAGGCTCTGCGAATGGTGCAGGAAACCGAGGACGTCAACGCCGAGCACGAGACCGGCACCGCGTTCCTGAACCTCTTGCCCGACACATCGCAGAAGTACCTGGGACTTTATAACGCCGAGCACCCCGAAGATTCCAAAACCGCCGCGCTGCGCAATTTGCTGATGGTGCGCCGGAACTATGACGCGCTGGAGTCGGGCGACGGCGCCTGCGCGGGATGCGGCGAGAAAAGCGTGCTGAAAGCCATAACCTCGGTCACGGAAGCCTACATGCGGCCGCTCTATCACTCCAAAGCCGAGCGTTTCCGCGCCAAGGCGAGCGACCTCGAGAAGACCGGCGTGCAGAGACTCGCGGACCTGAAGGCTCGAAACCAGCAGGAGTATGAGCTTCTGCGTCAAACGATCGCTCATCTCGTGATGGGACTTGGCGGCGAGGACGAAAAGGACACCAAGTCGCGCATTGCCGCGCATGGCGAGATCACAGACGGAGATCTCGTCCACGCCATCGCCACTGTGTTGCTGCAAGAAGCGTTCAATCACATGAATCTCCAGGCGATCGACGGCCGGCTCGCGAACGGCATGTCCGTGATGGCCATGGCCGCGCACACCGGTTGTAATACTGTGTACGGCTCGACGCCCTCCAACAACCCGCACCCGTATCCCTGGATGAATTCTCTCTTCCAGGACGGCATCACCGTGGGATGGCTGCTCGGTGAGAGCTTCATCGTGGATCACGCCCGCCGTTCCGTCGTTCCCGAACGGCTGGCCGATATCCTGATGCAGCGCACAGAAAACGTGATCAGCCCGCGCGAGTACTACGAATTCACGCATTTTACCGACGCGCTGATGACCGACCAGGAAATCCTGGAACTGCCGAAAGTATGGGTGGTTGGCGGCGACGGCGGAATGGGCGACATCGGGTATCAGAACACTTCGAAAGTGATTCTCCAGAACCGCCCGAACGTCAAAGCCCTGATGCTCGACACGCAAGTCTATTCGAACACAGGCGGGCAGAACTCGGATTCGACGCCGATGCTCGGCGGAAACGACATGAACGTGTTTGGCGCCGCCACGCAGGGCAAAAACGTCGAGAAGAAAACGGTGGCCGAAACATTCCTGGCGGGTCACGGCTCGCCGTTTATCGCGCAAATCTCGATCGCCAACGCCCCGAAGCTTTACCGGGCCATCCTCGATGGCATCGAGTATCGCGGGACGGCTTTCCTGCAGTGCTTCACTACCTGCCAGCCGGAACACGGCGTGGCCGATGACATGGCTCTCACCCAGGCGCAGCGCGTCCGCGATTCCCGCGGAGCGCCGGAGTTTGTTTTCAATCCGCGGATGGGCGAAACCTACCAGGAAGCCCTCGACCTGAAGGGCAACCCGTCGATGGAAAAAGACTGGTACGAAACCAAATTCAAAGCAACGAACGAGCCGTACCGTTACACGGTGGCCCACTGGTGCGCCACTGAAGCTCGCTTCCGGAACCATTTGAAAAAAATCAAGAAGGAAGAGGCGGCCAAGTTGGTTCAGCTGGAGAACATGCTGGTCCGCGTCACCCAGCAGGATGTGGTGTACCGCCGCTACCTCATCCCCGAGCACCGCTCTTATATCCCGGATTTTGGCGTGTACATCAAGGTGCAGGGGCCGAAGGGCGATGTTGAGTATCGCACGCTGTCCCGGCAACTCGTGATGTTCTGCGTCGAGCGCCGCAAGGCCTGGCGCATGTTGCAGAGTAAGGCGGGGATCGAGAATCAGGAATACAAGGCCCAGCGCGCGATCCTGGCGGATGTGGATGCGGGCAAAATCTCCAGGGAGGATTTCTTCGCGCGCGCGGAGGAATTGCTGAAGGCGAGGCTCGAAATCGCAGCGGAAGCTGCGCCGAAGTCGGCGCATTCGGCAGTCGCGGCGAAGGCCGCGGCTGCAGCGCCCGCAGCAAAAACGCCCGCGGCGGGACCCGAGACAGCAACTAAACCAAACGGAAGCGAAGTGCCGCGACCGACCACTCCCCCGGCAACTCGAACCGTTGCTCCGCAGCCGGCAGTGGTGGCCGCGGTATCCGCCACGGTCTCGGAAATCGTGAGCACAAGTCGAGGTGCCGAAGCATCCGAAGTGGTCGTAGCAGTGTCTGCCCGAGTGACAATTGAAAAAGAGGCGGAAAGCGAGACGCCTGACTGGGAGAAGGGCGTACAGCTGCGGCTGATGCAGCTCGACGTGGATCCCGGCAACGATGCGGACGAACGTCTGGGCAAGAACTCCTGAAATCGGGGGATTCGTAGCACCGACTTCAATCTGCGGATTTCCATGAAGTCTTCAACGAGGCAGCCGCCCGGGTTCGCCAACAGAAACTCACAGACTGAAGTCTGTGCCGCGGGAAATCACCCGGGATACTGGCTGGTGATGTAGCTGTGCAATTGTGAGATCGTCTGCTGCTGCGCGGAAATCATCCACTTCACCAGATCGCCGATTGAAACGACACCCAAAAGAATCCCATCTTCCACGACCGGCAGGTGCCGGATGTGTTTTTCCGTCATAATTCTCATGCTCTCCTCGACCGTGTGCTTGGGAGTCACGAAAATCGCGGGACTGGTCATGATTTCCTTCACCTGCGTTTGTTTCGAGGACTTTCCCTGCAGGATTACTTTCCTGGCGTAATCGCGCTCGGAAACGACGCCCACAAGCTGTCCTTCGGCGACCACCATCAGCGCTCCCACATATCTCGCCGCCATGATTTCAATCGCTTCATAGACGCAGGCATCCGGTGAAACGTGCCAGATGTTCTGGTCCTTCTGTTTCAAGATTAATCGAACCGAGTCAATCAGGTTCATGGGCGCCTCGTTTTCAGCAGCGAACCGGCCGGTAAAGAATCGAAGACGTTCTGTGTCCTTGAGCACGACCTTACGGCAGCCATTCCATAGTGTCAAGTTCCGTTTCAAATGGCGCAAGCTTCAGCTCGTGGGGGTCCGGCAGAACACCGATGCGTTTGCTATAACAAAAAAAACCTCGGGCTGAAGCCTTCGCCAGGCAAATTGTGCAAAGAGATGGTCGATTATATAATCGCCGACGTTACAAAATTATTTCCGAAATCGGGGACGGGAATTGTTCACGAATGCCGGTGCGCGCATCCGACCTGCAACATTCCGCCCGGGTCGTCGATGCAATTGGGGGGACTATTATGTGTAAGACGATCTTCACCGCGCTTTTGGCTTGCCTGCTGGCATTCCCCCTGGCTGCGCCGTCGAGCCCGCAAGCTCCGCCGAAGGACCTCTCTTCGTGGCTCCGCAATTCCTACGCCACCAACCGGAAATACCTTGCACGCACAGCGGAGAAAATGCCCGAGGAGTTCTACGGTTTGCGCCCGGGTCCGCAGCCGGAGGTCCGGACGTTTGGGCAGCTGATCGGGCACCTGGCCAATTTTAATTTTCGCTGGTGCTCGGATGCCAAGGGCGAAAAAAATCCGAAGGAAGAAACGGATTTTGAAAAAGTCACCACAAAAGCAGACCTCGTAAAAGCATTGAATAGCGCTTTAACGTACTGCGAAGGCGCCTACGCCATGCTTACCGACGCGAATTCCTTGGACATCGTTCAAGGCACGCGGGACGACGGCACGAAGGCTCCCGTGCTGCGCATCAGCCGCCTGATCTCGAACCTGGCGCACAATAATGAACACTATGGCAACCTCGTCACATATATGCGGATCAAGAGCATCGTCCCGCCTTCCTCCGAGCCGCAATGACTCACGCCTGGTTGCGCTGACAGGCGCACCGCAAACGTGCTATGTTTCGCCGCAACGTGAAACGCTGGAATTTCGGCACGGGGAGGAAACGAGCATGGGAAATCGCTTCTCTGGAAACTTGGGGACCGTCGCGGGTTTTGCCGATGCAACTGGAAGACCCTTCGACTCCGGCGCCTCGCGCAGGAAATTCCTGAAGGCACTGGCCATGGCCGGAGCGGGCGCAATTCTTCCTGGCGCCGGGATTGGCGGTAAGTTGCTCGCGCAAGCGATTTCGCCCTCGGTCCGTCCACTTGCCGGCCGCGTTGACATCCACCACCACATCTTTCCTCCGTTTTATGTGAAAGCCATGGAAGAACAAACGCGCGCCACCGGATTCGTTCTGAGGCCCTGGACTCCCGCTACTTCCATCGACATGATGGACAAGCACGGAATCGCCACGGCCTTCTTCTCGCCGGTCCAGCGTCTGGTCATGGATTCAACGAGCGATCGCAGCGAGAGGGGACGCACCCTGGCCCGGCAACATAATGAATATGGAGCCCAGCTGGTCAAGGATTATCCGGGGCGTTTCGGCCATTTTGCCACGCTGCCCTTGCCGGATACGGATGGAAGCCTGAAGGAAATCGCGTATTCGCTGGACGTGCTGAAGGCCGACGGCATCGCATTGTGGACCAGCTACATGGACAAGTGGCTGGGCGATCCTTCCTTCGCTCCCGTGTACGAAGAATTAAACCGGCGCCGCGCGATTGTCTTCGTCCATCCCGCGCGCGCCTCGTGTTGCCGCAATCTCGCCGGACAGTCCGGCATCATCGAATACGACATTGACACGGCTCGCGCCATCGACAGCCTCCTCTGGGACGGAACGCTGGCGAAAAATCCGAACATTCGCTTTATCCTTTCGCACTCCGGCGGAGCGTTTCCGGTGCTGGCCGCGCGCATTATCGACGACTTTCCAAAAAATCGCGCCGCCAATGCTCCGAACGGCGTCGACTACGAATTCAAGAAATTATTTTTCGACACGGCGCACGCGGGGCGCGCGCCCGCTCTTGATGCATTGAAAGACATTGTTCCCATTTCGCAGATCATGTACGGCAGCGACGCGCCCATACGGAATTACGAGTTGACCGATGACTGGCTCGTCCAATACGCCGGCTTCTCGGAAGACGACTGGAAGGCCATCAATCGCGGCAACGCCGAGCGCCTTTTTCCTCGCCTCAAGTAGCACGGGCACTCTTGCCTGTGCGGTATTCACAATCGTCGTTCGAGAGAACAGTTGCGCGGGGCAGCTTTCAAAACCGCACTGGCAAGAGTGCCTGTGCTACTGGCTGGCAATACAGCTATCGGCTATAATCCAATCGTGCAGGGAGGTGGCGAGGCAAAATAAACCACCTTCAACTTCTTGAAAAGGGTTCCCTGCATGCTTCCGTTACTCCTGCTCGCCGCGTCGCTTCTAACTTCACAACATGCATCGACGGAATGCGTCGACAATGGCGCCGACCATGCCGCCACCGAGACGCAAGCGGCGCGCGGCCCGTCCGGCGCATCCGCCGTGCTGAAGGTTTCCACTGAAGATGACCATAGCAAGAATTCCCACACCTGCAACGCGGAATATCAGCTGATTGTCACTCCTGCCTCAGGCGGCGCGCCGGTTGTTGTAGATCTCCTTACCGCGGACGACGACTACGGCCGAACGTTGTCCCTTCGCCTCGATGGTTTCTCGCGGGACGGAAAGCGAATCCTCGGAATTTTTTCGGAAAGCAGCAGGAGAACCACCACATTCCTCTTCGACTACGACATGACGAATGGAAACGTACAACTTGTTGACCTGAAGATGCGGTTCGCGGGTATGATGCCCTCCAGTTGCAGCTCTTCTTTCGGTGTTACCGGAACCACGGAGGCCGGCGCGATCATTCTCGAACTAAATTCCGACAAGCCCTGCGGCGCCGTGCGCCGTTGGATGCTCGATCGCGCCACAGGCAAGCCGCAACGCATCGCGCAGAGTGTAACGGTCGTGGGCCTCTACGAATTTAAAAGCGGGATCCAATAGAGAGGTTGCCTGAAACTCAGGCGTTTTCTTGAGGAGAAATATTTCAAGGCAAGATTCCAGGGGGGTGACCATGAACGGCAAAGTGAACCCACCAGCGATTATCAACGACCCCGCGCGGCGGCAGGCGATCGCAGGTGTCGCGCTGGCCCTCGGCGGCCTGGCTCTGGCGTCAACCAAGGCCTGGGCGGGAGCCGGCGATGAGCTCACTCATTCGGCGGAATCAATTCATCAGGAAGTTCATTTCAAAGCGACAAGGAAGCGCGTCTACGAAACGCTGACGGACGCCAAACAATTTGACCACGTCGTGAAGCTCAGCGATGCGGCAAAAACGCGCATGCGTCCGGGCGGGCCGCCCACTCAGATCAGCCCTGAAGCGGGCGCCGCCTTCTCGCTATTCGGCGGCCTTTTCATTGGGCGAAATATCGAGCTCGCGGCGAACGTGCGAATTGTTCAGGCCTGGCGTCCGGCTTACTGGGACCCTGGCGTTTATTCGATTGTGAGGTTCGAGTTCGCGGACAGCGGATCCGAAACCAAACTTGTGCTTGACCACAAGGGTTTCCCCGACGGCGATGGAAAAAGCCTTCTTGAAGGTTGGACCAAAAACTACTGGGAGCCGATGGCGAAATATCTGGCTTAGGCGTCGCAGCCGACGGACTCGACAACTACGACGAAAGCGTGCTGCATATCTTCTCGCGCGATTTCTTGCGGAGAATCAAGGACAACGACCCGTCCTGAGAAGCGATGGTCCCCCGGAAATTGCCCGCGTGATCAAAGACCGCCAATACTTCGGCTACCGGGAAATGGAGGGTTCCGCCGAAGCCATGCATGCGTAGCAGCCTGTCCCGCTTCGAAATTCGCGCTTCGTGATCGCGATGTTCCCATTGGGATCACGTTGAGCCATCGCTCGCACCTTCCCTGCCCCTGTGACTCAAGTTCATTTCAAGTGTGACCGATATCACCGACGGAAGGCTGCAGCACACCTAGAATCAGGCAATTCTTGTTTTCGGAAGGAAGGGAATCATTATGGCAGACACGCGAACCATGAAGGCCGCGGTCGTCGAAAAATTTGGCGCGCCGCTGGTGATCAGGGAAGTTCCTATCCTCACCCCAGGACCGGGACAGGCGCTCGTGGAGATCGTGGCGACCGGCGTCTGCCACACGGATCTGCACGCGGTCGACGGAGATTGGCCTCTCAAACCTACACCGCCCTTTATCCCTGGCCATGAAGGAGCGGGCATCGTAACCGCTCTCGGGGCAGGCGTGAAACATCTGAAGGAAGGCGACCGGGTGGGAATAGCCTGGCTGCACAGCGCCTGCGGGCACTGCAACTTTTGTCTGGCAGGATGGGAAACTTTGTGCTTGCAACAGCAAAATTCAGGGTACTCGGTGGATGGCTCTTTTGCGCAATATGCGCTGGGGGCGGCCGATTACCTCGGGCGAATTCCAAAGGAATTATCTTACGTGGAAGCCGCGCCGATTCTTTGCGCCGGCGTCACCACTTACAAAGGCCTGAAGCAGACCGAAACGAAGCCCGGCGAGTGGGTCGTGATTTCCGGCGTTGGCGGCCTTGGTCACGTCGCTGTCCAGTATGCGAAAGCCATGGGAATGCACGTGGTGGCCGTGGACCTCGGCGCGGAAAAAATGGCGCTGGCGAGAAAGCTTGGCGCGGACATCACCATTGACGCCTCGACGCAAGATCCGCCGAAAGAAGTCCAGAAGCAGGTTGGCGGGGCGCATGGAGTTCTGGTCACGGCGGTTTCGCTTATCGCATTCAAGCAGGCACTCGGCATGCTGCGGCGCGGCGGGACGTGCGTGTTGAATGGATTGCCTCCGGGAGAGTTCCCCGTTTCGATTTTCGATGTCGTTCTAAACGGGTACACACTGCGCGGCTCGATCGTGGGCACCCGGCTGGACCTGGAAGAAGCGCTCTCGTTCGCCGCCTCGGGCAGTGTGAAAGCGACGATCGAGACGCTTCCGCTGGAATCTATCAACGATGTTTTCAAACGCATGAAGCAGGGAAAAGTGAACGGGCGCATCGTGCTCGATCTTCAGAGCAAGAACGTGGAAGAAAGAGAGCTTGCATTTCAACATAGTTCAGTGCACTGAGCGTCAGAGCGGGGGGCCGGCCGACGGTCCAAGCATCGAATTTCTGACTAGCGGGATGGGCGGCCCTCCAAAGCTCAGGAACTGATCGTGAAAATCGTGCCAGGCGCTGCGGCCACCGTGCGTGGCGGTCCAGTCGTCGCGCAGCTTCCGGATCATTAATTTCCCCATGGTGTAGTTGAGGTAGGCCGGATCGAACGTACCGCGTGCGGCTTGCTGCTTGGCGTCGCCTGCGTCTGCAAATGCGGATTCGCGGAACATTTTGTCAGACTCGGCCACGGTCATGTGTCCCGTGTGCAGCCCGATCGCGGACAAAAAACGGACGTTGCGCAAAAGCGCTTCCGTGAGCTGCCCCACATGCGTTTCCGGATCGTTCGCGCCGAGTCCCGACTCCCACATCATTTCCTCTGCGTAGTGCGCCCAGCCTTCCGCGTACGCATATCCGACGAAAACCTGCGCGAACCGGGACTGCACGCGGTTCGCATGCAGAAATTGCAGAAAATGGCCCGGCCATACTTCATGAGCGGAAGTAAAGAGAAGCGACGCTTTTCCCGGCAAGTAGGCCTTCTGCTCAGCAGGCGGCCATTTTGGATCCGGCGGAGAGATGTAATAGACCGACGGCAGACCCTTTTCGTACGGCCCGGGAATGTCGATGTATGCGAAGTTCCATCGCTGGTAGGGCGGCGCTTCGTCTACCTGAGCTTCCTCGGTCCCGGGAATCGTCATCAAATTGTCGCTGGCGACAAAAGCCCTCAACTGTTTCAGTTGCTCGCGTGCCGCATCCACCGGATTGCCCGGAGGCTTGTCCGCGATTTCTTTCGTGACGCATTCGGCCAGCGACTTGCCCGGAGCAAACTGGGCGCAGGCCTCCTTCAAAGACGCGAGGTTCCGATCCAGGTCCTTGCGGCCTATCGCTTCCAGTTGATCTAACGGAGTGCTGACGCGTTCCGTGTCGTACAGCATCTTCTGAAAAAGTTCGGCGCCGAGGGCAAAGTTGTCATTCGCGGTAGCTTTTTGCGAAGCAAACCAAGCGTCCAGCGATTTGAGGGCATTGATGGCATCGGTGTTTGCAACCGTGAATTCGGACTGAAGCTGGGGATCCTTGACCGATTTGAATATTCCCGGCACGTCATGGGAGAAATATTGGGCCAACCCGCCGAACGTCAGGCGCCCCATGTCCACGTAAGTCCGGGGCATCGGCGTCTTCAGAATTGCTTGGATCTGTTGCAGCGCCATGGGAAGCGCATGCTCGTAAGCCACAAACGCGCGCATGCGTTGCTCGAGCGGCGCGTACGGCCTGGTCAGATAGACCTGGGGATCAACCGCGTTGCTGTAAAAGTATGGATCGCGATAAGGCCAGCGCGCCGATTCCAGCCAGAACAGGTCCGAGTCGATCTGCGCAAGCACATATTCCCGCTCGAATTGTTGCCGCGCATCGAGATTCCCAGTGAAAGCCGCCACGCGAGTCCGGGCGGCGTGCAAGCGCGCGGCCTCTCGATCCTCTCCGGCGCTGCTGAAATCCGGAAGCTTGCCGTCGAAGTCGTGCCGCCCTTGCGATACGGCAATATCCGGATGGGCCGAAAAATAAGCCTCCAGATAGGCGGCCACGTATTGGTCCCACTCCGGCGACGACGTGGGTTTTGGAGCGGTGCGGCAGCCCGCCAGCAGCAGGAGGACAAAAACCCCGAGCCGCAATCGTAGAAAGAATATTTTCATAAGTTCGCCGACGCAGAAATTCGCATTATCCTTATCGAAACTCCAACTCGCGAATCGTACGCTTCTCGCTCACTCGATACAACGAATATGCTAAAAGGCCTGGGTCGATTGGAAGTTGCAGGTTTATCCATCCAAGGCTTTAGATACGATATAGACTCGCAACGCGAATGAAGCCGTTCACGTCATTCAAGAAAGCAACAAACGCGCCTACATTGCTGAGGAGGTATGAATCATGTCAAACCTACCCTCCAAGTTTGATTCGAATTCGGGTCTTTCTCGCAGGGAATTGCTTCTCGGAGCTTCGGCAGGAGCGGCTGTGTCGCTCGCAGCGCCGGCCCTTGCATGGAGCCAGGCGGCATCATCGGCCGGCAGCCCTGCAAAAGGCCATGCGGCAAGCGCCTTGACCGCCGCGTCGATGCCCCAGGGCTGGACCTTGGATGAGATTCATCGCCGCTGGCAGAGCGTTCGAACTCTCATGAAGGCGGCTCAGCTGGATTGTTTGCTCCTTCCGGGCGCGGAGCCGGACGGGCGGTACGTGAGCGCGTCTTCCGCGAGCTGGGTTGTGTTTCCTCTTGACGGCAGGCCGGCCGCGATTTTTCCGGGCCGCGAACCGCTTCCCGTCGAAATCCTTGGCGCGGGAGCCGGATCGCGCGAAAGATCCGGTGAAAAGTCAGGCGAAAAATCCGGCGAAAAGACCGGCCCCGACCTGGGGATGGATTTGCGTTCGCCCCGCACAGAAGCAGAGGGCATGGTGTCGCCGCTCCTCGTTGACGTGCTGCGCGAAAAAGGAATGGCGCAGGCGCGCATCGGCGTGAGCAATCTGCAGGACGTGTTCAGGAATCTCGAAGGCAACGTCAATTACACGACGTATGACCATGTTCTGAAGGCATTTCCGCAGGCCAAATTCGTCTCTGCTTCGGACCTGATGATGCGCGTCAAGCTGGTCCGCAGCCCGGAGGAAATTAGCGTGCTCGAAAAGGCCACCCAGGTGGGCGAGGCAGGCTTGCGGGCGATGTTCGCTACCGCGCATCCGGGAGTCACGCATCGCGAGGTGTGGACGAACGTGTGGCGCACCATGTGGGAGGCCTCAGGAGAGTATCCACGCGTGTCCATCGCGGCGAATGCCCAGGGCGCCACCACTCATGGCCGCCCGTTGGATGAGCCACTCGCTTCGGGCGACATCCTCGCCGAGGAGATCACCTCATCCGTCCTGGGATATCAGGCGCAAGTGAACCACTCCGTGGCCATCGGCACAGCGCCCGCCGATTGGGATTCCGCAGCCAAATATTCGATCGAAGTGTTCAATATGCTGCTCGACTGGATCGCTCCAGGAAAAACTTATAAAGAGTTCGTCGATTTTTATGGCCAGAAGCAGGAAGCCCGGGGCACCAAACCGCAAAACGTGGTCTTGTGGACCTGCGGATTTGGCGATGGCCCGCGTTCAGGCCCGGGCGGCAGGACGGAAGGCGTGAACCTGTCGTTCGAAGCCGGCCAGGTGTTCGACTTAAAGCCGGTGATCGCCATACGCGACGGCAAAGGCGCACTGGCTCAATTCGGCGACTCCGTGCTGGTGACCGAGAAAGGCGCCCGGCGATTAGGCACACGGAAGCTGGAAGCGATGGCGCTCGGGGGGTAAGTTCGAGTTCGGCCTTGAGTGGAACAGACTTCAGCCTGTGGGTTTTCGTAAATTCAAAAATAAACCCCACAGGCAGAAGCCTGTTCCACTGGCACCCCGGAATGGACCATTCCCGCCGGTTCGACAGCAGGTTACTTTGAATCTGCGTTGCCCTGGAAAGCCTCTTTCGCCAGCCTCATCGCGGACATTGCCGTTGGCCAACCGGAATAGAATGCAAGGTGAGTAATGAGTTCGACCAGTTCGTCCTTGGTGACGCCGTTTTCAAGCGCGCGGCGCAAGTGAAAGGGCAATTGTTCCGTTCGGTTCATGGCTACCAGCGCCGTGACCGTGATGACGCTTCGGTCGCGCTTGGATAGTCCTGGGCGCTCCCAGATATCGCCGAACAGAACCTTCTCGGTCAGATCGGCCAGCTTTGGTGCAACATCGCCTATCCTTTCTCTTGTTGTTGTGACCGCTTTGTCATTCGACATAGATTCTCCTGACGTCTATTATCTCCAATATCTAAGGTAGTCAACTTCCCCCACGACTGTACCACTACCGCTGGTTGACAGGGCTTGCGCTCCGTGTGTACCGTGTCGGCATGTCATCCAAACCTGCTGAATTTGCCGGCGCGAATCCCGCCAATGGCGTGGTGATTGAACGGGCCGGCGATGTTCTGAATTTTACGTTGAACAACTCCGAGTACGAAAATGAAGTGACTGGCGCGATGTTTGACGCAATGCTTGCGGAGCTGCGCCGCGAGGCTTCTGATCCCACCGCGCGGGTCTTGCGGATTCGGGCGCGCGGCAAAGTATTCTGCACCGGGCGCGAGCGAGCGGGACAGGACGCTGCGGCAATCCATCATGAATCGGCGCGGCTCATTGAATTCAAGCGCGCTTTGCGGGTTTCGCCGCTCATCAGCGTGGCGGAGGTGCAGGGCGACGCGTTCGGATTCGGCTTCGGCCTCGCGATCGTTTGCGATTTCGTCTACGTCAGCGAAAACGCGGCGCTGGGATTTCCGGAGATGCATTTTGGCCTTGCGCCCGCCGCGATCATGGCTTACCTCGGCGAATACGCGCTGCCCCGTTTCGCTTTTCCGCTTGTGCTATTCGGCGATCCCATCTCCCCGCAGCAGGCACAGCACATCGGCCTCATTTCGCACGTCAGCGCGACCGGGACTCTTGCGTCCGACGTCGACGCTATCATCGCGCACATTCTGAAGCTCGATCCGAATGCGGCGCGGAACTGCAAGGAATTTTTCCTGACGGCACAGCAGAATTCGTTTGACCAAAACTGCCGTCTGGCCACCGAAGCGCTGACAGTAGGCAGCCTGGCCGTGCTCGCGGGGCGGAAGTGAGCAGGCCGTGCCGGTAAACGCGGGAGCGCGGCTCGACCGGCTGCCGGTTTCCTTGTTCCATCGCCGGATCATGTGGCTGATCGGCGCGGGGATGTTTTTCGACGGCTTCAATATCTATCTGGCCGCGACGGTCCTTGGGGCGGTGCTCAAAAGCGGATTTTCCACGCTCGGCCAGAACGCGGAATTCGTATCGGCCACTTTTGTGGGGATGACGCTGGGATCGTTCGTTACCGGCTTCCTCGGCGACCGCTACGGGCGGCGCTTCACCTACCAAGCCAATCTCGCTATTTTCGGCTCCGCATCCATTGCCGCCGCGTTTGCGCCTTCCATGCTGATTTTGATCCTGACCCAGTTCATTATCGGATTCGGGCTGGGGGCTGAAAATGTCGTCGGGTATTCGACGCTGACCGAGTTCGTTCCGCCGCAGTCTCGCGGCAAATGGCTCGGCTTCATGACCGTTTTCGTGGTTACAGGTTTGCCCGCGGCCGCGCTGCTCGGAACTCTTATCGTGCCCAGGTTCGGCTGGCGGGCCATGTTCGTGCTTGGAGGGATGGGCGCGCTCGTTGTCTGGTATTTACGCAAAAAATTGCCGGAATCGCCGCGCTGGCTGGAATCGGTGGGACGCGCCGAAGAAGCCGAGGCTCTGCTCCAGGCGATCGAGCGCGAAGTCGCGCTTCGACATGCGCCCTTGCCGGCTCCCACGATCGCGCAGGCCGCAAAACATTCCAGGAATCTTTCCTCCCTCTTAAGTCCAGCGATTCTGCCGCGCATGATTTTGGGATCTGTTTCTTTGATCGTAATCAACACGTTGCTCTACGGCTTCGTGACCTGGCTGCCGACCTTCTTCGTGCAGCAGGGGCTCAGCATCGCCAAGTCGTTCGGCTATTCTCTCGTCATGGCGCTTGGCGCGCCGGTGGGGTCGGCGATCGGCGCATTGACGGCTGATTCCTGGGGACGCAAGCCGGCGATCATCGGCGCTTCCTTGCTTGTCATCCTGGTCGGGAGCTTTTATCCGTTTATCAAGGACCCGGTAATCTTGATGGCCGTGGGATTTTTGCTTATGGTTCCAATCTATATTCTAGTCGCACTCCTGTTTGCGATCTATATCCCCGAGCTTTTTCCGACTGAAGTGCGGATGCGGGCCGCGGGAATCTGCAATACGTTCGGTCGAGGAGCGGTAATATTCATGTCCTTCGTGGTCGTCGCTCTTTTCAGATCGCATGGGGTCGGCGGCGTCCTCGTATTCATGATCGCGCTCCTCGTAGTGGAGATCTTGTTTGTGCTCACGCTCGGCGTGGAGCCGAAAAAGCGCCGCCTTGAAGAAATTGAAGTTGAGCCGGCAATTGCCCCATTGCCGGCCGAGGTGCGGAATCCGTGAGCGTCCTACCAATCACTTTCGATGCTCAGCTCTACATCAAAGGTGAATTCGCCGATGCGGCGAGCGGCAAGACGCTGGATATCGTGAACCCGGCCTCGGGCGTCGTGATCGGACGGCTCGCCGATGCCGGCGCAATCGACGTAGACCGCGCCGTCATGGCCGCTCAGTGCGCTTTCGAGGAAGGAAAATGGAGCCGCGCGCCGATCCAGGAACGCGCGCGCGTATTGAACCGCTTCGCCGATCTGTTTGAAGCTGATCTTGAGGCATTCTACAAACTAGAGACGCTGAACAACGGGCGGCCGATTTCAGAGACGCGTGCGCAGATTTCGCGCCTTCCTCAGTTCTACCGCTATTTCGCGGCGCTGGCCCTGACCCGCCGCAGCGACGTCATTCCCATTGAAGGACCTTACCTGTGCTATACAGAGCGCGT
>Ga0070731_10003351_pt1 | contig 14525 bp, 10 predicted proteins | sample Coa_R1_2_FD_66448 | JGI IMG/M metagenome (GOLD analysis project Ga0070731, IMG submission 66448) | Surface soil microbial communities from Centralia Pennsylvania, which are recovering from an underground coalmine fire - Coalmine... | ecosystem: Environmental > Terrestrial > Soil > Unclassified ... | reverse complement strand
CAGCACCGGGCTCTCGTCCGGGAACACGGCCAGCACTTTGGAGAACTCGATTTCGGAGCCGACGTCGCCGCCGAGCTTGGGGATGCGCAGCACGTCGCCGGGTTCGACACAATACTGTTTTCCGCCGGTCTCAATAATGGCATGCATTGGAGAAGCCTCTTTGAAGCCCAGGCGCACCTGCTGGGTGCGGGGCGCTTTGGTGTAAACCACCATTCTAGTACAGAGGGGGCGCCCCTGACAAATAGGGGCTGGGATCGTCCGCCTGCTTTTTGACTGAACCACAAACCGCGTTCGCCCGTAAACTAGACAAATGAAGTTTTCATACTATTTGTGTGCCTCGGTGCTCCTGGCCGGCTACGCCACTGCTCAGACTGGCGTACGAATCGATCCGGCAACAGGCGGCTGGGGCTGGCTGACTCGTCCCTACCAGACCAGGTCCGTGCCGCCGGTGAGCCTGAACAATTCGTCGCGCCTGGAGACGCTGGTGCGGGCGGGCGGTCTCTACATCTCGGCGCAGGATGCGGTTGCCCTGGCGATTGAGAACAATATCGATGTCGAGGTGCAGCGCTATGGGCCCCTGCTGGCCCGCGAGGTGCTTAAACGGGCCCAGGGAGGCGGCGCGCTGCGCAGCGTGGGGCTGGGAGTCGCGCCCGGGCCGCAGAGCGTGAGCCTGCAAGGCGTCAGTGTAAATGCCAGCGGGGTGAATGCCAGCGCGGCGGGAGGCGGGGTGAGTTCGGGCGGCGGTATCGTGACGCAGCTCGGACCGGCGATTCCGGCACTCGATCCCACGGTGATTTTCTTCGCAAATTTCCAGCACTCGACCACGCCGCAAAGCAACACGGTGCTCACCGGAACAACGGCGCTGATCCAAGACACGCGTACCTATCAGGCGCAGTATGCGCAGAACTGGGCGTTCGGCCTGAACGCGCAACTGACCTATGGCAGCCAATACACGAAGGTCAATAGCCAGTTTTTCACTTTGAATCCATTCACGGCGGGCAGTCTGGATTTGCTGGTGACTCAAAATCTGCTGCAGGGTTTTGGCTCGGCCGTGAACACCCGCAACATACGCGTCCAGAAAAATAACCTGAAGGTCACCGATCTGCAGTTCAAACAGCAAGTGATCACCACGGTCTCCGCGGTACTGAATCTGTATTGGGATTTAGTGAGCTTTCACGAAGACCTGCGCGCGCGCAAACAGGAGCTAGAGACGGCGCAGCAACTGCTCGATGACAACAAGAAGCAGGTGGCGGATGGCGCGCTCGCGGAGATTGAAATCACGCGCGCTGAATCCCAGCTCTATACGGCCAAGCAGGACCTGGTGATTTCCGAGACCAATCTCCTGCAGCAGGAAACCGTCTTGAAAAATGCCTTGAGCCGCAACGGCGTAGCCAGTCCGACGTTGATGTCCGTGCACGTCGTGCCGCTGGACAAAATCACGATTCCCGCTAAGGACGACATCCGGCCGGTCGAAGACCTGGTCGCCGACGCGCTCGCTAAGCGGGTGGAAGTCGCGCAAAGCCGGACCAACATCGAAAGCAATCAGTTGAATCTGGTGGGCATCAAGAATTCGTTGAAGCCCACGCTGCAGGCGTTTGCGGAGCTCACCAACAACGGCTTGTCCGGCGGGCTGACGGCCCTTGGAATTGCCCAGGGCGGCTCCGCGCTGGCCGGGGGGTATGGCGAGCTGCTGGCGCAAATTGCGCGGCGAAATTATCCGAACTACTCGGCGGGCATTTCCCTGAACATCCCGATTCGCAATCGCGCGGCGCAATCGGATTACGTCACCAGCCTGATCGAAATCCGGCAAAACGAATTGAATTTGCAAAAGAGCATCAATCAGATTCGCATGGACGTGCACAACGCCGTGATCGGATTGCAGCAGGCGCGCGCCCGTTATGACGCGGCCGCCAAAGCACGAGTTCTGCAGAAAGATACGCTCGACGCGGATCGCCGCAAGTATGAGCTGGGCGCAATCAACGCGTATCAGGTGGTGCAGGATCAGCGCGATCTGGCGAACACGGAGAGCGCGGAAGTACAGGCCATGGCCAATTTCACGCATGCGCGGATTGCCTTTGACCAGGCGCTTGGGATCACGCTGGAGGTGAATAATATTTCGCTGGACGAAGCGCTGACGGGGCAAGTCGGCGGCGGCAAGGCCGGAAAGGAGCGGCCATGATCACGCTTCGCAAAGCTGTGGCGTTGGGATTGTGCTACGTATGGCCGGTTTCTTCCATCTGGGCGCAGCAGGCTTCTATTGAACCTGAGCGGCCGTCGGCCCCGGTGCTGTTGCGGCCGTACTCGGCGGCGCAAGTGCCTCCCGTCCGCCTGGCGAATTCCGGACGGCTGCGCGAACTGGTTCGGGCGGGCCGACTGTACTTGACCGTGCAGGATGCCATTGCGATTGCGCTCGAAAACAACATCGATATCGAAATTGCGCGGTACAGCCCGTTCACATCGGCATGGGCGGTCGAGCGCGCCGAAGCGGGTGGAGCTTTGCCGGGCGTGCCCAGCGGTGCATCGCAAGCGGGATCGGTAGCTAACGGGCAGGGCGTCCTAGGAAGTCAGGCGGCGGCGGGCGTGAGCAGTAACGGGAGCGCCACGGGCGGCACCGGACCCGGCAACGCGACAATTTCTCAAATTGGCCCGGTCACGCAGACACTGGATCCGGCGTTTCAGGAAACCACCACGTTCAGTCACAGAACGACTCCACAGCCGAACACGGTCCAGAGCATTACGGCTGAGCTGATCTCGAATACACGCGTGTCCACGGCGTCGTTCCAACAAGGCTTTTTGACCGGCGGCAGCGTTTCGGTCACCTATAGCGGTCACTACCTGAACGAGAACTCGCCGACCGACGTTCTGAATCCATCGGTCGCGGACAATCTGTCGGTGTCGTTCCAGCACAATCTGCTGCGGGGCTTTGGCGTGGCCATGAACGCGCGCACCATTACTGTGGCCAAGATGAATTTCAAGACATCGGATCTCAATTTCCAATCGCAGGTGACCGCCACCGTGGTGGCCGTTCTGAATGCGTACTACGCGCTGGTGGCCGATTACGAAGACGTGAAAGCCAAGCAGAGCGCCATGGACGTGGCGAAGTCGTTTTTCACCGACAACAAGAGACGCGTGGAACTGGGCTCGCTGGCGGAGGCGGATTTGACGACATCGGAATCGCAGGTGGCCACCAGCCTGCAGAATCTGGTGGTTTCGCAGACCACATTGCAGCAGCAAGAAATTGCCTTGAAGAATCTGCTGAGCCGGACCGGGGTTGCGGACCCGTCACTGGCCAACACGCAAATCGTGCCGGTGGATCGGATCGCGATTCCGGAAAAAGACGACCTCCCTGCCCTGCCCGAACTCATTCAGAAAGCCTTCGCCAATCGAACCGATCTGGCCGCGCAAAAAGCCAATCTGGAGGCGGCGGAAATTTCGACGTTAGGAACCAGGAACGGCGTGCTGCCTTCCGCGCAGGTCTTCGGCGCCGAGAGTCATGCGGGATTGGCGGGATCGCCCAGGCAGGTGGTGGCCGGGGTAGTGGTCGAGACACCGGATCCTTACTTCGTGGGAGGCACAGGCGCGGCGCTGGGCCAGATTTTCCGGCGCAATTTTCCCACCGAGCGTATTGGCGTTTTCTATCTGGCGCAAATCGGCAACCGGCAGGCGCAGGCGGACAACGGCATCGATCAACTGCAACTGCGGCAAACGCAGCTCACCACTCAAAAGAGCCTAAACCAGGTGGGCGTGGACGTTTTGAATTCGGTGATCGCCCTGCAGCAGGCGCGGGTGCGTTATGACACGGCGGTGCAAAATCGAGTGCTGGCGCAAAAGCTGCTGGACGCCGAGCAGAGGAAGTTTACGTTGGGCGCATCCACTACTTTCAATGTGATTCAACAGCAGCGGGATCTGGTAGCGGCGGAATCCGGCGTGATTGCAGCGCTAACCGCCTATGCCAGCGCGCGCGTTACGCTCGACCGCACATTGGGCACGACACTCGAAGCCAATCAAATCTCGATTGCCGACGCGCGAACGGGCAAAGTGGCGCGGGCGTCATCGCTGCCGGCAGTTTTGCCGGAACCCTAGCTCAATCGCTTTGGCGGCGGCGCCGTTCAGCTCGCCGCACACGCGCTTCGTCCATGCCGAAATAATGCGCGACTTCGTGCCAGACGGTTTCCGCAACCATTTTTTCCAAATGCGCAGCGTTGCGCGCCAGCCGCTCGTGCGGACCCTGGAAAATGATGATCTGGTCGGGCATGACGAAGCCGTCGGAGACGCTGCGCGCGGTAAGCGGACGGCCGCGGTAAAGCCCTAGCAAGGTCGAGCCGGGGTTTACGCCTGCCGACCGCAGTTCGCGTGCCGAGGGCTCCTGTTCCACGATCACGGCGATGTTGGAGAGCTTACGGCGGAAAGGCAGCGGAATCCTCGCGCAGGCCCGTTCTACCAGCCGATCAAATTCCTGAGCGGTCATCTGCTTCTGTTATTTTATGGCCAGTCGGTTAGAATCGCGTCATGCGCTTCTTGCTGGTTCTTGCCTCCCTGGTCCTGGCGACGGGACAGGAAGCGAAAGAGGGAACCGCTGGTGACGCTCAAAAGCTGGTAACAATCCGGGAAATCGCCGTTGAGGGCACAAGGCTGCCCGGGCGTTCGGTCATCCGGCTGGCGCAGATCAAGGTTGGGGACCAGGTGAATTTCTTAAAGCTGAACGACGCGCTGCAAAAGGTAATGCGTAGCGGGCTCATCAGTCATATCGATTTCGAATACGAGTCGCTGCCGGACAAAGAGACGGACGTAATCCTCCACATGAAATGCACGGACGAGAAGCCCGTGGCTAGAGCGTCGATTCAGATTCCCAAAGTTAACGAGGATGAAGTGTGGACGTGGCTCACCAATGTGGATCCGATCTTTACGCGGGACATGCCGCCAACAGAGGCCGCGATCCGGCTTTATTCATTCTGGATCGGCAAATACGTGGAGGATCATGGTGACCCGAACTTCAAAAAACACTCCGCCATAATGGCCGACGCCTCCAGCTCGAGCGGAGGGAACGCGACGGACCGCCTGGTTTTCAAGGTGGTGAAGCTCCGTTCTGGGAAATAGCCTCAGACCTTGTTGCAGAGCGGCAGGACGAGATCGATCAGGCTGTCCATTTCTTCAGCGTTGGTTTGCTCCAGGTGTAGATAGGGCTCGCGCAGGCGATCGTACTGGATGACGCCGCGGCGCTTCAGCATACGTTTGTCGAGCACGATGCCGGCTTCGAGATGTTGCAGGCAAAACGCCATGTAGGGCAGCGTGCGGTAGAGCAACGCTCTTGACTCTTCGACTTTCCCTTCGTCAAACAGACTGACGATGCGGGCGTAGACTTCCGTGATTCCGGGACCAGCCATGATGGCGCCCGCGCCGCGCGGCATGCCATCGGCCATGTACATACCCCATAGCCCGAATATCACCTGCACCTGGCCACCGGTGCCGCGAATGATTTCGGCGCACTTGGCGCCGGGCAGCGGATTTTCCAGTTTGGCGAAATGCAGATTCTTGACGCGGCTTGCCAGGTCGAGATACACGCTGGCGGGAATGCCGGAGCCGGTGAGGTCAAGATCCTGCACCATGATCGAAATGCCGACCGAGCCTGCTACGCGCTCATAGAAAAGCGTCAGCTCTTTAATGCTGAGCGGGGCCGTGCGCGGCGGTATCACCATCAGGCAATCGGCGCCCTGCTTTTCGGCCCACCGCGAAAACTCGATGGTGTTGAATATCGATCCCGAGCCCGTGCTGATGATTAGCGGCTTGCGTTTGCGTGTCTGATCGACCACGATTTCGGCGACGCGATAGCGCTCCGGGTCGGAAAGTTTATAGGCTTCGCTGCCGAGGCCGGGAACGCAAACCGCAGCCGCGCCGCGATCTATGGAAAAATCAACTTGTCGCCGCAAATCGGTTTCGTCGATGGTCTCGTCATCGCGAAACGGCGTCATCATGACTGGAATGCACCCTCTGAGTTTCACAATCCTCCTGTAAGATGTTCCCGTTCATTCTCTCAAAAGCAGCTATCATTGCGAACGAAGGTAATTTCTCTGCAGATGAGATTGTTCATTATCGCAGCGGTGATTGGCAACGCGGCATGGGCCGCCACGCCGACAGCCAGCGAAATCCAAGTGGCCAGCCAGTGGATGGGCCGGTATTTTAGCCCGGGCGCCCAGGTTCTGCCGTTTTCTTTCGTCTATGCCGGAAGGCCTTCCGCTGAACTTCTCGCGACATGGCCCGTCACGCGCGATCAGAAGCCGCTCGACCGAAACCGGAGCCAGCGCAGTTTGAGCTGGAAAGATCAGAAAACAGGCCTCGAAGTGCGGTGCGTCGCGGTTGAGTACACGGATTGGCCGGTGGTCGAGTGGACGGTCTATTTCAAAAACACCGGCAACGCGAACACTCCTGTCATCGAAAACATTCAAGGACTCGACATACGCATGGAGCGCGCGGAAGGCGCGGAGTTCGTGCTGCACCAGCATCGCGGCGACTACAATGCGCCGGAAAGCTATCAGCCATTTTCCGAACCGCTGATGGTGAATAGTAGCAAGACGGCGCGGCCCGCGGCTGGCCGGCCCACCGATTCCAGTTTTCCGTATTACAACTTGCAGATGCCGGGCGGCGGGTTGATTGCGGCCGTCGGCTGGCCGGGCCAATGGGCGACTACGTTCGAGCGCGACAGCGCCCGTGGCCTGCGCTTCACCGCCGGTCAGGATTTGATGCATCTCTATCTGAAGCCCGGAGAGGAAATTCGCGCGCCACTCATCGCGCTGCTTTTCTGGCAGGGCACGGACACTGTGCGCGCGCAGAATGTCTGGAGAAGCTGGATGCTGGCGCAGAATCTGCCGCGCCCCGGCGGCAATTTGCCTGCGCCTCTCAACGCTTTTTGCGACGGCGGCTTTTTCCCCGGTCTCGCAGTCAGCGAAGCCGGCGAAAAGCAATTCATCGATGCGTTCACGCGCGAGCACGTCAAACTAGATTACTGGTGGATCGATGCCGGCTGGTATCCCTGCCGCAATGACTGGCAGAACACGGGAACTTGGGAGCCCGACCCGGAGCGTTTCCCCAACGGCATTAAAGCCGTGAGCGATTACGTGCATGCTCGTGGGATCAAGCTGGTGCTTTGGTTTGAGCCGGAACGCGCGACGGCCGGCTCATGGCTGGCGCTGAATCATCCCGAGTGGCTGCTGGGCGGCAAGCTCTTCAACATGGGCAACCCGGAGGCACGGCAGTGGATGACCGATCATGTGGACCGCCTGATTCGCGAGCAAGGCGTTGATCTCTACCGGCAGGACTTCAATATTGCTCCGCTCGGATTCTGGCGTCAGAACGACAGCGCAGATCGTCAGGGCGCGACTGAGAATTTTCACGTGCAGGGCTATCTGGCGTACTGGGACGAACTGCGGCGCAGGCATCCGGGCATGTTGATCGATAGCTGCTCGGGCGGAGGCAGGCGCAACGATCTGGAAACTCTGCGACGCGCTGTGCCATTGCTGCGCAGCGATTATCAGGCTTTCGATGGCAATCCCAGTTATGCGATCGGCAACCAGGGTCACACGTACGGACTCTCGTCATGGGTGCCGTACTATGGGCAAGGCGTTTACATCACGGCGATAGATGCGGCGTACTATGCACGCAGCCACATGTCGCCGTCTTTCTCGATTGCCGTGGATGTGCGCAAGCCCGGCATCGATTGGGATCTTTACAGGCGCCTGGTGAGCCAGTGGCGCGATGTGGCGGACTGCATGTTGGGCGATTATTATCCGTTGAGTCCGTACAGCTTGGAAAGCGATCGCTGGATTGCGTGGCAATTCGATCGTCCCGAGAAAGGCGATGGGATGATTCAGGCTTTTCGGCGCGACAGCAGCGGCGTAGGTGTCATGAGTTTTCGCCTGCACGGCATTGACGCAGGCGCGCAGTACGACGTCACAGACCTGGACATTGGAGCTGCAAAAAGCATTTCCGGCAGACAGTTGCTGGAGCGCGGGTTGGAGGTGGCAATCGATGCCCAGCCTGGCTCTGTCGTTTTCAAATACAGAAAAAGAAAATTATGAAAAAAGTAGTGATTACGGATCACGGTTTTCCCTCAATCGACCTGCAAAGAAATGTGGTGCAACCCGCGGGATTGGTTCTCGAAGAGATTCAGCCAATCTGCAAGACTGAAGACGAAGTCATTCAACGTTGCGGCGATGCGGATGCGCTGCTGGTGCAGTGGGCGCCGATCACCCGCCGCGTAATGCAGGCGTTGCCGCGCGCACGCTGCATGGTCCGTTACGGCGTCGGCGTGAACAATATCGATCTGGACGCAGCGGCCGACCTCGGCGTCACGGTGGTCAATGTTCCCGATTATTGCCTGGAAGAAGTTTCCAACCACGCGGTAACGATGATGATGTCGCTCGCGAAGCGAATTGCTCAGGACCACCATCGCATCACGCACGGCGAGTGGGGCGTGGGGGCGCTGCTGCCGGTTCCGGCGATCATCGATCTCACGCTTGGACTGGTTGGCTTCGGCGCGATCTCCCGGCGTGTGGCAAAGAAGGCGTCGGTGTTCGGATTTCGCCGCATCATTGCGTCCGATCCATTTGTCCACGCAACCATATTCCGCGATCATGCTGTCGAATCCGCGACCCAGGATGAGCTGATTGAGCAAGCCGATGTCATCTCGCTCCACTGCCCGCTGGTTCCATCGACCACGCATCTGATCAACCGCGACTCCATCGCGCGGATGAGGCCGGGCGTCATCATCGTGAACACATCGCGCGGGCCGGTTATCAAAGAAACCGATTTGATCGATGCCCTGAAATCCGGCCGCATCGCGGGCGCGGGACTCGATGTGTTTGAGGTGGAACCGCTGCCAGCCGATAGTCCGCTGCGGGGCCTGCCCAACGTGCTTCTGACGAGTCACGCGGCTTCGGTATCGGAGCGCGCCGTCGACATGCTGCAAATCAAAGCAGCGGAATCGGCGCGCGATTTTCTGTTGGGAAAGCGGCCGGCCGCTACGCTGGTCCCGGCGGCGCGTTAGCTAGACCGGCAGCGCGACGCGTTCACTGCCTTCGCCCACCTGCTGGCGCCACATTGCGTAGTACAGGCCCTTGTTGTCCAGCAGTTCGGCATGACGTCCGAATTCGACGATGCGTCCGCGTTCTAGCACGTAGATGCGATCGGCATGCAGAACGGTCGAGAGGCGGTGCGCGATCAGGCACGTAATTGCGTCGCGGCTGTCCGCCACATCGCGAATGGTCTGACTGATTTCCTCCTCGGTGAGGGAATCGAGAGACGACGTGGCCTCGTCAAACACCAGCAATTGCGGCTTACGCAACAGGGCGCGGGCAATCGAAAGCCGCTGCTTCTCGCCTCCGGAAATCTTCACCCCGCCTTCGCCGATCACGGTGTCCAGGCCACGGTCGGCGCGTTCCAGCAGGCTTTCGACCGACGCCTGCCGCAATACCTGCAGGCATTCCTCATCGGTTGCGTCGGGACGCACGAAGCGCAAATTTTCGCGAATCGATCCGGAGAAAAGCTGGGCATCCTGCGTCACGAAGCCAATCCGCTCGCGCAAACCTTCCATTGCCGCCTCGTCTTCCGCCGTCCCGTTGTAGTAAATGTGACCCGTTTTCGGCCGGTACAATCCCACCAGCAATTTCACGAGCGTGGTCTTGCCCGCGCCGGAAGGGCCGACGAACGCGATGGTCTCGCCACGATTGACGTGAAACGAAATTCCGCGTAAGGCCGGCGTCGATGCTGACTGGTGCTGAAAAGAGACGTTATCGAAACGCAGGGTTTCCAGGAAGTCGACAGCCACCGGGTGCAGCGGGCGCGGCTCGGGCGGGAGGTTGAGAATGGTTTCGAAATTCCCCAGCGAGACTTCCGTTTCGCGATAAATATTGATCACGTTACCGAGTTCCTGCAGCGGGCCAAAGATGAAGAACGAATAAATGAACAGCGAAAAGAATTGTCCAACGGTAATGCGCTGCGTAAAGATCAAGTACAGCATCAGAAACAGAATCGACGTGCGCAGCAGGTTGACACAGGTGCCTTGCACGAAGCTCAGGCTGCGCAAATACCGAACCTTCTTTAATTCCAGTTTGAGAATTTTGGCTGTGGTCGAGTTGAGGCGCGCGATTTCCTGCTGTGCCAGGCCCAGGCTTTTCACCAGCTCGATATTGCGCAAAGACTCTGTCGTCGCACCGGCCAGCGCCGTCGTCTCCCTCACGATGACCTTTTGCACTTCCTTGATTTTGCGGCTCAGCACGGAGCTCAAACCGCCGAGCAGCGGCACCGTCAGAAGGTAAGCGGGCGCGATCGACCAATGCACGCGCAGCGCATAGATCATCACAAACACCAGGCCGATGAGCGTGGTGAACACCATATTCACCGCCGATGAAATGAACTTTTCGACGTCAGTGCGGACTTTCTGCAGCTTGCCCAGCGTCTCGCCGCTGCGCTGATCTTCAAACAGAATGTATGGCAGTTCTAGCGAATGCCGAATGCCGTCCGCATAGATGCGCGCGCCAACCTGCTGTGTGATCAGGTTGACGAAATAATCCTGAAAATTCTTGGCGATGCGGGACACCAGCGCAACGCCAACTGCTGCTGCAAGCAGAACGCTGACGCCGCGCAGAAATTGGGCACCTGTGTATTCGCGATGACGCGTGGCGTAGGAGTCGATAATGTGGCGGAAGATCAGCGGGTCCATCAACGAGAAGACCTGGTTGATTGCCGCGAGCACCAGCGCCGCCACCACCAGCCTCCAAAAATGCCGCAGGTACCGATAGAGAATCGCCATGAATCAAACACCCCTCAGTTCTATGATTCCATTGTCCTATGATGGGGTTCATGTATTCGCGACGGCACTTTGGAAAGCTGGCTTTGGCCGGTTTGCCTCTTACTCTGGCGGCGGGCAAGATCAATTCAACCGTGAGCGGGGTGCGCATCGGCGTGCAGACCTACAGCTTCCGCAACGTGCTGCGGCAGCCTGGCGATCCGGTGGACGGGATTATCAAGGCCATGACGCAGGTCGGTTTGGGCGAATGTGAAATCTTCGAGCCGGAACTGCAGCCGCCGGCGCTTTCCGAGAATGCGCCATGGGCTGTGACCGCGAGCGGCAAAGTGTCGGAGGCTTCGCTTTTTGGCAGACCGCCAACGGGCAAGCCGACTGCAGCGCAACTCGCCAACCGTGAAGAGGTGCGTCAATGGCGGCTCAACACTCCGCTGGATCATTTCGCGGGCGTGCGCAAGAAATTCGCCGCGGCGGGCATCGAGATTTTCGCTTTCTACTACATTCTGAAAGATGACTGCACGGATGCCGAAGTCGAGCGAGGCCTGGAGATGACCAAAGCTCTCGGTGCCAAAGTGATGACGACATCCGCCACGCTGACGCTGGCAAAACGCATCGTGCCCCTGGTCCGGAAGCATGATGTATTGGTCGCCATGCACGGCCATTCGAACCTGTCCGATCCGAATCAATTTGCCACGCCCGACAGCTTCGCGAAGGCCCGGGCCATGTCCGATCGGTATCGGGTGAACCTCGATATCGGGCATTTTGTCGCTTCGGGCTTCGACCCAGTAGGGTACATACGCGAACACCACGATTGGATTACGAACATCCACATCAAAGATCGAAAGAAGAACGACGGGCCCAATGTGCCGTTCGGCCAGGGCGATACGCCGATCAAAGAGGTTCTGCAATTACTCAAGGCGAATCGCTATCCGTTTCCCGCAATGATTGAGTACGAATACGACGGCGCAGGCACGCCGGTCGAAGAAGTCAAGAAGAGCTACCAGTACGTGAAAGCCGCGCTGGCTTAGGGAAGGCTAGCGAACGCGCAAATCGCGGCCCGTCATTTCCTTGGGCTGCTCCACGCCGAGAATTCCCAGCAGCGTGGGCGCGATATCGCGCAGCGCGCCACCGGCTCGCAGGGCCCGGCGGCCTTCGTCCACCAAAATAAACGGCACCGGATTCGTGGTGTGATACGTGTGCGGGCCTTTAGTCACCGGATCAATCATCATCTCGGCATTGCCGTGATCGGCGGTAATGATCCATGCGCCGTTGCGCGCGCGCAACGCTTTATAAATTTCACCTAAGCCCGCGTCGACAGCTTCCACCGCGCGCACGGTCGGAGCAAATTTGCCGGAGTGGCCGACCATATCGGCGTTGGCATAATTCATCACGATGACATCGAAATCGCGCTTTTCGATGGCCTTCACGACGACGGCGGTTATGCCCGCGGCATTCATCTCCGGCATCAGATCGTAGGTTGCCACTTTGGGAGAGGGCACCATTTCGCGTTCCTCGCCGGGATACGGCTTCTCATTGCCGCCGTTAAAGAAATACGTCACGTGAGCGTATTTCTCAGTCTCGGCCACACGCAGATTCTTCCAATTCATCTGAGCAAAGACGTTAGCAAGAATGTTATTCGGGTGCTCGGCCGGTAAAACATAAGGCAGCTTGGACGTTTTGTCGTACTGCGTCATGGTGACGTAGTGCAGATTCTTTGGTGCGAGCGATCGCGAAGGCTGTTCCAATGCCGGATCGGTCAGAGCGAGCGTAGTCTCGCGGGCGCGGTCGGCGCGGAAATTGAAAAAGATGACGGAGTCCTCGTCGCGGATCGGGCCCACCGCATCGCCGCGCTCATCGACGACAGTGATCGGCTCGACAAATTCGTCAGTAACACCTTTCTCGTAGGAGCGCTTTACGGCAGCGACCGGATCGGTAGTTTTCTCGCCGTTACCCAGCACCATAGCTCCGAAAGCGCGTTCGATCCGCTCCCAGCGCCTGTCGCGATCCATGGCGAAGTAGCGGCCTGTCACGGAAGCGATTTTGCCAACGCCGAGGTTGCGCATCTGCTGCTCGATCTCGCGCAGATAACCGGCGCCGCTCTCGGGCGGCGTGTCGCGTCCATCCAAAAAGGCGTGGATAAAAACGTGCTCGACGCCTTCCTGCTTGGCCATCTTGAGCAGCGCGTAGAGGTGGGTAAGCAGCGAGTGCACGCCGCCCGAACTGCATAGGCCCAACAAGTGGAGATGGCGCCCGCGCGCATGATGCATGGCGCCCAGCAGCGCACCATTACGGAAAAACTCGCCGTCGGCAATCATCTGATCGATGCGCGTGACATCCATCAGGATGATGCGTCCCGCGCCAATATTGAGATGACCCACTTCGCTGTTGCCCATCTGCCCGTTCGGCAACCCTACGTAGGGCCCGGAGGTGTGGATGAGCGTATTGGGAAACTCCCGCAGCAGCTCGTCGTACGTGGGTTTGAGCGCGGCGGCGATCGCGTTGCCTTCATACGCCGGCGAAAAGCCCCAGCCGTCGAGGATGGTCAGCAGGAGAGGTTTAGGGCGCGCCATTAGCGGCGGAACGCTCCCCGGCCGGCGAACTGGGCGGCGTCTCCGAGTTGTTCCTCGATCCGCAGAAGCTGATTATATTTGGCGATGCGGTCCGTCCGGCTGGCAGAGCCGGTCTTGATTTGGCCGGCGCCTGTGGCTACGGCAAGGTCGGCGATGAAGGGATCTTCCGTCTCGCCGGAACGATGCGACACCACCGATGTGTAGCCCGCGCGCGCGGCCATGGCCATCGCCTCCAGGGTTTCGGTGAGCGTGCCGATCTGGTTCACCTTGATGAGAATCGAATTCGCGATGCCTTCGTCGATGCCGCGCTTCAGCCGCGTGGTGTTGGTAACGAAAAGGTCGTCGCCGACCAATTGTACGTTGCTGCCCAGGGCTTGCGTGAGCATTTTCCAGCCGGCCCAATCGTCTTCGGCCATGCCGTCTTCGATGGAGAGGATGGCCGGATAATTCTTGGCCCAGTTCACCCAGAACTCCACCATTTGTTCCGAGGATCGCTCGCTTTTGTCGGATTTCTTGAACACGTAGCGGCCATTGGAATAGAATTCGCTGGACGCCGGATCGAGCGCAATGCCGACTTGCTCGCCCGGCTTATAACCAGCTTGGGTAATCGCTTCAAGAACCAGCTCGAGGGCCTCTTCGTTCGATTTCAAGTTGGGCGCGAATCCGCCTTCGTCGCCAACCGCCGTCGAATAGTTTTTCTTGTGTAGAACTTTTTTGAGAGTGTGGAATACTTCAACGCCCATGCGCAAGGCTTCGGAAAAACGCGTGGCGCCAAAGGGAACAATCATGAACTCCTGCAAGTCCACGGAATTGTCGGCATGCGCGCCGCCATTCAGAATATTCATCATGGGCACGGGCAGCAGCCGCGCGCCCACGCCTCCCAGATAACGGTAGAGCGGCGTACGCCCGGAGCCAGCAGCAGCGCGCGCGGTGGCCAGCGAGACCGCTAGAATGGCGTTCGCTCCCAGGCGGCTTTTATTCGGCGTGCCGTCAAGATCGATCAACAGGCGATCGATAGCAGCCTGCTGGGCCGCGTCATGTCCATGAAGCGCCGCGGCGATTTCTGTGCGGATGTGTCCGACGGCGTTGCGCACTCCCTTGCCGAGATAGCGCGCTTTATCGCCATCGCGCAATTCGACCGCTTCGTGCTCGCCGGT
>Ga0070731_10003350_pt1 | contig 14525 bp, 12 predicted proteins | sample Coa_R1_2_FD_66448 | JGI IMG/M metagenome (GOLD analysis project Ga0070731, IMG submission 66448) | Surface soil microbial communities from Centralia Pennsylvania, which are recovering from an underground coalmine fire - Coalmine... | ecosystem: Environmental > Terrestrial > Soil > Unclassified ... | reverse complement strand
TGACGCCTACGGGGTCGATCAATTCCGCTATTTCGTGCTGCGCGAAGTCCCGTTTGGACAGGACGGCAACTACAGCCACGAGGCGATTGTGGCCCGCACCAATGCCGATCTCGCCAACGATCTCGGCAATCTGGCGCAACGCTCGCTGACCATGGTGGCGCGCAATTTCGGCGGCGCGCTCCCGAAGCCCGGCGCTTTCAGTGCGGCCGATCAAGCGATCCTCGGTGCGGCTGACGGGCTCGTTGGCAAGGCGCGCGAAGTCATGGCCACACAGCAACTGCACCAAGTCCTCAATGCGACTTGGGCGGTGGTGGCCGAAGCCAACCGCTATTTTGCCGGCGAGGCGCCGTGGGCACTGGCCAAGACCGATCCGCAACGGCAGGGCACAATCCTCTACGTCACCGCCGAGGTGCTGCGGCAGGTCGCGATTCTGGCGCTGCCGTTCATGCCGGAATCGGCCGCGAAGCTGCTCGATCTTCTGGCCGTACCGGAGAGCGAGCGGACGTTCGCGTTTCTCGGCGGCAAACATCGCATCGCAAGCGGTGCGAAGCTTCCAGCACCTGCACCGGTGTTCCCACGCTATGTGGAGCCGGAAGGGAAGGCGGCCGAATAGCGATGCTCATCGACAGTCATTGCCATCTCGATTTTCCCGATTTTTCCACGGAGCTCGATGGCGTGGTAGCGCGCGCCCGCGGCGCCGGCGTCGACCGTATGGTGACGATTTCAACGCGCGTCCGCCAACACGACGCTCTGCTCGCGATCGCCGAGCGATTTCCCGATGTCTACTGCTCCGTTGGGACGCATCCGCATCACGCTCACGAAGAGTTGGACATAACAGCCGCCGATCTCGTTGCGCGCACGCGCAACCCTAAAGTCGTGGCGTTAGGCGAAGCGGGCCTCGATTATCACTACGATAATTCGCCGCGCGAGGCGCAGGAGCGCGGATTTCGCACCCACATCGCAGCCGCCCGGGAGACCGGCCTGCCGCTCGTGATCCATTCGCGCGAGGCTGACGACGATACCGCGCGCATTCTCGAAGAGGAGATGGGGAAGGGGGCCTTCCCGGCCGTGCTGCACTGCTTCACCGGCGGCCCCGGTCTCGCACGCCGCGCGATCGCGCTGGGGCACTTCATCTCCTTCACCGGCATTTTGACCTTCAAGAATTCGCCCGCACTGCGCGCCATCGCGGCAGAATTGCCAGCGGACCGCATCCTCGTTGAGACCGACGCGCCCTATCTGGCGCCCGGCCGCTATCGCGGCAAACGCAACGAACCGGCCTTTGTGGTCGAGACTGCAAATACGCTGGCTGAGGTGCGCGGCGTTTCGTTCGACGCCATAGCCCAACAAACCACTGAGAATTTCTTCCGGCTGTTCGCCAAGGTGCCGCGCCCCGCGGCGGCAGCGGCATGATATTCCTAAAATGCCACTGAAATTTACGATCTTGGGCTGCGGGTCTTCCGGCGGCGTGCCACGCCCAGCGCTGGGTTGGGGCGACTGCGATCCAAAAAATCCGAAGAACCGGCGCCGGCGCACCTCGCTGCTCGTGGAGCGCCGCGACGACGCCGGCGTTACACGGGTCCTCGTCGACACGTCGCCCGATCTGCGCGAACAGCTCCTGGACGCCGACGTCGATTGGCTCGACGGCGTCCTCTATACGCACGAGCATGCCGACCACACCCACGGCATCGACGACCTGCGCTCGCTGTTCATCAAACGCCGGCGTCTGGTCGATGTATATCTCGATGAAGCCACCTCGAAGACCATGCACCAGCGCTTCGGCTATTGCTTCGAGCCGCCGCCGGGCAGTGAGTATCCACCGATCGTGCGCGAACATCGGCTGGTAGCCGGCGAGCCGCTGGCCATCGCTGGCGACGGCGGGACCATCACGGCTCTGCCGCTGCTGCAGGTCCACGGCGACATTCCTTCTTATGGCTTTCGCTTTGGCGACCTGGGCTACTCGTGCGACCTGAGCACCATGCCGCCCGAAAGCGCAGCGGCGCTGGCCGGTCTCGATCTCTGGATTGTGGATGCGTTGCGCTACAGGCCGCACCCGAGCCATTTCTCAGTCGACGACGCGCTAGCCTGGATCGAGCGCATCAAGCCGCGACGCGCCATTCTCACCAATCTCCACGCCGATCTCGACTACGAGGCGCTGCGGTCCAGGCTGCCGCCCCATGTTGTGCCGGCTTTTGATGGGATATCGGGAGATGTTCCATAATATGTCTTATGCGAATCGCACACGCGGGCTTGCAGGTTCTCTTTCGGCGCGGGTCCGCGCGCCCTCACCAAATCCCAGGGACGATCCGCCAGCGCACTCGCGCGGCATAGCCCGGATAGCCCGGCAAGTCCGCGAGGAGAACGCGGTCTTCGGTAACGGCTCGGTACAAAAGGAACGGAACGCTGAAGACCACGAGCAGTGCCGCAGCCAGCCAGGAATCGAGTGCGGCACCGCTCGTCAAAATGATGACGACGCCGGCGAGATATCCGGGATGACGGATGAAGGCGTATGGACCTGCGGCGACCAGGACGTGCCCGCGATCGGACTGGATGCGTACGACTGACGAGAAGAACCTGTTCACACGCATCGCCCAGAGGCATAGCGCGTAGGCCGCGGCGAGGAGTACCAGGCTCGCCCATTGCAGCCACGCTGGCACGGTATCGCTCCAGTGGAAGCGCCCGTGGTCAAGGCCGGCGACAATCCAGTGGGCGAAGAGGACGCCTGAAAATACCTTCAGTCCGAGCGGCTGACTGTTACCGCCCGGCCGCATACGCTCGCGAGCCAAGTCCGGGTCGAGCAGCAAGAACGACGCCACGAAGACGGCCGCGAAGATGCCGAGATAGACCCAGTAGGTTGGAAGCGCGACGGTGCCTGCCGAGGCGAACAATGCCACGGCCGCCAGGACGAAGAACACAACCGACTGGACGTACGCCGAGGCAGGCATGGCCACTTCCTCCGGGAATCCTGGAACCAAGGTTGTTCCGACCGCGTTGTTTGGCAAGAGCGCTCGACGCACATCGCGTGCGGACGGTGGCGCCCGATTCCCTGCCCGACAAAGCCTCATGAGGTCATGCCGTGAACAACAAAGTCCGAGCCCTCGATACGCGCCGCAAGGTGTCCGCCTCCCTCGATACGCCGACCGATCTTTCCGAATCGGCCGTGCGCGAGCTTTCGGCCAAGCTCAATGAGATTTTGGCGGATGCTTTTGCGCTCTATTTGAAGACCAAGAATTTCCACTGGCATGTGAGCGGACCGCATTTCCGCGACTACCATCTGCTGCTGGATGAACAATCGGAGCAAATTTTCGCTTCCACGGACGAGCTCGCCGAGCGAGTGCGCAAAGTCGGCGGCACGACGCTGCGCTCCATCGGGCATGTAGCCAAGCTGCAGACCATCAAGGACAACGACGAGCAGTTCGTGCCGGCTCACGAGATGCTGCGCGAACTGATGAACGATAACAAGATGGTCGCGGCTTCCATGCGCGAATGTCACGAGCTTGCCGAGAAGCACGAGGATGCCGCGACTTCGGGTCTGCTCGAGAATTTCATCGACGAGACCGAGCGGCGCACCTGGTTCCTGTTCGAAGCGAGCCGGACCGCGCAGAAATAGGCCGCCCGCATAGCTGGTTTGACCTCCGTCCTAGACGGAAAGAGTCTGTGATAGGGTCCACGCGCTTGAGCAGGACCCTATCAATGACCCCTTCCCGCGATGTCGGCCGCCTTCTTGAAATCATGGCCGCGCTGCGGACACCGAAAACCGGCTGTCCGTGGGATTTGGAGCAGAATTTCGCGACCATAGCGCCGTACACGCTGGAGGAAGCGTACGAAGTCGCCGACGCAATCGCGCGCCACGACCTGACCAATCTCAAGGAAGAGCTCGGCGATCTGTTGTTGCAGGTCGTGTTTCACGCCCGCATGGCCGACGAGCAGCGCGCCTTCGATTTTGGTGATGTGGTGCAGGCCATAACGGAAAAACTCATTCGCCGGCACCCGCACGTCTTTGGCGACGAACACTCGCAAACCCCCGAAGCGGTTAAAGGATTATGGGACCGCATCAAGGCTGAGGAAAAGGCCGCGCGCGGCGGCGCCAAACAAGACGGCGCGCTTGCCGGAGTGCCAGTCGCCCTGCCCGCCCTCACACGCGCGCTCAAGCTCCAGGAAAAAGCCGGAAAGGTCGGCTTTGACTGGAACGATCCGCGCGCCGTCTTGCACAAAATCCGTGAGGAAGCCGACGAGATCGAGGAGGCGCTCGACAATCCCGCTGCGGATATGACAGACGCAGCAGCCGAAGTCGGCGATTTATTGTTTGCGGCCGCAAACCTCGCCCGCCATCTGCACGCCGATCCGGAAGCGTTGCTGCGGCAGACCAACAGAAAATTCGAGCGCCGCTTTGCCGCGATCGAGAGGGCGCTGGCCGCACAAGGCAGGGCGCCGCAGGATGCGACGCTCGCGGAGATGGATGCGCTGTGGGATGAAGCGAAGAGGACGGAGTGAGGCTATTCCCCCTCCCCCACCAAGGACGGAGAAATATGAAATTTCGCCCGCACCGCCTGCGCCTTCGTCGCGTCAGCACGGACCGTCATGGCGATGCGGCCATTATCTTCATTAACGGCCTTGCGGATCACCTCGGTGTGGCGGTGCAGCCAGCTCACCCCGGCCCCGTCGGCAGCATCGAGTTCAAGTTCGATAATCACGCGGCCGGCGGCAAGACGCGCCTCGATTGTCGCGTTGAGCGCCGCGATCCCCTCCCCCGTTGCGGCTGAAACCAGCGCGGGGCGTTCGCCGGCTGCCCGCCGCTCGGCGAGATTTTCGAGCCGAGTGCGTTCGGTCTTACCGAGTCGGTCAATCTTATTCCACACCTCGATGAGCACAGGTTTCTCGTCGGCGCTGTTGCGGGAATCGACGCCAAGCTGAGCTAGGATTTTCTCGACATCGTGCAGTTGGGCTTCGGCGTCTTCGTGGGAGACGTCGCGGACGTGGAGGATCACGTCTGCCTCGACCACCTCTTCGAGCGTGGCGCGAAATGCCGCGACCAGCATGGTCGGCAGATCGGAGATAAAGCCCACCGTATCGGAAAGGATAATGCGGGCGCCGTGCGGAAGATCGACGGCCCGCAGGGTGGGGTCAAGCGTTGCGAACAGCATGTCGGCCGAAAGTACGCTTGCCTGCGTCATGCGATTGAACAGCGTGGACTTGCCCGCATTGGTGTAGCCCACCAGCGCCACGATCGGATAAGGCACGCGCCGCCGACTCTCGCGGTGCAGCGCGCGCGTGCGCTTCACCTTGCCGAGTTCAGCCTCGATCTTGGCAAGCCGCTCTTCGATCATGCGGCGGTCGGCTTCGAGCTGCGTTTCGCCTGGGCCGCCCAAAAAACCGAAGCCGCCGCGCTGGCGCTCGAGATGCGTCCAGGAGCGTACCAGCCGGCTCTTCTGGTACGTCAGATGCGCATGCTCGACCTGTAGCGCGCCTTCACGAGTGCGCGCGCGCCGTCCAAAAATTTCCAGGATCAGGCCGGTGCGATCGACGACCTTCGCGTTCCAGGACTTTTCCAAATTGCGCTGCTGCACCGGCGAGAGCGCACAGTCCATGACGACGACGCCGGCCTCATGAGTTTTGACCAGACCAGCGATCTCTTCGACCTTGCCCTTGCCCAGATAGGTGGCAGGGCGAAGCGCGTTGAGCATGACGATGCCCGATTGCTCCACGTCGAGATCGATGGCTCTTGCCAGTCCCACCGCCTCGTCGAGCTTGGCCTCGGGAGTCCGTTCTGCGGTGGTAAGGCGCCCCGGTGCGCGTCGCAGCCAGGGCTCTACAACGAGCGCATGGCCAGTCGTCGAGCCGGGCGGTACCGCCGGACTGAGCCGGTCAGCGCGCGTATCGCGGCGGCGCGGCTCCAATCAGGCTTTGTCCGCGGCGGGCGGTTCTTCCGCGCCTTCGAAAAGCTGGACAGGGTGACCCGGCATGATGGTCGAGATCGCGTGCTTATAAACGAGCTGCGAATGCCCGTCGCGACGCAACAGCACGCAGAAATTATCGAACCAGGTCACCACGCCCTGCAATTTAACTCCGTTCACCAGGAATATAGTGAGCGGAATCTTGTTTTTGCGGACGTGGTTGAGGAAGGTGTCTTGTAAGTTTTGTGCGGCTGCCATCGCCGTTGTTTCCGTTTTTCTCTCGTGGGCCCCTTACCCCACGGGTCCCTTCTCTAATTCTAAAGCGCGCATAGTCTCTCAGGCTCGGATAAGCACAACGCTACCCGCCATCCATCCATGGGTTAGGCCGCCGCGCGCCTAATCCGATCAAAACACTGCCAAAAGTAAGGTGGGTCGAGCGAATTAAGCCCACCAGCCGCATTCCCAGATAATGGGTTCGCTCCGCTTGCCCATACCCTTGCCCCGGCCCGGTAACGCGGACCGCGCCAGCACTCCATTAGAGGGCCGGGAGCGGGACGATGCAAGCCCAAGATGACGGCATGCCCTATAAATGGTGGCGACATTGGTGGACTCACCGGCCCCTCACTCCGCCTCAGCGTACTGATGGAAGGCCCCGCGCAATGCCGTGGCGACGGGTCCAGGTTTGCCGTCGCCGATGGTGTAGCCATTGATGCTGACGACCGGCAGCACGATCTGGCTCGCCGAAGTGATGAAGGCCTCCCGCGCCTTGTAGGCCTCGTCCAGCGTGAAGGCGCGCTGCTCGACGGCAATGTTCTGCTCCTTGACCGCATCGAGTACGACGGCGCGCGTGATGCCGTGCAGGATCGCATTGTCAGCATGCCGGGTGACGAGCTTGCCAGCGTCGGTGACGATCCAGGCGTTGGCTGAGGACGCCTCCGTTACGAAACCGGCCTTGTCGACAAACCAGGCATCGCGGGCGCCCTGGTCGATGGCCGCCTGACGCGCCAGTACGTTCGCCAGCAATCCGACGGTCTTGATGTCGACGCGGCCCCACCGGTTTTCCGCAACGCTGATGACGGCAATACCATTCGCCGCGAGCGCCTCGTTGCGCGCCTTGTCGAGCCGACGCGCAGTCACCACGAGACTTGGGGCGATGCCGCCAACAGGGAATGCATGATCGCGCTTGGCTACGCCGCGGGTGATCTGCAGATAGACTGTACCGTAGCTGATGCGGTTTCGCGCCACCACCTCACGCAGGACCACACCGAGCGCGGCGCGCGAGACCGGCATGCGAATGCGCAATTCGCCAAGCGACCGCTCAAGGCGATCGAGATGGCGTCGCTCATCGATAAGCCGCCCTCCCCTCACCTCGCAGACTTCGTAAACGCCGTCGGCAAACTGATAGCCGCGATCCTCAACGTGGACCATCGCGTCGCGCATCGGCACGTAGCGGCCGTTGACATAGGCGATGCGAGCCATCGTCAGTCGATGCCGAGCGCTTTGAGCTTACGGTGCAGTGCCGAGCGTTCCATGCCGACGAACTCGGCCGTGCGCGAGATATTGCCGCCGAAGCGATTGATCTGCGCCAACAGATACTCGCGCTCGAAGACTTCGCGAGCCTCGCGCAGCGCGAGGCTCATCAAGTGCTCGCCGCCATCGCCGTTGGGCATGCTCGGAATCATGGAGCCGACGTCCTGCGGGAGCATGGATGCGGTTATCACGGCTTCCGGATCGCCGCCGGCGAGGATCATCAGTCGCTCCACGTTGTTGCGCAGTTGCCGGACGTTTCCCGGCCAGTCGTGCGATTGCAGCACGGCGAGCGCATCGGCCCCGACATTGCGCTTGGGCAAGCCCGTGGCATGGGAAATCTGCTTCATGAAGTATTCGACCAGTTCGGGAATGTCCTCGCGCCGCTCGGCGAGCGACGGCACCCGGATCGGCACAACCGACAGCCGGTGATAAAGGTCCTCGCGGAATTTCCCGATCGCGATATCGGCTTCTATGTTGCGGCTGGTCGAAGAAACGATGCGCACGTCAACGGTCACCTTGGTGCTGCCGCCAACGCGCTGAAAGGTTTGGTCCACGAGAACGCGCAGAATCTTGTTCTGCGTTTCGCGTGGCATGTCGGCAATCTCGTCGATGAACAACGTGCCGCCGTGAGCCTCCTCCAGCGCTCCGACCTTGCGGCCATGGGCGCCGTTATTCGATTCCACGCCGAATAGCTCGACCTCCATGTGCTCCGGCGAGATCGCGGCGGCATTGATCACTACGAACGGCGCATCGGCGCGTGTCGAAAGGGAGTGGATAGTACGCGCGGCAAGTTCTTTGCCGCTGCCCGAGGGACCCACGATGAGTGTGCGGCTGTTGGTGGGTGCGACCTTCTCGACCGTTTGCCGCAACTGATTGGCGGCTGGTGAATGGCCGACAATCATATTGGGAAGCGGAGCAAACTGTTTGAGCTCTTTGACTTCGCGCCTGAGGCGGGAGTTCTCCAACGCGCGCTCGGCGACGAGCAGGAGCCGGTCCGCCTTGAACGGCTTTTCGATGAAGTCGTAGGCCCCACGTTTAATGGCAGAAACGGCGGTCTCGATGTTGCCGTGCCCCGAAATCATCACGATGGGCAATTCAGGATGCTCAAGCTTAAGCGAGTCGAGGAGCTGCAAGCCGTCGAGCCGGCTGCCTTGCAGCCAGATGTCCAGAAACACCAAGTTTGGCCGCCGCCCGACCACCGCCGCAAGCGCATCGTCGCTGTCGTGCGCGGTACGGGTGCTGAAGCCTTCGTCCTGCAAGATACCTGCCACTAGTTCGCGGATATCAGCTTCGTCGTCGACGATGAGAATATCGGATGACATGGTCAACTCACCGCTGCACGGTTTTGTACTGGCTGCGCGACCACAGGAAGTGGTTCCGCAGCAAAGCGTAGCTGCATCCAGGCGCCGCGGACGCCGGGAATCTTCTCTGACGCATCGCGCAGTTCGATGCGTCCGCCGTGTTCTTCGAGAATACGGCCGACAATGGCTAGCCCGAGCCCGGTGCCCTTTTCTCGAGTCGTCACGTAGGGCTCGAGCAGGCGCGCGCGATTTTCCTTAGGTAAGCCGATGCCGTTGTCGACCACGTCGACGACGGCCTCTTTGCCCTCCCGCTTGGCGCTGACCGTGATGTGACCGCGCCCGAGTTCCGCCGGTGGCACTGCACCGATCGCTTCAGTCGCGTTCTTGATGATGTTGGTGAGGGCCTGCGAGATCAGCCGGCGATCGAAGCGCGCCGGCATGGCGTCGGCTTGCAGTTCGACGTCGAAATCGATGTCGGGATGGCCGACGCGCAGCAGGAACACGACCTGGCGCACCGCTTCCGCCACGTCTTCGTTTGCCATGACGGGCTTCGGCATGCGGGCAAAGCGCGAGAATTCATCCACCATGCGCTTGATGTCGTCGACTTGGCGCACGATGGTATCGGTGCATTGTTCGAACACGCCGGCATCGTCGGTGATCACCTTGCTGTATTTGCGTCGCAGCCGCTCAGCCGACAATTGGATTGGCGTGAGTGGATTTTTGATCTCGTGGGCAATGCGGCGGGCGATGTCGGCCCAGGCCGAAGTACGTTGGGCGAGCACGAGCTCGGTGATGTCATCGATGGTGATGACATAGCCGTGCTCGGATTCTGGTGCATGCTCGCTGGTGACGCGCACCGAAAAATTTCGCTCTTGTCCGTTGCGGGCCAGCGAAATCTGCCGCTGGGTCAGGCGCTGATTGCCGCCGCGCGCTGCGCCCAATATCTCGACGAGTTCGGGTGCGATCTCGCGCAGCGGCTTACCCAGCGCCTCGCTTTCCGGATGCCCGATCAGCTGCTCGGCTGAGCGATTCAGAATCGTGACCCGACCTTCGGAGTTGACGCCGATCACGCCGGCGCTGGCGCCGGACAGCACCGCTTCTGTGAAACGTCGGCGGCTGTCGATGAGGTCGCGCGCACGCACGATATCCTCGTGCTGGCTGCGTAATTCATGTGTCATCTTGTTAAAAGTCTCGCCGAGATGAGCGAGGTCGCCCTCGGAGCGGTGCACGGGCACCTGGATGTTCAGGTTGCCCGTCGATACGACATTGGCGGCGCCAATCAGGCGGCGAATCGGAGCCACAAGCCGGTTGGCGAAATCGAGCCCTATCCAGGCTGCAGAGAGCAGCACGATGAGCGCGATAACGGCAAACATGAGGGCGAAGGCAATCTGAATGCCGAGTTTGCGCGCCTCAAGAGTAGCGTATTCGCCGATGCTCTGCTGTGTGGCGGCCAGTTGCGCCACCACCCGGGGATCGAGCATCTGCGCGACGTAAAGATACATGTCGTCGTAGCCGTGCAACTTCACGACCGCAGCGACGTGGTCGCCCTGTGGAATCAGCGCGACTTGCGGCTCGCTTTCGGTGATCTGTTTCAGCAATTCCGCCGACGGCAGCACCACCGGCTTCGGCATACTGACGTCGGCGCTTTCGACCGTTGAGCCGTCGGGATTGATCATGATGGCGGCGCTCAGTCCGCGTCCCTTGGCTTGCGCGGTAAGAAACTGACGGAACTGCTCGCGGTCCTTGTCGAACAACGGTTTGGCGCGGCCGATGTCGAAAGCCATGGCCAGGATCTCACCGCGGATCGAGTTGGCGTGCTCGCTCACGTAGGCGTCCGCAACGATCAGCGATTGCTCGATCATGGCGCGAGTGCGCGTCGAAAAGAATCGGTCGAGGCCGCGATCGAGCGTCGTGCTGGCAACTACCGCGACAAGCACAGTCGGGACCGCGGCGATGACGGCAAACAGACCGACGATCTGCACATGCAACCGTGAACCCGCACGGCCGCGCCGGCGCGCCTGCACGACGAGCCAAACTTCTCGCCCGATGATGGCGAGCAAAAGAAGTCCCGTGATGACGTTGCCGAGCAGCAGTTCCCTGACGACCGAGTCGACGGGCGCGATCGGAGTGAGCCCGGCCAGTACCAGGAATGTCGCGGTTGCGGAAAGGAGCGCGATGCCGACCGCCAGTGCGCCGATAAGACGGGACGCCTTCGGCACCGGTGCCGCTGACGTCAATTCAGCCACTGCAGCCGACTGAGCAGTTGGATCCGACCCAGGCACCGAGGGCGATGTAATAGGCGAAACTTGATCGATGGTCGCCATTGACGCCCTAGCAACGCTGGACTGTTGTCGAAAGGTCACAGATTGAAAAGAGCCCGCCCATAGGCCCCCCACGTGAGGCTTTTATACAACAATGTTGCAAGATTGCGACAATTCCTGGGCGACCGGCAAGCGTCGCGCCGGCAATCGGCAACGATTGCCGACCGTCTTCTGTCGCTAACTGGTAAGGGCCGAGCCCGGACCGCTTCTACTTAGCCACCAGTGGTCCGATAAACCTGGATCTCCAGGTCGCGGATTTTCTTGCGCAGAGTGTTGCGGTTGACCCCGAGCAGATCGGCGGCTCGAATTTGATTGCCGCGGGTCGCCGTCAAGGCGGCGGAGAGGAGCGGAGCTTCGACCTCGCGCAAAATGCGGTGGTAAAGGCCGGGCGGCGGCAGGCCGTCGTCGAATCCCGAAAAATAGCGCGCCAGATACCGCTCGACCGCGTTCGAAAGATTATCGTCGGCGCGGTTCGTTTCGCCGGCGGCAACGAGGGTGGGCTGCGAGAGTTCGGAGTCGATGACGGCGGCAGTGATCGTCTCCTGCGGATAGAGGGCAGCGAGCCGCCGCGCCAAATTTTCCAGTTCGCGCACGTTCCCAGGCCAGCGATGGCGCTTGAGCCGTTCGACGGCCGCCTGATCGATTTGCTTGAGCGGCAGGCCCTCACGGGCGACCAGGGCAAAGAAGTGGCGAATCAGATCGGGAATGTCCTCGGTGCGCTCGCGCAGCGGCGGCAGGCGCAGCGGTACGACGTTCAGGCGGAAGAACAGATCTTCACGAAACAGTCCTTGCTGGATGAGCTGGCGCAAATCCTTGTTGGTTGCGGCAATGATACGCACGTCCGCTTTGATTGGGGTGCGGCCGCCGACAGTAGTGTATTCGCCCTGCTGCAGCACGCGCAAAAGGCGGGTCTGCGCTTCCATCGGCATGTCGCCGATTTCGTCGAGGAAAAGCGTGCCGCCTTCAGCCTGCTCGAAGCGCCCGGCGCTACGCGTGTTTGCGCCGGTGAAGGCCCCTTTCTCGTGACCAAACAGCTCTGATTCGATGAGGTCGCGCGGGATCGCGGCCATGTTGATGGCGACGAACGGTCCGGTGCGCCGCTTGCCGTAGTCGTGAAGTGCCCGCGCAACCAGTTCCTTGCCGGTACCAGATTCGCCGGCGATCATGACGGTAAGGTCGGTCTGCATCAGCCGCGCCAGCACGCGGTAGATTTCTTGCATTGCGGGCGAGCGTCCGACCAGCGGAATAGATTCAAAATCCTCGGATTTGACCGGAGGGCGCACTTTGTCCTTCGGCTCGGAAAGCGCGCGGCCGACAATTGAAATGAGCTCCTTAAGATCGAACGGCTTCGGCAGATATTCGTAGGCGCCGCGCTCGGAAGCGCGGATCGCCGTCATGAACGTGTTTTGCGCGCTCATGATGATGATCGGGAGGTCTGGCCGCGCCTTCTTGATGCGCGGCAACAGATCGAAGGCGCTTTCGTCGGGCAAGACCACGTCGCTGATGATCAGATCGCCGTCGCCCTGGCTGATCCAGCGCCAGAGCGTAGCGGCGTTGCCGGTCGAGCGAACCTCGTAGCCTGCGCGCGAAAGCGCCTGGTTAAGAACGGTCCGGATTGCAGCATCATCGTCGGCGACGAGAATGTTTCCCGCGGGCATCAATGATCCCCTTGTGGCCACGAGGTGCCGTCCGGCACGACGCCCTCGCTGGTGGCGAATTTAGGCATGAGTATGCGGAAGATGGTGCGGCGTGGTTGCGACTCGCATTCGATTATGCCGCCGTGATCGCCCACGATCTTGGCGACAAGCGCAAGTCCGAGGCCCGATCCGGTCGGTTTCGTTGTGACGAACGGATCGAACAGATGCGGCATCAATTCGTCGGGAACGCCCGGGCCATTGTCGCGGACGCAGAATTCGAGCGGCAGCGAGATGCGCGTTTTTGCTCCCGGTAACGACAGGCGCACTCCTGGCCGGAAAGCAGTGGTCAACGCGATTTCGCCGCCGGCGCCATCGCCGATGGCCTCGGCGGCATTTTTGACCAGATTAAGGAACACCTGAACAAGCTGGTCGCGGTTGGCGAGAACTGGCGGCAGCGACGGGTCGTAGTCTTCGACGAATTTGATGCTGCGGGCGAAGCCCGATTGAGCGAGCCGTTTCACGTGATCGAGCACGACGTGAATGTTGATCGGCTCGCGCTCGACCGGCCTCTCGTCGCCGAACACCTCCATGCGGTCGACGAGCTTGACGATGCGATCTGCCTCGTCGCAGATCAGGCGAGTCAGCGTCCGATCATCGTCGCCAACGGACTGTTCGAGGAGCTGCGCCGCGCCGCGGATACCCGACAGCGGATTTTTGATTTCGTGGGCCAGCATGGCGGCCAGTGCGATCACCGAACGCGCGGCGCCGCGATGGGTGAGTTGGCGATCCATTTTGTCGGCGATGGTGCGCTCCTGCAGCATCACCACCACGTAATCGAGTTGCTCCGGCAACGGCGCAACGTGCAAGTCGACCACCCGGTCCCCCGGGTTGCGCGGGGTGCCCAGATCGACTTTGTATTCGTTGACGGCCGCGCCGCGGGCTCGCACCTGCTCGATGAGAGTCAGCAAAGGGCTGCCGAATGGCACCAGGTCACGCAGCGATTGACGACGAAGCAGAGGCAGTGACACCTCAAAAAACGCTTCAGCAGCCGCGTTAGCGTCCACTATCCGACCGTCGGGCGCCACCACGATTACTGAGTGCGGCAGGGCGTTGAGGACGGCATCGGGCGCCGAAACCGTCAGTAGCGGCTCGGCTGCACTCATGTGCCTGGCTCCGACCAAACCGACCTGCTGGCTGCCCCCTGATTAGGCCAGGAAATCTCGCCGTTGGCCGGAATTGTGGGCTCCAGCCTTTTGGGTTCTTGAGGAAGGCGGTTGACGGCTGAAAACATGTGCACACGAATTAGGCGCAGATCAGTCTGTGCATATAGTTTAGCCAAAACGCCGACGTGCGCAAGTGCTGCACTGCAACATCGCCGATCTGTGAATATCCGGGCTGAGGGCCAAAGGACTGGCGGCTTTGGGTCCAGAATCTTATTAATCGCATCGAAACTCGCCAATTCGGGTCCGGCGGGCCTAGAAGAAGCTAATTTGGCATGCGCCGAAGGGGGCGGCCCACCACCGTCGAACGCTCGCTGGTCTCCTCGTTAGAGCGTTGGTCGGCAACTCTCTTGCGGCACCGGACGTAGCTCGGAGTATCAGGCTTGGAGCCGTATGAACGGCGTTCGGCGCCATCCTTGGCGTCGTTGCCTGCCGATTCTCAAATATATATCAAATATATAATGGAGTTCCGGAACGAGCTTTCGGTTCAGACAACGCCGCGGGGGACACCGACGACATTCGTGCCTCCTCGCGTCTACGGAGAACTGCGATAACTCTCGCGGCGAAAGGAACGGAGCGCTTCACGATGGGAATGGTCGCGGCTGTAGTCGTTGCGGCTGGCCGT
>Ga0070731_10003349_pt1 | contig 14526 bp, 19 predicted proteins | sample Coa_R1_2_FD_66448 | JGI IMG/M metagenome (GOLD analysis project Ga0070731, IMG submission 66448) | Surface soil microbial communities from Centralia Pennsylvania, which are recovering from an underground coalmine fire - Coalmine... | ecosystem: Environmental > Terrestrial > Soil > Unclassified ... | reverse complement strand
ACCCGGATGCCGGACTGTCGGGCGGCGAGTGCGAGCGTTCCCGGATAGGACGGCCCGGGCAGCACGAGCTCCGTCCCGAACGAGGCCGCGAGCTCTAGCTCGTCGAAGGCGTAGACGTAGCGTGTGGTCTCGAAGGTGCCGCCGGAGTGCAGCGCCAGCAGCACGTCGGCTTGCGACAGCAGCTGTCCGGCGATCGCCGCGGCCAGCTGCTCGGAGAACATTCCGTCCTCTCGGCCGGGGAAGAGCCGGTTGAGGTTGTTCGCGTCGAGCGGGGTGCTGCGCGAGTGCTGCTGGTAGGCGTAGGGGTTCGCGACGGGTAGAACGAGGACGCGGCCGCGGCGTAGCTCGGAGCCCGATTCGAGCAGGAGGGCTGCTCTGCGGGCCGTCTCGACGCCGGTCGGCTGGTCGCCCATGACCCCGGCTGGGTTGCTGAAGCAGTTGACCAAGCGCGTGGTCGAGCGTGCGACGTCGGCGGAGTTGACGGATCACCTCGGTTACGAGCTCGGCGAGGAGCCGCCCGAGGGGCAGCGGAATCGCCGGAATGGGTTGACGTCGAAAACGCTGATCACTGACCACGGGCCGGTGCCGGTCGAGCTGCCCAGGGACCGTGACGGCAGCTTCGAGCCTCAGATCGTTCCGAAGCACGAGCGGCGATTCGCGGGTTTCGACGACAAGATCATCTCGATGTATGCCCGCGGGATGAGTACCCGGGAGATCTCGAAGCACCTGGAGGAGATCTACGGCGTCGAGGTCGGCCGCGACGCGATCAGCCGCGTCACCGACGCGATCCTCGACGACGTCAAGGAGTGGCAGGCGCGGCCGCTGGAGAAGCTCTACCTGGTCGTCTGGCTCGACGCGATCGTGCTCAAGATCCGCGACCAGGGCTCGGTCCGCAACAAGCACGCCTACCTCGCGATCGGGGTGGGGATCGAGGGGATCAAGGAGACGCTGGGGATTTGGCTCGAGCCCAACGAGGGCGCGAAGTTCTGGTTGCGGGTGATCAGCGAGCTGAAGGCGCGTGGCGTCGAGGACATCCTCGTCTTCTCCGTCGACGGGCTCAGAGGCTTCCCCGATGCGATCGAGGCGGTCTACCCGCAGGCGATCGTGCAGACCTGCATCGTGCACATGATCCGCAACTCGCTCAGGTTCACCAGCTACAAGGACCGCAAGCAGCTCGTCAAGGACCTGCGGATGATCTACACCGCCGCGACCGAGGAAGCCGCACAGGCCGGCCTCGAGACGTTCGCCGGGATCTGGGACAGCCGCTACCCGCAGATCAGCCAGTCGTGGCGCGACGCTTGGGAGCGCGTCATTCCATACTTCGCGTTCCCGCCGGCGCTGCGCAGAGCCGTCTACACGACCAACCAGATCGAGAGCCTCAACAGCGTCGTGCGCAAAGCGATCCGGATCCGCGGGCACTTCCCCGACGACGAATCCGCCCGCAAGCTCGTCTACCTCGCGATCAGAAACCACGAGAGCAACTGGAAACGCCCGATGGCCGGCTGGTACGAATGCCTCGCCGCCTTCCACGCCCACTTCCAAGACCGACTAACCCGACAAAACTAACCGCGTACACAAATTCTCGGACGCTCCCGGGAGCCCCTTCAGCCGTAGCTCGCCCATCAGCTTGTGCACGAGCTTGCGCGAGACGACGATCTGTCGCCCGAGCCGCAGCTCCGCCCGCACCCGCCTGTACCCGTACACGCCACGCGAGTCTGCATGGATCTGACCGATCAGCCCGCGCAACCACTCGCGTGGCAGCTCGCGCGTCGAAGCTGGACGGCTGCGCCAGCCGAAGTAGCTCGAAGAAGCGACGCCGAGGATCCGGCAGCAACGTTTGACGTCGTAGCCCTGCCCGGCCAGAGCAGCGATCACCGGGTACTTCCTTTTCGGCGCTGCTCGCCCTCCGCGAACAACGCCGACGCCTTCTTGGTGATCTCCAACTCGGTCTCGAGCTCCCGGATCCGCCGCCGAGCCTGCGCGAGCTCGACTCGCTCTACGCTCGACAATCCTGGCTGCTCTCCGCGATCGATCCGGTCCTGCTCTCGCCAGCGGTAGACCGTGGCCTCACTCACTCCGATCTCAGCGGCAACCACACTGACCGCGCGGCCCAGCCGGACAAGCTCCACAACTCGCCGACGAAACTCCGGCGCATACGACCTCGGCACAACAAATCCCCTTTCCTGAAAGCCTCGATTCTCACGAACCAGTCCAGAAAACGGGGACCAGATCAAGCCATTGTGAGGGTCACGATCAGCCCCAGTAGGGGAAGCCTTCAACGCTGCCGCCGGTATAAACCGAAGGTCCAGTCGTGGTCGGCCTGCAACGGCGATTTGCGCAGTCGCGCCTCCGCGAGCGCCCAGCGAATAGCTTCCGTTGTCCCCACGGAGCCGTCGACGCGGACGACCACAGCCGGAGCCTGCTTCCGCCCCGTTCACAAGCCTCCCGGCCCGACAGCTCTTCCAAGCCTCAAGGGCTTGCCCCATAGACCTCTTCCGCCTCGCACTGATCCGTCAGCGGTTGGCGGGCAGAGCCGTCATCGTCGCGCGAGTCTGCGGCCGCTCTCGATCGCCGGCGGGGTGTAGTTGAGCTGGTAGTAGTGATAGAGGCTCGACTCGTCTTGCTGCGAAAGCTCCTCGCCCTCGGCATCGAGCTCGGGCGCGCCCTTGACTTGTTTGCTCGTCACCGGCACTTGCAGGTTGTCGGGACCGATGTTGATCCCGCCGAGCGGAACGAACGTAAGATGTCGTCCGATCGGCCGTCCTTGACCGTGCCGAACATCGGCTCGTCGGTCTCGACGTCCACGTACACGTCCTCGAGCTTCCCAATCTTGGCTCCGGTGCTGTCGACGAGCTCCTTGCCACGCCACTCGGCGATGTTCTGATGGGTGATCATCTATCTCTCCTTCAGTCATGATCGTGAGGAAGTCGCCGGGTCGCGACTCCCTCACGGAGATGCGAGCGTGTTACGGGGTCGGAACCGGCGTCGCCGACCCCGCGGCCTTCGGCGTCCCCTTGTCGACGACGACGTCGAGCGCCTTCTCGGGTTCGCGCAGCGCCCCGCCGATTGCGAGGATCGCGAAGCCGAAGCCCGAGAGCAGGAGCGCGACGCCGACCACGATCCCGAACAGCGCGAGCCGCGAGGCCATGTAGGAGGTGTTCAGGGCGGTCGTCAGCGCCGTCTCAGTCACCCAGATGTTGCGGGCGCCGTTCTGGACCGGCTGTTTCGTCTTCGGGTCGAGCTGGGCGTACTTCGCGTTGTCGGTGCCGCCGCCGACCAGCAGCTGCCCCTTCGGAGTTCCCGCCTTGGCCGTATAGATGCCCATCTGCGAGAAGAAGTACCCATGGGTCGCCATCAGCGCGTCGTCCTGCACGTACTCGGCGAAGCAACGAGCCGTCGTGCCGTTGGTGACGGCCACCCCGGCGATGTCGCAGCTCGGGATGACGAGGTTCTTCACCCCCGACTTCACCACGACCGACGTGTAAGCCGCGGGCGCGAAGTCGGACGAGCCGACGATCTGCTGCTGCTTGAGCTCGGAGCCAACCGTACTTCGGCCGTTGACGCCCATCACGATCGCGACGATCCCAAACACGACCAAGACAGCGCCGGCGACGAGCCCTCCGATCTGGAATGCCTTGCGCATCTCAATTCCTCTCATGTGACATGTCGTGTTTTGTGAGCCGTCCATTCGGCGAGTGGCGGTTTCGGCTGCTGGCAGGTTTGTTTGCCAAAGCTCGCCTGGGCTGCGAATCCCGAGACCCGGCCGCGTCGCGTTCCCACGAGAACCGTTCACTGGCGATCCTCGGTTCGCCGTCCACGATCGGCCTCCACACCTCGAGGGCTCCCGCCAAGAGGGGATGCAGGAACTGCCCCGCCAGCTGGTCGTCGACGATCCACTCGACCTGATCGCCCTCGAAGACGAAAACCACCTCGCCCGCAGACAGATAGATGCAGTGACGTAGCAGACCACTCTCAGCAAGGTTGAACGGCGGCAGTTCGGTGAGCAACTCGCCGGCGCGCAACTCGGCACCCTCTTTCAGACGCGCAACGATTGCCACGCGATTCATCGGCACCTCCTCCGCCCGCCGCTCAACATTCGTCGAGCAAGCGGAGGAACGAGCGCGCCCGGTTCGCCGCGCCGGCGGCTGCGTCGGCGCGCGACGACGTTTTCACCTCGTTGCACTGTTCGGCAGAGCGTCATCGCCGCGCGAGCCTGCGGCCGCTCTTGGTAGCCGGTGGGGTGTAGTCGAGCTGGTAGTAGTGGTAGAGGTCTGCCTCGTCTTGCCCTGAGAGCTCGCCGCCGTCGATGGCAAGCTCCGGTGCGGCCTGAACCTGCTCGTTGGAGACTGGCACCTGCAGGTTGTCGGGGCCGATGGTGATCCCGCCGAGCGGAACGAGCATCAGGTGCCGCCCGATCAGTCCTTCTTTGACGGTGCCGAAGACCGGCTCGTCGGTCTCGAAGTCGACGTAGACGTCTTCCAGCTTCCCGAGCTTGTCTCCGTTCCGGTCGACGAGGTCCTTACCGCGCCACTCGGCGATCTTCTGGTGGGTGATCATTTGCGTCTCCTTCGGTGAGCAGGGTTCATCGGGCCGGCTGCTTGGCCGCGAGCGAGTCGCCCCGACGGCCGACCCACTCGTTCCGGACTGTGGCTGAATGCAGCACGACCTCGAGCGGCTGGGTTTCGGCCGCCGATGGGGGATGCCCTGGACGTCCACGGTCGTGTTCAAGAGAGATCCCTTCAGGTCGAGTGCGGCGGTCACGGATTGCGACCGACCAAGAACTCTCCGACCTATTCTGCTGAGGGCGGACGTCGCAAGCCGTTCAAGCTACGGCCGGCAGACACTCCATGCGGGCCAGCGATTAGGACCCGCTCAACCGACTATAGCGCGATCGGCCGATAACGCGAGGCTTGGCTACGCGCGCCGTCCGGTCGTCGCGGGCAAGTGAAGACCGACGGAGGAAGCGACCAACGTCCCCCGCGCTCGCGCCTCAGGCTACACTCGGCAGGCGAGGCCTCACCGATCGGCCATCGTGACGGTAGGCGGTGTCATAACGCTCGGCACCGCGAAGAAGCCCATCCCTCAGCAGCGTAGGTACGGGACAGTTCGCCGACGTGAAGCTCACCGGCGGCGATGAAGCGTCGCGCTGAGGAGGACAGAAGATGGACATGCCCGCGGACGGTCGCCGTGCTGCCTCGGCGGACGGCCCCGTTGAAGCGTGCGTCGGAACCCGCCGCGTGCTCCTGGTCGAGGACGACCCGTTGGTGCGCCTTGTCTGTTCGGTCAACCTCCGCTTGGCGGGGTTCGAGGTAGCGGAGGCAGGCGACGGTCAGCGCGGCCTCGAACAGGCACAGCTGGAACCGCCCGACCTGGTGGTGTCGGACATCCGGATGCCGGGACTCGACGGCTTCGCACTCGCCGAAGCCCTGCGCCGTGACGAGCGGACGCGTGCCGTGCCGATCGTCTTCCTCAGCGGCGAGACCGAGGCCGCCGAGCGGCGACGGGCCTACGCAATCGGCGCGTCCGGATTCGTAGCAAAGCCCTTCGATCCGGTCGCTCTCGTCAAACTGCTCGCGGGCGTCATCGAGAAGGTTGCCGCCGGCCGCCGCCTCCTGCTCTTCGAGCCGTCTGCCCAGGAAAGCCCACAGGTGCGCCTGGCTCAGTAGATGCGCCGGCCCTCGCCTCAACTGCTTCGTGTCGTACTGCCGCTGCTCCTCGTCGCGGTGTTCGTGTTCGAGTTCACAACGACGCGGAAGCAAACAGGAGCACACACGACCAAGCCGATCGATCTCTCGCAGCTGGTCACGCGCGTCGAGACGAAACCCGGCTCGATCGAGCGGGTCGTCTTCGATCCCGGATCCCTCCTCGTGACCGCGACCCTGACCGGCGGGAACGTACTCAAGGCGAACTATCCGAGCGACCAGTCGGCGCTGCTACTGCAGGACCAGCTCGAACGGCAGAGGATCGACTTCGCCGCCAAGGCGCCAAGCCACGGCTCGGTCCTGACTTCGATCCTCGTCTCGCTGCTGCCGTTGCTTCTGATCGCCGGGGTGTGGATCTTCTTCTTGCGCCGGATGCGTGGTGGCAGGGGCGGGCTCGGGCAGATCATGAGCTTTGGCAAGCACAGGGCGACACGGCTGGCGCCGGACCTGCCGACGATCGGGTTCAAGGACGTCGCCGGCGTCGACGAGGCAGTCGAGGAGCTGCAGGAGATCAAGGAGTTCCTCACTGATCCGAGGCGCTTCCAGGCGCTTGGCGCACGGATCCCGAAGGGGGTGCTCCTCTACGGGCCGCCCGGGACGGGCAAGACGCTGCTTGCGCGTGCGGTCGCGGGCGAGGCCGGCGTGCCGTTCTTCTCGATCTCCGGCTCCGACTTCGTCGAGATGTTCGTCGGCGTCGGCGCGAGCCGCGTGCGCGACCTCTTTAAGGAGGCGAAGGCAGCCGCGCCCTGCATCGTCTTCGTCGACGAGCTCGACGCCGTCGGCCGCCACCGCGGCGCCGGCATCGGCGGCGGCAACGACGAACGCGAGCAGACGCTGAACCAGCTGCTCGTCGAGATGGACGGCTTCACCGCTAACCAGAACATCATCCTGATCGCGGCGACGAACCGACCCGACGTCCTCGATCCCGCGCTGCTGCGCCCGGGCCGTTTTGACCGGCAGATCGTCGTCGATCGGCCCAACCGCCGCGGCCGCCGGGAGATCCTGGCGGTGCATGCGAAAGGCAAGCCGCTCGCGCCCAGTCTCGACCTCGACGCACTGGCGGCAGGAACACCCGGCTTCACCGGCGCCGAGCTGTCGAACCTGATCAACGAGGCCGCGCTCCTGGCCGCCCGGCGTGGGCTGACGGCGATCGGCCAGGCAGAGCTCGAGGAAGGCGTCATGCGCGTGATCGCCGGCCCGGAGAAAAAGACCCGTGTCTTCTCCGAGCTCGAGCGCAAGATCACCGCCTACCACGAGATGGGCCACGCCCTCGTCGGCCACTACCTCGAGCACACCGACCCCGTCCACAAGATCTCGATCGTCAGCCGCGGCCAGGCACTCGGCCTCACCGTCTCGCTCCCAACCGAAGACCGCTTCCTCACCTCACGCTCCGCGCTGATGGACCAGCTCGCGATGATGCTCGGCGGGCGCGCGGCCGAAGAACTCGTCTTCCAGGAAATCACCACCGGCGCCGCCAACGACCTCGAACGCGCGACCGCGATGTCACGGCAGATGATCACCCGCTTCGGGATGAGCGAAAAGCTCGGCCCGCGCGTCTTCGGCAGCGATCCCCAGCAGCCCTTCCTCGGGCGCGACTTCGGAGCCGAACCCTCTTACTCCGAGGAGATGGCACAAGAAATCGACGAGGAGATCTACCGCCTGATCGACGAAGCGCACCAGCGCGCCGCCCGAGTGCTGCTCGAGCACGAGCAGGCCCTGCACGAGATCGCGGCGATCCTGATCGAGCACGAAACGATCGAGAAGGACCAGTTCGAGCGGCTCCTGGGCGGTGAGCCCGAGCACAAGGTGCTCACAGTGGGGCAGACCGGCAAGCCGAGGAGCACGAAGCCGGGACCCAAGCGCCCCGCCAAGCCACGAGCGGACTCTCCCGCGAAGCCGAAACGTGTCCCCACCTCGAGAACCGAACATCCCAGCTCGCGCAACGGCCGGCGGGCTTGAGAGCAAGGCTCAAACCAAACAGGGGGCCGCTACAGTTTCGACGCGATGACGGTGGTCCCCCGCGCTCACGGACGGGTGATCGGCGAGAGGGGGATCGAGCATCTCCGCGTGCTTATCGCCAACGAGCGACGCGACCGACTCGAGCTCCTGGCACAGGTCGTCGTCGGGCTCGGGCATGAGGTAATCGCCCGCGAGATCGACGTCAGGGAAGTCGCCGCGGTGACAGCGAGAGAGCACCCCGACGTCGCGCTCGTCGGCCTCGGCCTCTCCTCCGAGCACGCTCTCGACCTGATCGGTGAGATCGTCCACGAAGCCTCCTGCCCGGTGATCGCACTGCTCGCCGTACGCGACCCCGTCTACGTCCGCGAGGCGGCCAAGCGTGGCGTCTTCGCCTACATCGTCGACACCACCCGGGAAGAGCTGCAAAGCGCGATCGACATCACGCTCCAGCGCTTCACCGAGTACCACAGCCTGCAGGGAGCCTTCGGACGCCGCGCCGTCATCGAACAGGCCAAGGGCATCCTCATGGCTCGCCACGCGATCGACAGCGACGCAGCTTTCGAGATGTTGCGCGACCATTCCCAACACAAGGGACGCAAGCTCGCCGACATCGCCGCGGCAATCATCGAGAGCCACCGGCTGCTGATGCCCGCACGCGCCCAAACGACGGACGCCGGCGACCTAGGCAACAACTGATCGCCGCTGAGCGATTGCTCGCTCTCGGGCGGCCGATCATGCGTAGCGCCGGCGAAACGCAACGTAAGCGACGCCTCCGACGGGGATCGGGAGCCAGAACGCGACGAGCCGATACAGGAGCGTGGCGACGAGGGCGTGGGCCGCGCTGACGCCGGCGAGCGTGAGGGTGGCGACGAGTCCCGCCTCGACGAAACCGAGCCCACCCGGCGTGAACGGGATGAGGCTGAGGAACGAGGCGGCGACGTAGGCGAGCAGGACGAGCGAGGGTCGTGGCTGCGCGCCGACGGCCCGGAGCGCGCAGAGGAGCGCGATGTAGTCGAAGGCGGCGTTTCCCGTCGCCGAGAGCAGCGCGGCGAGCCAGCGCTGACCGAGCGTGGCACCGATGAAGTCTCGCTGCTCGAGCAGTCTCTGCGGCAGCCGGGCGAGCCGATCGCGCCAGGAGGCGATCGGGGACAGCGCCCAGCGAACGCCGCGACCTGCGAGCGTCAAGGGCAAGTCGGTCGCGAAGGAGAGCGCTCCAGCCGTCAGCAGCAACAGCAGCGCGGCGATCCCGAGGTAGAGCGACACCGTGAGGCTCCGGCTCACGGGGGCACCCGCGAAGATCGCCGGCAAGGCAAGCAGCGGCAGCGCGAGCGTGGTCGCGATCTGGAGCCCGCTCGACGCCGCGAGCGCGGCAACAGCCCGTCCGACCTGGACGTGCGCGCTGCGCAACATCCCTACCTCGAACGCAGTCGCGGTTGCGCCCCCGCCCGGCACCAGATGCCCGACGGCATTCCCGCTCAGCTGCGTGCAGGCGATCACGAACCAACTCTTGGTTCGGAGCGCGATCCGGTCGAGCTGCCACAGCGATACGAAGCTCGCGCTCTCAGCGAGCAGAGCAAGCGCCGGCCAATACCAATCGAGATGCACGAGCGACCGCCAGGAACCGAAGACGGACGCCAGGCTGGGGAACACAAGGTAAAGCGAGACGCCAGTAACAACGAGCAGCGCCACACGGCGTGCACCGACGCTCGACAAGAAGCGACGCCAGCGCGCTAGGTGCGACCTCTCGACTCGGAAGCCCTCGATCCGCGCATGCTCGCAGCGAGCGCGAGGCTACGCCCGAGCCGCCGATCGGGAAACGATCCAAACCTCAAAGCCGGCCCGATGCCGAGAGCGATTCGCCCCACGGAGATGACGCCGCCCCGTGCGCGAGGTGCGGCCGTTCAGCCCTAGCTCGTTCGCGCCTCGCGCGCCGGCCGCCAGCGCCGGCTCGGCCACCTCGCCCAACCGTTCGGTAGTCGTCCGCGAGCGCAAGACCGCCTACAACGCGCCGCTGGGCGCCGGCAGGATGGTCACCAGCGCGCCGATGTCGACGTCGCGCTGGATCGGGAGCCCGAGGGGCAGGTCGGTCCGAACGGAGTAGACGTTCCGCCGTCCCTCGCGCCGGCGCTCGATGTATCCGGCTCTGGCGAGGTCGGCGACGATCCGCTGCGTCGCGCGCTCGGTGACGTTCAGCAGACCGGCGATGTCGCGCATGCGAATCCGCGGATCGTGCGCGATCAGAAGCAGCGTCTTGCCGTGACTGGTCAAGAACGCGAAGTCCGGCGCCGCTCGAACGAGCTCTTCCGATTCGGGGCTAATAGGCGACATAGAATTTCGCGATATAAAATACACGAATGTCTGGTTCGTATGATATGGTTGCCTGTGTCGACGACGGAGCGCGGGTCAACCTGGCCCCGACGGTCTCGGCCCCACACAGGAGACGAAGGGATGACGTACTTCATGAGTCTGATCGGACGCCTCGGTAAGACGCTCGGAATCGCGGCCGGTTCGAGTAGTGCGCCGCCGGCATCCGCCTCGACGAACGATTCCGCCCCCGCGGAGCAGCCGGCGCGGCGGTCGTCAACGCAGGAAAAGTCTGTCGCCTCGACGATCGGATCGGGCTAGACCGCAGCTTCCGCCGAGGCCGCGACGAAACGGCTTCGGCTTCGCGGTCGCAGACACGCGCCGCACCGGCTCGGATGGTGGTGGACGTTCGCCGCTGCGCTCGTGCTCGGCGGCGCCGTCATCGTCGCGATCGCCCAGAACAGCCACGCCGTGCGCGTCCACTACATCGTGTGGCATTCGAGCGTGTCGCTCATCGTGGTTGTGCTCGCGACCGCGCTGGCCGCGATCCTGCTCGACGAGGCCGGCGGGCTGATCTGGCGCCGGCGGCGACGCGCCCGGCTTGCTCGCCGGGACGAGCTCACCGAGCTCCGAACCCGACACGAACTCCCGGACGGAACCGCCGGCGCCGAAGCACCCCTCGAGGCGCCCCTGCTTCACGCGCCGGCGGCGGCGCAACCGGCGGCCTCGGCCGCGCCCGATGCCTGACTCCCCACGCTCGGACGACGGCCCGGCGCCGCCTTCGACACCGCCACCGGGCTCCGACCGCGCACGCAAAGAATCCTTCTCAACTCCCATACAGAAAGGCACTTGATGAGACGTATTCCGTTTGTGCTGGTCGCCCTGACCGGCTTCCTGTTGGTCGTCTCCGGATCGGCGCTCGCGTCGGCCCGTCAGATGGCCGCGAGCCCGACGAACTCCTCGGCGCCCACGATCGGCGGGACCGCCCGCTCAGGCGAGACGCTGACAGCCACGAGCGGCTTCTGGGCCGGTGGGACGCCGATCACGTACGCCTACCAGTGGCAGCGCTGTAACTCCTCGGGGAGCAGCTGCGGCACGATCGGCGGCGCAACGAACCAGAACTACGTCGCCTCCGCGGGCGACGTCAACAAGACGATCCGCGTTCAGGTGACAGCCACGAACTCCGACGGCTCGAACCAGGCGCTCTCCGCCCCGACCGCAACCATCGCCGCCTCCGGGAATGCACCGACAAGCACCAAGCAGCCGAACCCCACCGGCACAGCGCAGGTCGGCCAAACGATCACGGTCGACAACGGCAGCTGGTCCGGTCAGAAGCCGATCACGTTCAGCTACCAGTGGCAGAGCTGCACCGCCGGAGGAGCCTGCACAGACATCGCCGGCGCGACCGCTAAGAGCTACCTCGTCGACGCGAGCCAGGTCGGGTCGACATTGCGCGCGACGGTCACCGCCACCAACGCGGCCGGGACAACCATGATCTCCTCGAACCTGACGACCGCCGTCAGCTCAAAGTCAAGCTCGCCCGTCAACACGAGCCTGCCGCTGATCTCCGGCTCGCTTTCGGTCGGGAACCAACTACAGGCATCGACCGGCAACTGGACGGGCCTGAGCACGAACGGCTTCGGCTACCAGTGGAGTCGCTGTAACACGAACGGAACGAGCTGTGCGAGCATCTCCGGTGCGACCGGCCAGAGCTACGGCATCGGGCAAGTCGACCTCGGAAACGCGCTCCGCGTCACCGTCACCGCGACCAACGCGAACGGTGCAACCAATGCGATCTCCGCCGCTTCCGTGATCGCGGCGAAGACCACCCTGACCGCGCATCTCAACGCGGTACTTCGTAAGAACCAAGAAGTCGTCGCCCCCTACCGGACATCGAGCCGCGCTGCGGGCAACTTCACCGCGAGGCTCACCGGCAAAACGCTCCGCTGGACGTTGACGTTCACGCACCTCAATGGGCGTCCGATCCTCGCCGGCCTCAACGAAGGCCCGCGCAACGCGACCGGAACAGCGTTCAAGACGCTCTGCCGCAACTGCTCCTCGCCCCGCAACGGCACCATGACCCTGACCGCATCCCAGCGCAACGCGATGCTGAACGGCCGGGTCTACGTGAACATCCATACAAACAGGAACAGGTCGGGCGAGATCCGCGGCCAGATCAACCGCGTCAGCTAGTAGCCGCACGACCCGACAGTCGGTCGCCCCGCGGCACCTCCCAACGGAGGTGCCCGCGCGGACCGGGGAAGACGCGATGACCCTGCGCTACGTCCTCGTCGACGATCCTCGGCAGGCCGAGCCGGAGGCCGAGGGAGACCTGCCGCTGCTCGGGGTCGAGCCCATCAAGTTGCACCGCGCTACTCTTCGCCGCGGTGGACACCGCCGCGCAGCTCGCGCCCATCCTCGGCCCCGAATGGGAGACGTACACCGCGAGGCGGGTCGAGGAGCGCGCCTGCGAGCTCGAGCGAGAAACGAACTTCGCCTGGGCGGTCGTGGATTCGATGCGTGTGCGGCACGCCGAGAGCGCAGGCAGCGTCTTGCAGCCGACGCCCGCGAACGACGACCATGAGTGACGCGCGCGGCGACTCCGAACTCGACGTCGACCACCACGTTCAGCTTGCACACGGCAACGTTCGCATCACGCACAACGCGCGAGCCGGCGTCTGGCTCGTCTCCTGGTATCCGGATGAAGGTGGCGAGGGATATCCGGGGTACACGTACAGCTCGACGAGCGGAGAGTGCCCCAACGGCCCCGGCCTCCAGGAGATGGTTACGTGGGTCATGGCGCAACCGTGGGCTAGCCGATCCGGGGAATTCGCAGCCGGAAGCACGACCGAAGAAATAGCGACCATCGCCGGGCAGCTAGCCGACGTCACTCGAACCGTCGAGGAGATGGCGAAGAAGCTGGCGGCGCTCGGAAAACCCTCTGGCTCTGCAATCCAGCAAGAGCGCACGAAAACAGAGCAGGAGCGAAATGACCACGGGGCGCAAGAGCTAGCGGAGGTCAGTGAGCGTCTGCAAGCTGCGGTGGACGCGCTCCGAGTGTCAATCTGGTAGCCCACTCGGAGACGCCGACGGCGACTGTCCTGTGGGGGTCGAAAATCGTGAGTCTTGGTGTTAGCGGGTTCGGAGCCAGCGTTCGAGGTCGCTGCGGTGGACGATGCCGAGGACGAGGAGGACGCGGTCGTCGGTGATGAGGTCGTACATGATTCGGTCGTCGCCGACGCGGAGGCAGTGGAAGGAGTCTGCTTGGCCGCGGATCGTCTTCACCTTCGTGCCGAGGATGCGGCCAGGTTCGGCCGCCGTCTCGGCGAGCTGTTCGCGACTGTTTCGGATCCGCTCGCGCCCGACTCCAAGTTCGCTATCCCGGCATCCCGATCGTCTTCGCCGAAACACACCATCACGCTGAGGACTGGACCCATCGCCTTCCTCACCACTCACGGATGCATCCGAGCCGAGCTGACACCGGCGGCCGAAGCCAACTCACGATTCCGACCCCTACAGGCAGCGGGCGTGGGCCTGATGTGGCGGCCGACGAGCGTCCCGTAGCAAACTAACCGCGTGCGGGTTCCGGAAATCGAGCACACGCGTAGCGGCGATGTTGCGATCGCCTACCAGGCCTCTCGTCCTCGTTCCGATGTTCAGCAACCTCGTCTTCCCCTGCTCGAACGCGGACTGGCGCGACATGTACAAGCACTTCGCCAGCTTCTCGCGCTTGATCATCTTCGACAAGCCCGGGACGGGTCTCTCCGATCTGCCACGCGACCTCGGGCCGCTCGAGACGAGGATGGACGACATCCGGGCGCTGCTCGATAGCGTCGGAGTCCAGCGCGCCATCCTGGTTGGCATGGGCGAAGGCGGACAAACGTGCGCGGTCTTCGCCGCCACCTACCCGGAGCGCACCGAGGCGCTCGTGCTCATGAACACGCCGGCCCGCGCCGTCAGGGCCGAGGATTACCCGTACGGCGTCAGCGAGGACGAGTGGCGGGCGCGGTTGCGCACGATCCGGGAACGCTCGGGCGAGCGCTAGTGAGTATTTCAAGGCGCAGGCACGGGAGATCGACCCCGCCGCGGGCGAGGAGTTCCTCGACTGGTTCGTAACCTGCCAGCGCTTCTGCGCGAGCCCGGGGGCGGCGCTCACCTTCTTCCGCGTCTACGGCGAAACCGACCTGCGCGAGATGCTGCCGACGATCCGGGTGCCGACGCTTGTCCTCTACCGCGGCGATCTGCGTGAGCAGATGCTCGATCGGCGGATCAAGGGAGCGCGCGCGGTGGAGATCGAAGGCCAGGGCTTTCGGGCTTTCGCCGCCATCACGCGGGAAGTTGAGGCCTTCGCCTCGGGCATGGAGAGCGAGCCGGTGCCGAACACGGTTCTGGCGACGGTCTTGTTCACTGACATCGTCAGTTCAACCGAGCGGGCGGCAGCACTCGGCGATCGAGCCTGGCGAGATCTATTGCACGATCATCACGTCGTCGTGAGGCGAGAGCTCGCACGATTTCGCGGAAAGGAGCTTGATACTGCGGGGGACGGCTTCTTCGCGGTCTT
>Ga0070731_10003347_pt1 | contig 14528 bp, 16 predicted proteins | sample Coa_R1_2_FD_66448 | JGI IMG/M metagenome (GOLD analysis project Ga0070731, IMG submission 66448) | Surface soil microbial communities from Centralia Pennsylvania, which are recovering from an underground coalmine fire - Coalmine... | ecosystem: Environmental > Terrestrial > Soil > Unclassified ... | reverse complement strand
CCTGCACGAGGAGGCGGGGCTGCCGTTCCTCGAGGTGTACGTGTGCACGACCCTGGTCGAGTGCGAGGCCAGGGACCCCAAGGGTCTCTACGCCCAGGCCCGGGCCGGGGCCATCGAGGACTTCACCATGGTCGGCGATCCCTACGAACCGCCCGCTGCCCCGGACCTCCATCTCGAGACGGCCGACCTCGACCTCGACGACGCCGCCCACCTGGTCATCGACCTCGTACGGGCAAAGATCCTGGCCTGAGCGCAGGTCGCGGGGCCTGAGCCCGTTTCTCCTCCCGTCAGCAGGACGCGGAGGTGAGCAGTGGGACGCTGGCGACGTGATCGCCGTCCCCAGCCGGGGGTCCAGGGGGGCTCACCAGCAGGGAATCTCGAATTCGGTTCGGGCGCAGGCTCGTCGCCCCGGCCCGATCAGGAAGAGCGGACACACCCCGCGTTCGAGGGTCGTCCCTTCGCCAATGCCCCGGTAGCCGACGAGGCGTCCGAGCCCCTCCCCGGGAGCGCCGAGCCCGTTCCCGCGCCCGCTCCCGCGGAGGTCCCGTCGCCCGAGGCACGAGCCGAGGCGCTGCTCCAGACCGCCAAGGTTCCAGTGTCGTCGGTCTCCGGCGCTCCGGCCGGGCCCGAGCCCTTGGTGGCTGACGGCGGCGATGGCGGGCCTTCCGACCCCGGACGCAACGGCGTCGGGGGAGCATGGCTGAGCTCCACGCAGGCCGCGGTGGCGGTGATCGTCTTTCTCGTGGCCGCGGTGGGCTTCCTGGCTTACAAGGTGGCCACGCCACAGACCAGCCACATCTCGTCGCGCTCGGGATTGCCGTCGGCGGGGAGCGAGCCCCCTGTGGCGCCGCCCGCCCCGTCGACGACGTTCCCCTCGACGTCCACGTTGCCGACGACGACCGTGCCGGCGCCGGTGGTGCCAACCACGGCGCCCGTGGTGCACCCGGCCTTCGCCGCCGCCCAATCTCCGCCTACGACGACGGTCCCGCCGCAAGCGTGCGTACCGGGCGACATCGTCATCACGACCGTCACGGATCGAAGCTCGTATGTCCCGGGGGAAGCGGTGGGCATCACCACCAAGCTGGTGGACCAACGCGCCTGCATCTTCCAACCGGTGGCCTCAGGCGCCTATGCATGCCCGGTCACGATGGTCGTGCAGACTTCCGGCGGATCTCAGGCTTGGCCGTGGCCCGGACAAGGTGAGCAGTGCAGCAAACCCACCGCCGGTGTGATGCAACCCGGTACCACCGAGACGGTCCGGACGATCTGGAACGGCCAGGTGTCGTCCAACGGTTCAGGTGCCGATGCACCGGCGGGCAGCTACGTGGCGCAGGGCACGTGGGCCTGGAGCGCGGGGCCGGGCCAGCCGACGCAAATGATCTCGGCCGCGTCGACGCCGTTCACCATCTCGTCGTAGCGCCAAATGCGGCGATCGCTCTGCGGATCGGCGGGACGACCGTCTGGTACGCTCAGCTTTCACGGGCCGTTGGCGCAGTCTGGTAGCGCACCTGCATGACGCGCAGGGGGTCACAGGTTCAAGTCCTGTACGGCCCACCGCGGTGATCTCGCAAGTTGGTCAGGGGACGGCGAGCCGGCCAAGCGTGTCGCTCGCGTGGCCGGCGCACCACATGGCACCGTCAGGTCCAACCGTGAGCCCCAGACATCCCGGTAGGCCGCTGTAGGTCGTGATGGTGCCGTCCGCGGTGATCCGGCCGATGTCCCCTGAGGCGACCGGTTGCCCTTGCCCGGGCAGGTTGTAGTTGACGAACCACAGTGCCCCATCGGGTCCAACGCTCATCCCGCTCACGTGGAGGATCTGGCCCGTGGGACTGGTGAACGCGGTGAACGCCCCGGCCGTCGTCACTCGTCCGATCGCGCCGTAACAGGAATACGTATTCGTAACGGGACTGTTACGCCAACAGACGGGATCGCCGGCGAACCAAATGGCGCCGTCGGGACCGGTCGTCAACCCGCGAGGAACGCCCGGCCAGGGCACCAGGTACGTGGTGACCTGGCCGGAGGTCGAGATCCTGCCAATCCAGGACTTGGAAAGAGGAGCTACGGGGGAGTAGACGCCGGGCGGAGCCGGGTCGCTGAACATGGCGAACCAAAGAGCTCCGTCGGGACCGGCGGTGATTCCCATCATTTCGCGGAAGTTGGGATCGTTCAGGCTTGTGGTGCCCAGGCTGGGGTCGGTGTACGTCGTGACCTGGCCCGAGGTGGTGATGCTTCCTATGCCGTTCCCCGAAGCATTGTCGTAGGCGAACCAAAGGGCGCCGTCGGGACCCGCTGTCAAGGCGACGGTGTCAGTGGCGACGGCCGGAAGCGTGTAGTTGGTCACCTGCCCGTCAGTGGTCATCCGCCCGATCGTGGGAGCCGCCAGGAACCACAGCGCGCCATCGGACCCCACGGTGATGCCTCCGTCGCCCCAGGGCACATTGCCCTGGGAGTCGTGCGTCGGAAAGTACGTCGTCTGGCCCGTCGTCGTCATGCGCCCGAGGAAACTGCCGTTCTTCACCGGGAACCACAGGGCTCCATCAGGGCCTGCGGTGATGCCCGTGGGCATGTAGTTGTTGACGCCGCAGATCGGCGAGGACGGAACGTTCACAACGTAGACGCTCACTGGATCACCGACGTGCCCGCACTCGGGACCGATGGCGATTGTTCCCGACGCGGTGGTCGAGTGGATCGCTCCGCCAGTACAACCGCCACTGATGGCCGACGGGACGGCGAACGTGACGATGGCGCCTCCGGGGAACGACCCAGTGGCGCTCGACCCGTTGATCGCCGATTGCGCCAAGGTGCCTCGCGGCCACCAACGGCCGTGCCACCTGATGAGAGCAGTGAGCTGGGCGCTCGTCTGCGACGATGCCCCACATGCAAACGGGCTGGACGACAACGTGCCCGTGAGCTTGCCGGAGAAGATGGTTCGCACGTACCCGCTGTGCCAGGTGCAGTTGGTCAGTGAGCCCGCAACATGCGAGACCCGAGTGCCACCTCCTGACGCACTGAGTGAGGGGGCGAATGTCACCGTCGCCGAAAACGAACAGGACGCCGTCCCGGGAATGACAGCCATGCCCGATGCGGAGGTCGACGTGGCGACGAGACCGAGACCCACCGTCGTCAGAGCAACGAGCCCACGAGCGACCCAGCTACGCGTCAGCAAGACGCGTCGCATAGCCATCCCCGCATGGCACACCCCCCGCTGTGTTCGAGGCACGAGCCTAGAGCGGGAGTCCCACCCAGGCCCCGAATTCTCACTACAGGGTGACGAGGGGTGTCCGGAGCACCACGTGCCGGCGTGTCCAGGTCGATGACTGGTGCAGGCGCGACATCGCCTGCTACCAGCAGACGGTCCACTCCCGGCCGTAGCCCGCACCGCTCCGTAGCGGCGATCGGGGCAACCGGGGCGGGAGCGCCGCCCGCAATCCGGGCGGCCCCGCCGTGTCCCGTTCCCGCCTATGGTCGAAGCCGTGAGCGGTGCTGCGGTGTTGTCGGACGCCTTCGGGCGCATCCACGAGGCCTTCCACGGCGTCACGGCGGGGCTGGACCCGGCGGCCCTGGAGTACCAGCCCGATCCGGAGTCGAATTCGATTGCCTGGCTGCTCTGGCACCTCACCCGTGTCCAGGACGACCACGTGGCGGCGGCGTTCGGCTCCGAGCAGATCTGGACGAGCCAGGGCTGGCACCTGCGCTTCGCCCTGCCGTTCGAGCCTGAGGCGAACGGCTACGGCATGGAGCCGAAAGACGTGGCCGCGGTGCGCGTCGATTCCCCGGCGTTGCTGACCGACTACCACGACGCGGTGTACGCGCAGACGGCGCGGTTCCTCGAGCGACTGGCTGACGCCGAGCTCGACCGGATCGTGGACGAGCGGTGGGACCCGCCCGTGACGCTCGGTGTACGGCTGGTGAGCGTGGTGGAGGACGACCTCCAGCACGTCGGCCAGGCGGCCTACCTGCGGGGAGTGTTCGAGCGTCGCTGACTCCGGTCCCGGCCCCTCGGGGCCGCGCCTGCGGTCAGCCGCTCGCGTTTCACTGCTGGTAGTGCTCGACCACCTCGGAGGGGCGGGCAGCTGCGTCGTCAGGGTCCTGTCCCGCGTGACGGCGGGCCCGGCGCTGGCGCAGCAGGTCCCAGCACTGGTCGAGCTGGACCTCCAGGGCAGCCATGCGGTCGACGTCGGCCTGCGCCAACGGCTCGCCTTCGCCGGCTCGTTCGTGCAGCCGGTGCTCCTCGGCGACCAGCGCGTCGATCCGGGCGATCACATCCTCGTCGGTGGACACTCGCCTCACCTCCTCGTCGGAATGTAGCGCCACAGCACGTGCCCACGGTCCGGCGGGTCCCCCGGGGCATCATGGGCGCATGGACGGAGACGGAGCCCCGGCGGCGGTCGCCGGCGACGAGGACGATGGCGAGCCCATCGCGGGGGCCGTGGGCGGCGGCGAACCCAAGCGCTGGTGGGGGTGGGCGGCGCTCGGGCTGTCGCTGGCCGGGCTGGGCGATTCGCTCTACCTGACGATCGAGCACTTCCGGGGCACCGTCCCCATCTGCGCGGCCAACAGCGTCGTCGACTGCGCCAAGGTGACCACCAGTCCCGAGTCCGAGATCTTCGGCGTGCTGCCGGTCGCCCTCCTGGGACTGCTCTTCTTCGTGGCCCTGGTGACCGTGACCTTGCCGCCGTGGTGGAGGCTCGAAGGCCGAACGGGGGAGCTCTTGGCCTGGGCCCGGTTGGCGTTGGTGGTGAGCGGCATGGGGATGGTCGTCTATCTGCTGTACGCCGAGCTCTTCAGCATCAAGGCCATCTGCCTGTGGTGCACGGGGGTGCACGTGATCACGTTCCTGCTCTTCGTGCTGGTGGTGGCCACGTTCCCCTCCACAGCAAGCGCGCCCGTCGGAGAAGATCCATGAGCACGTTCATCACGCGCTTCGACACGACCGGCACCGGCATCCGCGTGGCGGTGAAGGACCTCATCGACATGGTCGGGGTACCGACCACGGCGGGATGCAAGGCCGTCGCCGACGAGGCGAAGCCCGCTGTCGCCGATGCCGCGTGCCTGGCAGGGACCCGGGCAGCCGGCGCCCCCATCGTGGGACGGGCCAACCTGCACGAGCTGGCGCTTGGCGTGACCGGGGAGAATCCCTGGTTCGGCACGCCGGTGAACCCGCTCGACCCGGGGCTGGTCCCGGGTGGATCGTCGAGCGGGTGCGCCGTGGCTGTGGCCACCGACGAGGCCGACGTAGGTTTCGGCTCCGACACCGGTGGCTCGGTGCGCATCCCGTCGGCCTGTTGTGGCACGGCCGGGCTCAAGACGACATGGGGCCGCATCCCTCTCCACGGGGTGTGGCCGTTGGCCCCCGGTTTCGACACCGTCGGCCCGATGGCCCGCGACGTGGCCGGGCTGGTGGCAGGGATGACCCTTCTCGAGCCGGGCTTCTCGGTGGCGCCCGTACCCGGGGCGCTCCGGGTGGGCCGGCTGCGGCCGGACGCCGACCCGCGCATCGACGACGCCCTCGACCGTGCCCTGGCTGCTACCGGATGGGAAACAACCGACATCGTGCTCCCCCTGTGGGACGACTCCACCACCCGAGCGGGGTTGCTCCTGGTGGCCGAGGCGTGGGCCACCGATGGCGCCCTGGTGGCCCGGGCCGAGGACCGCATCGGTCCCGACGTCGTGGCCCGGCTCCGCATCGGCCAGGCGGTGGACGCCGCCGCGCAGCAGGCCGCGCGCGCGGTGCAGGAAGCGTGGCGGGCGGAGCTGGCCGACGCCTTCACCCGCGTCGACGTGCTGGCCACGCCGACGCTCACCGTCTTCCCACCGCCGTTGGCGCAGGGCGAGGAACTGCTGATGGCGAGATGCACGTTGCCGGTGAACATGGCCGGCGTCCCAGCCGTGGTCGTGCCGGTGCCGACGGCGGGCCCGCTTCCCGCCAGCTTGCAGCTGGTCGGCCCCCACGGAAGCGAGGAGCGCCTGCTCGCGGCGGCGGCCGTGGCCGAAGCGGCCGCGATCTCCTGACACGCGCCCCGAGGGCGGCTCGTTCTCAGGCTCGGGCCAGCACCGGCTGTTCGCCTGTCTCCGGGCGCGACAGTCCCGAAGGGGTGATCCGGCCGAGCAACCGGCCGCTCGACGTGGTGATCAGCGCCTCCCGCTCCCCGGCTCGTTCCAGTCGGAGCGCGAGCTCCGCCACCGGGACGTCGGGCCGGTACGTGGTGGGGGAGGGCGTCATCACCCTGTCCGCCGCGGTGTCACCCGGCCCGCGGAGGAGAGACGCTCGGGTGAGCAAGCCCAGGACGATGTCGCCGTCGTCGACCACCGCGGCGACGTCGACAGCCTCTTCGTCCATGCGGGCGAGGACGAGATCAGCTGTGTCGTCGGGCAGCGTGCACAGCGTCGGCTCCAGCACGTCGGCGGCCACCGGCACGCGGTCGCCTTCGACCGGCAGCCCGTAGGCCAGCCAGTCGGCCTTGCCCGCTTCGTAGTCGTGCACGACGTCGAAACCGAAGCGTTCGAGCAGACGGGCGGAGCGGGGGCTCAGGTCACACTGCAAGTCGTAGCCGTACACGATGATCGGACGCGACCGGTCGAATCGGCGCGTGCTTCCCCGCGTGATGAGAGCGGCGGGGACGTTGACCGCCCCCGGGAGATGAGCGCGCGCGTACTCGTCGGGCGCCAACACGTCGACGATCGCGGCCCCGTCGTCGATGAGGGCCTGGACGTCCCCGCGCCCCACCGGTGTCGGCATGCATGTCCTCCAGCGATTGGTCGTGCCCGCTGCGCTTCCGGCGCTCCGCCGATGGCGCAGCGGACACGCCCGCCGACCTTTCCCGGGGGACGGCACCGGGAAACCCGGACCTGTTCAGTCCTCCACCACCACGTCGCCGGCGTTCTTGTCGGGACGTAGGCCCCGCCACGATGGGTGGCGGAGGCGTTGCTCGCGGGTCCACTCGGTGAAGGTCACCTCGCCCACCAGGCGTGGTTGCACCCAGCGCGCGCCAGCGATCTGGGCCCGGGGCAGCGGCCCGGGGACAGGGGGGTCTGCCCGCTCGAGGGGCGCCAGGGTTCGGCCCAGGTCGTCGAGCACGGCGTCGCTGAAGCCCGTGCCGACCTTGCCGGCGTAGCGCAGCTCGCCCTGGCGGGGCACAGCCAACAACAGCGCGCCGAGTGAGGACTGGCGCCGTCCCTGTCCCGGTGTCCACCCGACCACGACGACCTCCTGGGTGCGGGTGTGCTTCACCTTGATCCACTCGGAGCTGCGCCGGCCCGGCTGGTACACGCTGCCCAGGCGTTTGGCCACCACCCCCTCGAGACGTTGCTGGTCCGCGGCGGCGAGGACGGCCGCACCGCCGCCCCGGAACCACGGCGGCGCCTGCCAGTGCGTTCCCGCCAAGCCGAGCCCGTCGAGAAGGGCGCGTCGCTCCTCGTAGGCGAGACGCACCGTGGAGCGCCCGTCGAGGTGGAGGACGTCGAAGGCCAGATAGACCACCGGTGTCCGTTGCGCGCCGCGGCGGGCCTTGGCCGGTTCCATGACGTGCATCCGCTCCTGCAGGGCGCCGAAACTGGGGACGCCGTCGTCGCCGAAGGCCACGATCTCGCCGTCGAGCACCACGGGCCGGGCGCCGATCGCCTCCCCCAAGGCCCGCAGTTCGGGGTACGACACGGTCACATCGCGGTCGTTGCGGGTGAGGAGACGGATGCGCCCGCCGTCGACGTAACAGATGGCTCGGATGCCGTCCCACTTGAATTCGAAGCCGTACTCGTCATCGGCGCGGGGCAACGGGCCGGCGGTGGCCAGCATCGGCCGCACCAACTCAGGCAACGGCTCGAATGCCGGATCGGCGGGATCGTCCATGCGGTGCACCAGCCACTGGTTGCCGCCGGTGTGGATGAGTACGTAGCGGCCGTCGACGCGTTCGCCGTGCAGGACGACCATGATCTCGCGGTCGGACCACTTCTCCAGGTCGTAGCGACCACGGTCCCACACGCTGACCGACCCGCCGCCGTACTCGCCGTGCGGGATCTCGCCTTCGAAGTCGGCGTAGTCGAGCGGGTGGTCCTCGGTGCGCACGGCCAGGCGCCGGGTCTTGCGGTCGGCCGGCAGGCCCTTGGGCACGGCCCACGAGACGAGGACACCTTGGCGCTCGAGGCGGAAGTCCCAGTGCAGCGCCCGGGCGTGATGCTCCTGAATTACGAAGCGGTCGTCCGACTCCGCTTCGACGGGGCCGCTCGGGATGGGCTCGGGTGTCTTCCCGGCCCGGCGCTTGGCACGGTAGGTCGAGAGCTCGGCCATCGCCTTGCCATTGTGCCGGAGCGCCTGAGGTGGGTCCGCCCGGGCCGGAGAGCTCGGCTGCGACCGATGTCGCTGCCACCGGGCCCAGGCGGGACCAGCACCTCGCAGGCACGCGGGCGGAGGGTGCGCATCCCGTGCCCGCAGTTTTCGTACCCGGGGCCTGGGCCGTCAAACCCCGGGCCCGGGCGGCGGGGGGCAGGCATCGACGGTCAGCTGGCGGCGAGCTCCGTGGGATCGTCCGAGCCGGCCGCGGCCAGCGTCACTGGCCGGAGCGCCACGTGCACGGCACACAACGTCCCGCCGTTGTAGATGGACAACCGGGTCGCGCACCCGGGATGGGAGCATGTCCGACCCGGCGCGAAGGTCCGGGTAGAGCGACGGTGGCCGACGAACCGTTCTCCCATCACGGCCTCGGTGAGCTCCGGACGACGCCGCTGCGGCATGGGCGACCCTCCTGGTCGGGCCGGTCCCCTCGGGGTGGAGCTGGGACGGCCGTAGCGCAAGCCCTACCCGGCGCTCACCCTGCTGAACCACCCGATGCGGGCCGCCCGAGCGGGCCGTCCGATCGGCCCGATGCCGAGCGCAAGATCTCCGGGGACTCAGTCGGCCAGTGGTTCTTCGGCGCCCTGGAGGCCACCAGCTGACGCGCACGCTTGGCGCAGCGCCTGGAGGCTGCGGGTCAGCAGGCGCGACACGTGCATCTGGCTGATGCCGATGCGGTCGGCGATCTCGGACTGGGTGAGGCCACCCACGAAGCGCATGAACAGGATCTCCCGGTCGCGCGGGGCGAGGGTGCCGATGTGGGGGAGGAGCACCGCCCGCCACTCGGCGTCGCCGAAACCGCTGTCCTCCTCGCCCAGGCGCGCACCGAGGGACTCCTCGTCGGGGCCGGCTCCGTCGAGCGAAGCCGATCGGTATGCCTGGCCGGCTTCGAGCGCTTCGATCACGTCGTCCTCCGAAGCCCCGGTCTCCTGGGCGAGCTCCTTGATGGTGGGGGACCGTCCGAGATCCTGTGACAGTTGAGCGATGGCCTGGCCCAGGTGGAGGTACAACTCCTGGATGCGCCGGGGGGCGCGGATGGCCCAGCCCTTGTCGCGGAAGTGGCGCTTGAGCTCGCCGAGGATCGTCTTGGTCGCGTAGGTGGTGAACTCGACCCCCCGCTCCGGGTCGAACCGGTCGACGGCCTTGATCAGGCCCAGCGAACCCACCTGCACCAGGTCGTCGTACGGCTCCCCGCGATGGGTGAACCGCCGGGCGAGGTGCTCGGCCAAGCCGACATGGGCCTCGATCAGAGTGGCTCGGACGGCCTCGTCGCGGTGCTCGGCGAACTCCGTGAACAAGGCCCGGAGCTCGTTGCGGTCATGCACCCTGACCGTCACGGGCCGCTCACCCGGCGCTGCATGCGCAGCCAAGCTCGCGGACACCCGCCGATCAGGTCGGTGCCGTGCTCGTCGACCAGCGCGTCGAGGATGCGCTGGGAGAGCTCGCTGGCCGGCTGCGCCGGCTCCGGATCGACGGAGAGGGCCCCTTCGCCGGAGTCGGGTTCGTACACACCCACGACCTCGATGGCGTCCTCGCCCCACTTGAACAGCAGCTGCAGGCGCCCGTCTGTCGGCGCGTCACCACATACCGTCAGGCACAACTCGTCGATGGCCAGACGAAGGTCCTCGATCTGGTCGTAGCCGAAGTCCGCCCGCGAAGCGACGGCCGCTGCCGTCATGCGCACCAGGAACAGCAGATCAGGCCGTGCCGGCAGAGACAGCTCGACACGATCGCGCGTGCCGAGCGCTTCGCCGCCGCTTGGCGCCCAGGAGAGATCGGCGGTCATCCGGCCACCGCCTGGTCGAGGGTGGGGAAGATGCGGAACACGTCGGTCAGGCCGGTGATCTCGAACACCTTGCTGATGTGGGGTTGGGTGACGACCAAGGTCAAGTCGCCACCGGCGCTGCGCAGGCGCTTCACCCCGCTCACCAGGACCCCCAACGCGGTGGAGTCCACGAAGGACACCTCGCTCAGGTCGACGACCGCCGTAGTCCGGCCCCGTTCGGCTAACAGCAGCAATCGCTCACGCAGCTCCGGAGCGGTGGAGACGTCCACCTCTCCGCGCACGGTCAACACCGGGACCCCCTGGTGGTCCGTCTCGGCGACATCGAAGCTGGCGTCGGTCGTCATGCCTCTGTGCTCCTCGCTCCCCTTGTGGACGCGTGGGCGCAGACGGGTGGCCGCCGCAGCCCTGTGTCCCATCATGCCCCCGTCCCCGGGGACTGGTACACACGTTGCCTCAGTGGGAAGCCAACGGGAGCACAACGCCGCCACGCCGGAAGCGCGACGGACGTCGCCGCAACCGGGATGGTCCGTTTGTCCGGATCGTGGGCGGGGAACCACACGATCGGACGAGGAGGTGGATCTCAATGGCAACCACGTCACACGGAATCCAAGTGGTGGAGCGAGAGCGGGTGGCGATCCCACCACCTATCCCGGACTCGAACGATGCGCCCGATGCCGCCGAAGCTCCGGTCGGCGGAGGCGGCGGCACGGTGCCGGTCGGTGGACTCGGTTTGCTCGGTGTTCTCACGCTCCTGGTGGGGGCATGGGGCGGGATCGTCCCGTTCATCGGCCCCATGATCGGTGCCGACGGGGACGGCACGATGTCGTGGTTCTGGAGCCTCCCGCACGCGGTGCTGTGGCTTGCTCCCGGTGCGGCGGCATGTGTCGCCGCCGCGGTGATGCTCGGAGCCCTGCCGCGTGCCATGGCGGGCTTCGGTCGCATCAGCACCTTCGCCGCCGGACTCCTGGCCGTAGTGGCCGGCGCATGGTTCGTGATCGGACCCGAGGCATGGCCCGTGCTCGTGCGGTCGGCCGGCGTCTTCGTGCCCGCGGGGCCGCTCACGTTGCTGGGCCGCGAGGTGGCCTACTCGTTCGGCCCCGGGGCGATCCTCTTGATGCTCGGAGCCATGGCCATGGCCGTGAGCATGACCGGCGGCGTGCCGCGCATGGCGCGCACCACTGTGCCGGCGGCCGACCGCTCGGCCATGACGGGCCGGCCCGTGGCCGGTCGTCCCGTGGCCGGCCGGCCCGTGACCCCGAGTCCGGTGCCAGGCAGGCCCGTCACCGCCTGACCCCTCATCCCGTCCGGGGCGGCGGGCACGGCTGATTGCCTTGAGCGGGGCGCGGGGGTCCACTAGACCCTCGCCATGTCCCCGCTCGAAGCCCTGGCCATTGCCGGGGCTGGGCTGGCCGCGGGCACGGTGAACACCGTGGTCGGCTCGGGGACGCTCATCACGTTCCCGACCTTGTTGGCCTTCGGCTACCCGGCCGTGTTGGCCAACGTGAGCAACTCCGTGGGTCTCGTCCCGGGATCGGCCAGCTCCGTGGTGGCCACTCGGGCCGGGCTGGCCGGCCAGGGCCGACGCGTGGTCGTCCTGGCCGGCGCGTCGGCGTCGGGAGCCCTCACCGGGGCGGTGTTGCTCCTGGCGCTTCCCCACAGCGTCTTCCGGGCCGTGGTGCCGGCCCTGATCCTGGTGGCCTGCGCGCTGGTGGCCGTGCAACCGCGCCTGGCGCGTGCCCTGGCCGACTCGCGCCGGCGCCCGCACGGAGGGCGCACGCTGTTCGGCCTCGTCTTCGTCACCGGCGTGTACGGCGGCTACTTCGGCGCGGCCCAGAGCGTCATCCTCCTGGGCCTGCTGGGGGTGTTCCTGGCCGACGGGCTCCATCGGTTGAACGCCACCAAGAACGTGCTCACGCTGCTCGTGAACACCGTGTCGGCGTTGTTCTTCATCGCCGCCACCCATGTGGCGTGGGGGCCGGCGGGGCTGGTGGCCCTGGGCGCCGTGGTCGGCGGACAGGTCGGTGGCGTCGTCGCCCGCCGGCTTCCGGCGGAGGCGTTCCGGCTCGTCATCATCGTCGTCGGCGTCACGGCCGCCGCCGTGCTGCTCGCCTGAGGCTCGAGGAGGTCGCGTGCGTCTGGGCATCGTGACGCCGGTGGTCAACCTGAACCCGCGCTTCGACCCGCCGCCATGGGAGCTCGACGGCACCATGGACGACATCGTGGAGGTGGCGCGCGCCGCGGAAGCCGCCGGCTACGAGTGGGTGTCGTGCCCGGAGCACGTGTGCGTCCCGGCCGGCGCGGCCGGCCAGCGCGGCGGCCGGTACTGGGACCCCCTCGTCACCCTCAGCACGGTGGCGGCGCACACGACGAGGATCGGCCTGCTCTCGCACGTGCTCGTCCTCGGCTACCACCATCCCTTGGAAGTGGTGAAGAGCTACGGCAGCCTGGACGAGGCCAGCGGCGGCCGGGTGCTGCTCGGCGTCGGTGTGGGCACCTTGCGACCGGAGTTCGACATGCTCGGGGTGCCCTTCGACGACCGTGGCGCCCGCGCCGACGATGCGCTGCGTGCGATACGCGCCGCCTTCGGGCGGCGGGCGCCGAGCTACGACGGGCCCTACTACCGGTTCTCCGACGTGGTGGTCGACCCGTGCGGGCTCGACCGGCCGGTGGCGATGTGGATCGGCGGGCGCAGCCGCCGGTCGCTGCGCCGCGCCGTGGAGCTCGGCGACGGCTGGATCCCCTTCGGCCTGGCTCTGCCCGATCTGCGGGCGCTGTTGGCCGACCCCGCGCTGGCCGAGGGCGTGCAGGCCCGGGCCGGCGCCTTCGAAGTGGTGCTCGCCCCCGAGCCACCGGTCGACCCCCTGTCGCGACCCGGCGAGACTGCGGCGGTGGTCGAGGCCTATGCCGAAGCCGGGGCCACCGCCTTGAGCCTGCGCTTCGAGCACCGGTCCCGGTCCCACTACGTGGAGCAGCTCGGGGCCATGGCCGAGCTGGTGGCGACGTCGACGGGGTTGACCGGTTAGGCGCTAGGCCTCTCCTTCGATGGGCGGGTCGAAGCCCACCGACACGCGCACGTCAGGGCGACGTCGCTGCTCGGCGGCGTAGGCGGTCAGCATCCGGCGGTCGGCCGGGGTCAGCGGCGGTTGGACCAGGCTGCGGGGCCACAGGTGCCGGCTGCGCACCACGTTCACCTCGGTGGCGTAGAGGACGACTTGGGCGCTCAGGTACAACCACCACAGCAACCCGAGCACGGTGGCGAACACGCTGTAGGTCTGGCTGACATGGCGCAGCTCGTGGCCGACCAGCGCGATGCCACCCAGGAGCAACCCGGTCCAGGCCACGCCGCCCAGCACCGCACCGGGCAGGAGCTCGCGCGTCGAGACGTCCGCCGGCGTGAGGATCCGGAAGGACGTGGAGAACAGCCCCACGTCCACCACCGTGTTCAGCAGCGCACTTCCCACGCGGGCCAGGAGTGACTGGTGTCCCGAGAAGGCGGTGTAGCCCGACAATGCAGTGCTCACCACCAGGAAGAAGCCGAGGACCCCGAGGAGCATGACGCTCCGGGCCAGCCGGGGCAAGAACCCCGGTCGCTCCACCAGCGGCACGTTCCACACCTGGGCCATGGCGTACTGCCCGGCTTGGCTGGCGCCCAACGAGCCCCAAACCAACCCCAGCAACCCGATGGTCAGCGCCAGCGGGCTGCCGTGCAGCGTGCCGATGTGGCCGCTGAGCTGGGGGCCGATGACCGGGAACTTGGACAAGGCCGAGCCCTGCACCTTGGCGGCCAGGCTCGACCCGCTCCCCACCACGATGCCGAGAACGGTCACGAGCACGAGCAGCAATGGGAAGAGCGACAGGAAGCTGTAGTAGGTGACCAGTGCGGCGAGCGACCCGCCACGGTCGTCGCCGTACTTCTTCACCACCCCGAAGGCGAACGCCGGCACCCGGTGCGACCGCTGAAACCTGTCGACGCGGCGCAACGCGGCGTCGATCACGTTGCTCATCGCTCTACCGGTCCGGCCAACAGCTCGACCACCTGGGGAGGGAGGACCTGTTCGAGCTCCGCCACCGGGGCGAAGAGGTCGCTGTGGCGGTCTACCCGTTCGAGCACCTCGTCGGGCCCGAAGGAGAGCGCGTCGGCCGGCGCTCCCACGTGCGCCTCCACTTCCTCCCAGCGCAAGGGCGTCGACACGGTGGGTGTCGGCCGCGCCCGCAGCGAGTAGACGCTGACCGTGGTCTTGATCCTGTCGTTCTGGCTCCAGTCGATGAAGACGCGGCCCCTGCGCACCTCCTTGGACATGGTGCTCACGACGAGTTTGGGCAGCTGCGACTCGAGCAACATGGCGACGCCGTGGGCCAGGAGCTTGGTGATGGCGAAGTCCACCGGTGAGTTGAGCGGGAGATAGACCTGCATCC
>Ga0070731_10003345_pt1 | contig 14531 bp, 10 predicted proteins | sample Coa_R1_2_FD_66448 | JGI IMG/M metagenome (GOLD analysis project Ga0070731, IMG submission 66448) | Surface soil microbial communities from Centralia Pennsylvania, which are recovering from an underground coalmine fire - Coalmine... | ecosystem: Environmental > Terrestrial > Soil > Unclassified ... | reverse complement strand
ATGTCCAAACACGGCATTGGGTGCAGCGATTCGCTCGCGGCAAGCGAGGGCTAGATCCAGGCCTCCACCCATGCAGTATCCCGAAACCGCAGCGTATACGGGAGCGGAAAATTGTTCGACCGCTTGCATTAAGGCCTGACCACACCTGGAAAACTCGTAGGCCGAGGCGGCGTCGAGCGCCGCAATCTGGGCTAGTTCCGCACCTGCGGAGAAGAAATGCTCGTTGCCTGTTATGACGAGCGGTGCCGGGTGTTCCGCGATTTCGCCCATAGCATGGTGCAGAGCTTCTATGCACTCGCGGGTGAGCCGGTTGGTCCCATCCTGAGATTGCAGGCGCAGCAGATACGCGTTTGTATCGTGTTGGAGAGAAAAGAATGCGTATTGCCGCGTGTGCTTCAGAGCAGGTCCTGAAAATGGACGCGGAGATCGGATGAGCTGCTCCTGCGCCAACCTTATCTGGCGGAGATTACGCCGGCGTTTCTCACATTGGCGCGGATAAACTGCACAATGTCATCCATCGCGGTGCCCGGCTGGAATACTGCGGCCACCCCTTGCTTCTTGAGGTTGTCAATGTCCTGATCGGGAATGATGCCGCCGAGGAGCACCAGCACGTCATCCATCTTGTTTTGCTTCAGCAGATCCATAACACGGGGCACGATCGCATTGTGAGCACCCGAGAGAATTGATAGGCCGATGACCTGCACATCTTCTTGCAGGGCCGCACTGACAATCATTTCTGGGGTCTGGCGCAGCCCAGTGTAGATCACTTCCATGCCCGCATCGCGCAAGGCGCGCGCAATTACTTTGGCGCCGCGGTCGTGGCCATCGAGGCCGGGCTTTGCGACCAGCACGCGAATCTTAGCATCAGCCATCGCCTTCATTTAACCACACCGGGCACACATGCGCACAACCATCCGGGGCGAATCAGTCGGTAAGAGTTTTAGTATCCAGGCTCTTCCACAAATACCAGCAGGCGACGCTGCGATACGGCCTCCAGCACTCGGCGATCTTTTCCATCTGTTCCGGCGTTGGCAGCTTGATTTTGGCTTTGCGGCCCCTGGTTCCCGACTTTTTCGATGTCTTCGCCCGCCGCACATCGAGATAGTGCTTGAACATCGCCATGCGCACTCCGAAGTCCCCCGTGGGCAGCACGTTCTCACGCTTGAGAGAGAACATGAGAAACATCTGCGCTGTCCAAACGCCAATACCTTTCACCTGGGTCAAATGTTCGATGACATCTTCATCGGCTAAGTCGGCGAGGCGCGAAAAATCGAGTTGACCGGAAGCTGTTTTATTCGCAAGGTCTTTCAAGTACGAAGATTTCTGTTTCGACAATCCCACGCTGCGCATCTGCTCATCGCTCAGTCTGAGAATGCCTTCAGGGGTGAGCGGTTCTCCAGCGAGGGCGGCGAATCGATTGAAGATGGTTACCGCAGCTTTACCATTTAATTGTTGATAGACGATTGCCTCAGCCAGACTGTGAAACTCCGGCGGCCCGAATTGCATCCGGCAGGGACCGATGCGCGCAATGATCTTCCGCAGAATCGGGTCTGATTTCTTGAGATGAGTTACGGCCTTGCGCATGAACTACTTTTTATCATAATAGCTGGCTAATGGCGAACAAAAAACGAAACGAGTCGGCTCCTCCTACGTGACACTCGTTTCGGTATAAGTCCCGTAAACATCGCGCAACGCTTCGCAAATTTCGCCGACCGTAGCGTAAGCGCGCACAGCGTCAACAATGAAGGGCATGGTGTTTGCCGGAGAAACCTCGCCATTCCCGCGTGCTTGCGGTTCCTGCGCTGCGGCTTTCCTTAGAGCATCCAGCGTTCGTTTCACTTCATCATTCGATCTCCGCCGGCGCAGCGCCTTCAGCTTCGCCGTCTGCTGAATGGCGACGCTCTCGTCGATATAGAGAATATGCGGCGGGTCTTCTTCAATCACAAACTCGTTGACACCGACCACAATTTTTTCCTTCGCCTCGGCGGCACGCTGGTATTGATAGGAAGCCTCGGCAATTTCCTTTTGCGGATAGCCGCGCTCAATTGCCTTTACCATGCCCCCCATCGCGTCCAGCTTGCCGAAGTAGTCGAAAGCGCCGTTCTCCATTTGCAGCGTGAGATTTTCCAGGAAGTATGATCCGCCGAGAGGATCGACGGTCTGCGTGACTCCGGATTCGTACGCGATGATCTGCTGGGTGCGCAACGCGATGCGCGCGGCTTCTTCGGTGGGAAGCGCCAGCGCTTCGTCGTAGGAGTCGCAGTGCAACGACTGCGTGCCGCCCAGCACTGCCGCCAGCGCCTGCAGAGCGACGCGCGCAATATTGTTCATTGGCTGTTGCGCGGGTAGCGATACTCCCGCCGTTTGCGTGTGAAAACGCATCAACCATGTGCGCTGGTTCTTGGCCCCAAAGCGCTCTCTCATTACGCGAGCCCAGATCTTCCGTGCCGCGCGGTATTTAGCGATCTCTTCGAAGAAGTCATTGTGCGCATTGAAGAAGAAGCTGAGGCGTGGACCGAACTCGTCCACTTCGAGGCCGCGTCTCCGCGCCCACTCGACATACTCGATCCCATCGTAAAGAGTGAACGCCAGTTCCTGCAGCGCGGTCGATCCCGCCTCGCGGATGTGATATCCGCTGATGGAAATGGTATTAAAGCGGGGAGTGAATTTCGATCCAAACTCAAATGTGTCGATGACCAGTCGCATCGATGGAGCCGGCGGGTAAATGTATTCCTTTTGTGCGATGTATTCCTTCAGAATGTCATTCTGAATCGTGCCGGAGATTTTCTTCCAATCGGCGCCCTGCTTCTCGGCTACGACCAGATACATTGCCCACAAGACCGACGCCGGCGAATTGATGGTCATCGATACGGTCGTTTTTTCGAGGTCGATGCCGTCGAACAGAATCTCCATGTCTTCGAGCGAATCAATGGCCACGCCGCACTTGCCGACTTCTCCCTCGCTAGCCGCATGATCTGAGTCGTACCCCATGAGCGTGGGTAGATCGAACGCAACCGAAAGGCCGCCCCCGCCGTGCTCAAGCAGATACTTGTAGCGCTGGTTGGTCTCCTCCGGCGAAGCGAAGCCCGAGAACTGTCGCATGGTGTAGAGCTTGCCGCGATAGCCGGTTGCGTGGATGCCTCGTGTGAATGGAGGCGCCCCGGGGTACCCAAGATACTTTTCCTCGCTCCAGTCCGGCGGCAGATCAGCCCGCGTGTAAAGCCGATGAATGGGTACACCGGAGATCGTGGTGAACCGGGCATGACCTTGCTCGTCGAGATTGGTTCCACTGGCCGCACCAATCGGCCGTTCGGGAGACTTCTCGAGAGTCGGAGCCAGCGTTGCTTCTGCCCATTTTGTTTCTGCGGCAGAGGGATGCCGATTCTCAAAGACCTCGGTGATAGGACTATCCGCCGTCTGTGGACGGGTAGATTTTTTCTCAGCCATGAAAACCCCAGTATTCTCTTCCGATGATAGGGAAGAGCGGACCGATGGGCAAGGCAGCGGCGAACGCTCCTAACGACCAGTCGGTAAGGGCTCAACACACTTCTAGTGCGGCGGTTTGCGCGAGAGTTCCCATGCTTTGGCATATTTCCAGGAGACATAGCCGGCATGATAGAGGTGAAGCAGCAGGCCCTCGCGGCCGTCGAGGAATCCCAGCCGGACGAAATAGTTGTAAATGAACGTGGCCAAAGGACGCAGAACAATGTTGGTGAGGCTAAACTTGCCATGCCCCTTTGCGACAGCCAGATCCGCTCCCAGCGAGGAATAGCGATTCATATGGGCGATATAAAGCGTGAGGTTCGGATAGGTGTAATGCAGCAGCGCGTTCTTCAAGCGGGCAATGTTCCGAGGAACTCCGGGCATTAACTCGCAGCGGTCATGCGGGTCGTGGCCGGCAACGAATCCTTGCCCCCGGCGGAACAAGCGCAGCTTCGGATCGGGATAGAAGCCTCCATGCTTTATCCAGCGACCCAGAAAAAAATTCTTTCGCGGCAGCCAATAGCCACTCGCCGCATCAGCGCTACCGATTGCGGCGCGAATTTCCCCGGCCAGGCCCGGACTCACCTCCTCGTCAGCATCGAGCAGAAGCACCCAATCTTTGCTGCACAAATCGATCGCATACTGCTTTTGCGCCACGTATCCGCGCCACGGCTCGACGACAACTCGGGCGCCGTATTCGCCCGCGATCTCGCAAGTACGATCCTTCGATCCAGAATCCACCAGCACGATTTCGTCGGCAAACAGCACGCTCGCCAGAGTTCGGCCGATATTGGCCTCCTCATCCATTGCGACGATGGCTACTGAAAGAGTCATAAAGTCGACGCTAAGACGAACGGGGCCTGGTCAAACAATCTTTCCGACATCACTTCGTTCGCGTGTTGGAACCCGCTCAATCTCTCGTCCGACCCGCTTCCCGGTCTCCGAGAGCAAGAAAACGGCAAGGATAAACAATTCCGGCTCGATCGGATGTCGATAGCGAGCGTGAGGGAAAACGAAATAATAGACCGTGGGATACGTGAGTATTAGCCCGACGAAAAGCCACGCCCCCTGCCGCTTCTGCCGCACTGCGCGTCCGGCGCCCCAGATTGCAAGCACTGACGAAGCCAGAAAAAGCGAGCTGCGAAAGTCGAACCACGCCAAACTGTCAGTAGGCCGGGGCACGCCATTCCAGTAATAGAAAAAGCGTTTCATGCTGACAATCAAGAATCGCCGGGGATTCTCGCGAATCCAGTCGTATGCCCGCCGCCTGCAATAAGATTCATACCCCAACTCATCCATGCGCTTGAAGTTGTCGAATTCGGGTTGGTTGAGATTCGGCTGCAAAGATGCGAACAGCATGCCATCGGAGAATTTGTTATTGCCGAGGCGCAACTGCAGTCCAAAATCATCGCGAATGAAAACAAACCGCCCAAAGATTGCGTAGTTTCGAATCAGCCATGGCGATAGAACCAGGAAAAATACTAGGGAAGAAACCACGACTCCGGCCACCGATGGCAGCCCGCGTCGGTACCTTCGCCGCCAGATCCAAAGGCCGCAAAACGGAAGAAAGGCCAACATCGAAGGATTCGCCAATGCTCCAATCCCCCACAAAACGCCAAAGAGAATCCAGCCTCGGGAGCCTGGCCACTGCTCTAACTCTAGCGCCGTCAGAAAGATTAGCGCCAGCAGCAGGGGTGTCAGAGTTGTGTCCCAAATCCAGTGAATCGACCAGTACCAGACATATGGATTGAGTGCCCACGCACGAGCCGACCAGATCGCAACTCGCGGCCCGAAGGTCAAATATGCGATCAGAAAGATGGGGATCGTGGTGAGTGAAGCCAGAAGGCTGTTGATCGATAGCAGAAACCACGCGGAGGCGTTTGAGTAAATGCCAAAAGTCTTGAAGACAATGCCGATGAGGTAGGGGTAAACCGGAGGCTCCCATGCGCTCGGCCCCGTATTGCCCCCATACGGATTGCTGAATCCCTGGCCCAGGGCGATCGATCGCCCAATGCGCCCCATCTCGAATCCAAAACCGAAGTGGTCCTCCTGCGTCCGCATCCGGTACTGGTGGAACAACCCAATCAGTGCCAATTGAATGAGGAAGGAAAGCGGCACCAGCCAGAGAACAGATTTCGGCACTGGAGGCCGCGGGGGGCTTGCCATCGACGATAGTTTAACAGGCAAAAGCGGCGGTAGAACCAGCGTGTGCTGTTCAAGCAAACACTCTTCTACCGACCTGTTCGGGTTCTCACCGCTGAAGACTTGGGCTATTTGGGTGCGGTTTTGTCTTCAACTTTTTGGGCGCCCTGCTTGGTTTTCGCCGCACTCTTATTTGCAGCCTTCTTGGTTGCAGTCCCAGTTTTCTTCGCGGTTTTCTTGGTCGCGCTGCCGGTATCCTTAGCGGCCGCCTTCGTATCCTGTCCCGCATTCTTCATGTCTTGTTTAGCGCTATCCTGGGCGGTTGCGAGACTCATCCCGCCTGTTGCAATGAGAAGCGACATGAGTAAAGCGAATTTGCGTAGTTTCACGTTAAGTTCTCCTGAGTTTGCGAAGTGATGTGGCCATGCAAGCTTCGCAAGTAAGCAAAGATAAATCAAGCCTACTCGCTGGTTCAGGGGCCTCACTCCGGGGAATCTTGTATTTGCTGAAAGACGTTGATGGAATCGCCGAGCTTTTGGAGCGAGTCCACCCTCGCGGCTTGGCCGTAATTCATCGGTGCTCGAAGAGCGGCCGCTACTGCAGTTTTAGGTACTCGGCCTTAGCTTGCCGAAGAACGGGTATTCCTGGGTCAGCATCACTCCAAAGCGCCAAAAATTCGCGATAGGCCGCCGCCGCCCTTTGCCGGTCCAGGTCGGAACCGCTGGCCTGCCGAGCTTGCAGCGCATAGGCGCGAGCCAGGCCCAGCTTTGCCATCGGCGCCGTCGAGCAATTCCATACTATCCCGCCGTGATCGAGAATTCGCTGAAACTCACCCGCTGCCGCTGCTCCATTTCCCATTGCGAGATACGCTTCCCCTCGCACATAGACCCAATGAAGGCACGAAATATTGGCCAGAAATGGAATCATTGCTAACTCCATCGGCTTCGCCGCCTCCAGCCGCTCGAGCCCAAGCGACCCGTCGTGGCCGAGCAGAGCCAGCTCAGCATTTATGGTGGGCAACCAGAGACTTTGCATTTGAGTATCAAGCGGCCACCGCTTGGCGAGATCTCGCGACAGCGCTACTGCGTGGTATGTTTCCCCGGCCATCGCAAAAGCCAGTGTCGCTTCAATGTCGACCCCCTGGCTGTTCGGTGAAAGCTTCAAAGCTTCGCCGGCCAGTCTTTTTGCTTCTTCGCTATTACCGAACTCTGCCTCACGCAGAGCGGCGCTGGCCTGATAAAGCGCCGCATTCTCTTTATCGCCCGTTCGCATCGCCGCGTTCACGGCTTGCTTCGTCAACTCCCGCGCCTTTTGAAGGTGACCCCGGTACGCTTCCGTGTCGGATTCCAGCCCAAAACCGTGAGCCAGATATTCGGGCCGGCTCTCGAGCCATACGATTTCTTTGGCCATTGCAGCGGTGTCGTTTGTCAGAAATCCGAGAACATAAGGGTAGATATGAATATCCAAATCGTCGAGTCCCCGAGCCCGCGCCGTCGCCAGTAATTGGTGCGCCTCATCGAGGCGTTGCACTGCCAACAAGGTTTGCGCCAGATTCTCATAGCCCACAACATTATCCGGCGAGAGCCGCAGGAACTCGCGATTCGTACTCACGGCTAAATCGTTTTGTCCTTGCTGGAAATACAAGATAGCCAGGCTTCCGTAGGCGATGTAGTCTCTCGGATAGCTTTCAATCCACTGCCGGTAAACCTGCGCTGCCTTATCCAATTCCCCGCTCACATCCTGGTAATAGTAGGAGGCAATCAACAGTTTCTCTCTTTCGCTGGTGCGGTCGCGCAGTTGAAATGCTTTGGAAAAGTAATCGCTCGCCCGGCCTACCTCGGAAAGACTGCTGTAGTTGCCGCCCACCGCCCAATAGGCGATGGCAAAATTCGGATCAAGCTGAATCGCACGCAGTCCATGCGGCAGCGCATCCGCGGAACCCTTCTCTCGCATCGCCTTGTACTGCAGGCTATATTCCTTCAGAGCGTCTAACGAGGATGTGGTCGCCTGCTCCAGCGGAACATCGAATCGTTGAACGGTAGCCAGAGATTCGCCCAGACTCCGACGGATTTTGGCCGCTGCATCGCCCAGCGCGTCCAAAACTTTCTCTTTCGCGGGAGCGCCTACCTGCTCTTGCGCCAAGACCTCGCCGCTCTCGCAATTCACCGCCTTCAATCCCAAAACAAACTCGCTGCCCAGGGCGGCGATTGCGCCTGCGATGTACGCCTTGCTGCCTGTACGCTGACAAATCTCGCGGGCCACTGCGGGAACCAACTGAGTATTCGCGGGACGCATCATCAGCTGCAGCGTGGCCGTGACCTTATCGTCGGAAAGGATATTGAGGAAAGGCGACTGCTCCAGGCTCACGCTCAGAGCCTGCTTCAGAGTATCGTCAAAAACTGGGTCACCAGTGGAGTTCGCAAAATCTGCAAGCACAATCGTATCTTTTTCCGTGAGCCTGGCCGTTCGTCGTCCATACCAGTGCAACCCCGCTGCAATAGCCGCGGCCGCTACGACTAAGGCCACCAGCCAAAGCAAGCGTTTCGAGCGAACCGGTCCGGGAGCCGCCGGTTTCTTTTTCGTTGTGAGCGAGGATGCGCGATCTGTCACCGCGACTGACCCCGCTCGGCCGGATTCAGTTTCCCGCTTTAGCCGGCGCAAGTCGCCGCGCATCTCTGTCGCCGACTGGTAACGCAACTCCTTATCTTTCTCCAGTGCCTTGTTAATGATCCGCTCCAGTTCCGCAGGTGTTTGCGGATTCAAGGTCACCGGAGCGAGAGGCGCCCCATGCAGAATTCCATCGAAGATCGCGGCTGAAGTGCTTCCCCCAAAGGCCGTTCTGCCGGTTGCCATTTCATAGAGCACTACGCCGAAGCTGAACAGATCGCTGCGGGCGTCTATCTTGAGGCCCAACGCCTGCTCGGGCGACATGTATGCGATGGTGCCGACCGGATTGCCCGCGTCGGTCAAGCCGCCGTCGCTGTGGCTTTGGGTCGCGTCCACGTCGCTGCCCGCGGGCTCGATCAGCACTTTGGCCAATCCAAAATCAAGAATCTTCGCGCGGCCCCTCTTCGTATAGAAAATATTCCCCGGCTTAATGTCGCGATGAACGATGCCCGCCGCGTGCGCTGTCTCCAGAGCATCGGCAATCTCAACGCCCAGCGACACTACTTCTTCCACTTCCATCGGACGGCCCCCGATGCGGTGCTTCAGTGAAATGCCGTCCAGGAACTCCATGACGATAAACGTCGTCCCATCCTGCTCGCCTATGTCGTAGATTGTGCAAATGTTGGGATGGTTTAGCGCCGAGGCCGCTCTCGCCTCCCGCCGGAATCGCTCCATCGCGACCCGGCTCTGATGAACTTCATCGGGCAGGAATTTCAGGGCGACCAGGCGGCCGAGCTGCGTGTCTTCGCCCTTATAGACCACTCCCATCCCGCCTCGTCCAAGCGTTTCAAGGATGCGGTAATGCGAGATAGTCCGGCCAATCACTGGCGCGAATTCTACGTCGATGAAACCTTCAGGTCAACGAAAGCAGCCGGTTGGAGCGTTCAATGGCTACGGTTGTCCGGAAGGTCCCGCGGAAGGCTGGAGTCCTGGCTGTGAATCCTGCCGCGGGGCAACGTCCGGCACGGTGGGCATGTGCGTAACTTGGCCACGCGTGGCTTCGGTGACATCGATGCCGGAATGATCGAGCAACAAGCCTGTGGCGCGATCGAGTTCGATGCGCGACTTCTCGTACGCGGCCTTTGCGGAAACCAGATTCGACTCCGAGGTGGTTAATAACGAAGCATCCTGCAAAATCGCAGTTGTGGTGGTAAGTCCGACCTTCAGCTTCTGCTGCTCAGCCTCCAGTGTCTGCCGCGCTAAATCGACCGCCGACTGCGCTGCCTCCACGGCAACCCGGTTCTGCTTCAAATCAAATTGCGCATTTCGAACCTCGACCCGTACCTGGTTTTCCAGTTGATGCAAACGCACCTGCGCCTGGCGGTATTCCAGTTGCGCGCGTACCTGGTTGGCCTGCGCTTCGCGATTGCGCAGTGGGATGTTCAAAGTCACGCCGACACCTTTATCCGGCGCGGTGGAGTTCACCAGCTGATTCAAAGTTCCTCCGTAACCCACCGTAGTAGCGGTCTGAAAGGGAGGAGGGGCGAGGCTCGGCGTGTAGCAGAACTTGTTTGAATTGGTGGAACACGCCGGCACTCCGGGATTGATGTTTCCTCCAACTCCGGAGCCGCCGTAGTAAGCGAAAGCATCAAGTGTGGGCAGCAGAGCATTGCGAACCGCTTTGCTATTCAGTTCGCGCGAATTCAAGTCGATGCGCGATTCCACGAGTTCGGCACGGTGGCCGAGGGCCTGATTGATCAAGTCCTGGGTGGGGATGACGGGTTCCTCCTGCGGAACCAGCATAGTGGACATGGGAATAACATCGGCTTCCGCGAGCACAGGATCTTCAATGCTCCGGCTGAGTGCATTCTTCATGAGCAGTTCCTGCAGTTGCAGATTGTTCTGCGCCACAATCAAATTCTGCTGATCGGTTGCTACAGTGCTCTGCGCGCTCACCACTTGAATGGGAGGCGCCGTTCCTACCTTTGCCTGCCGCTTTGAATCGTCGAGAGCCTTTTGCGCGTAGGTTAGAGCCTCCTCTTGCACCCGCACGTTTTCATAAGCATAGACCAGGTCCCAATACATGTTTTCGATCTGGTCGACAGTGGTAATGATTTGCAGCCGAAAGGCGACGTCGGAAATCTCGCGATTATTTCTTGCTATGCGGATGAATCTGAGGTTGGGAAGCGTACCGAATCCTTGCAATAAATTCTGCGTAACCTTGAACTGAAACGACGCGCTCAATTCGGGAGTCAGCAGGCTGGTGGGATTATTGGTCGTGATGTGGCTGTTGTTGAAGCCGGCGTTGATACTTGTACCCCATGCAAACCCCTGTGTATATCCAAAATTCGACGTGTAGGTGTTCTGCGCGACAACCGGAACCGGGCTGAATACACTCACCGAATCGGCATCGTTTTTGTCCAGTTGCAGCGTGCCAGTAAGAATCGGATCGAAGCTGGTAATGGGCGAGCCGATGCCCAGAGTCGAACTGACCAAACCGTTTGTGCCGGTGCCGATGCCGCTGGCGGCGACGGTAGTACCGCCGGTGCCCGAGCCCACTGTGCCCCCGAGTCCGCCGACGCCGCCGCCCGGTGTGTTCTGCACGATTCCGGCGTTTACGCCAAGAATGCTCGCTCCCGATTTGGCCCGCAGGTAATCGGTATCGGCGATGTTTAAGTTGTAGCGTGCAATATCCAGATCGAGATTGTTTTCCAGGGTTAGCGCGACCGCGTCGTCGATGGAGAGGTAAATTTTCCCGTTGTGCATCAGAGAGTCGATGCGCGAAGAATTTCCGAGAGCCGGCTCAGGCACGCTTCGCACTTCGTACGGCTTCAGGATATTTGGAAACGCCGGGAGCGGTTTTGAATAATCCTCCAGCTTTGCCGGCTGCCGCGATGCAGGAACCGCGCTCGATTGTGGTGCAGGAGCGGCCGGAACGTCCTGCGCGCGCGCATAAGATCGAAAAAATGCGCCCGGCAGGATGGAAAATACAGCTAAAAGTGCTGCGATCCTCCGCGTGCGAGCGGTCTCTCGGGGCGAAAGCAAAGACAACTCCATGGTTCGTCTCCTTCGGTCAGAACAATCCTTGAATCAGAACAGTCGCGATTACTCAAAGTGCAATGTGGATTTTGGCACGTTGCCGGGGGAAAAATGAAAGCGTCGTTCCATCTTAAAGGGACTAAGAGGAACGACGCGGCCGTACATTGTAAAGAATTGTTTAGAACCGATGCGCAGTTTTTCGTCTTGTCTAATTTTGTTCTGACGATCGCTCACTGCGGCGTCTGAGGTGCATTTGCTGCCGGCTGCGCGACCGAAGGCAGAGTCTTTCGAGGCGCGACGTAAGGAGCGCTCGGCATGTGCGTGACTTGGCCACGAACCGCATCGTCAATGCTGATGTGATCGTCATCGAGCAGAGTTCCGGTCGCTCGAGCTAACTCAACCCGCGATTTTTCATAGGCGACAGTCGCATTCACCAGAGTCGATTCCGCGGTCGCCAGTTGACTTTGATATTGCAGCACCAGTGTCGTCGTCGAAGTACCGAACTGGTACTTCTTTTGCTCGGCATCCAGAGACTGGCGCGCCAGATCGAGCGCGGCCTGCGCCGATTCGACGCTGGCGCGATTTTGCTGCACGGAGTATTGCGCGTTGCGAACCTCGATCCCAACCTGATTTTCGATCTGCTGCAGGCGCATTTGCGCCTGGCGAAACTCGAGCTCCGAGCGTATTTGTGTCGCTTGCGCTGCACGGTTGCGAATGGGAATGTTGAGGGTGAGGCCGATGCCTTTATCGGGGCTGGTGGAGTTCACCAGCTGATTTAGCGTTGCGCCGATCGGGGTCGTTGGGAAGAGCGGCTCTGGGTTACTGATACTCAGGGGCCCGGGGGCTGCGCAGCCGAATGCCTGTTGCAAAGGTGTCTCAGGAGTCGAGCATTCGTTCGCCGGATTTTGATTGCCACCTACGCCTGCTCCGCCGTAATAACCGAACAAGTTCAGGGTGGGAAGCAGCGCGCTGCGTACCGCGCGGTTGCTTATATCGCGGCTGTTCAGATCGATTCGTGACTCCACGAGTTCCGCGCGGTGACGCAATGCATCACTAATCAGATCGTCGGTGGGAACGATTGGCTCTTGCGCGGGAATATCAATCGTAGACGATGGAATTACTTCGGCCGTGGCTAGACGCCCATCTTTCAAGCTGCGAGTCAGGGCATTCTTCATCAGCAACTGCTCTAGTTGCAAATTGGTTTGCGCGGCGGTGACCAACTGCTGATCTTGCGCGACCGTGCTTTGCGCGCGAACCGTTTCGATCGGAGCCAGGCTGCCGATCTCTACCTGTTTCTTGGTATCCGACAGGGTTTTCTGCGCGAAAGCCAGCGACTCGTTCTGAACCCGGGCATTTTCGTAGGCATAAACCAGATCCCAGTAGATATTCTCGATCTGATCGACCGAATCGATGATCTGCAACCGGAACGCCACGTCAGAAATCTCCCTGTTGTTTTTGGCAATCCGAATGAAGCGCGTGTTGGCGGCGAATCCGAGCCCCTGCAGAATCGGCTGCGTGATGGTCGCCCTGAAATTGGAATTGAGGGCGGGGCTCACGCTGGAGAAAAAGCTATTGGTTGTTTGCCGAGTGTTATTGAAACCAACAGTAAGACCCATGCCCCAGTGGAAGGCCTGGTTGTAAGAAAAGTCGACCGTCCCAGTGTTCTGAACTAGGCTGGTGTCCGGTAGAACACCCTGAAAAATGCTGGTAGCCGTCTGGCTGAGATGGTCATCCTGCAACGTTCCGGTGAGGACCGGATCGAACGGCCCGATCGGCGGTCCGAAGCCAAGTGTCGAACTAACCAGTCCGTTGGTGCCGGCCCCAATCCCTCCCGCTCCAAGGCTTGTGCCGCCGCTGGCCGCTCCCGCGCTCGCACCGATGCCGCCGACGCCGCCCCCCGGCGTATTCAACACCGTTCCACTGGGCGTACCGAGAATCGAAGCTCCCGCCCGGGCGCGCAGGACGTCGGTATCGGCAATGTTGAGGTTGTAACGCGCGATGGCGATATCCAGATTATTTTCCAGCGCCAGTGCGATGGCGTCGTTGAGCGAGAGGTAGAGTTTGCCGTCGTGCATCAAGTCGTCGACCCGTGGCGAGTTGCTTAAGTCCGGCGCGGGCAAGTGGCGCGGCACGTAAGGAGCAATGGGATTGGGAAAGTGTGCCGCCGGCTTGGCATAATCAACCAGGGGCATCGGCCGCGCGGCCTGAGTATTCTGCGGCATGGGCGCGGCGGGAGGCTCCTGAGCCGAGACCTCAAACATAGGTATTGCGAATAATAGTGCGGCAATAATCGGCCGCGCGACTGAAGCGAAAAGTGGCAATCGCATCTACTTGTCTCCATTCATAAAGCAAAGCAAGAAGTATCGGTTTTTCACGTGAGAATGCGGAATAATTCGAACTTGGCAATCCTACTCAGATGTTGGTACGTCAAGACAGGCTTCAGGGTTCCTTGAAAACGGTAATTTGGGAAGGTCCCAGGTTCCGCTCGCAACTGATTTCGCTCGGGGCTCATTCGCAACTCGCGAGCGCGCCCGAGCGAAAGTTAAACGCACCAGTATAACCGTGAACCGTTTGAAACTGATAAAGTGCTCGCACTCTATAAGATCGCATGCGCAATCTCAAACTCATCGTCTCCTATGACGGAACGGATTTCGCCGGATGGCAGGTGCAACCCGACGCTGCGACCATTCAGGGAACTCTTGCCTCAGCGGTTGGACGAATCACTGGCGAAAAGGTATTGCCGCAGGGCTCCGGGAGAACCGATGCCGGAGTTCACGCGCTGGCCCAGGTAGCGACATTTATTACAGAATCTTCGGTGCCGACGGCGAACTTTGTGAAGGCACTAAACGACATTTTGCCGGCATCGGTGCGGGTTCTCGAAGTCACTGAAGCCGCAGCGAATTTTCACGCCCGCAAATCAGCGCTTTCAAAAACCTACAGATACCACATTTATCGCGCGCCGATCTGTCCGCCGTTTCTGGCGCGGTACGTTTGGCACTATCCTTACCCGTTGCATGAGTCAGCCATGGCCCAGGCCGCGTCTCTGGTGGAAGGTGAGCATGATTTCACGTCGTTTGCGGCTGTCGATCCGGAGCGGAGCCGCGGCGACGAACCGCTATCCAATCTGCGCCAGATTTTTTCTTCGCAGTGGGTACGAGACAATGATGAGTTCGTGTATACGGTCAAGGGATCGGGCTTTCTGCACCACATGGTCAGAAATCTGGTGGGAACGTTTACTCTGGTGGGGAAAGGAACATTGG
>Ga0070731_10003344_pt1 | contig 14532 bp, 12 predicted proteins | sample Coa_R1_2_FD_66448 | JGI IMG/M metagenome (GOLD analysis project Ga0070731, IMG submission 66448) | Surface soil microbial communities from Centralia Pennsylvania, which are recovering from an underground coalmine fire - Coalmine... | ecosystem: Environmental > Terrestrial > Soil > Unclassified ... | reverse complement strand
ATCACGTCGATCTGGATCAATTCACCAAGCCCTACACCCGACCCGACGGCACCAAGCACAAATTTGGTTTCGCCTACAAATATCATCCCCGAGTGGGTTATTTCGGCTTACAGGATCATGGCGCGGATTGCTGGTTCAAGAACATCCGCTTGAAGCCGATCTGATTCAGGGTAATTCGAAGGCAAACAGACCGCTGCCGGCCGGCATGGTCACCATCTGTTTGCCGTTCACTGAATACGTGATGGCGCTGCTGGACATGTCGCCCCCCAAATTAATGCGCCATAGTTCCCTGCCGGTCTCCGCGTCGAGCGCGAAGAAATAACCTTCCGCTTCCTGCCGGTCGCGATTGAACCAGCCGCCGCTGCCTCCGAAAACCAGCTTGCCGGCCGTGGAAAGCACTCCGGCCCAGGGCTTGTTGTGCAGCTTGTATTCCCAGGCCCTGTCGCCGGTTTTGGGATCGAGAGCGCGGATGGCGCCGAAGCCGGGCTCGTCGTCGAGATCGATTTTCGGAGCGCTGCCGATGTATCGATTCCCGGCAACGTACTCGACTTCTCCTTTGCGGTAGAAGCCTTTGTTCTCCCACGCCGTGAGATAAAACAAACCCGTCAGCGGATTGTAGGAAGGTGAATACCAGTTCGTCGCGCCTTGCACGCCTGGCCAAACGTACACGCCCTCTTCAGTGGGATCGATGCCCGGATTGCGAATCGGCCTTCCCTTTTCGTCCAATCCTTTGGCCCAGGTCTGAGTGGCGAATGGTTTGCCGAGAAGAAACTCGCCGCTCTGGCGATCCAGCACGTAGTAGAAACCACTGCGATGCGCCCAATAAATTAGCTTGCGGGGTTTGCCCTGCCATTCCGTATCCACCAATACGGGCACCTGCACCGAATCCCAATCGTGTACGTCATGCGGGACCATCTGGAAATGCCACTTGAGCTTTCCGGTGTCTGCGTCCAGCGCCAGAGCCGAATCGGAATACAGATTGTCACCCTTGCGCACGTCGCCATTCCAATCCGGCGAGGGATTGCCGGCGCCCCAGATAATCAGATTCTGGTCGACATCGTAAGAACCAGTGACCCAGGTGGGCCCGCCGCCATGCTTCCAGGCATCACCGCTCCATGTCTCGGAACCTGGTTCGCCCGGCGCGGGAATTGTCCAAAACCGCCAGCGGCGCTTACCCGTCGCGGCATCGTAGGCGTCGATGAAGCCGCGAATGCCGTACTCGCCGCCCGCAATTCCCGTGATCACCATGTCTTTCACCACCAGCGGCGCTGACGTAATGGCGTGGCCGGTGCGGTTATCCGCCACTTCAACGTCCCAAAGCACGGCGCCCGTCTTGGCATGCAAGGCCACCAGGTGCGCGTCTACCGTTCCGATGAAAACGCGGTCCCCCAGAACAGCTACTCCGCGGTTCACCTGGCCGCAGCAGACGTTGATCTTGGTAGGCAGGCTCCGCCGGTAGCGCCAGAACTGCCGGCCCGTTGCTGCGTCCAGCGCAACAACATTTGAAGGCGGTTCGCTCAAATACATCACGCCATCCACCACGATGGGCGTGGTCTCGAAGCGGTGTGTGATGGGCATCTGATACACCCACGCCAGCTTCAGATTCTGTACGTTCTGCCGGTTGATTTGCTCCAGGCGGCTGTATCGCCAGCTTTTGTAAGAGCCAGAGTAAGTGAGCCAGTTCTGCGGCTCGGATTCGGCTTTCAGTATGCGCTCGTAGGTAACCTGAGCACGGACCAGGCCCGCCATGCAAAGAATCAGAACCAGAAACTTCGTGGACATTAGGCCTCTCATTGCGCAGCCACCGGAGGCTGCAGCGACCAAAGATACGCCACCAGATCATCGACCTCGGCGGGGCTCAGCCTTCTCTGATAAGAGGGCATCAGCGAAGATTTGTCGATTTCGAATTTCCGGAAATCATGTTTGGAGAGCGACAGCAGGCCGCGCGCAAAGTCCAGGACCTGCACGGCGTAAGAATCTTCGTTGATCAGAAAGCCGGAGTACTCCGTGCCATTCTCGTACGTGACCTTGGCGACCCAATATTCACGCGGGACCTGAGCGTTGGGATCAAGGATGGCCAACCGCAAATGCTCCGGGGAGCGCTGCGATCCAATCAGTGATAAATCAGGCCCGCGAACGCTTCCCTCTCCCCGAACCAAATGGCAGCCAACGCAGCCCTGTTCGTGAAAAAGCTTCCTGCCCCGCGCCGGGTCGCCTGCCGGCTTACTGGTGTTGTGAGTCTCGCGCAGCGAGCGCACGTAGGCCACGATCTGCCAGACCTGATCCGGCGAGAAGAAGATGCTGGGCATGATGGTGCCGGGGATTCCGTTGGAAATGTTGCTGAACAGGTCGGGGTCCGTACTGCCGTGGAAGAACACGCCCGTAGTCAGTTTGGGGCCGCGATCGCCCTCGCCCTGGCGTCCGTGGCACTCCGCGCAGTGAGAACGAAAAATCTTGGCCCCCGCGGCTATGTCGGTCGGATCCGTGTGCGGATTCTTCACCGGAGGCTCCTGGCTCAGGGCCATGGCGGCGAACAGGATGAGGAAGTATCGCATCGCGGATTTGCCCGCGAATCAGTGTATCACTCCATCTACGCTTGAGGGCCCCACCGGCACGACCCTCAAGTGAGCTTTTGCGAAGGACAGGCGACTACGTGCCGATTGCCGGATCGGTCATGCTGTCTTTTCCGGTTTCCAGGTGTCCCGCAAGCTGGCGCCGGAAGGTGGCATCGGAATCGACCTCAATCGTGAAATCGTACCAACCGTAAGATTTTTGCAGCTGGCTGGAGTATGTGAACGTGTCTTGCGGATGAAGCTGGTGCTTGGTTGTTTTGCCCGAGTAGGCGTCGGCAATGCTCACTTTCTGGGCGCTTGCGCTCTGGTTGTGGATGATGAGTACGACGCTTTCGGAATCCGTATCGTAAAAGGTCTTCACCGCGAGGTTGGCGCTTCCATTCGCAAGACCGCCGGCGAACACGCGCAGAAAACCGTTGGGGCCGAAGACCGAAAGATCGTAGGACGTGTTGCCCCTGGCACCAAATGTGTCGGAAGTTTGATCGCCAGCGCCGACGGTGTACGTCCATGGTCCGGTCAAGCCATCGCCGGAGCGTACATGAAAGACCGCGGCAGCCTTGCCCGGGTTGCGGAAGTGAAGCTGGACAGTATCCTGCGAGATGTTGACTTCGCCATCGACATACAGCGTATACGGCAGCGCGCGGGCAGGGCGTGTACCCGGTTCCTGCGCCGGCAGCGCCTGGACGGCCGGCGGAGCGGGAATGTAATCGGGATGACGGTCATTGTCTGGTGGGACGTAGGCGATGGTACTGGGAAGCGCGACTTTGGCGTTGTTGGGCGAAGCGAAATTGAACGCTGAGGTAAGATCGCCGGTAACCGCGCGGCGCCATTGCGTAATGTTTGACTCCATGATGTGCGGGTGATTGCCGAAACGGCGCTCGATGAACTGGATGAGTGAGGTGTGGTCGAAGACCTCGGAGTTGACCCAGCCACCTTTGCTCCACGGCGAGATCACGATCATCGGCACACGCACACCCAGGCCGTACGGTCCAGGAGGGTAGGTGGAGTCGCCGGCAAATAGTTCATTGGTTGTGCCGACGGTCGAGATTCCTTCCGCTCGCAACTGCGGTGGAGTTGCCGGCACTACGTGGTCGAAGAAGCCGTCGTTTTCGTCGTACATCAAGAAGAAGGCCGTCTTGCTCCAGACTTCGGGGTTGGCGGTCAACGCGTCAAGCACCTCGGAGACGTACCAGGCTCCGTAATTCGCGGGCCAGTTCGGATGCTCCGTGTAAGCCTCGGGCGCGACAATCCACGAGACCTGCGGAAGCTGGTTGGCGAGCACATCCTGGCGGAAGATGTCGAAAAGCCCTCCGCTCGTCTTGATGTTGGTTCCGGTCCTGGCTTTCTGCGCGAGCGCGCTGTTATCGGGCGCGTTCTGATACTGAAAGAAGTAGAGCAGCGAATTGTCCCCGTAGTTGCCGAGGTAGGGGGCCTCACCGGTCCAGCCCCAGTAGTCGGCGGCGTCGAGACCGTCGCCAATGTCCTGATAAACCTTCCAGGAGATACCTGCGTTCTGCAGCAGCTCGGGATAAGTAGACCAGCCGTATCCGGCCTCGGCGTTGTCGATCACAGGCCCGCCGCCGCTGCCGTCGTTGCCTACCCAGCCTGTCCACATGTGATAACGGTTCGGATCGGTCGGCCCCAGCAACGAGCAGTGATAGGCATCGCAAACGGTGAAGGCATCGGCCAGCGCGTAGTGGAAGGGAATATCGCTGCGGGTGAGATGCGCCATAGTGGTCGTGCCTTTCTGCGGCACCCACTGGTCGTATTTGCCGTCATTCCAAGCCGCGTGCGTGCTAGTCCAGTCGTGCGCCAGGTCCTGCAGAAACTGCAGACCAAGATTGGGTGCGCCTGGGTGGAAGGGCAGGACGTAGCCATCCGGATTGCTGGAATCCGGCTGATGCCAGACGCTCTTGCCGGAAGGCAGCTTGACCGCCCGCGGATCGCCATAGCCGCGCACACCGCTCAGTGTTCCGAAGTAATGATCGAACGAACGGTTCTCCTGCATCATGAAGACGATGTGTTCGACATCGTTGATGCTGCCGCTCCGGTTATTAGCCGGAATGGCGAGCGCGCGGCTGATGCTTGCGGGAAAGGCGCCCGAGGCTGCGCTGGTAGTCAGAAGCTTTAGGAATGTGCGACGGTCTGTGCTCATAAGGGAGTTCACCTCTCTCTGGATTACCGGTTGCGATAACCGCTTGACGCAGATTAGTCCCCGGTTATTGCGGCAGTATGATGGTCAGATTTCGATTGTGTGATTTCGTAGTATTCCGTGTGGGGCGCTTCGGGCTATGGCGTGCGATTCTGGAGGATCAGGTGCCCGTTGGGTCGTCGCGTTTCAGCGCGGCTCGCGCCGCTTGTTCTGGCCGTACTTGTCGTCGACCTCGCCTGCTCGCGACAGAAACCACTGCAACTGATCGTCCCTCCCGAAAAGGTGACATTCGCGGACCTTGATTCCGCGGGTCCCGGAATGATTTCCCCGGACGGTTCGCGGCTCGCTTTCATCGGTGTGGACGACAACGGGCAGAGCCAGATTTGGGTGCGGCCGCTGGGTGCCGTGGCCGCGCGGCCTTTGGCTGGGACCGCCAACGCCATGTATCCCTTCTGGTCGCCCGACAGCCGCAATTTGGCATTCTTTGCCGATGGAAAATTAAAGACCGTATCTATCCAGCGTGGCCAGGGTGGCGCCCCGAAAACTCTGTGCGATTCGCCTGACGGACACGGCGGCTCGTGGGGAAGCCGCGGAATCATCGTCTTTGCGGCCGATGGCACTGGCGGACTCTCACGCATTCCTGCCGCTGGCGGCGACCCGGTCCCCGTCACCGCGCTCGACCCTTCGCGTCAGGAAGTCTCGCATCAGCAGCCAGAGTTTCTTCCCGACGGGCGCCACTTTCTCTACGTGGCGATCAGCAATCGGACGGACAACAACGGCATATTCGTAGGAGACAGCAATGCCAAGCCTGACCACAAGGATGACGAGAGGATCAGCCGCCTGCTGGCCGGATCTTCCCACGTTGCTTACGCCTCATCCGGGCACTTGCTTTTCCTGCAGGATGACAACCTGATGGCGCAGGCCCTCGACGCGCAAAAACTGATGCTCAGCGGGCAGCCGGTTGTCGTCGCCAATCGGGTGGCGCACGGCGCGAATAGCCACACCAGCGATTATTCTGTCTCGACCAACAGCGTGCTCGTCTGGCGCAGCCTGTCTGGCCTCACCAGACAACTCACCTGGTTCGATCGCGGCGGCAAACAAATCGCGGACCTCGATGCACATGGACCGTACTTCAATCCTGCACTCTCGCCTGAGGGCGAACGCGTAGCCGTGAGCAAACTGGATGCCTTGCTGCCTCCAACCGGAAACATCTGGCTGAACAAATTACTCAGCGGGCCGGAAACGCGCCTCACCTCGGGAAGCGGCGCGCAATTGTTCCCCGTCTGGTCGCCGGATGGCCGCTGGATCGTGTTCGGCAAAGCAGCGCCGCCGGGTTATGGCCTGTACCGCGTAGATGTCTTGCACCCTGACACAGAGGAGCAGCTGCTGAAATCCGACGTATTTTCGGTTCCGATGGACTGGTCCCGGGATGGACGCTTCGTTTTATTCGCGCAGGTGGATGCAAAAACAAAATGGGACCTTTGGATCCTGCCTCTCGCAGGCGACCGAAAGCCTGTGGCAGCGGTCCGAACCGATTTCAACGACGGCGACGGACAATTCTCGCCGGATGGCCGCTGGATCGCTTATTGGTCCGACGAATCAGGCCGCTGGGAAGTCTATGTGCGGCCTTTTCCCGATGGCGGAGTATCGACGGCGCGCAAATGGCAAGTCTCCATCAACGGCGGCACCTGGCCGCGCTGGCGGCGCGATGGCAAAGAGCTGTTTTTCAAAGCGCCGGACGGCAAGATCATGGCGGTGCCGGTGAAACTGGGAGCCGAATTCGCCGCCGGTACTCCCACCGCGCTCTTCGATCCCCACGATATCGAACCGGACAACCTCACTTACGATATACGCCCCGATGGGCAGCGATTCCTGATCAGCCGCCTGTCCGATGAGGGCGCGGTTCGGCCGATCAATGTGTCCATGAACTGGCGGACTATGATCAAGCGCTGAGCCCGCCGCGCCAGCTGCACTATTCACGCCGACCGGCTAGAATGTATCGCGAGATCTGGTCCGAGTGCGAAAGATCATGACCGGCCAGCATTCGCAACATCAAAGCCAGCGACTCCGGGCCGCGCTCGTTGTGCTGGCCGGTGCGCTTCAGGTCTGCCGGTGACATAAGTTTCCACGACGCCAGATTCAACTGGCGCAGGGTGCGAAACATTTCCACGAGTTCTGACGGTTCGCGCTCATTGTGCCGTTGGGCGGCCACCCACGAATCCTGGTTCGTGCCCATGATCATTGGATTGCTCTCGCAAAGCATCAGCCTCAGTCGATATCCATACACCCACTCGCTGTCGACGAGGTGGCCGATGATCTCATTGGGCGTCCATTTCCCTGCAAACGGCCGAGTCCGAAGTACCGCCGCCGGGTGCGTCCGCACGATCTCCGCCAGTGTGGACGGCGTATGCGCCATTATCTCCAAAGGATCCTGATCGCCAAGCAGCGTGAACAATCTTGCGCGATAAATCGATGGTCCGGTTTGCGAATCGGGTGTCATCGATTCAGACCATAGCTCATCGTTGGCCGCAGATTTAGGATCTCGATGGTTGTTTTCGCGATCAACTTGTTGACCTGCTCAGGCAGCGCCTGTTCATTCCTGCCATCGATAATCGCCGACAGGCTGGGCCGCGGACGCAGCCGGACATAGCGTGGAGCGGTTCCACCCGCCACCATCCGATACCAAAGAGTCTCACCTTGCAGTTTGGATTGATCCGCGCTGAGGGCAGCCTCGAATGCTTTTTCCGCGCCGGGCAGCAGATCCAGCGTCGTGAACTCGACCCGAGCGGTAGCTTGCGGCTCACCGGTGCCATGCGAGAGCCCCGGCAGGTACTCGTAGAGCGCGTTAGCCACAAACTGAGCGTGCGGCGTGACATTGGAAACATTGTCCCGCTCGTCGTCGGCCGGGGACACAGGATTGTCCAGGCTCACGGCCGAGTGTCCGAACGAAGCGTAGACGAACCAACGCTGGCGTTCGCCTGCCCAGATGCTCCAGCCGTACCAGGTCCACGTATCTTTGGCCTGGCGGTGGAACTCAAGGTGGCGCATGTACCCGGCTTCGAAGTCGACCGTTTGCCCGTCGTGCGGACGCAACATCGCAATGCGTGCGTACGGGCCGCGTCCGGATTGTCCCTCCTGCGCCACAAGAAGCGCGGGAAACATTGCACTAACGATCCCAAGCCATCGAAGGGTCATGAGTATGCTTAAGTATCCTAACCGAGACAGACACGCCGTTTTGCGACACAGATGCGTCGAAATCCGCCATCGGTGCGTGACGGGGCTTGCCGCTTGAGTCGACGATGTCCGTTTCCTGCCATTCGTAAACAGCTTCTCCCTGCTATCCTCAGTTCTTCAGTGCAATGAACACACGCGTTCCTGAAGCTCGCGGCCGGGTGAACTCGGTGGATGCTTTGCGCGGTTTCGTCATGATCATCATGGCGCTCGATCACGTCCGCGAATTCCACCATCGAGGCGCCATGTCGTTTCCACCGGAAGACCTGGCGCGGACCACGGCGTGGCTTTTCATGACCCGTTGGGTCACTCACATTTGCGCGCCCGTGTTCATGTTCACTGCGGGCGTAGGGGCTTTCTACTGGCTTAGCCGAGGCCGCACGGTCGGGGAGCTAACCCGATTTCTGTGGAAACGCGGCATCTGGCTCCTATTTCTCGATCTGGTAGTGCTCCGCCTGGTCATGTTCTTCAGTCTCACTTCCGGCCCCGTCATTTTGAATGTCCTGTGGGCGCTCGGATGGTGCATGATTGCGTTGGGCCTGCTGGCGCGCTTGCCGGCGGGAATTCTTGCCTCGTTGAGTATCGCCATGATCATCTTCCACAATCTGGCGGACTCGATTCGAGCGGCGGACTTCGGGAAGGCGGGCTGGATTTGGAATGTGATCCATGAACAGGGCGCGTTTCGCGCCGGGCCGCTACTAGTGGTTTCAGCCTATCCGCTTGTGCCTTGGATTGGAGTGATGGCGGCTGGCTTCTGCTTCGGACGAATCATGATGCTCGAACCGGCGCGGCAGCGCATGTGGACGTTCCGCATCGGGCTAGGATTGACGCTCGGCTTCCTGGTGGTACGAGGAATCAACGCATACGGCGATCCGCGGCCGTGGTCTTCGTCAATTTCCGGCATGACGGTGCTCTCGTTTCTGCGATGCAATAAGTACCCGCCGTCGCTCGATTTTCTGCTGATGACCCTCGGGCCGGCTCTGATGCTGTTGTCGTGGTTCGGCCGCTTCACCTTTTCAGCGAATAACCCTCTGATCGTCTTCGGGCGGACGCCCCTATTTTTTTTCATCGTTCACTTCTTGCTGGCTCACCTTCTGGCGATCCCAATTGCCCTCTTCCGGTATGGACGGGCCGACTTTTTGTGGCTGCCCATGCCGTCGATGGGCGGATCGCCGGAGACCTATCCACCAGGGTACGGATTGGAGCTTGGCGCCGTATACGTCGTGTGGGCGGTGGTCGTGGTTCTGATGTATCCCCTGTGTTTGTGGTTCCGAGGAGTCAAAGAGAGAAATCCGGGGAGTTGGCTGGCGTACTGCTAGACGGCGCACGGCTTGCCAAACGCTTCAACGCGGCGGCATAGTGAGTGAACGCATGGCCTCCACGTCCAGAAAATCCGGCTTGCGCCGCCGGATCGTCGTTGTCGCCGTGCCTCCCATCGATGAGCTCGACCTGGTCGGACCGCTGCATGTGTTCGGCGCAGTGAATCGCCTTGCGGGCAAGGCCATTTACTCGATTGAGGTGGTTACGAATGCCAACCATCTGAGCGTTGAAGGCGAGGGCGGCGTACTGACGTTCATGGCCCGGCATCACTTCAACAAAGTCGCAGGCGCGTGCCACTCCGTGCTCCTGGTCTGTGGACTCGGCACTCGATCGGTGCGAGACGCGGCGCTCTCTTTGTGGTTGAGGAAGATGGCGGTCGAGGTGCGGCGGCTCGGCGCGGTGTGCGCCGGCGCTCTTCTGCTCGCCGAGGCCGGGCTGCTGAATGGACGCCGCGCGACCGCGCACTGGAAGTTCGGCCGCGAGTTGGCGGCGCGCTATCCGAGCGTGCGCGTCGAGCATGATCCGCTATGGGTTAAGGACGGCAACATCTATACATCGGCAGGCCTTTCAGCGGGCATCGATCTCGCGCTCGCGTGGGTGGAAGAAGATTGCGGCGCTGCGATTGCCCACGAAGCAGCACGCGAGCTGGTGCTGTTTTTACGGCGGCCGGGTGGGCAGCCGCAAGTGAGCGTTTCGCTCGCGTCCCAGGCCTCCGATATGACCTCCATTCGCGAGCTGCAGATCTGGATTGCCGAGCATCTAGATAGCAGATTGTCGGTTGAGGATCTCGCTGCTCGGATGTCGATGAGCGTGCGGAATTTTGAACGCGTATTCACGCGCGAAGTTGGCACGACGCCTTCCCAGTATGTGCTGCAGATGCGCGTGGAGGCGGCGCGCCGCCAGCTCGAACGCACGGATAAAGGTCTGAAGCAGGTGGCCTCGGCGGTCGGATTCGGCGGCGTCGACGTGATGCGGCGCGCGTTCGTACGGCTGTTGGGGATTACCCCGCGCCGCTATCGCGAGCTGGACCAGGGGGACAAAACGCGCGTCCAGCGCCCAAAGTAAACAAGACGCCTCGCAGTTAGCAGTGATGCATCTCGCGCTAAACTTCTGACATGCGACGCCTTCTGCCCCTCCTGCTGATCGCCTCTCTTGCCGTGTCTGCGCAAACGCCCAACTGGCCGCAAGTAAATGACGAAGCCATGCGCCATTTCCAGGCGCTGGTGCAAATCGATTCCACCGACCCGCCCGGCAACGAAACCCGCGTAGTCGATTACGTCCGTAAAGTCTTCGACGCCGAAGGAATCCCGTACATCGTCGCCGCGAAGGACCCGGCTCGCGCCAACATCATCGCGCGTCTCAAGGGCAACGGTTCGAAACGGCCGCTGCTCATCATCGGCCACAGCGACACCGTCAAAGTGGACGCCGCCAAGTGGACTTACCCGCCATTCAGCGCCACCCGCAACGGTGGTTGGGTCTACGGGCGCGGCACGCTCGATGACAAGCCCAACCTGATGGCCGCCATGATGACCATGATCCTTCTGAAGCGGAACAACATGAAGCTCGACCGCGACGTAATTTTCTTGTCCGAAGCCGGCGAGGAAGCCTCAACCGGCCCTGGCATTGAGTACATCGTCAACGAGCATTGGTCCGACATCGACGCGGAAATCGCGATCGCCGAAGGCGGCGGCGTCCGGCGCATGGGCGGGCAAGTGAAATATGCTCTCATCCAGACCACGGAAAAGCAACCGCGCGGCGCCCGGCTCGTTGCCCACGGACCTTCCGGCCACGGATCGCGCCCCATGCGCAGCAACGCTATTGTCCATCTCTCGCGCGCAGTCGAAAAAGTTGCCATGTGGGATCCGCCGATGCGCTTCAACGACACCACCCGTTACTACTTCGAAAAACTCGCTACCATCAGTAACCCAGAAGACGCCGCCCGGTACCAGGGCCTGTTCGATACCGCGAAAGCGCCCGCGGTCCGCGAATACCTGGCCGAAAACGATCCCGGCGCTTATTCCATGCTGCACACTTCGATTTCGCCGAACATCTTCCAGGCCGGCTTTCAGATTAACGTGATCCCATCGGAGGCCACCGCCACGCTTGACATCCGCGCCCTGCCGGACGAAAACATGCCCGCCTTCCTCGACATGCTGCGCAAGGTAATCAACGACCCCGCCGTCGAAGTAATTCCCGAGACGCGCAACCAGCGCCCCGGCGCAGCGCCATCCCGCATCGATTCCGATGCTTTTCACGCCATCGAAGCGGCCTACAACCAAGTCTACGGAGGCGTTACGCTCCCCGTCATGGCGACCGGCGCAACCGACATGGCATTCCTGCGCGGGAAAGGAATCCAGTGCTACGGCGTCGGAGTAATGTCCGATCTTGAAGACGCGCCCAAAGGCTTCGGCGCGCACAGCGACCAGGAACGTGTCCTTGAAGAGGCCATTTACAAGCACGTGCAATTCTTTTGGACGGCCGTGACGTCAATCGCCGGGTCGAAGCACTAGCACCCGCGGATCTCGTTCATGGTTGGGATTCTGGTGCATGGCGACAATCATTTCATTGTCCGAGGACCCCAGCCGGATCGAGCCACTGCGCTCGCGCTGGTACGGCATTGGTCGCTCATTCAGGTGGGAGCGAAGACGCCGCCGTCTCTCGATCCATGGCGAATCAGCTCACGCGAGTTCCGGGAAGATCTGGAATGGGCGGTGATCGTGCCTGGGGATGGCAAGCTTACCGTGGCTGTCGCGCAGTTGCTGGACGAACTCACAGCGCGCGGCATCGTGATCCATGACGCAAGCCGTCACCACTGGTGACCGCTCAGCGCTGAGCGGCGCCGGCGCGGCCCATGATCGGCCAAACATCGACCAGCTGTTCTCCCCGGGTCACGTAGTAACGGTCGTACACATTGGTGCTCATATCCAGATTCGACGGATACAGTTCGACGCGTTGCCCGAGTTGGAAATCCCGCTCGCCGTCCTTCCAAACGAGGATGCCGTATTCGGCTCCCTGGTTCTCAACCTTCACTTCCGGACGTCCTTTTACCTGATCGGTGGGCCGCAGCAGCGCCTTGTTGCCAGCATCGATGGTGCATTGGTGTGGGTGCCGCTGGCTGATCACCGTGGTCATGACCGTCAACGCCATGCCGAAATCCGTGTAAGCGCTTGGATTGCCTTTGCCGCCGATGTCGCGGTAGAGCGTATCCATAAAGACGAACGAGCCGGCTTGAAGCTCGGTCAATCCCTTGATCTCCGGATCGATGTTGTAGGTTCCCGTGCTGCCACCGGTAACGATCTCTAGGGGCAATCCGGCGGCTCGGGCGCTGGCTAATGTCTCCAGCATGCCGGACAAATCTTCGCGCGATTTCTTCATGCGCTCTTCCCAGCCGTGGGTGTGAGAGGCGCTGCCGGAATAACCCATCATCCCAACCAGCTTCAAATTCTTAGCCGTGTCCACTTTCCTGGCCAATTCGAGCGCCGGCGTTCCGGCCTCGATTCCGTGACGCGTCAGCCCCGCATAGACGTCGACCACGGTTCGAACCTTGACGCCTTCGGCGGCCGCCGCCTGCTGCAACCATTCGGCAGCGAGGGGATCGTCGACCACCGTCCCGAAAGTCGGATCGTGTTTGGCCAGCGCGATCACGCGGCCGATGTTGTTCTTGCTTGTTGCCTGGCGCGTCAGCAGAATACCGTTAATTCCCGCGTGCGACATTAATTCGCATTCGGCCACGGTAGCGCACGTGACTCCAACCGCTCCAAGCGCCAGTTGCCGCTTGGCGATCTCCACACTCTTGTGAACCTTCACGTGACCGCGCAAATGGACGCCCGTATCGCGGCAGTGCGCGGCCATCTTCTGCAGGTTTGTGTCAAAGATCTCCTGGTCGACGACCATGCACGGAGTCGGCAGGTCCTCTTTGGAGATGTTCTTCAGGTCGTGCCGGGCCAGTCGCGTTTCGATCTCAGTGACACGGTTGGTGGTCGCGCTGTTGGACCGCGCAGGGCCAGCCAGACACGCGGCAGAGGTTCCCAGAAAAGTTCTACGCGAAGTCATAGGTGGATTCTAGCACCAGGGATCTCCGGCCGCCCGGCTTAGGACAACGGCTACCGTAACTTCTGCTCGAACATCCATTTGGCAAGCTCGGGATCTTCATAGGCTTGATCCCACGAGTTGTGTCCCACGCCTGGATATTCGGTGTAGCGCACGTTGCCGCCAGCCGCCTTGAGCGCGGCGTTCATCTTTTGCGATTCGGTAACCGGGACGGAGGGATCGGCCTCGCCATGGAACATCCACACAGGAGTCTTGCCGATCTTGGCGGCTGTATCGGCGTACGGGTCGCCGACCGCGTTCTCTTTAGGGCGCACCACGCCGCCACAGATCGGCACGGCCACCGCGAATTTGCCCGCGTGGTGAGCTGCGAATGCGAACGTGCCATAGCCGCCCATCGAGAGTCCGGTGAGGTAGATCCGGTTCGGGTCGCCATGGAATTCCTTCATCGCATTCGCGAGCGCCGCCATGGCCTGGGCCTCCATTTTAGGATCGGTCCACTGAATGTCTTTCCGGCATTGCGGCATTACAATCACGGCAGGAAAGCGCTCGGAGTGCAGCCTGACCGCCCTACCGATGCCGACCTGCGTCGAAGCCAGACCGTCGTCGCCACGTTCCCCCGCGCCGTGAAGAAAAAAGATTACCGGCCACTGCCTGGCCTTGGTCCAGTTGGAAGGCACATACACCTGATAGCGATAAGTGGTGCCTTCGACCGTGACTGTCCTGTCCAGGAAACCCGTCTCTTTATGAGCGGCAAAAAGACTGGTAGCGAGCAGCAGTGGAATCAAATGACGCATGCATTCAATCATAGAACAAGGTTCGTCACGATCATTCTTATATCTTGATGGGCTTCGCGCTGCCTTCAGTTATCTTCCAAATTCCATTCACGGGCAGATTCGTATGGCTGTCGATGTGACCCGAGGGCCAACGAATTTCGATTTTGTCGACGCGCGCAGCCTTCCCTAGACCGAAGTGTACGCGCAGGTCGCTCTGGGAATAGAAGCTTCCGCCGCTGCGCACTTCATCGATCTGCTTGTGATCTCCGGTGACACACTGCACGCGCGCTCCGATGGCGCTGCGGTTCGATTTGGTACCTACCAGCTTAAGCAGTATCCAGTTGTTGCCCGTTTTGGACGAGCAGTGAAGCAACTGCGGCATCGCGTTGATTGGATTCACGACCACATCAATCAGGCCGTCGTTGTCGAAGTC
>Ga0070731_10003342_pt1 | contig 14540 bp, 15 predicted proteins | sample Coa_R1_2_FD_66448 | JGI IMG/M metagenome (GOLD analysis project Ga0070731, IMG submission 66448) | Surface soil microbial communities from Centralia Pennsylvania, which are recovering from an underground coalmine fire - Coalmine... | ecosystem: Environmental > Terrestrial > Soil > Unclassified ... | reverse complement strand
GCGCCGCTCGAACTGCCAGGCGACCGCACCGGTCGCACCGAGGTTGCCTCCGTGTCGCGCGAACAGGTGGCGAACGTCGGAAGCCGTGCGGTTGCGGTTGTCCGTCAGCGCCTCGACGAGGACGGCGACGCCCTCGGGACCGTAGCCCTCGTAGACGACCGACTCGAACGCGTCGGCATCCGTGTCGGCGCCGGAGCCGCGGGCGATCGCACGGTCGATGTTGTCCTTCGGCATCGAGTACGAGCGCGCCTTCTCGACCGCGTTCTGCAGCGCCAGGTTGTTGGCCGGGTCGGGCCCGCCCTCCTTGGCGGCGACGATGATCGCGCGCGAGAGCTTGGAGAAGAGCTTGCCGCGCTTCGCGTCCGCGGCGCCCTTCTTGTGCTTGATGGACGACCACTTGCTATGCCCTGACAACGCCCGCCTCCCGTACGAGTTCGAGGAACCGCGCGTGCAGCCGCGTGTCGTCGGTCAGCTCCGGGTGGAAGGCAGCGACGAGAAAACGGCCCTCGCGCGCGAGCACCGGATGGCCGTCGACCTCCGCGAGCACCTCGACGCGCGGGCCGATGTCCTCGATCCACGGTCCGCGGATGAACACGGCGCGCACCGGCTCGTCCTCACCCGAGACGTCGAGGTCGGTCTCGAACGACGCGACCTGGCGCCCGAAGGCGTTCCGGCGCACGGACACGTCGATGAGCCCGAGGTGCTCCCGGTCGAGGACGATCATCCCTGCGCACGTCCCGAAGACCGGCCCTGCGAACTCCGCGATGGCGCGGTCGAGCCCGTACAGCTGCATCAGGTGCATGAACGTGGTCGACTCCCCGCCGGGAATGACGAGCCCGTCCAGACCTTCGAGCTGGGCCGGCTTGCGGACCTCGATCGGGTCCGTGCCGAGGCGACGCAGCATCGCCGCGTGCTCGCGGAAGTTTCCCTGCACGGCGAGAACGCCGATCCTGAGCGGCTCCACGACTCCATGGTAACCGCCGCCCTTACGCCGCCACGTAGCCCCCGCCGGAACGCTCGGCGCGCCCCGAGAAGACGAGCCGCTCGAGGTGCGCGAGCGACTCGGCGAGCGCGAAGCGGCGCTGCACCGGCGACAGGTCGGCGTCGAACAGGGCGAGCGAGACCTCGTACGGGGACGAGGGAGCTCCGTCGAGCGCAGCTGCGGCCGCGTCGAGGCGCGCCGCGTGGTGTGCTCGGATCTCGCGCGCGCGCGCCGCGGGATCCGCAACCGGCGCGCGGTGACCCGTGTACGCCACCCGCAGCGGCATCGACTCGAGCCTGTCGAGGGTCTCGAGGTAGTCGCCCAGCGGATCGGGACGCGAGGCCGGGTACAGGCCGATCGTGGGCGTGATCCCGCCCAGGATCGTGTCGCCCGCGATCAGGACACCGTCCCGAACCAGGGCGACGTGGCCGTCGGCGTGGCCGCGTAGCTGCTCGACGCGCCAGCCGTCGAGCTCGTCGCCCGGATCCAGCAGCGTCGGCTCGGGCTCGTAGTGGACGGCGCGCGCGAGTGCCTCGGACTCGCGCACGACGACGTCCGCCTGGGCAGCCGGCAACCCGTGCGCGAGCCAGTACTCGGCCAGCTGCTTCGCCGAGCGACCCGGCCCCCACGCGCGCAGGCACTGCTCGAAGTCGTCGCGGCCCTGCAGCACCGGGGCGCCGGTGAGCGCGGCGACGTCGGCGGCGCCGCCGACATGGTCGGGATGCATGTGGGTGACCACGACCTGCTCGACCGGCGCATCGAGCGCGTCGAGCACCGGCCGCCACAGCACCTCCGGGTCGCGGACGCCGAGCCCGGTGTCCACCAGGATCCAGGCGCCGGAACGGGCGCGCAGGAAGTAGCAGTGGACGTGGTCGATCCCGAGCGGCAACTCGAAGGTGACGCGCAGCAGGCCCGGCTCGAGCTCCTCCACCGCCCAACGCTAACGGGTGGCGGCCCGAGGGCCGCCACCCGTCGCAACGGTCACTTCACCTTGGAGTAGACGCGCCCGAAGGGCACCCAGGTGCTGCCCTTGTAGCGAACGAGCGACTCCTGCTCGATCGGATACCGATCCGTCGGAGTCGTGTGCATCTTGATGCCGGTGAAGAGGAACGGGTTGACGACGTTCAGATGCGTCAGCGCCTTCATCAGCCCGGCCCGCGTGGGCGGGTTACCGGCGTTCTTCAACGCCTGCACGAAGGTCCACGCGCTCCCGAGCGCGTAGATGTTGTTGCCGTCGAGCTGGTTCCAGCCCTTGTCGTACTGGTCGAGGATGCTCGCGTACAGCTTCGTCGTCGGGCTGTCCGCGTTGTTGAACACGTCGTACGAGTAGTACGTCGAGATGTCGTTCTGCACGTCGGCGCCGGCCTTCTGCGCGAGGTACATGAAGAGCGTGTTGTTCGACACGTTGTTGATGAACGTGACCGGCTTCCAGCCGATGTGCGTCGCGACGGCGAGCGCATCGATCGTCTGCGTCGGCAGCGCGAACAGCGCGAAGACGTTTGCCCCGGCCGACTTCAGCTTCACGACCTGCTGACTGACGTCGGTCTGCGTCGCCGCGTACTTCTCGACGTCGACGATCTGGCTCTTCGCCGGCCCGAGGCCCTTGAGCAGGCCCGCGTAGTAGTTCTGGCCGTACGCGTCGTCCTGGATCAGGACGCCGATCTTTGCCTGCGGCACCTTGTTGCGGATGAACCGGCCGTAGATGACTCCCTCGCCCGGGTAGTCGGGCTGGAAGCCGATCGTCCACGGGTACTTCTGGTACTGGGCTCCCCAGTACGAGTCGCCCGTCGCGACGAGCACCTGCGGCACGCCGAGCTTGTTCAGGTAGCCGCGCGTCGAGAGCGTCGGCGCCGTGCCGAGACTGCCGTAGATCGCGAAGACGTGGTCCTGCTGCACCAGCTTCTGCGTCTGCGGCACCGTCTGCGCCGGGTTGTACGCGTCGTCCTCGATCTCGAAGATGATCTTCCGGCCGTTCACGCCTCCGTGCGCGTTCACGTACTGGAAGTACGCGTTCTCCGCCTTCGGGATCGCGCTGTACAGCTGAGCCGGGCCGGTCAGCGGGAACGTCCCGCCGATCGTCACGCTCTTCGCCGTCACGCCGGGCGTGCTCGACGTGGCAGCGAGCCCCGCCGAGACGGAAACGCCCAGGGCCACGACCGCGAGTGCGAGCGCCAGCTTGATGCGTCTTGTCATTGCGCCTCCAGACGTTGGGGGGTGGGGGAACTATGGACTCGCCGGAGCCGCTTCGGAAGCCCGGCCGTCACCAGCAGCGCCTCGGCGGCGCCGCGCGGCAGCAGCGCCATCACGAGGATCACCATGGCCCCGAAGATCACCGGCACGGACTGCGCCGACACGGTGTGCGAGTTCGAGATCCCGATCGGCAGCAGCTGCACGAAGCACGCGCCGACCAGCACGCCCCACAGCGAGCCGAGCCCGCCGACCACGGCGCCGATCAGGATGTACAGCGACAGCGTCAGCCCGAAGATGTCCGGGTTGACGAAGTTGTTGGTCAGGACGTAGACGGAGCCGGCGACGCCGGCGATCGCCGCCGAGACGCCGAACGCAAGCGTCTTGTGCACGGCGAGGCTGACGCCGGCCGACGCCGCGGCGACCTCGCTGTCCCGCACCGCCCGAAACGCGCGTCCGGTGCGGCCGCGGAGCAGAAGCCACGCGCACACGAAGACGACCGCAGCCGCGCTCCAGCCGAGCCCGTACAGCCAGAGGCCGGTGTGGGTCGGCAGCGGCAGACCCTCCACGCCGCCGGTGAAATGCGAGTAGTTCGTCGCGAGTTGTGGCACCGCGAGCGCGACGGCGAAGGTCGTCAAGGCGAGGTAGACGCCGTGGAAGCGCAGCGCGGGCAGGCCAACGACGATGCCGGCACCGAAGCCGACGGCGGCCGCGACCGGCAGCGTCGGCAGGGTGCTCCACCCATGGCTGTGCGTGAGGATCGCCGTCGTGTAGCCGCCGAGCGCCATGAACGCACCGTGGCCGATCGAGATCTGCCCCGTGTAGCCGGTGACGATGTTCAGGCCGAGGATCGCGATGAAGAAGACGGCGACGCGGGCGCCCTGCGACCGGTTGTAGTCGCTCAGCACGAAGGGCATCAGCGCGATCGCGAGCGCGACGGCGCCGACGACGGAGAGACGCAGCGCGGTCGAGGCCCTCATACGCGGCGCACACTCGTACGGCCGAACAGCCCTGACGGTTTCACCAGCAGCACCGCCAGCATGAGCAGGAACGCCGCCGGGAGGAGGAGCTGCGGCGTGATCCAGCCGACGTAGCTCCCCAGCAGGTTGAGCAGGGCCCCGATCGCGAGGCCGCCGACGACCGCCCCCGCCGGGCTCTCGAGCCCGCCGAGGACCGCGGCCGCGAACGCGTAGATCAGGATCCCGTCCATCATCGACGGCTGCAGCAGGACGCTCGGGCTCGGCGCCGCCATCATCCCGGCGACCGCGCCGAGCGCGGACGCGAGCCCCCAGCCGATCGAGAGCATCCAGCCGACGCGGACACCGACCAGTCGTGCCGCCTCCGGCCGGAACGCCGCCGCGCGCATCGCCAGACCCAGCTTCGTGAAGCGGAACAGCACCGAGAGCAGGATCACCGCGGCGACCGAGACGCCGATCGTCCCCAGGTCCTGCAACTGGAACGCGACCCCGCCGATGTGGATCGTGCGCGCGGGGAACGCGGACGGGAAGAAGCGGACGTCGGTCCCCCAGATCAGGGGAATCGAGCCTTCCACGAGGATGAGGACGCCGATCGACGCGATCACGATCGACAGCACCGAGCCGCGGCGGCCGGCCGGCCGGATCGCGACGCGCTCGACCACGATGCCGCCGACGAACGCGCAGCCGAGCGTGAGCACGAACGCGAGCCAGTACGTGATGTTCCAGGCGATCAGCTGCCACGCAACGTACGTCGCGAAGGTGGCCAGCGCGCCCTGCGCGAAGTTGATCACCTGCGTCGCGCGGTAGATGAGGACGAGCGCGACGGCGAGGCTCGCGTAGATGCCGCCGTTCGCGAGACCCGACACCGTGAGCTGGGCGAAGAGCGCGCTCTGGAGGGAACCGACGAGCAGGAACACGGCGCACGCCGCGAGCAGCAGCGGGACGATCGCGGAGGTGGCCCGCGCGCGCATCAGTAGCCGAGGTAGCTCCGTCGGATCGCCTCGTGCCGCACGAGCTCGACGCTCGGGCCGCTGAACGCGACGCGCCCCGTCTCGAGGACGTACGCCCGAGCGGCGAGGGCAAGCGAGTTGCGTGCGTTCTGCTCCACGAGCAGCACGGTCGTGCCCTCCCGGTCGTTCAGGTCGCGCAGGATGCGAAAGATCTCCGCGACGACGAGCGGCGCGAGGCCGAGCGACGGCTCGTCAACCATCAGCAGCCGCGGGCGCTGCATCATCGCTCGAGCGAGCGCGAGCATCTGCTGCTCGCCGCCGCTCAGCGTCCCGGCCTGCTGGCCGCGGCGGCCGTCGAGCCACGGGAAGAACGACAGCACGCGCTTCAGGTCGCCGTCGAGCGAGCCGCGCCGCGTGATCGCGCCGAGGCGGAGGTTCTCCCAGACGGTCAGCTCCGCGAACGTACCGCGGCCCTCGGGCACGTGCGCGACGCCGAGGCGCGCGACGGCCTCCGGCCCGCGCCCGCTGAGGGGCCGGCCGGCGAGCTCGATCCGGCCGTCCCGGCGAACGGTTCCGGACACGGCCCGCAGCGTCGTCGTCTTGCCGGCGCCGTTCGCGCCGAGGATGGCGACGATCTCCCCTTCGCCCACCGTCAGGCTCACCCCGTGCAGTGCGCGAACCGGCCCGTACCGTGCTTCCACGTCGTGGAGTGCCAGGAGCGGCGCCATCCCCGGCGCGTACCCTACGAGAGTTGACCCGCCAGTCAATATGAAATCGATGACCGAGGCCGTAATCGTTTCCACTGCGCGCACGCCGATCGGCCGGGCGCGCAAGGGATCGCTGGTCGACGCGCGCCCGGACGACCTCTGCGCCCTCGCGGTGCAGGCCGCGCTCGACCGCGTCCCCGAGCTGCCGCGGGGCGAGATCGTCGACGTGATGGTGGGCTGCGGGTTCCCGCAGGAGCGGCAGGGGATGAACCTCGGGCGCCGGGTCGCGCTGCTCGCCGGCCTCCCCGAGACCGTGCCGGGAACGACTGTCAACCGCTTCTGCGCCTCGTCGCTGCAGACGATCCGAATGGCCTTCCACGCGATCCGAGCCGGGGAGGGAGACGCGTTCGTCGCCGCCGGCGTCGAGTCGATCACGCAGGTCAACGGCTATCCCAAGTCCGAGGAGGAGCTCCACCCCGCGCTCTTCGGCGACGACGCGCCGATCGCGAACGTCTACATCCCGATGGGGCTGACCGCGGAGAACGTCGCCGAGCGCTGGGACGTGGCGCGCGAGGAGATGGACCGGTTCGCCCAGCGCTCGCAGGAGCGTGCGGTCGCGGCGCAGGATTCGGGGTTCTTCGCGCGCGAGATCGTCGCGTGGGACGGCGTCTCCGCAGATGACGGGCCGCGCCGGGAGTCGACGCTCGAGAAGCTCGCGGAGCTCGAGCCGGCGTTCAAGCCGGGCGGGCGTGTGACGGCCGGCAACTCGTGCCCGCTGAACGACGGCGCCGCCGCAGTCGTCGTGATGTCCGAACGGCGCGCGGAGGAGCTCGGCATCCGCCCGCGCGCGCGGATCATCGCGTCCAGCGTGTCGGGCGTCGAGCCGGAGATCATGGGCGTCGGCCCGATCGACGCAGTGCGGCGCGTGCTCGCCCAGGCCGGCATGACGATCGACGACGTCGACGTGGTCGAGCTCAACGAGGCCTTCGCCGCGCAGGTGCTCCCGGTCTGTCGCGAGCTCGGAGTCGATCCCTTTGGCGACAAGCTCAACCCGCACGGCGGCGCGATCGCCCTGGGTCATCCGTACGGGATGACCGGCGCCCGGATCATGGGCACCTTGCTGACCGATCTCGAGGCGCTCGACCGCACCATCGGCCTCGAGACGATGTGCGTGGGCGGCGGGCAGGGCATGGCCATGCTCGTCGAACGTCTCTAGTCGGGAGGAGAACCTACGGCTCCCCTCCCGAGACCCACCCCTCCCTTGCGTGCTGCCGTCGCTGAACCGCAACCGGCCTCTCGCCGGGGCTAGCAATGTTGCGCGGACAGGAAGGGAGAGCCCTGGGAGGGAAACCTGGGTTTCCCTCCCAACGATGAGCGTTCTCGCGCTTCTGCTGGCACTCGGGTCGTCGGTCGTCTGGGGGACGGCGGACTTCTCAGGCGGCTCGCTGACCCGGCGGCTGCCGACGTTCGCGGTGACGGTGCTCTCGCAGGCAGCGGGGTTCGCCGCGTTGCTCGTCGCCGCCGGCGTGCGCGGCGACGTCGGAGCACGGTCGTTCGGGCTCGGCGTGCTCGCCGGCCTCGGCGGCGGCGTGGGGCTCGCCGCGTTCTACCGAGCGCTCTCGCTCGGGACGATGAGCGTCGTCTCGCCCGTGGCGGCGTGCGGCGCGGTCGTTCCGTTCGGGATCTCGCTCGCGTCGGGAGAGAGGCCCGCCGGCGAAGCGGTCGCGGGTGCGGTTGTCGCGCTCGGCGGCGCCGTCCTGGCGTCGCTCGAGGAGCGCCGCGCCGAGTCACCGGAGCGCGCGCGGGCGATCGCACTCGCGCTGGTCGCGGCCGTCGCGCTCGGGCTCTTCGTCTACTTCCTCGGGCTCGGCAGCCGCGAGGGCGACGCGCTGTCGACGCTGCTCGGTGCGCGCGTCGGGTCACTCGGCCTGTTGGTCGTCGTCGCGCTCGGCGCTCGGGCAACGCTCGTGGTCCCGCGTGCGTCGCTCATACCGGTCGCCGCAGTGGGCCTCGCAGATGTGACTGCGAACGTCCTCTTCGCACTGGCGAGCGGCCGCGGTCTGCTCGCACTGGTGTCCGTGCTCGGCTCGCTCTATCCGGTTGTGACTGTCCTGCTCGCGCACGTGCTGCTCGGCGAGCGCCTCACGGGCCTGCAGAAGCTCGGCGTCGGCGCGGCGCTCGCCGGTGTCGCCGCGATCTCGGCGGCGTAAGGTGTCCGACACCCTTGGTGTCAGACACCAGTTCGCCGCTGATCGTCGAGGAGCGGGTCGAGGCGTTCCTCGACGCGCACGCGCTCGGCGGCGGGCCGGTCACCGCGACGCGGATCGGCGACGGCGGCGGCTCGAACTTCAGCTTCCTGCTCGAGCGCGGCGGCGAGCGCTACGTGCTGCGCCGCCCGCCGCGTCCGCCGTTGCCGCCGTCGGCGCACGACATGATCCGCGAGGCGCGCCTCCAGAACGCACTGCGCGCCGGAGGGTTCGCGCGGCTGCCGGAGATCGTCGCCGTGTGCGAGGACGAGTCCGTGCTCGGGGTGCCGTTCTACGTGATGCGCCACCTCGACGGCCACGTGATCACGCAGACACTGCCGTCGGGGCTCGAATCGCCGGACGCGCGGCGGCGGCTCGCCGACGACCTCGTCGACACGCTCGTCGAGATCCACGCCGCGGACGTGGCCCACCCGGAGCTCGCGGCGTTCGCGCGACCGGGTAGCTATCCGGAGCGCCAGGTCAAGCGCTTCAGCCAGCTCTGGGAGATCAACCGGACGCGCGAGCTGCCGCAGGTCGAACAGGTCGGCGACTGGCTTGCCGCGAATCTCCCCGAACCGCTCGGCAGGACCGTGGTCCACGGCGATTACCGGCTCGGGAACACGATGGTCGCGCCGGACGACCCGACCCGGATCGCCGCGGTGCTCGACTGGGAGATGGGCGCGATCGGCGATCCGCGCGCCGACGTGGGCTACCTCCTCGCGATGTACAGCGGGCCCGACGGCCGGCCGAGCGCGCTCGGCACGTCGCCGGCAACGGCGGCGCGTGGCTTCCCGTCGCGCGCGGAGCTCGTCGAACGGTACGTCCGGCGAAGCGGTCGCGACGTCGAGCCGCTCGCCTGGTTCGAGGCACTCGCGCTGTGGAAGGCGGCCGTGTTCTGCGAGGCGATCTACGGCCGCTACATCCGCGGCGAGCTGGGAGCCGAGGACACGCGCGCGGCGATGTTCGAGCACGTCGTGCCGCGGCTGGCCGACACCGCGCTCGAGACGATCCCCGAGTAACAGACTGCTACAAGCCCGCCTCGGCGACGGCCCGGAGCGTGGCCGCGTCGCGGGTCGAGACCAGCAGCGTGGTCGCGCCCGAGTCGCGCCACGCGGCCAGTCGGTCGGCGATCCGCTCCTTCGGCCCGACGAGCGCGACCTGGTCGACGAACGCGTCCGGCACCTTCGCGATCGCGTCGCCTTGTGCACCGCCGAGGAAGAGCTCCTGGATCTCGCGCGCCTCGGCCTCGTAGCCGTAACGGGCGAACAGGTCGTTGTAGAAGTTCTTGCCGCGCGCGCCCATGCCGCCGACGTAGAACGCGTAGTACGCCTTCAACGAGTTGCGCCCCGCCTCGACGTCGTCGGTCAGCAGGGCCGGCACCGCCGGCGCGATGTCGAAGCCTTCGCGTGCCAACTCGAGCGGAAAGACGTCGCGCGCACGCTCGGGCGACCAGAAGATAGGAAGCCAGCCGTCCGCGAGCTCGAACGCCTGCCGCACCGCCTTCGGCGCGATCGCAGCGAGGTAGATCGGGATCTCTGCGCGCAGCGGCCGCGCCATCAGACGTAACGGCTTGCCGAGACCGGTCCCACCGCGCAGCGGGATGTCGTAGTGCGCGCCGTGGTGCTCGAGCCGCTCGCGTCGCAGCGCCGCGCGCACGACCTCGACATACTCCCGCGTCTTCTCGAGCGGCCTCCCCCACTCGTCGCCGTGCCAGCCCTCGACCACCTGCGGACCCGACGTCCCCAGGCCGAGCCGGAAGCGGCCGCCCGAGAGCAGGTCGAGCGTCGCAGCGGTCATCGCGGTGTTCGCAGGCGAGCGCCCGGGCAGCTGCATCACCGCCGAGCCGAGCGCGATCCGCTCGGTGAGCGCCCCGAGCCACGCGAGCGGCGTCACCGCGTCGGTCCCCCACGCCTCCGCCGCCCACGCGGACTCGTAGCCGAGCCGCTCGGCTTCGCGCGCGAGCTCGATCAGCTCGAGCGGGCTCGTCCCGGGCTCCGCATAGCCCATGTAGAAGCCGAGCCGCATCGCGCGTGCGATGCTAACCGCGTGACCGCGACCGCACCGGCTCCGCCGGCAAAGCGACTCGAACAGGTCCGTGCCTTCATGGCGGAGCGGGTGATCGCAAACGAGCCCGTGCTGAACCGCGAGGACGACGAGGCCGCTGCTCTCGTCACGCACCTGCAGGACGAGGTGCGCACACTCGGCCTCTGGGCGCCGCACGTTCCGCCCGAGGCGGGCGGAACGGGAACGGGCTTCCTCGACTACGCGTACCTGAACGAGCAGATCGGCCGCTCGCTGTGGGGACAGCTCGTCTTCGGCTGTCAGGCGCCCGACGCGGGCAACGCGGAGATCCTCTTCCTCTTCGGCACCGACGAGCAGAAAGAGCGCTGGCTGCGGCCGCTCGTCGCGGGCGAGATGCGCTCGTTCTTCTCCATGACCGAGCCCGACGTTCCCGGCTCCGATCCGACGACGCTCCGCACGCGCGCCGTCCGCGACGGCGACGACTGGGTGATCGACGGGCGCAAGTGGTTCTCGTCCGGCGCGGACGGCGCGGCCTTCGGGATCGTGATGGCGGTGACGGATCCCGACGCGCCGCCGCATGCGCGCGGGACGCAGATCGTCGTGCCGGCCGACACGCCGGGCGTCACCATCGTGCGGCCGATTCCCGTCCTCGGGCACAGCGGACGCGGTTGGACGACGCACTGCGAGGTCAGCTACACGAACGTCCGCGTCCCGGTCGAGAACACGCTCGGCAAGCCGGGCGAGGGCTTCCTGATCGCGCAGAAGCGGCTCGGTCCCGGGCGGATCCATCACGTGATGCGCTGGCTCGGTCAGATGCAGCGTGCGTTCGAGCTGATGTGCAGCTACGCGCTGCAGCGGGAGTCGTTCGGCGGGCCGCTCGCGGACAAGCAGACCGTGCAGAACTGGATCGCGGACAGTTACGCGGAGATCCAGGCCTGCCGCCTGCTCACGCTCGATGCCGCGCACAAGATCGACGCCGGCGACGAGGCGCGCATCGAGATCTCGGCGCTCAAGTTCTACGCTGCGCGCGTGCTGCAGGACGTCGTCGACCGTGCCGTCCAGGTGCACGGCGCGCGCGGTCTCACCGACGAGACGCCTCTGGCCCAGATGCTCCTGCTCGCCCGCGGCGGCCGCATCTACGACGGCCCGGACGAGGTACACCGCATGGTTGTCGCCCGCAGGATCCTGAAGACGTTTGCGTCGGGCGAGGAGTGGCAGTTCTCCTGACATGGCCGACTCGCTGCAGGGCCAGCTGCTCGTGTCGTCCCCGGCGCTCGTCGATCCGAACTTCCGGAAGACCGTCGTCCTGATCGCACACCACGACGACGAAGGCGCGATGGGTCTCGTGCTGAGCCGCCCTTCGACCGTCACCGCCGCCGAAGCCGTCCCTGCTCTCGACGGGCTCGTCGGCGCGACGGATCCGGTGTTCGTCGGCGGCCCCGTGCAGCCCGAGGCGTTCATGGCCCTCGCCGAGTTCGACGACGTGGCGGACGCCGCCGCGCCGATCTTCGGCCGCGTCGGGTTCATGCCGGCCGAATCGGAGCCGGACGAGCTATCCGTGCGGCGCGTGCGCCTGTTCGCCGGCTACGCGGGCTGGGGCCCGGGCCAGCTCGAGGCCGAGCTCGACGAGCCGTCGTGGCTGGTCGTCGACGCCGAGGCAGACGACCCGTTCGCGGACGACCCCGACGAGCTGTGGCGCGTGGTCGTCCACCGCAAGGGCAGCCGGTTCTCGCTGATGGAGAACATGCCCTTCGACCCCTGGCTCAACTAGCGACCAAACTCGCGAACCTGGTTCAGCTCGGGTGAACCAGGTTCGGGGGGTTTCCCACACGCTCGCCGTCGCGGCGCGGGCCGGGGACGCGCGGGAAGTGGAACGGCGCCGGCTCCCGGCCCGGCTGCACGAACCAGCACTCGCCCGTTGCCTGCGACGTCGCAGCGCGCCACACCGCGTCTGCCACCTCGTCCGGCTGCAGCAGCGGAAAGTCGCCGAGCTGCTCACGCAGGGGATCGATCATCGGCGTGTCGGCGATGCCCGGGCACACCGCATTCAGGCGGACCGGCGCGAGCGACGCCGCCACGCTGCGCACGAACCCCACGACCGCATGCTTCGTCAGCGCGTAGACCGGATCCGACTCGAGCGCGGTCAGCCCCGCGAGCGACGCCGTCGCGACGATCGAGCCGCTCGTCATCACCTCGCGCAGTCGCAGCACGCCGAGCACGACGCCGTCGACGTTCACCGCAACGGCCCGCCGATACGACTCGTAGCTCAGGTTGCCGCCCACCACGCCGGCGTTGAGGCACGCGAGGCCGACGGGCCCGACCCGCTTCCACGCCGCGGGAGCCGACACGTCGAACCCGTTGACGAGGTCGAGCGACTCCACCTCGTATCCCTCGGCGACCAGGCGTGCGCAGATCGCCCGACCGAGGCCGCCCTCACCGCCGGTCACCAGCGCCTTCACGGCTCGAGCACCACTTTGCCGACGTGCTCCCGTCGCTCGATCGTCGCCAGCGCCTCGTCAGCCTCGTCGAGCGGGAACGCGCGACCGACGACAGGACCGATCGCACCTTTGCCCCACAGGTCGAGCAGCTCCTCGGCGGCGAGGCGGACCAGCGCCGGCTGTAGCTTCAGCAGGCGTCCGAGGTAGATCCCGGCAACCGACACGTTCCGCCCGACGAGCCACTGCACGCTCGGGTCCTGCCACAGCCCGCCGGCGAAGCCGATCGCGACGATCGTCCCGAGCGGGTTCAGCAGCGGCAGGGATCGCGTGAACACGTCGCCGCCCACCGGATCGACGACGACGTCCACCCGCAGCTCGTCGATCTCGTCGTAGCCCAGCACGATGTCCGCACCGACGCCGAGCGCGAAAGCCCGCTTCCCCTCGGAGCTCGCAGTCGCGCACACGGTCGCGCCGAAGTGCTTCGCGAGCTGGATCGCCGCCGTGCCGACGCCGCCGGACCCTGCATGCACGAGCACGCTCTCGAACGACAGCCGCTGCAGCGGGATGTACGCGGTGAGGTACGTCGTCAGAAAGGCGGCGCCTGCGGTGTACGACGCGTCGCTGGGCAGGTCGAAGATCCACTGCGGGTCGAGCGCGACACGTTCTGCGAAGCCGCCGGCCCGGCCTGTGAACGCGACGACATGTCGCCCATCCAGGTCGCCCGCGACCTCGTTGCCGGCTATGAACGGCAGCTCGGGCATCTGCGGGTAGAGCCCTCTGCGAATCAGCACGTCGGCGAAGTTGACGCCCGCGGCCCGCACCTCGACGACGGGCGAGCCGTCCGGCTCCGGCACGTCCTCGACTGCGAGCCTGCCGCCCACCTCACGGAGGACGGCCGCCCTCACCTACCGGTCCAGCTGGCCTGCCGCTTCTCGAGGAACGCGGCGACACCCTCCTGCCCGTCCTCGGACTGCAGGCACGCGGCGAACGCCTCGACTTCGCGCTCGTCGCTGCGCCCGTCGCGGGTGGCGTGCAGGAGCTGCTTGATCGTGCGAAGCGCGTGCGGGCTCTGGCGGGTGAGCGGCTCGACGTAGCGCTGGATGCCCTCGTCGAGGTCGTCGACGACGAACTCGACGAGCCCCCAAGCCTCGGCCCGCTCGGCGTCGATGCGCTCGCCCGACATGATCAGCCACCGTGCCCGGCCCGGCGAGATCAGGCGCGGCGCACGCTGCGTTCCGCCGCCGCCCGGGAGCAATCCGAGATTGACCTCCGGGAAGCCGAGCTGCGCATCCCGGGTCGCGATTCGGAAGTCGCACGCGAGTGCGAGCTCGAGGCCGCCTCCGAGGCAGTAGCCGTGGATCGCGGCGACGACCGGCACCGGCGCGGACTCGATCAGGTCGGCAACGGGCTGGATCCCGGCCGGTCGCTCGGCGGCAGCCGCGCCGCCGACGAAGCCGCCGATGTCGGCGCCTGCCGAGAACGCACGGTCCCCCCGGCCGCGCAGAACGACGGCACGCACCTTGCCGTCCAGATTCTCGAGCGCGTCCCAGATAGCGCCCGTGATCGAGCTCGAGACCGCGTTGACGGGCGGATTTTCGAGCCAGATCGTCTGAATCATCGTGCGGCCGGCTCGTGCGCGAAGGTCTCGCGCAGCTCCGTCTTCTTGAACTTGCCCACGCTCGTCTTCGGGATCTCCGAGACGAACTCGAACCGATCTGGCAGCCACCACTTGGCGAAGCTCGGCGCGAGGAACTCGCGCAGCTCGCCGGCGGTCGCATCGGCGCCCTCCTTCAGGACGACCGCGGCCAGCGGGCGCTCGTCCCACTTCGGATCGGGCACGGCGATGACGGCCGCCTCGACGACGGCCGGGTGCGCCATCAGCGCGTTCTCGAGCTCGACGGACGAGATCCACTCGCCGCCCGACTTGATCACGTCCTTCGCGCGGTCCTTGATCTGGATGAAGCCGTGCGGGTCGATCGAGACGACGTCGCCGGTCTTGAACCAGCCGTCGTCCGTCCACCGCTCGGCCTG
>Ga0070731_10003341_pt1 | contig 14543 bp, 17 predicted proteins | sample Coa_R1_2_FD_66448 | JGI IMG/M metagenome (GOLD analysis project Ga0070731, IMG submission 66448) | Surface soil microbial communities from Centralia Pennsylvania, which are recovering from an underground coalmine fire - Coalmine... | ecosystem: Environmental > Terrestrial > Soil > Unclassified ... | reverse complement strand
GTCGAAGTCGACCGCGTTCGACGTGTGGAGGCGCGCCTGGTACAGCTCGTAGACGTCGGCCACGGTCTGGTCGTAGAAGCTCGAGACGCGGCTGAGGTACTCGGCGGGGCCGACGAGCTGGTTCTTCGCGTTCGAGATCTGCGCGTGGATGCCGCGAGGCGTGAACCGCTTCGGGTCGCGCTCGAGCTCCTCGAGGCAGCGCTTCACCAGCCGGAGCTGGTCGGCCGAGTCGTAGATGGTGAAGTTCGTGCGGTAGCCGAGCCGAGGCGCCTCCCGGCGGAGGATCCGGCCGCAGGCGGCGTGGAAGGTCATCACCCAGGCGGCGCGCGCCGGCGGGCCGACGAGATCCTCGAGCCGCTCGCGCATCTCCGCCGCGGCCTTGTTCGTGAAGGTGATGGCGAGGATCTCCGGCGGCTTCGCGCCGACCGCGGCGAGCAGATGGGCGATGCGCCGGGTGAGGACGCGCGTCTTGCCGGAGCCGGCCCCGGCCACGACGAGCAACGGCCCCTCGGTGGTGAGGACGGCCTCCCGCTGGGCCGGATTGAGGTCTTCCAGGTACGTCTCCGGCTGCGTCGCGGCCATCGGCCGATCGTAGCCGGGGCGGCTAGTCGTCCCTTGCCGCTCTGATCTCGACCTTGCCGGCGCGAACCCGCGTCTCGTAGCGCGGCTGCGGGAAGACGGCGGGGCCGCCCTCGACGGCGCCGGTGCGGAGGTCGAAGCGTGAGCCGTGCCACGGGCAGACGACGGCGTCGCCGTCGCGCTCTCCCTTGTCGAGCGGGCCGCCCATGTGCGAGCAGACGGCGGAGATCGCGCAGACGTCGCCGTCCTCGCACTTCGCGAGCACGACCGCCTCGCCTTCGAGCTCGACGCCGTGGAGCTTCCCGTCGTCGAGCTCGGACTCGTCGATGACCGGTGCGTACCGCTCCCGCGGATGCTCGAAAGCCGTGTGGTTGACCCGGATGCCGTACCCGAAGGAGAGCCTCCCGCCGAGGTGCGCCGAATAGAGCGTGCCGAGGAAGGCGACGCCGGAAAGCACGCGCGCGAGCCCGCGACGGCCCCGCCGGCGCAGCGCCAGCGAGCCGATGTTGAGCGTCAGCGCGCCCGAGTTGACGAGCGCGTGGACGACGCCGAGCTGCCGCGACTCGCCTTTGAGATGACTCCAGTCGTTGAGCCCGGTGACAGCGGCCGGGACCGCTGCGAGCACGCCGACCGCGAGCGCCTCGTCCGCCGCCTCGTGCCCGACGACGTCGAGCGCCGCCGCCGCCGTCCAGGCGCCGAGCGGGACGTCCGTGAGTGCAGGGTGCAGCGGGTTCCCGAGCCAGACGCCGTCGAGGACGTTCCGGACGGGCTGCGGCACCGCCTTGACCGCATCCTGCACCGCCTCCTCGACGTCCACTTCCCGGTCGTTGCCGCGCGCCGAAACCGGCAAACTCCCGCCGTGCGCGTCGCGCTCATGATCGAGGGGCAGGAAGGGGTCACCTGGGAGCACTGGTGCGCGCTCGCCGACGCCTGCGAGGAGCACGGCATCGACACGCTCTTCCGCTCCGACCACTACATCTCCCAGGGCGACGAGGCGGCCAACGTCGCGCACGACGCGTGGACGACGATCGCCGGGCTCGCCGCCCGAACGACGCGCCTCCGCTTCGGCACGCTCGTCTCGCCGGCGACGTTCCGCTATCCGGGGGTGCTCGCGAACGCAGCGGCGACCGCGGACCACATCTCCGGCGGGCGGATCGAGCTCGGGATCGGCGCCGGCTGGATGGAGCGAGAGCACCGGGCGTTCGGCTTCCCGTTTCCCCCGACTCCGACGCGCGTCGAGATGTTCGCGGAGCAGCTCGAAATCGTCCACCGCCTGTGGACCGAGGATCGCGTCGACTTCCGCGGCCGCCACTACGTCCTCGAAAACGCGCCCTGCCTGCCGAAGCCGGTCCAGCGGCCCCATCCACCGATCCTCGTCGGCGGCAGCGGGAAGCGCGGGACCGTCGAGCCCGCTCTCCGGTTCGCCGACGAGTACAACTCGCCGTTCGTCACGCCGGAGGAGGCGGCGGCGATCCGGAAGAAGGTCGAGCCGCTCCCGTACTCGGTGATGATCGGCTGCGTCGTCGGCGAGACGCACGCGGAGGCGATGGAACGCGCGAGGCAGCTCTACGCGCGCCGGCCGCGGGATGCCTCCTTCGAGGACTGGCTCGCGGCCTACGCGGAGCGCGCCGTCGTCGGATCGGTCGACGAGGTGGCGACCCGGCTCCACGAGTACGAAGAGGCGGGCTGCGTCCGGGCGATGCTGCAGCACCTGCAGCACACCGACCTCGAGTCGGTACGGCTTATCTCTTCGCTCGGATCGTGACGAGCGTCGGCTGGCCGTTCGACACCGAGCACGAGATCGCCGCCCATGAGCCCGCCGGGTAGCTCGCCGCAACCTTCAGCGCGAGCGCCGGCGGCACCTCGCACGTGAGGCCGCCTACGGTGATCTCCCCGGCGTTCACCGTCCTGATGGCCCCCTGCGCCTGGCGGAGCTGCTGCGGCGCCCCGCACCCCCCACCGAGGACGGCGAGACCACCGGATCCGCGGCCGCCGAGCACGCCGTGCGTGAACCCCGCCGTCGGGCTGAACAGCGCCGAGATGCTCGCGACGATCGTGCGCGAGCCCTCGTGGCCGGACGCCGTCCCGCTGATCGCGCCGTGGTCGTACACGGCGGAGAACGTCGCGGCCAGCGTGGCCGTCTTCAAGGTCCCGGTGACAACCCCCATGCCGTTGCTCGCGTCGATGGTGCTGTGGGCCACGATCGTCGTCCCCGTACCGGAGTAGGTCGCGCTCGTGGCCGTCACCGTTCCACAGGTCCGGCTCGCGGTGCCGCTCACCGACGTCGCCGTGAAATGCGCGGTCAGCACTGCCGCGGCGAGTACGAGCTTCATCACCCGGTGAGATGCCGGCCGGGCCGATGTCTTTCGCCGCTACCTCTCGATCGAGCGGCCCTCGACGACGTCCTCGGGGCCGGGAAAGCCCCACTCGTCGAGCCGTCGCCAGCCGACGCTCATCTGGGCGAAGAGGAGCACCGCGAGCACGTTCTTCGCGACGCCGGCCGTGACGAAGGCAAGGATCACGGCTGCCCAGGTCGGCAGGCCGGCCCAGTGGTAGAGGACGACGAAGCCGGCTGCGAAGGCCGGCCACAGGAGCGCTCGGAAGGCGGCCTGCGGGCGCCCGCGCAGGAGGCGGCGGACGACGCGCGCGAGGCCGGATGCGATGAAGAACGCGAGCAGGCCGATCCAGGCGGAGCGCTCTCGCTCGCCGGTGACGATCGCGCCGACGATCGCGAGCGCGAAGAGCACCGGCCGCAGCAGCATGACGCCGAACCAGCTCAGGGCCGTCCTCCCCCATCGCCACGATTCCGCCCATGGAGGGAACGGGCAGGCTCGAGGCGTTCAGCGACGGCGTGTTCGCGATCGCGGCGACGCTGCTCGTGCTCGAGTTCTCGGTGAGCTCGGGCCGCGACCTCGGCCATCAGCTCGTTCATCTCTGGCCTGCCTATCTCGCCTACGTGACGAGCTTCGTCACCATCGGGATCATCTGGATCAACCACCATCACACCGTATCGCTCATGGGCCGGACGAACCGCACGATGCTGTTCCTCAACAACATCCTCCTGCTGACGGTCGCGTTCCTGCCCTTCCCGACGAGGCTCGTCGGCGACTATCTCCACCGCAACGGCGAGGGGGCGGCGACGCTCGCCTACACGGCGACGTTCGTGATCATGGCGTCACTGCACCAAGTGTGGTGGCAGTACGCGCGCCGGGGGCGGCGGCTGATCGGCGACGCGGTGCCCGACTCGGCGCTGCGCGCCGTCGACCGCGCGTACGCGCCGGGTGTGGCGATGTATCTCCTCACCTTCGTGCTCGCCTTCTTCAGCCCGCTCGCGGGAGTCCTCCTCACGTTCGCGATCGCCGCGTTCTATCTACCTTCGGCTGCGCTGTTCGATCGCGAGGGATAGCCAGTCGGACGCAGCAGCAAGCGCTCCTGCGTCGCTCGACTTCACCACCACCTCGACCTGCGGGCCGTCGAGCGGGAACATCGGGTACGAGCCGATGAGCACGCCAGGCCAGCGCTCGCACGCCTCGACGAGGAGCGCGGCGATCGTGCTCTCTCGCGTCCGGTACGTCTGCCGCCACGTCCCTATCGGCTCGCCGCGGCGGAGCTCCTCCGCGATCGTGTCGAACATCGCCTCCATCTCCGCCGGCAGACCCGGCATGACGTAGACGTTCTCGATCGCGAAGCCGGGCGCGCCGCCGAGCGGGTTTGCAAGCGGGCGGCTTCCGACTGGAAGCCGGGCCCACGCGGCGGCGTACTCGGGATCGCGCGTGAAGCGGCTGCGCAGGTCGGCGGCGAGCTCCGGCACCTCCTCCTGCCCGACGTCGAACGTGTACGCGATCGCCTCCCGCGTGATGTCGTCGAGCGTGCCGCCGAGGCCGCCCGTGACGAGGAGGAAGTCGGCGAGCGGCGCCTCGCGCCGGATGAACTCCGCGATCGCCTCGATCTCGTCCGGGACGGCGGCGATGAGCCGCACCGACACGCCGAGCGGCGCCAGCCGCTTTGCGAGCCACGACCCGTTCGAGTTCGGCACGTCGCCCGAGACGAGCTCGTTCCCGATGGTGAGGATCGCGGCTGTCGCCATCAGATCGTGATCGTACGGGTGACGCCCACGCAATCGAGGAAGCGGCGGTCGTGCGTCACGAGGAGCAGCGTGCCCTCGTATGCCGCGAGCGCCCGCTCGAGCTCCTCGATAGCCTCGAGATCGAGATGGTTCGTCGGCTCGTCGAGCACGAGGCAGTTGGCGCCGAGCGCCGAGAGGACCGCGAGGACTGACCGCGTCCGCTCGCCCGGCGAGAGCGTGGCTCCAGGCCGGAGGACGTCGTCGCCGCGGAGACCGAACTTCGCGAGGAGCGTTCGCGCGGCCTCGACGCCGAGTCCGGAAGCCGGCACGAAGGCGTCGAGCAGCGCATCCTCGCCGGAGAAGGTCGCGCGCGCCTGCTCCACCTCGCCGACGACGACGCCGCGGCCGATCCGGCGCTTGCCCGCGGCGAGTGGGATCCGGCCGACGAGGGCGTCGATGAGCGTCGTCTTGCCGCTCCCGTTCGGGCCGGCGACCGCGACGCGATCACCCCAGTCGATCTCGAGGTCGACCGGCCCGAGTCGAAAGCCGTCACGCTCGACCACCGCCTGCTCCAGACGAGCCACGAGGTCACCGCTGCGCGATCTCGCCGCGAGCTCGAGGCGGAGGTCCCAAGGCTCGTACGGCTTCTCGACCCGATCGATTCCGGCCAGCTTCCGCCCGAAGGTCCGCTTCACGTCCTTCGACTTCTTCTTCTTGCGGCCTTGGCCGTAGCCGCGCCGCTCCCACTCTTGCATCCGCCGCATCTGCTCCTCGACCCGGCCGCGCTCGGCCGCCGCCGCCTCCCACCGTTCGTAGTGCCTGCTGCGCCGCAGCTCCCGCTCCAGCTCGTAGTCGGTCCAGCCGCCGGCGTACTCGGTCGCGCCGTGCGTCCACTCGTCCAACTCGACGACGCGCGTCACCACACGGTCGAGGAAGGCGCGATCGTGCGAGACGACCACCACCGCGCCGTCGTGCCGCGCGACGAGGCCCTCGAGCCACTCGAGACCCGGGAAGTCGAGGTCGTTCGTCGGCTCGTCGAGGAGCAGCGTGTCGAAGCCCCCGGCGAAGACGTCGCGCAGCGCGGCACACGCGGCTTCACCGCCCGAGCCATCGAGCACCCCGCGGCTCTGCGGCAGGTAGCCGACCGTCCCGGAGCGGCGCACGACACCGCCGTCCGGCTCCTCGACGCCGGCGAGGATGCGCAAGAGCGTCGACTTGCCCGATCCATTCGGACCGACGAGACCGATTCGCGCGTCCGGTGGCACGACGAGGCCGACGTCCTCGAGGACGACCTGAGAACCGAACGACTTCGAGACGCCGACGACGGCGAGCACACGACCTCCTGACAGAGCAGGGACGAGAGACGGGAAGGAGTGCTCGTCAGTCGGTCATACGCGGCGCAGAGACGCCGTCTCGAACTGTAGCGCGACGCCGAGGGACGACGTACACGCCGCCGTCGTCGACGACGACCCGGACGTCGGCGCGGTAGAAGGCCGAGAGATTCTCCGCGGAGAGGACATCCCCCGGGCCACCCTCGGCCACGATGCTGCCGCGGTCGAGGAGTACGAGCCGGTCGGCGTACTGACCCGCGAGCGTGAGGTCGTGCATTGTCGACAGGACGGTGAGCCCGTCGCGGCGCAGCTCGTCGACGAGCTCCAGCACCTGCTGCTGACGGCCGAGGTCGAGAGAGGTCGTCGGTTCGTCGAGGAGGAGGATGGGCGCCTCCTGCGCGAGCGCGCGTGCGAGAACGACGCGCTGCAGCTCGCCGCCGGAGAGCGACCCGAGGCCGCGCTCCGCGAAGGCGAGCAGGTCGAGCCGCTCGAGGGCGCGTGCGACCGCCTGGCGGTCGGTCCGACCCTCGGCGGCGAGATGGCCGAGATGCGGGGTCCGCCCGAGCAACGCGTATTCCGCGACCGTCAGCTCGGGCGGCATCACCGGCGTCTGCGGCACGAACGAGATCAGCCGGGCGAGCTCCCGGCGACGCAGGCGCCGCACGTCGCTTCCCCCGATCTCCGCCCCGCCTGCGAAGGGGACGAGGCCGCAGAGCGCCCGCAGCACGCTCGTCTTCCCGGCGCCGTTCGGACCGATGAGCATCACCCATTCGTCGGCGGCGACGTCGAGCGAGACGTCGCGCACCGCGTAGGCGCCGTCGAAGCGCACCACGAGCTCGCGGAGCTCGATCACCGCATCGATCGCGACGTGCGGAGCACGATTGCGAAGAACGGGGCGCCGAAGAACGCGGTGACCACGCCGATCGGCAACTCCGCTGGAGAGACGACCGTACGCGCCAGAACGTCGGCGAGGACGAGGAAGCCTGCGCCGACGACGAGCGACAGCGGCACGACCGCGCGGTAGCTCGTGGAGACGAGCAGCCGGATCGTGTGCGGGACGATGATCCCCACGAATGCGATGAGGCCGCTGACCGCGACCGCAGCCGCCGTCCCGGCCGTCGCCGCGACCACGAGCAGAAGACGCAAACGCGGCACGTCGACGCCGAGGCTCGCCGCCTCCTCGTCCCCGACGCTGAGAACGTCGAGGAGCCGGCGGTGCAGGACGATCGCGGTCGAGCTGACCGCGACGTACGGCGCCGCGACGGCGACCTGGCCCCATGTCGCCGTCGAGAATCCCCCGAGCAGCCACGCGTAGACGTCACGCAGGGTGTCGGAGTGTTGTTGCTGGACGAACGTCTGGATCGCAGTGAGGAAGAGGGTGACCGTCACGCCCGCGAGCACGAGCGAACGCGCCGCGCGGGCCGGACCGGCCGACCGGCCGAGGACGTAGGTGCCGGCCACCGCCGCGAGGCCGCCCACGAACGCCGCGAGCGGCAAGAGCCACCCGGTCCTGCCGACGTGCCCGTACGCGATGGCGAGCGTCGCACCGAGCCCGGAGCCGGCGGCGACGCCGAGAAGGTAGGGGTCGGCGAGCGGATTGCGGAAAACGCCTTGGTACGAGGAGCCCGCCACTGCGAGCATGCCGCCGACGAGCGCCGCGAGTACGACGCGCGGGGCGCGGATCTGCCACAGCACCGCGTCGTCGAGCGTCGAGAGCGGGTTGTGGACGTGCAGAAACGGTATGTGGGCGAGCCCCGACCCGACGATGCCGCCGACGTCGATCCCGACGGGGCCGACTCCGAGACCGACGAGGAGCGAGCCGGCCAGGAACGCGCCCGCGATCAGCCGCCACGGACGCGAGACACCCCGCGCCCGGACGGCTGCTTCGGCGTTCGTGACCGGCTCCGCGACCATCAGCTCTTGCGCGCCACCGCGGCGACCGCGCGGGCGAAGTCGACGATGCGCGGCCCCCACCGCGAGGCGATGTCGTCGTTGACGCCGACGACGCGGTGGTGCTTGACCGCGCTGAGGTTCGACCAGCCCGGCCGTGCGGCGACCGTCGCCGCGTTCTGACTGCAGCAAACGGTGTCGGCGAGCACGACGATTCCGGGGTTCGACGCGACGATGTACTCGGCCGACAGTTGCGGGTAGCCGGAATGCGTCTTGTCCGCCGCGTCGGCGATGTTGCCGAAGCCGAACAGCTTGAAGATGCGGCCGATGAAGGTCGCAGACGTCGCCGAGTAGTACGTCGGGTCGAGCTCGTCGTACACCGTCAGGTGTCGGTTCGACTTCGGGACGCTGCGCAGGATCTTCGTCAGCGAGCCTTCCATGCCGGCGACGACCTTTGCGGCCTGTTGGGCGTGACCGGTGGCGGCCCCGAGCTGGCGGATCTCGTCGTACGCCTGGGCGAGGTTGTCCGCAGCCGGCTCGAGCAGCACGGTCACACCGAGCTTCTGAAGCGCCTCGACGACATTGCCGATGTCGTTCGACACGACGACGAGGTCGGGGTCGTAGCCGGCGATCGCCTCGATGTTCGGCGTGTAGCCCGAGAGCGTCGTGTGCGGAGCGTTCTTCGGATAGTCCGAGTCGTTGTCGACCGCGGTCACCTGCGGGCCTGCGCCGACGGCGAAGAGATCCTCCGTGCCGGTCGGCGAGAGCGAGACGATGTGCGTCGGCCGCGTCTTGACGACGACGTCACCGTTGGCGGCATGGATCGTCACCGGGAACGCCGCCGCGTTCGGCCGCGCGGCCGACGACGGAGCGAGGACGGCCGCGAGAGCCGCCACGAGAACGAGGGAACGGCGAAGCACGAATCCTCCTTCCGCGAGGGGTTCGGATTGCCAGGCGGGCGGCAGGTCTTCTGACTCGGGGCTCCCCTCTCCGCCGCCTTCCCAGGCCGTAGCCCAGTGACGTCGTGGCGGAGAAGCGTCTCCCCTTACAGCGGCGGGACCGTCCCGGACTCGCACCGGAGTTCCCTCACCGCTCGCCGGTTTGCTGCGCGACTCTACCATGGCCGGTGGTGGACGCAGTCGCCCTCGATCTCGACGGGGTGCTCGCCGACACGCGGCCGCTTTGGCGCGACTGGCTCGAGGACGCGTCCCGCCGCGCGCGGGTCGAGCTGGACGTGCCGGACGACCGGGCGGAAGCGTCGGCGGTGCTGGACGAACGCCTCGGCGACTGGCGGCCGCTGCTCGAGCGCTTCGCCGCCGACCGCGGCCCACTCCACTTCCGGCCGCGGGCGGAGACGAGCGCGGCGCTGCGTCGGCTCGAGGGCGCCGGAGTGCGGATCGGCGTGTTCACCGACGCCCCGCGCGAGCTCGCGGACATCGCGCTCGCGCATGCGGGAGCGGCGCGCCGGGTCGCCGTCGTCGGCCCGCTCGACGACGTCCTGCGCGAGCTCGGCCCCGGCGCAGTCGTCGTCCACTCGCGCACCGACCTCGCGAATCTAGAATCGAAGGCCGATGGACGCTGACTCAGACCGGAGGTTCGAGATCCTCCTCGAGCGGCTCGACCGTATCGGCGACGAGCTCGCGAGGGTGGGCAAACGCCTCGACAACGACGAGCACTTCCTCCGACTGACGCGGGAGCTGGCGACGCTGAACGAGTCGCTGCAGGCGCTCGCCTATGCCGCGCTCGGCCAGCAGGCGCCGCAAGTCCGGCGCAGGCGCTCCGGGTAGCAGTCCGGTTAGCGCACGCTCCAGATGTCGAGCACGCCGGATGTGGCGTGGTCGTTCGCGTTCCCCTCGGGGAGGGCGACGTGCCCGTCGATCACGATCGGGCTGTTCCAGTGACCGCCGCCGCACGGGAGCGTCGCGACGAGAGCGCCGCTCGCGGGCTGGTAGACGTTCAGGCCGCCGCCCGGGTCGTAGACCCAGAGGAGGCCGCCGGCAACGACCGGGCTGGTGCCTCCGGTGTCGTGCTTCCAGACCTGTGTGAGATGCCCCTTGCTGTAGGTCCACGCTGCGGTTGCGCCGTTGTCGGCCGCGAAGAACCAGGTCGTCGCGCCACTGTGCCAGACGACCGGCGCGGTGAAGAGATCCATGTGCGACGGCGTCGCCACGAGCTGCAGCTCGCCGCCCTTGTGCGGCGCCGTCCCGCTCATGGCGGCGACCGAGATCACGCGAATCATCCCGTCCTTGCCGCCCTGGGCGAGGTGGCCGTCGTCGAGGATGACCGGCGACGTCGAGCCGAGGTCGACGTCGTCGGCGTTCATCTCGGCGGTGTTCGTCGGCGTGTAGTTGCCGAGGATCCTCGTCGCGTCCGGTGACAGGCGGATGACGGCATCGCCCCAGTTCGTCCTCCCGTTCCACGGCGCGTTGCCGGTGGTGACCAGGAGGTCGCCGGTGGACGGGTCGACGACTGCGCCCGAGCGCCCCCAGATTGCCGAATCGCTCGCCTCGCACGTGGTCGGGTCCATCAGGCCGGTGCGGTTCGAGCAGAGCGAGTTCCACACGTGCAGCAGCTTGCCGGTCTTCGGCGCGATGAGCACGACGTGTCCCTGGTACGGCGGCGTGTCGCCGATGTAGCCGCCGGTGACCGCGATCACGTGCCCGTTCGCGTAGTTGAGCGCGCCGGCGATCTTCTCGCGTGACGGCAGCTTTGTGATCGAGACGCTCCAGGCGGCGTGCCCGTTCGAGGTCGCGAGCTTGTAGATGCGTCCGCCGGGGGAGGCGGCGTACAGGTATGCGCCGGTCGGGTCGGCGACCGGCGTCGCCGTGGTGATCTGCGGACTCCCCGCCCACGACGAGTAGCCGGGCGGAGTGAACCGCCACTTGACCGCGCCGGTGGAGGCGTTGATTGCTTCCGTCCTCCCGTACGTCGTCGTCACGAAGAGGACGCCCTTCAGATAGATCGGAGACGAATCGACGGTTCCGTCGAGCGCCACCTTTCGAAGCTTGAGCGACTTGACGTTCGCCGCCGTGATACCGGTCGCGAACGGATACACGCCGGTGCGCGAAGCCGTCCAGTCGAAGGTCGGCCACTTGTGGCCGGCGCTCGTCCGACCGGTCGCCCCGATCAGAACCGCCGCAAGAACGATCAGCGCCGCAAGAGAACGCGTCGGAGCTCGTCCTCCTTGCCCGGCTCGAGGATGGCCAGGATCTGGTCTCCCGCCTCGAGCTGGGTCGAGCCGACCGCGATCTCGGCGCGCCCCGAGCGCATGACGGAGATGAGGCGCGCTCCGTCGGGAAGCTCGAGGGTCTCGACGCGCTTGCCGGCCGACGGCGAGTCGCGGTCGATCTGCACCTCCACGATCTCGAGGTTCTCCTTGCGGAGCTCGAGCAGGTGGATGAGGTCGTGCTCGGGCACCTCGTGCTCGACGAGCGCCATGATGCTCGAGGTCGAGCACACCGTCGGCGAGATGCCGAGCAGGTCGAAATGCGCCTGGTTGCGCGGGTCGTTCACACGGGCGATCACCTGGCCGACCCCGTACTTCTCACGTGCGAGCTGCGAGATGACGAGGTTGTCCTCGTCGTCTCCCGTCAGCGCCAGGACGATGTCGGGAGGACGTGCGATGCCCGCGCGCTCGAGCACGTGCAGCTCGGTCGCGTCGCCGCGCTGAACCTGATGCTCGAACTCGTCCTCGAGCCGCTCGAAGCGGTCGCGCTCCTGCTCGATGAGCGTCACCTCGTTGCCGAGCCGGAGGAGCGAGCGCGCGACGTTCGCTCCGACCTTGCCGCCGCCTGCCACGATCGCATACATCAGCCGGCCACCTTGGCGGGAGGGATCGCGCAGCTCCGGACGGCCTCCATGAGCGTGTCGATCGCCGTCTTCGTCGGGCAGACGACTCGCAGGCCGCGCTCGGTGTAGAAGTCGGCCCGCGCGGGATCGAGGATCCGGACGACGACGCAGCCGATGTCGAACCGCTTCTGGGCCACCTGGCCGATCACGATGTTCGTGTTGTCGCCGTCGGTGGAGACGACGACCGCGTCCGCCTCTTCGATGCCGGCCTCCCGGAGGAGATCGACGTCCATGCCGTGGCCGACGAGGAACGCCCCCGGCCAATGGTCGCCGAGGCGTGCGAGCGCATCCTCGTTCTCGTCCACGACGCTGACGTCCCAGCCTTCACGCTGGAGCTGGAGGGCGATGGAGGAGCCCACGCGGCCGCAGCCGATGATCAGCGCGTTCATCCGGGGTGCAGGGTAGCGTCGGACGGCTCCTCGAGCGATCCCTGCGGGAAGGCGACGATGAGAACCTCCGCCGGCGACTTGCGCAGGACGTAGTCGACGGTCGGCGAGAAGAACCGCGACTGACGCCGCCAGCGCGGAGACGACCCGAGCACGATCAGGTCGACCTGGCGCTGCTCCGCCTCGGTGACGATCGCCTCCCCGATCGAGCGGGCCCGGACCGTCCTCCCCATCACCTTGACCCCGTGGTCGGCGCCGAGCGCCGCCGCCTCGGCGATCGAGGCGGCCGCCTGCTCCTCCGCGTCGTACATGGGGGCATCGAGCGGCACGTCGAGCGGCACGCGGATGACGTACATGGCTTCGACCATGGCGCCGCGCTCCTGCGCGAGCTTCACCGCGGTCGCGACCATCTCCTCGCCGATCTCGCCGAGCTTCATCGGGACGAGGATCTTCGAGAACTCCGCCTGCGGCAGCACCTGCTCGTCGTTCGCCCGAACGTGCTCGAGCAGTCCGGCGCCGCGGTTCCTGCGCACGAGCAGGTAGACGACGACGCCGCCGACGAGCCAGGCAGAGCCGCCGTAGCGGGCGCCGATGTGCGTCTCCATCGAGACGACGAAGACGGCAGTGGTGCAGAGCGCGCCGACCACCGCGGGCACCGGCACGACCGCTCCCCGCACGCGGACCCCGAGCGGAACGCGGAACGGGCGCCGCAGCTCGGGACGCGCGAAGCGGAGCTTGATCACGGCGAGCTGCGCAGCGGTGAACGCGAGCAGAACGCCGAAGCTGAAGAGGCTCGCGAGGAACGTCACCTCGTGCGCGAGGAACGACGTACCGACGAGGATCCCGATCGAGATGCTGGTGGCCGCGACGACGGACGCGGGCGAGACGAGCGTCCTCCGGCTCAGCCGCCCGAATGTGCGCGGCAGCTGACCGTGCTCCCCGAGCGAGTACGCGAGACGGCCGAAGCCGGAGACCGACGTCGTCGCGGCAGCGAGGAGGACGAGCGCCCCCGTCAGCCCCACGTATACACGCAGCATGGCGCCGAACCAGTGGGCGACGTGCTGCTGCAACGCCGAGACCACACCCATGAGCGGCGAGCGCAGCCAGTCGGTTCCGAGCGCCGTCGTTCCATGCGTCGCCGGGAACGCGGACAGCGCGACGACCGCGATGAGGACGTAGACGACGACGACGACGCCGATTGCGCTGAAGAGGCTGCGCGGCAGGTCGCGGCCCGGTCGGCGCGCTTCCTCCGCGTAGTTCGCGACCGTCTCGAGCCCGGTGTACGCGAGCATCGCGAGCGGCAGCGAGAACGCGATCTCGTGCCACGACGGCGACGTCCCGAGCGACGTCCCACGCGTGAGCGCGCTCCCGGAGAAGAGCAGCGCGAACCCGAGGACGACGAGCAGCAGCTGCGTGACCAGGTCGAGGAGCGGAACGACGATCCCGAACGTGTACAGCTTCGTTCGCCGGACGAGCCGCGAGAGGCCGACCGCCGCGACGACGACGCAGCCCGTGATGACGTCCCCCGGGTTGTGCGCGATCGAGTGGATGCCGAGCGCGAGGCCGAGATAGTGGCCGAAGAAGAGCGCCGAGAGCGCGATGACGATGAGGTAGTCGAGAAAGAGCACCCATCCGGTGAGGAAGCCGGCGAAGTCGTTGAACGCGACCCGGACGAACGTCGCAGCGCCGCCGGCCTCACGGATGGATGCGGTCCCCTCGGCATAGGAGAGCGTGACGAGGACGAAGAGGAGGCCGACGGCCCCGAGGACGGCGGGCGTGAGCCCGAGCGCGTGCAGCGCGATGATCCCGAGGGCGAAGTAGATGGAGGAGGCGATCTCCCCGTAGGCCACCGATGCGAGAGCGGGCGCATCGAGCGCGCGCTGCAGCCGGGGAAGCTTGCGGGCCATGCCCGCGGGAGCCTAGCGGCGGCGGAGGAGGTAGATGCGGCCGGCACCGAGCGCGATGAAGAGGACGCCGAGGAGGAGCCCGATGCCGCCGCCCCGCCGCGCGGTCTCGACGATGAGGGCGACGCCGAGCGCGATGGACAAGATCCCGAACAGGAGCGTCGACTGCCGGTAGACGAATCTCACGCCGCGGCCCGCCCCGTGGCGACCATGACGCGGCAGGGCGCGTGCTTGAGCACGAAGTCGACCGTGTCCCCGAAGATCCGCTTCTTCCCCGCCGCCAGCCGCATCCGCCGCGGGCCGCCCATGACGACGATCTCTGCGTCGCGCCGAACCGCCTCGTCGACGATCGCCCGCCCGGAGTTGCGGGCTCGCACGAGCCGCGGGATCACCTTCACGCCGTACGACTCGCCGATCGCTCCGGCCTCGTCGAGCTGACGGTGCGCTTCCGCCACCTCGGCCGGCAGGGCCGCGTCGAGCGGCATCTCGAGCGGGACTTCGATCACGGTCATCGCGACGATCGTCGCGCGGCGCTCGG
>Ga0070731_10003340_pt1 | contig 14549 bp, 12 predicted proteins | sample Coa_R1_2_FD_66448 | JGI IMG/M metagenome (GOLD analysis project Ga0070731, IMG submission 66448) | Surface soil microbial communities from Centralia Pennsylvania, which are recovering from an underground coalmine fire - Coalmine... | ecosystem: Environmental > Terrestrial > Soil > Unclassified ... | reverse complement strand
GCTCCCTTAATTGGGTGCGCGTCGCGCAACGTTTTCCCGTGCGCATTCACCTGGAAGGGCCGTCGCCGGACCTCATGCGTCTGGGCGCCAGTGCGGTGGTCGAAATCAAGCACGGTGCTGCATGCCGCTAGAGCGCGCTCATGAGGTTCTCTTCAACATTGTGCGTCTTATGGCGCCAAGGCCGGGCCGGCTCGAACATGCAACCCGTCTGGCGGTGATTTGTACCCTTACCGTATTGATTGTTGAAATCTATCAGACGCCGGATGCGGCACTGACGGTTTATGTTGTGTTCTTTCTCAATCGCGGCGACCGCGCGGTCAGCCTTATCCTGAATTTTGCACTGGCGGTGTTGATCACCTTGATCATCGGCTTCATCGTGCTCGTCGCCATGGTCGTGATCAATGATCCGATGTGGCGAGTCGTCAGCATGACCACGATCTCAATCGGTATTCTTTTTGTCGCATCGGCCAGCAAATTGCGTCCGCTCGGCGGCACAATTGCCCTCATTGTCGGCTACGCGCTCGACCTGCTCGGGACACTGCCGTTGTCAATCGGCGAATTGGCCACACGCAACCTGCTCTATGCGTGGCTCTTCGTCGGCATCCCGGCCGGTATCTCGATGATCGTAAACCTGTCGCTTGCACCGCCGCCGCGGCGTCTCGCCGAGCAAGAGATCGCGCATGGCCTCGAACTCTCCGCCGCCATGTTCACGGCGCCGAATGAAGATATCCGCTCGCGGTTCAGAGGGTATCTGCGGGAAGGCACAGCCGAGATACAAAAACTCCTTGGCCTGGCAGACCGCGAGAAAACCTCGAAGCCGGATGACATTGCGGCGCTCAGGCAAGCTGCGGATTCTACGACCTTCCTGATATCGGTGATCGATGTAATGGATCGCAGACCGGAAGCCCAACTCCCCGTGCCATTAGCCGACTATCTGGGTCGTACGCTTCGGGAAATGTCCGGCATTATAAGAAAAGGCGGACATCCAATCCGGACTGGATGGGACCCGCCGGACGTGGAACGCGGGCTGACGCCGCTCGAGGCTGACGTCCTTGCTGACGTAAAGGAGGCAATTGTTCACTTCGCCGAGGTGCCGGCCTCGGAGCACCGGGAGCCAAAGAAAGAAGACGGCGGCTTCTTTGTGGCGGATGCCTTCACCAACCCAGACTACATCCGGTATGCGCTCAAAACGACCGCGGCGGCCATGTTCTGCTATTTTCTATATTCACTGCTGGACTGGCCGGGCATTCATACGTGCTTTCTGACCTGTTACATCGTTTCACTCGGCACGACGGCCGAGACTGTCGAAAAGCTCACGCTGCGCATCCTCGGTTGTCTTGTCGGGGCAGCGGCAGGCTATGGGGCGATGATCTTCCTGGTCCCGTATCTTACCTCGATCACCACCCTGATGGTCGTTATTTTTGCCGGTGCTTTGGCTTCTGCGTATGTCTCCGCCGGGAGCGAGCGCATATCCTATGCCGGCTTCCAGATGGCCTTTGCTTTCTTTCTCTGCGTCATTCAGGGGCCTTCACCGGCCTTCGACCTTTCCACTGCGCGCGATCGCGTTATTGGCATCTTACTCGGCAACTTCGTCGCCTATCTGCTGTTCACCAATCTCTGGCCGATCAGCGTCGGTAAGCGAATCGATCCCGCAATTGCCACGCTCTTGCGTCGGCTCGGCGCCCTCATGACCGCGGACAAAGGTGCGCGACGCGCATTGGCTTCGCAAGCGCAATCGGAACTCGCAAAAATTGAAACCGACATCGACCTCGCCGCCTATGAGCCAAACACGATTCGTCCGAAACCACATTGGCTCGCAGCTCGTCGCAAAGCAGCCGATGAAATCGGTGCCCTTGGTAGCCTGCTGCTGTTGGACGCAGACAAAGATGCGACGACATCCGCGCAAATCGCCAAGCGGCTTGAAGCTCTGGCTGGTAGCTTCGCGGGCGCTGAACCCTCACGTCTCCTCCAAGGGTCAACCGAGAGGAGTACGTCGCAGCTCTTCCCTATGATCGATGCGGGTCTCCGTCGATTAGAAGAGGCGTCCGTCTGAGAGACCGAAAGGAACGGCGGAGTATGGGCCGGTCTGTTGCGTTGATTGCGCCAGTAGTTCTTTCGCTGCAGCTTGCTAACTGCGCGACTTCGGCGCTTATAATGGCCCCCGACCACCCTGACGCGCCGTGGACACCGGCGATCAATCCCGACGGGGAAATCGTTGCCGGCGAGCGAGATCCGCCTGAGCAACCCGCTAATAGGAACTATGTTCTGCCTTCGAATAGCAATCTCGCCAGCGTTCCGCCGCCGGCCTCCGAACTTGAACGCCGCCGCTCCTATACTCTGCCCGAGTTGATCGATATCGCAGAGTCGAGCAATCCAGTCACCCGCAACGCCTGGAACGATGCACGCAATGCAGCGCTTGCTGCTGGCATCGCCAAAAGCGCCTTTCTGCCGATGGTGTCGGCTGGCATCGTGGAAGGTTACGAGACCAGCCGCAGGGTGGGGTCAGCGGACGGCGCAACTATCGGGAATAACTTCAGGCTCGATGGCAACATTGCCGTGCTTTCGGTCCAATGGCTGTTGTTCGATTTCGGCGAGCGTGCGGCCCTGTTGGACGTCGCCAGGCAGGGGTCGGTTATTTCGAATATCGCGTTCACTGCTGCGCATCAGCAGGTCATCTACAATGTGAGCCTAGCGTTCTATGCCAATGCCGCGGCGCGCGCACGCCTTGCGTCCACAGCAGAAGCCTTACGTGATGCCGAGCAGGTCCAGTCAGCGGCGGAGAGTCGGTACAAGAACGGTATCGGCACCGTGGTCGAAGTCGCGCAAACTCGGCAAGCCAGTGCCGAAGCGAAGCTTGAGCGCGTGCAAGCCGAAGGGACCGCCCAGAATTCCTACTTGGCCTTGATTTCGGCCATAGGCATTTCGCCGATGACCAGACTGGAGATTGCTGACGTTTCCCGGCGGAAGCTGTCGGCTACCATGGTTGCTCCGGTTAAGCGTATCGCTTCCGAAGCGTTATCGCGACGAACTGATGTCCTCGCTAGCTATGCCGCGCAGAAGGCAAGTCTCGCCAGCCTCCGCGCTGCGCAGGCGGAATTTTTGCCAAAGGTATTTGTTTCGGCCAACGGCACGCGATTGCAGGGAGATTTGAACATCACGGCTATTCCGGGAACGGACCAGCAATCGTCGATCGTAAATCTGCCGGGCAACTCGCTCGGGGTTTCACAAACGCAATGGGGCGCCACAGCTCTGGTCGGAGCCACCATGCCGCTCTACGACGGCGGCGCGCGCGCCGCGCGCCTGGAACAAGCTCGCGATACTCTCGACAAGGCAGACACGAGCCTCATTCAGATCAGGAACGAGGCGGTCCGCCAGATCGTCGTGGCGAGAAATACGCTGACGACGGGCATTTCAGCCTATAGCGCCGCGACTGAGCTGGCGTTGGCCGCACAAATCTCGTTCAATGCAGCGCTTGCGGCATACCGCAACGGCGTCGGCTCAATCTCAGATGCAACGACCGCCGAACGTCAGCTCCTCGCAGCCAAGAATGCGGCGACCGACGCCTACAGCACGGCCTTGTCCGCCGCAGCGTCACTCGCTTTGGCGACAGGTGTCTTGGGATCTGCGCCGAAATAATAGGGGGAGGTGATTAAATCTGGCGTTATTTTCTGAACCCATGTGGAATTAGATCATTCAATACTTTGGAATCAGTGTGCCTTTTTAGCGTATGGATCGTGCTGCCACTTGCCAGGTAAACTCGTCGTACAGAGTGTGGCGAGCGAGACTGAACTCGAGTCGGCTTACGCGGCCGTCGCCTTGAGAACCTAGCCGCTATTACGCACGGTAAGTGCGGATTACATTTTTGTTGTTCGCGCGCAATTTCATTTGCCTCAGTTGATCCACCAGCTAACGTCTTCTCACACACAAAAGTTAACATGGAGACGTTATGCGCGACCTATTGGCCGACGCCCGGCAACGGCTGGCCTGCGAGATTGATTCCCATCCTGCGCCGTTGGGAGAGCCAATCAATGCGGACCCTTGGATCGTCAGCAGCCTGCTGCAGAAGTCGATCCGCCGTGGTCAAAAGCAGATCGCCCAGAGAGCCGCGCTCACACTTCTGAAACTAAGAGGTGCAGCAATCTGGCGACGCTTCATGGTCATCGCCTTTGAAGATGTCAGTGTTGGCGCCGTCGATGTGGTGACGACAGTCGTGGCCGCGAGCTCCGATGCCGCCTTACGGAAGAGATGCGGCAGTGATCTCCACGTAGGCGCCTATCTGGCTGGCGTGATGGCAGATGCGCCCAAGGATCGGAGCACTGACTATCTGATGTCGGCTGCCGAGCATCAGCCGGCTTGTCGAGAATTTGGAGCGCGTTGCAGCGTGATGAGTCCGGATGAACGCAAAGAAGCGGTAGCGGATTTGGCGCTGCCTGTCGAACTCAGGTCCGTGGCCGCGCTATTCCTGGCAGGCATGAGATCACAATCAATCCAAGATTGGGAAGCACACGATCTGGAAAAGCTCGGAAAGATTTATCGGGACCTTGGTGTTCCGGCGGATTTCATGGTGGCCTCGACATTAGCGGCAAAAAAGACCCGGGACCCGCTTACCATCCTGGCGCCGCTCGTCTGGCTTGAGATCGCACACGGCGAGCGGGTGTGGGTGAGCGAACCCGCGATGCCCGAAATCGAACTCGTCGATGGCATTCCGCTTTATGCCTTCGACAAGCACACCCGTCTCGGTAAGCGCGCCATTCGTGAGCTCGTCAGGGCCGAGACACCGTTGCGGCATTGCCTGGATGAATTCGTGCCTCGGTCGCGTTGGCAGGCAGCCGCGGAGATGGCGGCGTTTTACGCAGATGCCGCACCCGTCGCGCGCCGATTGGAATGGTCGCTGTCGCATGCGGTCGAGGCGCTCGGGATGGAAGCCGATTTCTTCAAGGTCGGTGTCCCTCAAGCCGCCATCCAGCCCCTGCAGACCGCGATGACTGCCGCTTTAGGCAAGCTGAATGAAATACGAAAGGCGCTTTGGATTGAAGCCAGGACGTCCATCCGGGCAGGCGAGGGCACATGATGGACGCGGCCGCATCCGAAAGCGCGATTACTCACGATAATTTTCACTTATCGAAGGTAATCCCGACCGGCGTCGATTCCGAAAGTGACGACCTCTGCACAAAAAGCTCCGTGCATGGATGCGTCGACCCAAAAATTCTCGAATTTGTAGCCGCCGCGACGTCAGCAAATACTCGTCGCGCATATGAGAGCGACATTGCGCATTTCCTTGAATGGGGTGGTCGCATCCCCAGTGGACCCGATCGCGTGGCGGAGTATTTCGCTGCATACGCCAAAACCCTCTCCGCTGCGACACTCGCACGTCGCCTGGTCGCCGTACGTCGGGAGCACGTACTGCGCGGCTTGTCGGACCCAACGAAAACGGAGCTGGTGAGGCTCACACTTCGCGGTATTCGTCGGCTTCACGGGCGGCCCCAGCGACGCGTGGCTCCGCTCAAGATCGAGCAGCTGGCCGCGATTGTTTCGCGGCTCGGCGGTGAAACGCGAGATCTGCGCGACCGGGCGCTCTTGCTTGTCGGATTTGCTGGTGCCTTCCGCCGTTCTGAACTGACCTCGGTTGGCTGCAAATGGGTCGAACGGGGAGAGCAGGGCATCGTCATCACACTTCCTCGGAGCAAAACTGACCAGGAGGGCAGGGGCCGCGACGTTGCTGTGGTGCGCATCGGAGGTCCAATCTGCCCCGTAGCCGCGCTTGATAGCTGGCTGGCGATGTCCAGAATTGTCGATGGACCGCTATTTCGGCCGGTCACTAAGGCTGGCAAGGTGTTAGGGAACTCTCTGTCGCCGGGCGCCGTCGCGACTATTGTCAAGCAGCGCGTCGCACAGATTGGGCTCGACCCGGCTCGCTACTCGGGGCATTCGCTCCGCGCCGGATTTGCCACCAGCGCGACAGTTGCTGGACTACCCGTGTGGAAAATCAAAGCCCAGACTGGGCACGCTTCGGATGCGGTGCTCAGCCGATACATTCGCGAGACTGACATATTCGTGGGGATGGCGGATATCTGGTTATCAGGCGCAAATGCGGCGCGACAGGAGGAGGAGGAAGTCATAAATGTCAATCGCTCGTGACGGCGCGATGTTGGTTCGTAGCTCGGCTCGACAGAGCCAAGAGACTTCGAATCTGACGGTCGGGAGTTCGAATCTCTCCGAGGGCGCCAGCGTTTCTGATTTTCTGTCAGAGGATTACCGGCGGCCTCCCCTCGGCGACCTTTCCCACGAAGTAAGTCCTGGCAACCAGCTGGCAACCAAGCTCGCCGACATCGGCCCAATAGCAGCCTTTTGGGGGCCACGCATTTGCGATACCGAACCATCGTTGCTTCCAGGCATTGACGTGCGATCGTCAGCACCCACATAATTTTTCGCGTGACTAATGCGTTTGGGGTAGGGGCCAACCCAAAGGCACGTTGTTGGTATGCTAGGGCTGGCGTATTTGACCGCAAAAAGCGAAAACCAAAGGTGAGAGATGCAAAAGCGCGTTTACGTGTGGAATGAGCCAGTCGAAATCGACGTGTAACTAAAATCAAAAACGGTTTGGATTGCGGTCGGTGAGTACAAAGGCAAACATCACGAAGTCAAACGGTCAACTCCGGGTGCGGCGGCCAAGGGTTCGGCAGATGCTGCGAAGTATTATAGCAACTGAGGCTGCCGTCTTGGCTTGATACCTCCTGCTGTCCCGCGTCCGCCAAGGGGTGAACTTTCCAGCACCATCAAGGAAGATAGCGCAATCGAGAGAATGGCACCGCACGTCCATTCACATACACCCGCGGGCTTAGGGCTCCGCCGAGTTCGGTTACTTCCTTTGTAATCCACTTGCAGGCCTGTCTTATTTCTGTCGTGTAATCATGTAGCTCGTTAATGTTCAACACCTTATCGCGTCCTGAATAAGAACCCGGCATTGGGCCGTTAAAGGTGTGATAGATTCCCCATTCATTACCCACCCATCCGGCATCTCGCAATATCTGACTTCGGCGCCAAAGTCGTCTTATGATTTTCATCAGCTTTTCGTTCGAACGAGCATACATGTCGCGCTTGGGATTTACCTTGTCCACTTGGTCAAACGCAGCCATGACCATCTTCGATAGCACAGCTTTTTGACGGCTATGCCATTGTTTAAATAACTCACGCTCGAATTCCCAATAAGTGAGTAGCTTGATTGGTGTATGTTTCGCAGCCTCGTATGCGCCTTTCTGGAATCCCTTCTTGGAAATTATGTAACCGATGTTGGCACCAGCTCCCGTGATAAGGCTTTGGAAAGCATCGACGACCTGACGCGGAACGTGGCCGTTCCATTGTTTGCACTCACATATAATTGTGAAGCGTGGGGCTCGGCTTTGGTCTGTATGCACGGCATAAACATCAACATTCCGGCTCCCGCGAACGGTTTTAATTCTTGTATCGCATTCGGCTTCGTATCCAGCCTCTTGCAGAATTCGTCGCACACGCTTTTGAAGCTTTTGCCAGCCTGTCGGCGCTTCTCCGAATATGCGCGTAATCTGAAGGTGATGTTGACCGGGGAGCAGCATTGGAAACCTCTACAAATGTCTTGCCTCAACAGGCTTACACCACCTGAGTTCGCAGCAAGCCCCCATCGGGGGCAAAACTGGAACAGACTCTTTTTATGAACGAGGGCAAATTGGTGAGCAGGTCATCAACATACGCTAGAGCGCCTGCATTTCCCTGTGATTCAACTTTAACTTCCTTCTAGCTGCAGTTCGTCCGGCCTTCTATCATCCGTAGGAGACCAATCGATATTCCTGCTTTCGGGAGAGGATGATGATATGGCCAAGCGTCGTCGCAAACAACGTCGCGGCATCACAGATTTCAGCACGGTCTCAGAAACGAATGGTTGGAGAGTCTTATCCGGCCAGGTGACAGGCCAAACTGCGCCTGGTGAACGCTCGCTTTTCACATGTGTCGCTGAGAAGCTGCCTTGGGAGTCCCTTCCACAAGTCAATGCTCATTTAAAGGCACAAAACATAAAGCGTGAAGGCGTGTACCTCGCGCATGACTCGTTTGGGGTAGCTCGCTACGGCGGCCGCGGGCGCATATTTAGCCGCTTGCGCAGTCACAAGCGAAAGTACAGGCGGGAGCTTGTGTACTATTCGTTCTACATTATTGCGGATAAAATCCACGAACGCGAACTTGAAAACGTCATTCTGCGTGCAGCAGGTCCGCAGTTGGTCCTGAACCTGCGTAAAGTGCGCGATGGCATTGAGCCAGGAGCCGTTAGAGACTATGAGCCTGGCACGCACTACTACCGACGAAAATCGTCAAGGGGCGGAGAAAAAATTGTGCGCTTTCGTCGTGGCCGGCGCTAGAATTACCTCAGTAACTCTAAGACCGAAATACTCGTAGGGTTGCTCAGTCGTCAAGCCTGGGAGGCGCAGATGGGGAAGAACGTCCTGATCTTTTCTGACGGGACGGGTCAGGTCGGCGGCATAAAATTCGACGAAGATCGAACGAACATCTACAAACTATTTCGCGCGACGCGCGTAGCGCCGGACTCGTGCGTCAATCCGGAAAGGCAGTTGGCGTTCTATGATCCCGGCCTCGGTTCGCCGGTGGATGGCGGCCACCTCTACGGTGGATTTGCACGCCGGGTCTACAACACAATAAGCCAGGCGACAGGTCTAGGGATTACCGCAAACATCGTCGACTGCTATGCTGCCCTGATCCGACTATGGAAGCCCGGGGACCGAATATTTCTGTTCGGCTTCAGTCGCGGCGCCTACACGATTCGATGCCTCGCAGCAGTGGTCGCAAAATGCGGCATCCCGACTCACGGCAAGGGTGGGAGTCCACTTAAACTCGACATCGCCTCCACTTGCGCACTGGCAAGTTACGCGGTCAAGCACATCTATCAATTCACCTCCTCCCGGCCGATGGCAGAGGCCAACGTCCTTCAACGTTTCTTGCTCGACACCAGAGAACTCTTGGCGAAACGGTTTCGAGAGGACTATGGCTCCGCAGTTGCCAATAGTCCGGAGCTGGCAAATGTGTATCCGTATTTCATTGGAGCGTTTGATACGGTAGCGGCGTTGGGAAGCTTTTGGAAAACGCTCGGAATCGCAATTGCTTTTGTTGTAGCCGCGGCGGCGGTCAGCGGCCTTCTCTCGCTATTATCGTTCGCGCCTGACTTTCCTTACACTGGCGGTTTCCTGCGACTTTTAACGTTCGCGCCCGTTTTTGTAGGCGTATGTGGGGTTGCGCTTGCGGCTGTAATCGCCGGCTTTGTTTTTACCCATCTCAAATTTGATTTTCGCGTTCCCGGATATCCGTGGTGGAAACAAATTCTCACCATTCATCCGACTGCGATTTGGCAGAAATTCTACGACTATACACTCGACGATCACGTCGGCTACGCCAAACATGCGATTTCAATTGACGAGAACAGAAAAGACTTTTCCCGCGTTCCGTGGGGCAAGAAGCAGACGAACCGTCCGGCTAGAAATCCAGACGGCAATATCTGGTTTGAGCAGGTGTGGTTCTGCGGCAATCACGCCGACATTGGCGGCGGCTACGATGAGAACGAATCGAGACTGTCCGATATCTCCTTCAGATGGATGTTGGCCTGGGCCAGCACAGTTCCGGATGGAATTTCGTACGACAAGTCAGTGCTCGCACTTCATCCAGATCCTGCCGGTATGCAGCACGATGAATGCAAGGCAGGATTTGGGTGGTTCACAAGATTGACCGGATGGACCTGGCCCGAGAAATTCCGACAGCTTCCCGGTGAGCCTCCCTACGAAGCGATCATGCATCGAACGGTGTACGAGCGCTTCAAGGTGGCGGACGTCCAGCAGTATGACGTTATGAAGCAATATAGGCCCATAACATTGCAAGAGCACACCGACTTTGCGGACGCCTATAAGCCCGGCGGCCAACCCAATCCAAATCCGGTAGCGCAGGCGATGTACGTCGAAGACAGGTTGTCGTAGCGCCCAAGAGTCTTGAGTTCATAGCCGCTGCGACGTCGCCTGATGCGAAGGGTGCTCCCGATAATTTTATGTTAGCGTGGCACCTTTCTTCTCTTCGAGGCGACAAAAACCAAAGACTTATATCGCTTTGGAGGCTGCCTCGATTCCCTTGCTAGCAGTCCGTTGCCGGCACTCTTCAGATACGAGACATACCCCTCAAACAAATCGGGCACTGTGGCAGGGCGGGTAACCGATATCCCCTGCGCGTTATTACGATGCAGGAGTTTGTTCTCTTCGTCTCAAGCCGGCTGATAGTCACTCGCCGCTCCCGCGCGTCCGAGTTTTCGGTTCTGAGACGCCAATATCCAAGGTTGGGATCGGCGGCGGAAATTCGCACTGGTCATCATAGGAATAATATCCTTGCTTCGTAATGCCGCTCCTGCATAAATCGCCGCTTCATCGGTCGCGCGGGGTGGAGCAGCCTGGTAGCTCGCAAGGCTCATAACCTTGAGGTCAGCGGTTCAAATCCACTCCCCGCAACCATTGTTTCGTCGCCTTTGAACCGGTACTCACGCATGCCTGATTTGTCTACAACAGGCCTACCCGCGTTGACTGTCAGGCAGATATGACGTGCTCTAGGCAGGAAATGATGGAATCAGCCAAGCACATACTCTCATCGGATTCCGATGAACACGCGAACAGTGAGTTTGGGCCCCGAGGCCTGCTTGTGCGCGATCCTTATGCCACGCAACTTCTGAACGGCGAAAAGATTTGGGAAATTCGCGGCAAGGCGACGCAGATTCGCGGTACGGTCGCCATTATCAAGTCGGGTACCGGGCGCGCCTTTGGGACGGTCAGGCTGGTGCGGGTCCTGGGCCCGCTTGCGCTCGATGATCTTGTCCTGGCGCACGAACTGCCGGGTGATGAACGCGAGCAATTCAAACGTGCTGGACTTCCTTACGCAAAGACCTACGCGTATGTGTTGAGCGACCCTCGGTGGTTTGAACGGCCGGTTCACTATCATCACCCGAGCGGTGCGGTGACTTGGGTTAGATTGCCGGAACTCAATCTAAAGACGGTCCCATATGCGTCGGCTCGTCGTAGGGAATCTCAGCTCCAATTGGTCTAAACTGCTGAGACTTCTTTTCCGCGATCTGGCGCCGCTCGGGCATTCGGCCAAACGCCTGTCCAAAGGTCGCTTTCGGATCACTCTCGCCGAGCTCAGCGATTTCTCTCCAGACAAAACCGGCCGCATAAACTTCTACGACGCGGCGCACGAGATCTGCCACACTGCACATCTATCTCGCCACGCTGACTTTATAAGAAGCTTCGAAGCGGATCACGCCGATATCTTCGCGCGGATGGCGCTCTTCCAGCCCAGCGCCATTCTGCCGACGATTGAAATTGTAGATTTCACCGACCCACGCCATCGCGCGATCGTTGAGTACCTCTGTATTTATCAGACTGTTACCTCCCGAAAGCGCGTCGGACGGCAAATGGCGTTATTGGTATGGGACGCCGGCCAGACCGAACATCGGCCGCTTATCGGCGGAGCTGTACTCGCAAGCCCGCGATGGTCGCAGGCACTCCGCGATCACTACCTCAAATGGGAGCCCGGTTTTCCGAAGAATAGCCAACACCACAATCCAAAAGCGCGAGCTATTCGGGAAGCCGGCCTCAACCGAATGATGCAGCTTTCGGTGGCGTGTGCGCTGCCGCCGTACAGTGTGCTATCCGGTGCCTGGCTGGTCGCGTTGGCGCCGTTTACGGACTCGGCACAAGAGGCTTTTGCTTACGCGGCACGCAAGAAACCGGACCCAGACCTTGCTGTCGTCGTCACAACCACCGGCAAGGGCCGAAGCGGCGCTCCGTTCCGTAATCATCGGCTGAAGCAACTCTGCCGTGGTCAAAGTGACTCGTCGGGAAACGTCTTCGTCCGTTCAGAGCCGACCGAGGCGATTCCCATGCTTCGGGCTTCGTTCAAAATCCTGCTTTCGCCCGAGACGGTGAAATTGGCGCGCAAGCTTTTTCGACCGCCTTACCGGAAAGGATCTCTTCCCGCGAATAAACTGAACGACGCGGCGATCAAGCGCATGCTCCGACGTTTCGAATTGAAATCTGACATCTTTCGTGGAAACGAAATTGGCGTTCATATTGGTATGCTGACCGAAGAAACAAAACAGCACATAGCCGCTGGGACGGTACGCCCCACAAATAGGCGGCTTCGACTTGATTGGAATCGCGCCACTGCCGTCTGGTTGCGGAAATTCCTTCCGCAATCAGATTCGGAATCTGCCGAGCACAAGGAAGGCCGCCGCCGGCGTTACGAGCGTGCGCGGGCTTTTCCTGAGGAGCAGATCAAATTATCACATAGCCTGGACTGCCCCGCCGACGTCCAATCCGATGCGGACGACTCCCCAGGCGCATATTGATGCGCGAGCTACTTCCCGAGCTTGAATTGCCTCGTCAAAAACAAACCTCCGTAGGCAATAAGCAAGAGCGAAAGTGCGCCGCACACCGCCTTTGCAATTGGTTCGATAGGAGCTGCGACTGCATAAACGCCGAGCCCGGTGCCTCCCAAAACGTAAGCGATATGCAAAAGAAGTCGCGAGGTTTTTTTGCGAACCTCGAACGTGAGAGTGCACAGTGACCCGGGAAGGTAGGGCGAGTCGTGACCGGGCACCTGCGTCTCCAGCCGGATTCCACAGTATCGCGTGGCGAGCACATTATTGCTGTCTACCGAAAATCGCTGCGACGAAGTTTCGTTGGGAACGATGGGAAGCGGCTGAGCGGACAACTTGATCAGACCCTCTTCGTCGTCGTTTGACGTCATCGCGATTGTCGCGTTACCTGGCACAAGATTGCCATGGGCATCCGGCGAATGGGTTTCGACAGTGATTTCATAACGGTCCGTTTCATAGAGCGGATAGTCTCTGTGCCATCGACTCGTATGGACTTTCTCGTTGGTGTTTCGATCTTGCAATGCGACCGACGGGCCCGGCCGACCCGGCTGTGATGCCTCGCTCACATCGCGCACCCGCCAGAAAACATCGTTCTTAAACTGCGTATCTAAAAGAACGAATTTGTCGACAACCTTGGCCCAAAGCTGTTGAGTCCCGCTTCGAAGTTCGGCGCGTCGCGTATCGAGTGCGGCCGGGAGAAGAGAAATCCATGTGTGTTGCGTCTGATCGCCGAACGGCAGCGCATTTGCCACCTCCATCGCTTGGATCATCGGCGCGAGCGCTGCCGCATCCGGATCGACGAAGCCGCCCATTTGCAGATGAAAATGAAGCACATCTGACGCGGCGTCTGCACTTTCGATCCGCGCCACAGCGACGATTTTGGCGCTTCGAGTCGGAATGAAATCGCTGTCATTCCATCGCAACATCTCTGTGGGGTCCGGTTCGCCCTGCCGGTAATTGCGCTTTTGCCCGTACATCAGGAGCGTGTCGACCGGCAGCGGAGAGGGATTGGCACAGAGCGCATCGAGCGCCGCCGCTGCGTCCGGCTTGAAGAGTGACCGTTTGTATTCATAGCGGATAATGCCGCCTTCCGGCATCGCAAGAACTTCGTGCACATCGCCGTAGTACCGTGCATGAGTGCAAGTATCGAAAACGACAAAGAAGGGTGTTGGTTGGCCGACCATCATGCTCCCCACGGCTTAGCATCAGATTCTTTCGCCGAAAGTGTTCGCGCTTTGACTCCCGGGTCTCGAAGACTCACCTAGCCATCGGTGCGTTCGAACCTGATAATGGTCATCGGTTGCTCAGCTGCAATGGCACGGTAGTATGTTGCCAAATCGCGCTGGAGGGCTGCAATATCCGTAAACCCCTCCCAGTGCGCGTGTTCATCGGTCAGTTCTCGGTACGGAATGGTCTCAACCGATACCACCCGCACGCGAAGGCGATCGACACCGTCCGTCAGGTCTATCGTTTCGCTGGCTACCGTCGCAACACCGCGCCGAATTGTGCAGGTTTTTTGGCCGGCGCGGGCCATCGCCAAATCGGCTTTGCTGACCTTGATCCGGCCCCGATAAGTAAAGCTACGGGTATCGATTGTTTCGATTTTCAGCCCCTGCGCTAAAGACTGATTTATCCTAACTCGCCCACCATTGTCGCCCGCGCTTGGCCTCGGGCGACCCAATATTACTAACACTTCGCCTCAGAGAGAAAATGGCGCTCCACGAGGGTCCGGAAGAGGGGGCATAGCGCCTGGCTTTCTTGCATCTGTGTGATGCATTAGAGCGTACTGTGCGTGTAAGAACCGGTGGCGACATGGTGGCGACACGGGCTCACAACTGGCAAGGACGTAGAACGAGGCCGATGGGAAATTATCTTAGGTATGAAGGGCTTATTTGGTCGGAGCGGCGAGATTTGAACTCGCGACCCCCAGTCCCCCAGACAAAAGCTGCGAATGGCTCGACCGCTACGCCGCCGAAGATCGTAGCAAGCCGTTCTTTATGATGACGTCATTCCCCGATCCGCATCATCCGTTCACCCCGCCTGGACACTATTGGTCGATGTATCAGCCGGATGACATGGCGCTTCCGGCAAGCTTTCGTTC
>Ga0070731_10003339_pt1 | contig 14551 bp, 10 predicted proteins | sample Coa_R1_2_FD_66448 | JGI IMG/M metagenome (GOLD analysis project Ga0070731, IMG submission 66448) | Surface soil microbial communities from Centralia Pennsylvania, which are recovering from an underground coalmine fire - Coalmine... | ecosystem: Environmental > Terrestrial > Soil > Unclassified ... | reverse complement strand
AACGTGCTCGGCATCAACGATCGCATCGAACTTGCGCGCGCACGCAAAGAGATGAACGCACGCCTCTGCGCGCAGCACATGCGCGACGGCGTGACCATCGTCGATCCGGATACCACGTATCTCGAGCCCGAACTCGAGATCGGCACCGACACCGTGCTCTATCCGAACACGACGATTGCGCGGCTGTCTAAAGTCGGCAAGTCCTGCGTGATCGGTCCTAACAGCCGGCTCTCGCACGCGATGCTTGGCGATCGCGTTGCCGTGCGCGAAAGCGTCGTTATGAGCTCGACGATCGGCAGCGACGTTTCGGTCGGTCCTTTCGCTCATCTTCGCGACGAGACCGCAGTCGCCGACCGCGCCCACATCGGCAACTTCGTGGAGATCAAAAAATCCAAGCTCGCGCGGCGCGTCAAGGTAAGCCATCTCTCATACGTCGGCGACGCGAAGATCGGCGAAGGAACCAATATCGGCGCCGGGACGATCACGTGCAACTTCGACGGCGAGAAGAAGAATCAGACGGTCGTAGGGCGGGACGTATCGATCGGGTCGAATACGTCGCTGGTCGCACCCGTGCACGTCGGCGACGGCGCGCTCACCGGAGCGGGATCGGTCGTGACCAAGGACGTTCTACCTGGCGAACGGGTCGCCGGAAACCCGGCCCGGCCGCTCCCGAAGAAATGAGGCTCGCGGCCACGGTCGCGCTCGGATTGTTGTTCGGCGCGATCGCCTTGTGGGGCGCCGCTGCCGCCGCCGAACGGCAAAGCACGCTAGACGTGCACATCAATGCAATCAGCGTCCACACGCTGCTGAGTGAGCCGGCAGTGATGTTGGCCGATCCGGCGCGCCAGGCGGCGGCTATTCGCCGGGCGCACTGGACGGTCTCCGGATTCGTGCTGACGCAGGTCTTCGAAGCTGCGGCGCTTTTCTATTTGTGGAGCTCGGGCGGTGCCGCGGCGCTGCGCGACCGCCTGCGCCGCCGCTTGCGCAGCGAGTGGGCGTTACGCTTTGCGTTCGGTGCGGCACTCGCGCTCGTCGCGCGCCTCGCGGCATTTGTGCCCGCGTTCTATCTCTATCGCGTCGATCATATGCTCGGGTTGACGTACGAGCTCACGCGCTACTGGATGCTCTACTGGCTCTTCCATACGATCGTTGCCATGGCGATCGCCGGTTTCATTGCCGCGATCGTGCTTTGGCTGGCGTCGCGCACGCATCAATGGTACGTCTATGCGATCGGGGGAATTCTGGCCGCAAGCGTCGTTTGGTCGTATCTCAGCCCGTCGCGTCTTCGAACGTTTGCGGGCAGCACGCCGGCAGAGCTGCGATTCGTCACCGCGTTCGCCCAGGGCGTGCAGCACGACCAACTCTCGATTGCGCTGATCCAGGGCGGGATCATCATCGTTTTTGCTGCGCTCGCCGTCGTCGTCGCCGACCGCATCCGCTTTCGACGCGACGACGACCCGCTTTCGCGTCTCACGTTGGTCGGCGCACTGCTCGCTCTCGTCTACCTCGCCGCAGTGCCGGTGCGCAACGGCGTGCAGCGTTCGTACGATCTTGGCGACGACGTGTATGCCGTCGCCTTCACCGACGATCCGGGGAGTGCGGTCCGCGCGCTCATTCGCGAGGGCGATCAGCGCATGATCGAAGTCTGTCCGGAGCTGACTGCCGCGCTCTTCCTCTACACCGAGCCAGGCATCGGGCCGCGCGTCGCGGCGATCAATCACGTTCCAAGCCGCTGTCCGCCTTAGGACTCGCGGCCGGCGGCCTCCCAGGTGTTGACGAACTGCATTGCAGCTTCAATGCCGTCGTCGATCCAGCGCGTTACGCCGTCGGCTGCCGCCGCAATGATCGCCGGCAGTATATGACGTTCTTCGTCGCGGAAATCACTCAAGACGTGATCGACGCCATCGAACTCGGGACGGCCCAACCCGACGCGAATGCGCGGAAACCCTTCGCCGATCGTGGCGATCACCGAGCGCAATCCGTTATGTCCGCCGTGACCGCCGAACGGTCGCATTCGAATCTTTCCGAACGGGAGATCCATGTCGTCGCTCACGACCAGCACGCCGTCGGGCGGCGTGCGATACCAGCTTGCGATCAAGCGAACCGGAGTCCCGGAAAGGTTCATGAACTGCAGCGGCTTGACGAAAACGACGTTGTGCGGCGCATCGTTGCCTTGTAGGGCGCCGTCGTGTTTCTTCCAGTGCGCGACGCCACAGCGGCGCGCAACCTCATCGACAACCATGAAGCCGACGTTGTGGCGCGTCGCGGCGTAGGCAACGCCAGGGTTCCCCAAGCCAACGACGAGCCTACGTGAAAAGCTACGACTCCTCGGTAGGCGCTGCGGGGGTTGCGCCGATCACCTCGGGTTCGGCGGCTTCTTCGGCCGGAGCCGCGGCCTCTTCGAGCTCGCGCGCAGTCCGCGAAGCCTCGATGGCGACGACAATGGCTTCAGGCGATGTGAGCAGACGGAATCCGGCGGGTAACGGCACCTCGCCGGCCGTGATGTGCTGGTGGATGTCGAGCGGCGACACGTCGATTTCCAAATGCTCGGGTATCTGGTTTGCCGGTCCGGAGACTTCGAGTTCGTGCGTGATGACGTCCATCACGGCGCCGGCGTTGCGCACGCCTTCGGCGACGCCGACGGTGACGATTGCAAGGCGTGCGTCGATAGTCTCGTCGGCTGAAACGCGCTGCAGATCCGCGTGCACGACGCGGCGCGAAACGGGATGGCGTTGGATCTCACGTACCAGCGCGGTCTGCCGCTTGCGCGGACCATCGGTCAGCGTGATGATCGCGTTGCGCCCGGCGTGATGGATGAGGTCTTCGAAGGCCCGCGCGTCGAGCGCGAGGTGCTCGGCAACGACGCCGTGGCCGTAGAGCACCGCGGGGACCTTTCCTGCAGCGCGCAGGCTTTGTGCGCCGGTCGTGCCGAGCCTACTGCGCTGCTCGACGGCGAGTTTGAACTCTTTGCTGGCCATGGTTTCCTTTTATAAACGAACGGCCTAGACGGCCGCAACCGTTTCAGACACAACCGGCTCGGCCGGGAGGCTAAAAGGGCTCTCCGGCGGCTCCTCCCCGGCGAAAAGCTCGGAGACCGAGCGATTGGTCGTGATGCGGTTGATCGCGTCGGCGAAGATCTGCGCGATCGAAAGCTGGACGAACTTGGGATGCCGCGTACCGTTTTGGAAGGGGATGGTATTGGTGAAAAGCACCTTCTCAATTTCCGAGTGCTCGAGCACGTCGACCGCCTCGCCCGCGAAGATGCCGTGCGTTGCGACGGTGTAGACCTGGGTTGCGCCGCGATTTTTGATCGCTTCCGCTGCCTTGGCGAGCGTTCCGCCGGTCGAAATCATGTCGTCAACGACCACGGCGACGCGTCCGGCTACGTCGCCGACGATATCGGTGACCTCGGCAACGTCCGGTACCGGCCGGCGCTTGAACACGATGGCTAGCGAGCTGTTAAGACGTTTGGCGAACAGCTCGGCCCGGTGCACTCCACCTGCATCGGGCGAAACGACGACGATCTTCTTGTCGCAGAGCCCTTCCTTTTTGAGATAGTTGCAGAGCACGGGCATAGCCATCAAGTTGTCGACCGGAATGTCGAAAAAGCCCTGAATCTGCGCGGCATGCAGGTCCATCGTCACGATGCGGCGCGCGCCGGCAACTTTGAGAACGTTGGCGATGACCTTGGCCGAAATCGGCTCGCGTCCTTTGGTCTTTTTATCTTGCTTGGCGTAACCATAATACGGGATGACGGCGGTGATGCGCGCCGCCGACGCGCGCCGCAGCGCGTCGATCATCAAGAGCAGCTCCATCACCGCGTCGTTGACGCCTTTGCCGTTGGGAGCGCGACAGATCGATTGAATGACGAACACTTCCGAACCGCGCACGTTCTCACCGATTTCGACCCGCGTCTCTTCGTTACGAAACTCCGAAACGAGCGCCTTGCCGACGTGAAGGCGGAGGCGCTTAGCGATCTCCTCGGCCAGCTGCGGATTGGAGTTTCCGCAGAAGAGCAGCGGATTGAGGGCCATGCCCGTCTGCGTTCGCTGGGTGAATCGTTCGGACCTAGGGGCCTGTTTAGAGGAAGGCAGTGGATCAACAGTTCAGCCTCATTTCACCCTTTGCGCTGGCCGGCGACCAGCCGAAAGCAACGCTGGCGCTTGCCGATGGCGTTACGCGCGGCGACCGCGCCCAGACGTTGCTCGGCGTCACGGGAAGCGGCAAGACGATGGCGATGGCGCGCACGATCGAACTCGTACGCAAGCCGACGCTCGTGCTCTGTCACAACAAAACGCTCGCCGCCCAGCTCTGCGCTGAGTTTCGTGAGTTCTTTCCGCGTAATGCCGTCGAGTATTTCGTTTCGTACTTCGATTACTACCAACCCGAAGCGTACGTACCGTCGACCGACACCTATATCGAGAAAGACAGCTCCATCAACGACGAAATCGAGCGCTTACGGCACTCGGCCACCCAATCGCTCCTGACTCGGCCCGACACGCTGATTGTGGCGTCGGTCTCGTGTATTTTCGGCTTGGGCTCGCCGTCGGATTACATGGAGATGTCGGCGCGCATTCGCGCCGGCGATACGATCGATCGCGACGTGCTCCTGCGCAAGCTCGTCGATATGCAGTACCGTCGCAACGATCTTAACTTGGTACGCGGAACGTTCCGCGTGCGTGGCGATACGCTCGAGTACGTCGGCGTGGATGAAGAGCTCGTTCATCGCATCGAATTCTTCGGCGATGAGATCGAGAAGATCAACGTGGTAAACTTGCTCACCGGAGAATACGTCGAAGAGAAGCGCGAGCTCTTGATTTTTCCGGCCAAGCACTTCATCACGCCCGAAGAGAAGCTCCGGCGCGCGATCGTATCGATCGAAGAAGAACTCGAGGAACGGCTAGTCTATTTTCGCCGTAACGGAAAGCTGTTGGAAGCCCAGCGCTTGGAAATGCGCACGCGTTACGATCTGGACATGCTGCGTGAGGTTGGGTACTGCAACGGCATCGAAAATTACTCGCGCCATCTCACCGGACGCGAGCCCGGCTCGACGCCCTGGTGCCTCATTGACTTCTTTCCGAAGGATTGGCTGCTGTTCGTCGACGAGTCGCACGTGACGCTGCCTCAGGTTCATGGCATGTACGCCGGCGACCGATCGCGCAAGCAGATCTTGGTCGAGCACGGTTTCCGTCTTCCCAGCGCTCTCGATAACCGGCCTTTGACGTACGAAGAGTTCGACGAACATATCAATCAAGTCGTCTACGTTTCGGCGACGCCTGGTGCGTACGAGATTAAGCGCAGCACGCAGGTTGCCGAGATGATTATTCGGCCGACGGGCTTGGTCGATCCGGAAGTCGAGGTGCGCGCCACCCGCAATCAGGTCGACGACCTGATGGAGGAGATCGCGCAACGCGCCGCCCGCAAGGAGCGCGTGCTGGTCACGACGCTGACCAAAAAGATGGCCGAAGACCTTACGGACTTTCTGCTAGAGAACGGGTTCAAAGTGCGGTATTTGCACAGCGAGATCGATACCCTCGAGCGGGTCGCGATTCTGCGCGATCTGCGCGCGGGCGTCTTCGACGTGCTCGTCGGCATCAATCTGCTGCGCGAGGGGTTGGATCTGCCGGAGGTTTCGCTCGTCGGGATTCTCGACGCGGACAAGGAGGGATATCTTCGCAGCGGGACGTCGCTGATTCAAACGATCGGCCGCGCTTCGCGCAACGTGGACGGCAAAGTGATCATGTACGCCGACGTCATCACCGAATCGATGGCGCGCGCAATCGGCGAGACCCGCCGCCGGCGCGAGATGCAGGTTGAGTACAACCGCGAACACGGAATCGAGCCGAAGTCGGTTCGCAAAGAAATCCACGATATTCTGAGCATGGTCGGAGCGACCGAAGAGAACACGGCGAAGCTGCGCCTGGAGCGCTTGCCGCGCGACGTGGCTACGAAGATGGCGCGCGATCTCGAGCGCAAGATGCGCGACGCGGCGGCGGGGTTGGAGTTCGAGAAGGCCGCCGCGTTGCGCGACGAGCTGATCGAGCTGCGCAAGCAGATCGGGGGCAACGAGTCGATCCTGTTCGGCGGGAAGGCACCGAAGATTTTCGACAAGGCCCTCGCAGAGCTGCTCGAGCCTACGAGTACGCCGTAAGAAGAGATATCGAGCGGCGCCGCCTAAGTCGTCGGCGTGGGCATCTTTGCGCCGCTCGAAAATCTGACGCGCACGGTTGTCAGCGTCCCCGATTTGATCGAGGAGATGCTGGTAGTCGTGGCGGTGGTGGTCCTTTTCGTCGCGCTCCATGCATTCGTGCAGCGCCGGCTCCGAAGCGAGGTCCTGCGACGTCACAACGACGTGGCGGGCTATCTTTTTTCCGCCGTTGGCGTGCTTTATGCAGTCGTCTTGGGCTTCGTCGTGGTCGTCGTTTGGCAGAAGTACGACGCTTCGGTTGCGAATGTCGAAAGCGAGGTCGACGCGGTCGGGAACCTCTATCACAACGTGGATTCGTATCCGGAAACCCTTCGAAGCCGGATTCGAACGAATCTGCGCGCGTACGCCGATATCGTCGCGAGGATCGAATGGCCGGCGATGAACCGCGACGCGGCCGTACCGTCACTCGGCTCGTCGAAGCTGGAAGAGGTTTCCTACGCCGTGGACACCTTCGCCCCGAGGAATTTCAAAGAATTCGCGGCGCAGCAAGCCGCGATGGCGACGGAGGAGCGGCTCTTCGATGCCCGCCGAGCGCGTTTGATCGAGGCGGTGCCCGCGGTGCCCTCCGTGCTGTGGTTTGCGCTCGTGGCAGGCGCGTTGGCCATGGTCGCCTTTTGCTTCATCTTCGGCGTCGAGAACCGGCCCGCGCAGCTGATGATGACGGGGATCTTGGTGGGACTCATCGGAATTTTATTTATCGTGATTCTCGAGTTCTCCACGCCATTTTCGGGCTCGGTCCGGATCTCCAACGACGGATGGGTATATTTGCAGCAGCGTCTGCCGGACGTTCAGTAGAAGAATAGCGTTCAAGAGGTTTTTATGATTCGTACGTTTATCGGCTCGTTTGCTCTCGCGCTCGCCATGGGCGCCGCGCTCTGCCCTGGCGCGGCCCAGGAGTATCCTTCGCCCTACGGGCCCGCTCCGCAAACGGCCGCGAGTCCCGCGTCGAAGCCGGACCCGGCGATGCTGGGGCGCGCGCGGCACTTTTTCGCGGAGCTCCAATCGGGCAGCGTCAATCGCTCCGAGCTCGCGTCCGGAGGGGCCGCGGCAAACCTCAACGATGCGACGATCGAGAACGCACAACACATGATCGGGGGCCTCGGGGCGCCGTCCAGTTTCGTGCAGCAGCGAGCCGGCTCGCAAGGCGGCGTTTCATGGGCCGTCTACCTGGTGACGTTCAAAAACGGGCAGAGAGTCGACTTTCTGTATGGCGTCGATGCCAGCGGTAAGATAACGACCCTAGGTCTAGGGACGCCGCGCTAAGACCAGCCGCTAAGGAATTTGAAAATAGCCGATGCCTAGGCGCGATCTGAGTGTCGTGCTGTTTGATTTGGACGATACGCTGCACGACGATACGTACGCGTATTCTAATGCCGCCGAAGAAGTCGCTCGCGAAGTCGCCGCCGAGCACGGCATCGATGCGCTCGCGCTCAAAGCTGCTTACATTGCCGAGTCGGAGGGCTTCTGGCATCGTCTCTCGCCGCTAGATCTCAAAGTGAAGTTGGCGAACCTGCGCGCGAGCATGTGGCAAACGGCGCTCGAAAGCGTTGGCGTGGAGGATTCGGGGCTTGCGCAGCGCAGCGCCGAGCGTTACAGCGCCTACCGTACGAAGTACTTCATGCTCTTTCCGGGCGCCATTGACGTATTGCGTTCGCTGCGCGAACGCGGCATAAAGCTCGGTATCGTGACCAACGGTCTCTCCGAGACCCACCGCGAGAAAATCGCCGTGCTGCAGATCAGTGAGTACTTCGACGCGATCTTTCTCTCCGACGAGGTCGGTATGGTCAAACCGGACCCGCTGCTCTTCGCGCATGCCTGCAGAACCTTAGGCGGTGCGCCCGCGCACGCGGCAATGGTCGGAGATCGCTACGACCGCGACATCCGAGGCGCGATCGAAGCCGGACTCTTTACGATCTGGCTCAACGTTCGCGACGAGGAGCTGCCGCCCGGCGCAACGCCCCCCGACGCGACCTGCAGCTCGATCGTCGATGCGGGCCGCATACTTCTGGAGCCGGCGGGGGTTTCTTAACTCGTCTGATATGTCCCTCGACTCGATCGTCATCAAGGGCGCGCGCGAGCATAACCTCAAGAACGTCGACCTCGTTCTGCCGCGCAATAAGCTGGTCGTCGTAACCGGGCTCTCGGGTTCCGGAAAATCGTCGCTTGCGTTCGATACCATCTATGCCGAAGGGCAGCGGCGCTACGTGGAGTCGCTCTCGTCGTACGCGCGCCAATTTCTGGGACAAATGGAGAAGCCCGACGTCGACTATATCGAAGGGCTTTCGCCGGCGATTTCGATCGATCAAAAGTCCACATCACGCAACCCGCGCTCGACCGTCGGCACGGTTACGGAAATCTACGATTACCTGCGGCTGCTCTTCGCGCGGGTCGGCACGCCGCATTGTTACCGGTGCGGACGCGAGATCAGCACGCAGTCGAGCGAACAGATCGTCGACGCGATCGCCGAACTGCCGGAAGGCACGCGTATCGTGCTGCTTGCCCCAATGGTGCGCGGACGCAAGGGCGAGTATGCGAAACTTTTTGAGGAGATCGCCAAAGAGGGCTTCACCCGCGTGCGCGTTGACGGTGAGACTAAAGAACTCCGCGACAAGATCGTCCTCGACAAAAAGCGCAAACATACGATCGAAGTGATCGTCGACCGGCTCGTCATCAAGCCGGAGATCCGCAGCCGGCTGGCCGACTCCGTCGAAACGACGCTGCGGCTCTCCAACGGCATCGTCACCGTCCTAACTTCCTCAGCGCCTGCGCGAGGCGCAGTCCTGAGCGAGGCGCGCAGCGCCGAGTCGAAGGATCGGGATGGCTCAAAGGAGTTGACGTTCAGCGAAGCGTTCGCGTGCGTGTATTGCGGGCTCTCGTTCGAAGAGCTGGCGCCGCGGCTCTTTTCGTTTAACTCCCCATACGGAGCGTGCCCGGCTTGCAGCGGGCTCGGCGAGAAGATCGAGATCGATCCCTGGAAGGTCATTCCAGATCGAAGCAAATCGATCGCAAACGGCGCGGTCGTCCCGTGGAGCCGCAATCTCGGCAGTGGACGCTATCCCTCGATGAACCCGTACTATATGCAGCAGCTGGAACGGGTATTGCGCCGGTGTCGCGCCAAGGCGACGACGCCGGTCGAGCAACTCTCCGAAGAGGTCCTCGACATCGTCCTCTACGGTACCGACCGCGAGCAGACGTTCGAGTATACGTCGCGGGGAGGCAAGACGTGGGAGTATCGCGCTTCGTTCGAGGGCGTCGTGAACAATTTGCAACGGCGCTACAGCGAGACTTCGAGCGAATACGTCAAAGAAGAGATCGAAAAGTACATGTCGGCGTCGACGTGCCCGTCGTGCAACGGCGCTCGCTTAAAACCCGAAGCGCTTGCCGTGACCATCGGCAATCGCAACATCGACGACTTGACGCGGATGTCGATCGAAAAACTCGAGCTCTTCTTTCGAGAGCTGACGCTCACGCCGCGCCAGGAGCAAATCGCGCACCAGATCGTCAAGGAGATCCGGGCGCGTTTGGGATTTCTGACCAACGTCGGATTGAACTACTTGACGCTCTCTCGTTCCGCGACGACGCTTGCGGGCGGCGAGTCGCAGCGGATTCGCCTCGCCACCCAGATCGGCAGCGCGCTCGTCGGCGTGCTCTACATTTTGGACGAGCCATCGATCGGTCTGCACCAGCGTGACAACGACCGGCTCTTAGCGACGCTCAAAACGCTGCGCGATTTGGGCAACACGCTGATCGTCATCGAGCATGACGAGGACACGATGCGTACGGCCGACGTCGTGGTCGACATCGGGCCGGGCGCGGGTGCCGAGGGCGGAGAAATCCTCACCTCCGGCACGCTCGCGGACGTAATGGCGAATCCCGCGTCGGAAACGGGCGCCTATCTCTCGGGACGCAAGTTCATCCCGATTCCCCGGCGGCGCCGGCAAGCTCGCGGCTGGCTCGAGATTCGCAACGCGATGGCGAACAATCTGCACGGCATCGACGTCCGCATTCCGGTCGGCGCCTTCACCGCGGTAACGGGAGTAAGCGGCAGCGGCAAATCCACGCTCGTGAACGAGGTGCTGGTCCGCGCGCTGAACCAGCATTTGCATAAACAACCGCCCGGCGGAACGTACGGCACGGTCAAGGGCGCGGCGCAGCTCGATAAACTGGTCGTGATCGATCAGTCTCCGATCGGACGCACGCCGCGCAGCAATCCAGCAACCTATACGGGCACGTTCGATCACATTCGCACGATCTTCTCGCTCGTTCCAGAAGCGCGAATGCGCGGCTACACGCCTGGGCGCTTTTCGTTCAACGTCAAGGGCGGACGCTGCGAAGCCTGTCAAGGCGACGGCATCATCAAGATCGAGATGCACTTCCTCCCCGACGTCTACGTTCCGTGCGAGGTCTGCAAGGGCAAGCGTTACAACGCGCAGACGCTCGAAGTCAAGTACAAGGGAAAGACGATATCCGACGTGCTCGAGATGCGGGTCGACGAGGCGTCCGAATTCTTCAGCGCGATTCCGCGAATCCGCGGGAAGCTCCAGACGATCTGCGACGTCGGCTTAGGTTACATCAAGATGGGTCAGCCGGCGACCACGCTCTCCGGCGGCGAGGCGCAGCGGGTAAAGCTTGCGACTGAGCTCTCACGGCGCTCGACGGGGCGAACGTTTTACGTCTTGGACGAGCCGACGACAGGGCTGCATTTTGCGGACATTCATAAGCTGCTCGAGGTGCTGGAGCGGCTCGTCACGCTCGGCAACTCGGTGCTCGTGATCGAGCACAACCTCGACGTTATCAAGACCGCCGATTATCTCATCGATCTCGGCCCCGAAGGCGGCGACCGCGGTGGAACCGTCATCGCGACGGGCACGCCCGAGGAAGTGGCGCGCAACGAGCGCTCGTACACCGGCGCCTATCTCGTTCCGGTGCTTCGCGACGAGCGCGCTGTGGGCCATCACCGGCCCGACGATGCCGAGCTCGAACGGCTCGAACGCGAAAATCTCTTTGCACTCCACGACCTGGGCGAAACTGGCAGGGTGGCCGTCGAAGCCTAGGCTCGATGAGTCTTGCCTCCCGGGCGGAGTCGCTTCGCGAGCAGATCGAAGAGGCGAATTATCGCTACTACGTGCTCGATGATCCGCAGATCACCGATGCGGAGTTTGACGCGCTGCTGCGCGAGCTGATCGAGCTCGAAGATGCTCGTCCCGAGCTCCGTACGCCCGATTCGCCGACGCAGCGTGTCGGCGCGATTGCATCGGAACGCTTCGCACCCTTCGAGCACGCGCGGCCGATGCTGAGTCTGGCGAACGCGGTTACGCCGGAGGAGCTTACCGCTTTTGACGAACGAGCGCGAAAGGCTGCCGGCGGCGACGTCGCGTACGTTTGCGAGCTCAAGATCGACGGACTTGCGGTTGCGCTCGACTACCGAGACGGTTCGTTGACTCGCGGCGGGACGCGGGGCGATGGCCGCGTCGGCGAAGACGTAACGGCAAACCTGCGCGCGGTCAAGACGATTCCGCTTCGATTGCGCCCCAGCCCTTCGACTCGCTCCGCTCGCTCAGGACGGGCTAAGCTCAGGGTGCCAGAAAGCGTGCCCGAGTTTCTTGAGGCGCGCGGAGAGGTGTACCTGCGCAAGAGCGATTTCGAACGTTTGAACGCGGCGCGCGAACGCGACGGCTTACCGCTCTTTGCCAATCCGCGAAACGCCGCCTCAGGCGGAGTGCGCCAGCTCGACCCGGCCCTCACCGCGCAACGGCGGCTTTCGTTTTTCGCCTATCAGCTCGTTTCCGGCGAGGCCGGCATGCAGACGCAGTGGGATGCCCTAACGCGTCTTGAAGCGCTTGGATTTCCGGTCAATCCGAACGTCGCGCGCGCAGAGCGACTCGCCGACGTGCTGGAATACTGCCGCGAGTGGGAAGAGCGCCGTGACGAGCTCGACTACGAGATCGACGGCGTCGTCGTCAAGGTGGACGACTTCGCGCTGCAAGAACGGCTCGGCGTCGTCGCGCGCGATCCGCGCTGGGCAATCGCCTTTAAGTTCAAGCCCCGCGAAGCACGAACCAAGCTGCTCGACGTCGTAGTGAGCGTGGGCCGCACCGGTACGCTCAATCCGAACGCGGTGCTAAAGCCGGTACAGATCGGCGGCGTTACCGTCAAGAGCGCCACGTTGCACAACGCCGACTACATCAAGAATAACGATATTCGAATCGGCGACACGGTACTCGTGACGCGCGCCGGCGATGTAATTCCACGCGTCGTCGGACCGGTGCTGGGCGAGCGTACCGGACGAGAACGGCGATTCAAAATGCCCGGCCGATGCCCCGTCTGCGGTGCCGACGTCGACCACCCGCCGGGCGAGGCGATGTCGCGCTGCACCAATGCGGCCTGCCGTGCGCAAGTCTACGAGCGAGTGCGGCACTTTGCGTCGCGCGGGGCAATGGATATTGAAGGTCTTGGCGACGTGATGTCCCAGCAGCTCACCGAGCTCGGCTTAGTCAGCGATATTGCCGACATCTACAAACTGGATCGAGCTGCGCTCGAGAGGGTTCCGCGTACCGGCCCCAAGAGCATTGACAACTTAATGCGCAACATCGAGCGTTCGAAAAGTCGCGGACTCGCGCGGCTCCTCTACGGTTTGGGGATTCGCTTCGTCGGAACGCAAACCGCGCAGATTCTCGCCGGAGATTTTGGAGAAATCGAGGCGATCGCCGAGGCCGGTGAAGAATCACTGCAGCGCAGTGAGGGAATCGGTCCTGAAGTCGCCGCGAGCGTGGCGCTCTTTTTCAAGCAGAAGGCGAACCGAGAGATGGTCGCGCGCCTCGCGCATGCGGGGGTCGACACTACCGCACCGAAACGCCCACGCGTTGCCGACGGACCGCTCGCGGGAAAGACCTTCGTGCTCACTGGAACGCTGCCTAACCTGACGCGGGAAGAAGCGACGCAGCTGATTCTTGGCGCGGGCGGCAAAGTGACCGGCTCGGTGAGCAAGAAAACGGATTACGTGCTCGCCGGCAGCGAGCCCGGCAGCAAGCTTGAGAAAGCCGAGCGACTCGGCGTCGCCATCGTCGACGAGGACGAGCTTCGGGGGTTGCTGCCGTGAACGCCTGCGTGCGAGTCATTCCCGGCGACACGCTCACTCCAATCGGCGCGTACGCCGCGCTCGCGCGGCCGCACGCCTCATGCTTGCTGGAAAGCGTCGAAAGCGGCGGTCGCATCTCCCGCTACTCCTTCATCGGCCTCGATTACCGCGCGATCGAAAACTTCGAATCGGGCGCCGATTTATACGACCGCGTTCGCGAGTTCGTCACGTCGCATCGCATTGATGGCGAAAACGCCAAGCTCGGCGGGGCGCTTTTCGCATTTTCCTACGATGCGGCGCGATTCGACGCGCGACTCGCACCACGCGCGCAATCCGAACCGACGATGCCGGGCGCATACGTCGCGATTCCCGACACCTGGTTGATCTTCGATCACTTCACGGACTTGCTAACGATTTGGTGCGCGGGTAGCGACGCGCAACGATGCGAACGCCGCATCGACACATATGTCGAACGGCTTCTCGCGGCGCGACCGTCGTTGCCGGCGCCCCTGCGCGCGGGCAGCGCTATGACGGCGTCGATCGAGCGGGAGCGATTCTTGGAGCTGGTGGCCCAAGTCAAGCAGCATATTTTCGAAGGCGACGTCTATCAATTACAGCTTGGGATTCGGTTCGGCGCGGAGTTGCAAGGAGATGCGTTCGATCTGTATCGAGCGCTGCGGCGAGAAAACCCATCGCCGTACATGTTTTTCGTCGACACGCCGTTTGGGGAGCTGCTGGGTGCGTCGCCGGAGTTTCTCGTGCGGCTGGAAGGTCGTAAAGCGCGCATTCGTCCTCTTGCGGGTACGCGCTCGCGCGGACTCAACGATGAGGACGACGCTCGCATCGCGGCCGAGCTGCTTGTCAACGAGAAAGAACGTGCCGAACACGTGATGCTGGTCGACTTGGGCCGCAACGACTTAGGTTCGGTTTGCGAGTACGGAAGCGTACAAGTTGACGAGCTGCTGCAAATCGAACGCTACAGTCACGTGATGCACATCGTTTCGAACGTCACCGGGCGGTTGCGCGCGGAATGTGACGGGCTCGAGTTGTTTCGCGCCGGTTTTCCGGCGGGCACGGTTACCGGCACGCCGAAGTTTCGAGCGATGCAGCTTATCGACGGCTTGGAGCCCTTGACCCGCGGATTTTATGCCGGCAGCATCGGGCGCTGGTCGTACAGTGGTGATTTCGATTCGTGCATCACGCTGCGCAGCGTACACGTCCATAACGGGCACGCTTGGTGGCAGGCCTCGGCGGGCATAGTCGCG